>ENA-UOJC01000071-UOJC01000071.1-human-gut-metagenome-genome-assembly--contig:-C104-NODE-71-length-164618-cov-26.505302_pt1 | contig 164618 bp, 142 predicted proteins | sample MGYA00242339_ERZ723886 | MGnify/ENA metagenome assembly ERZ723886 | reverse complement strand
CACATTGTCAACAACTTTTTTCAAAAAGTTTCAAAAAAGTTCAATTTTTTTCAATCATTGACTTTTAAGCGAGACTGACATGGCTGCGAAACCGCTTGTTTGCTGACTTTCTGCACATTTACATTGTAATCAGAAAGCAAAGACCTACTGTTATATTCCTGTATGCATTTTTAGTAGGTGATAATTCTTGCTGGTTGAGATATTTTCAGAATAAAAGCACACGCAAACATCCAATACAGCTTATTGCGTAGGTCTCTGCTCTGAAGCCATAGCAATATTATAAGAAAACCACCCACTAATTATGTTATCCAATAGCTTCTAGTAGGCATTCGCCCCATAACACAGCACCCACATCCCTATAACACATTCCCGTAACACATCTTCTCATTGCAATCTGCCATAACGCATTAACACATTTTCTCAATCACTCAAATATTGACATAGTAACAACATCAATATACTTTCGAAGCCACTTATTTACTGTCTTTTTTCATTATACCCATTAAATAAAGGAGGTCTTATGCGACCTCCCTGATTATTCCTATGCTTTTAATGCATTCTTAGCTTCATCTGTTATCTCTCTCTGATAAGCTATCTCATTTTCAATATTTCTTGCAACCTCATTAGCAGTATATGCTGCATCTATTACTTTCTTAAGCACATTTCCAACATCATCTGCTTTTTCCTTCTGCTTTGATGAATTATCATAAATATTCTTCATAGCTGTGACCGTTTCATCAACCGAGGTCTGTACTTTATTAATTGTGTCTGTTATCTCTTTGGACGACTTAGCTGACTGAGCAGCAAGATTTCTTACCTCACTGGCAACAACAGCAAATCCCCTGCCATGTTCACCGGCTCTTGCGGCTTCTATTGATGCATTAAGTGAAAGTATATTGGTTCTGTTAGATATTGAACTAATAACAGCTGCAAATTCTTCAATCTTCTTAGACAAAGCTTCAAGTTCTTTAATCTTAGCTGAAGACTCCTCCACAACTTTATTCATTGATTCTATCATTCCAAGAATCTCTTCTACACTTGACATGCTTTCCTTAACCAGATTAAGAGATGTATCTGACGAATTAATAACATCAAATGCATCTTTTTCAAGCTTTTCCTGTGAATCATCAAGTCCATTAAGAATATTGGTGAGATTATTCACCATTGCTTCGTTACTCATAAGTAATCCCCCATCCTGTGTATTTTATATCAGTTTAATTGCTTCCTGAACATTATTAACACCAATTATTTCAATTTTATCATTCTTCTTTATGTTTTTCAAGCATACACCCGGCAATATACATGTTTTAAAACCAAGCTTAACAGCTTCATTAACTCTCTGTTGTGCCTGGCTTACAGCTCTCACCTCACCTGCAAGTCCAACTTCACCAAATATAACTGTCTTTTCGTCTATTGCCCTGTTCTTAAAGCTGCTCACAAGGGCCATCACAATTCCCAAATCAAGCGCTGGCTCACTTACTTTAATTCCACCTGCAACATTCACATAAGCATCACTGCCTGACATATGTATACCTGCTCTCTTTTCAAGAACAGCCATAAGAAGATTAACCCTGTTATAGTCAGTACCTGCAGCAGTCCTTCTTGCCATTCCAAAATTAGAATCGCACACCAGTGCCTGAATCTCTACCATTATAGGGCGTGTTCCTTCCAAAAGGCACACAACAACTGAACCTGATGCATTCTCTGGTCTTCCATTAAGCATATATTCTGATGGATTCTCAACTTCCGACAGGCCGCTCTGCTGCATTTCAAATACACCAATTTCATTAGTTGAGCCAAATCTGTTTTTTACGCCTCTTAATATCCTGTATGAAGCATATCTGTCGCCTTCAAAATAAAGCACCGTATCAACCATATGCTCAAGCATTCTTGGTCCGGCAACTGTTCCTTCCTTGGTAACATGTCCTACAATGAATATAGTAATGTTCAGTCCCTTCGCAAGCTGCATAAGTATTGATGTTGTCTCTCTTACCTGAGAAACACTTCCAGGCGCTGCTGCCACATCTTCTTTATACATAGTCTGTATCGAATCAATTATCACAATCTCAGGCTTATTTCTTGTAAGAATATCTTCTATGCTATCTAAGCTTGTCTCACATAATAACTTAAGTGTTCCACTGCATTGGCCAATTCTGTCTGCCCTTAGCTTTATCTGCTTTAGCGATTCTTCACCGGATATATAAAGTACATCTTTTCCTGCTGCTGACAGGTTGTAACACATCTGAAGCAGAAGTGTTGACTTTCCTATTCCAGGATCTCCTCCTACAAGCACTAAAGAACCCGCAACAATTCCTCCACCAAGCACTCTGTCAAGCTCAGCTATACCTGTGGATGTTCTGTCATTTTCTTCAAAGCTTACACTATTTATCTCTACAGGAACAGGCGCTGATGATGCCGCTGCCCTCTGGCTTGTGCCTGCTATTCCTTTGGCTGACTTAGGTTTACTTACTGGTTCTTCTACAAATGTGTTCCATTCCTTACACGCCGGACACTGCCCGAACCATTTAGCAGACTCATATCCACATTCTTTACAAAAAAAAGCTGTATTCTTTGCCTTTGCCATACATCCCCCTAAAAAAGGCTGCCACAACATATAAATGTGTAGCAGCCCTGTAAAATCAAAATACTTTTAATTATAATCAAGCCTTCTTAATATCTACTTTAACAGGCTTCTCACCATCAAATTCAACTGAAAGAACAAGCTTACCACCCATATTAGTAGCCATTGTTCCTGCATCTTTATCGTTAATTCTGATATCATATGATGTACCTTCTTCAAGGCCTAATGTAATCTGTGCATCCTCATTACCTTCTACCATAAATGATACACTTGTATCTGTTGCCTTAAAATCATTAACAGCTGTACCCGGAACAGATTCATATACAAAAGAGCCGTTCTTCTCAAGCTTTGTGATTTCGTTAAATGTCTTAACTTTGTATGTATCCCCACAATGTTCGAAATCTGGCAGCTTTGACTTGGTATCCAACTTATAATTACCAAAACTGATTGCTCCATCCGCTTCTGAACGAATCAATTCATTTACTACTGGCATATTATTATCCTCCTATATGTTACGATATGTATATACTGATTATACAATAAACTGACAAAAAGCGCCAGCAATTTGTCAGTTGTTTATTGTTTATTTATTAATTTATTTATTCATTCCTCTCTTGAGAGTAAAGTTAAGCTTATTGTCCTTTACAGTTATCTTCACTTTATTGCCAGCGTGGACTTTTCCCATAAGAATCCGCTCTGCAAGAACATCTTCAACCTCATTCTGGATTGTACGGCGTAATGGTCTTGCACCATATTTAGAATCATACCCCTTATCAACAAGCCACTGTCTAGCTGCATCATCAAGCTCTATTGATAATTTCATCTGTTCCATAATACGCTTATTGACATTGGCAATCATTATATCGACAATCTGTGCTATCTGCTCTTTTCCAAGAACATGGAATACAACTATATCATCTATTCGGTTAATGAATTCTGGCTTGAATATTCTCTTAACCTCGTCCATAACCTTGCCCTTCATCTCCTCATGATTCTGCTGCTCAGTCATTCCTGACGAGAATCCCAGTGATTTAGGTGATACAATATTTTCAGCTCCAGCATTGCTAGTCATTATAATTATAGTATTCTTGAAATCTATAACCCTGCCTGTTGAATCAGTGATATGCCCGTCGTCAAGCACCTGTAAAAGTATATTAAATACATCCGGGTGGGCTTTCTCAACTTCATCAAAAAGAATTACAGAGTATGGATTTCTTCTTACCTTCTCACTAAGCTGTCCTCCCTCATCATATCCAACATATCCCGGAGGTGAACCTATAAGCTTTGACACCGTATGCTTCTCCATAAATTCCGACATATCAACTCTTATAAGAGAATTCTCTGTACCAAACATAGCATCTGCCAGTGCCTTTGAAAGTTCTGTCTTACCTACACCCGTAGGTCCTAAAAACAGGAATGAGCCAATTGGTCTGTTAGGATCTTTAAGTCCTACCCTTCCTCTTCGGATTGCTTTAGCAACTGCTGTAACAGCCTCGTCCTGTCCAATAACTCTGTTGTGCAGAGTTTCCTCAAGCTTCATAAGACGTTCTGATTCTGCCTGTGCAATTCTCTGTACAGGAATCTTTGTCCATGTTGATACAACAGAAGCAATCTCATCCTCATCAACAATAAGATTATTCTCATTAATGCTGTCCTGCCATTGCTTTGTCATTTTTTCAAGCTGTTCTTTTTTCTTTAACTGTTTCTTCTTAATTTCACCAGCCTGCTCATAAGCTTCTGACTTTATTGCTTCTTCCTTATCCTTGGTAAGCTGTTCTATCTGTGCCTCTAATGTCTTAATCTCATCAGGCATTACATATGCATCAAGCCTTGTCTTAGAAGATGCTTCATCAATAAGATCAATTGCCTTATCAGGAAGGAATCTGTCATTGATATATCTCTTAGATAACTTAACAGCTGCAACTACTGCCTCATCTGTAATTGTAACATGATGATGCTCTTCATACCTGCCCTTAAGGCCTCTTAATATCTGAATTGCCTCTTCTGCCGTAGGTTCTTCAACCTTAACAGGCTGGAATCTTCTCTCAAGAGCAGCATCCTTCTCAATATGTTTTCTATACTCCTCAAGAGTTGTAGCACCAATAAGCTGGATTTCTCCTCTTGCAAGAGATGGTTTTAATATATTAGACGCATCTATTGCTCCCTCTGCTCCTCCAGCACCTATTATTGTGTGAATCTCATCCAGAAAAAGCAATACATTTCCAGCATTTTTAACCTCTGCTATTACCTTCTTGATTCTTTCCTCAAATTCACCCCTGTACTTAGAACCGGCAACCATACCTGACAAATCTAATGTCAGAAGACGCTTGTCCTTAATTGTCTCAGGCACATTTCCTTCAACTATTCTGGCTGCAAGTCCTTCTGCTATGGCAGTCTTACCAACTCCCGGTTCACCTATAAGGCAAGGATTATTCTTAGTTCTTCTGCTCAATATCTGAATAACCCTCTGAATCTCTTCTTCCCTGCCAATAACAGGGTCCAATCTGCCTTCTCTTGCCATCTGTGTAAGATCCCTGCTGTACTGGTCGAGAGTTGCTGTGCTTTTTTTATCATTTCCTCTTGGTCTTCCATTCTGGAAATCTTCTTTAACCCTGCCGGCATCTTCTCCCATAGCCATAAGAAGATCAACATACATCTTCTTGACAGGAACCCCTATAGTATTAAGAAGCCTTGAAGCTACGCTGTCTGTTTCTTTTATTATTGCTATTAAAATGTGTTCTGTTCCTATAAGCTCTGACTTAAATCTTGCCGCCTCTCTTGCTGCATTATCGAGTATATGTCTAACCCTTGGAGTATATCCTGATGGTTCTTTGACATTAACTACACTATCTGGTGCTATAAGCTGGCACACAAGATTAATTATCTTCTCATCCGTAATATCATTGCTAAGAAGAACTGAAGATGCAAGTCCGCCCTCCGCTTTAATAAGTCCTATAAGAAGATGCTCTGAACCTATATAACCATGACCTAACATAGCCGCTGTATCTGCCGCATAATTAAGTGCCTCCTGCGCTTTGCTGGTAAATCTGCTCTGCATATCTATAACCCTTTCTATGATTGATTTCGTAAATATCTGTTAATGTATTGTTGGAAGATGTTCTCTTATAAAATCAGCTCGTGACACTTCCAGTTCCTCTTCATTCATATCCTTGTTAGAAATCATAAGAAGATTTGCCGGATGAATTCCAATCATAAGCTGATATATATTACTCTCATCAAATCCGTCAGCCTTAATAAGCCCTGATGCAAGTCCGAATCTTATCTGGGAAAGCAGCAGCTCTCCATCATTAAGTGTAACCTTTCTGGCATATTTTAACACACCATATGACCTGTACACCATATCAAGTGCTGTCATTTTTCTTTTTGTAATATACTGCTTCCTGTAATTTCTTTCCTGTGCAATAATCTGTTCTGCTATATTATCCAGATTGTCAATTATATCTTTCTCACTCTTTCCAAGTGTTACCAGATTAGTAATCTGGTATATATCACCTAAAGCTCTGTTATTGTCACCCTCCATTGCTTTTAGCACAAGTCCGAATCTTCCAACCTCAGGAATCAGCCCTGATATTTTATCATTTCCTGCAAGTGCTGGCAAATGTAGCATATAACTTGCTCTCATTCCTGTACCTGCATTAGATGGAAGGGTTGTAAGGTAGCCAAACTTCTGATCATACGAATAGTCAAGTACATCTCCGATAACATCATCCATCTTATCAGCCAGTGTATACGCTTTCTGCATATTCATTCCGGCAGCAAATGCCTGTATTCTTATATGATCCTCTTCATTAATCATTATTGACACATCTTCATCAGGTGCAACAAATCCTGCTGCGTAATCCTGCTTTTCAAGATACGGACTTATAACATGTCTCTCCCTCATGCCCATCTTCTGATAAGCATCAAGATAGTCAAAATTATATGAATTATAACCGCTTATTGGCGACACTGTCTTTAACTGGTCAGTAACATTTTTTACTAGCTTTTTAGCATCTGTGTCTGACATCTTGTAAGAAAAATTATATCCATTAATATTACGGGCAAGCCTTACTCTGCTTGATATAACAACATCAGAGTTATTGCCGCCCTCTTCAAACCATCTAAGCATCGTGACCGCCTCCCTGTGTTGAATCATCCGTATTATCCATTTTCTTTAACTGGTGAATCATGTCCCTTAATCTGGCTGCCTCTTCATAATTCTCTATCTCAACAGCCTCTCTTAACTTTATCCCCAGTTTCCTGATACGGCTTTCATAATCATCATTTTCATCCTGCATGACTGGCAGAGTATCTGTCTCATTATTTTCATCAGACAGCCCTGAGTATTTCTTATATATCTTTCCCCTATGAACTGAATCTCCATGCAGTCTTTTCATATTATCCTCAATAAGAGGTCCGAATACCCCATAGCACTCAGCACAACCAAATTTACCAACCATAGTAAATTCATCAAATGTCATTCCACAGCCTGGGCATCTGATATGCATCATAGGTCCGTCTTCCACCTGGGCTGAATTACCAGCCAGCAGACCCGTCAGAAGCCTTACAAATGGAAACTCCGCATCTGAACTGTCTGACATTCCTGCAAAATTAAGCCTTCTTGCACAATCCATGCATATATGGTGTTCCTTCTTAACTCCGTTAATTATTTCTGTATAATGAATTGAAGCTTCATTCTGATGACAATTCTCACAAAGCATATTATTCCTTTCCAGTCAGGAATCACATTCCTGCTTTATTCAAATACTCTCATCTTAGTTAAAGCATAGTAAGGGCCAAAATATGTTATTAATGCAACCATAAAGGCTATTACCAGTGCCAGAACATTAGATGATGTAAGTGTATACATTCCCTTATATGAAAGCCATGTGAACACGCCCATTATAAGTGCCGATATACCTGGTTTTGCAAATACACTTATATACGGCATCGTATAATCAATCTCCTGATATAAGGTTCTTAGATTAAGTATAAATATTAATATTGGAAATGTTGCATTACCTATAACCACTGCATATATTCCTAGTGCCGAGAACTTAAGAAGCACGAATACCAGCACAATATGAACAGCAAGTGATATAGATGAATGAATCATTGGTACATTTACACGGTCAATTCCCTGCAGTGCTGTACTTGTAACTGTAGAGAGTGTATAGAATACTACCGCAATCGCACCTATTTTTAGCATCATTCCACCCTGAGCGCTGTTATAGCGGGAAAATAACAGCTTTATTATAGGCTGACCTATAACAAACAGCCCTACAAATGATGGAACAGCAATAAACATGTTAGTCTTTAATGTCTTAGTAATCTTATCATATATAGAATCATAATCCCTGTCTGTAAATGATGCAACAACGCTAGGCAGCATCGAAGCAGACATTGCAGATGCAACCCCCTGTGGAATTCCTATAAGCAGGCTGTAGCTTGAACTGAAATTACCAAGATCCATAGATATGCTCTTAGTAATATCTCTTCCAACCATTATATTGCTAAACATTACATCGTCTATCAAAGCACTTATCTGATAAAATGTCTGTCCAAGTATAATTGGTATCATTGTATATATGATTATCTTACAAATCTGCCCTGTGCTCTGGTTCTCTGTATGTCTGTCTTTTCTTTTTAGTCTGTTAAATGTCGGTGTATATACCGCATACAAAAATCCCATGAATAAAACAGCCGTAAGTGCTCCCATCGCAGTACCAAGCGTACTTCCTGCCGCTCCATATGCAGCCACATCAGGTAATGAAGCAAATGCTTTCATCATTCCATATCCTGCTGCAATACTAACAATCGCATTAACAATCTGTTCAAGTATCTGCGATACCGCAGTTGGAATCATTGTACTCTGTCCCTGAAAGAATCCTCTTATAACCCCAAGAATTGCAACAAGGAATATTGTCGGTGCAAGAATCCTTAATGGAACCGCAAGTCCCGGAAGTCCTCCTCCATATATAACATTCTCTATAAATGAAGCGCCAAAAAATACAAGAAGTGCTGCGATACCTCCTGTACACACTGCAACCATTAAAGAACATCTTAATACTTTAGCAGCACTTTTATATCTTTTCTTTGTAAATCTTGCTGACACAAGCTTTGATACAGCCATTGGCAGTCCGTACGAAGACAACACAAGCATTATATTATATATGTTGAAAGCAACTCCATATATACCATTGCCTTCACTTCCTATAATGTTAACTACAGGAATTCTGTAAAGCATGCCTATTATCCTGACAAGAATACCTGCAATTGCAAGAATACTTCCATGAACTATAAAATTACGTTTATTAGACTCCGACATATTCATCTCCAAATCTTATGTAATAATTGTTTTCGAATTAGATTTTACATCTTATATACAATAAAATCCATAAATTTTTTGTTAAAAAAGCCGTTCCAACCACATACGATTAGAACGGCTTATATTTTTATATTAATTAATTAAGAAATCAGCCAGCATCCATGTACCATTCTGTTTTACAAATGTATATGTAAGCGATGTTTTATATGTTGTATTACCTGTCTTGTAATCAACATAAAGGTCATAATAGACATCACATGAGAAACATTTGTCTGAATACTTTCTGAAATTAGTAATAGATTCATTGTTGAACTGATAAGTATATGACTTACCCCAGAGGTACGCCCATATAGCAGGAATATCACTGACATACTCAGCTGCAGTACCAACCATATAGCTTGAAAGCTTAGAAAGACTTCCCCTGTTGATAATATAAGCTCCATACTGTTCCGCTATTGTATATATCCTTGATTCCATACTTTTATACAATTCATCATCCGATGGATAGTAAATTGTATATCCTGTCTTCTTGTCATAATCAACTGTCAGATCTTTACCATTAAGCTTTGCTGTTATATCAGGCTTTGCTATAAGCTGTCCTACATCATACACATCATTAGTTGGTACCGTAACATAATCTGATACATGCAGACAAGGTGCAAACTTAACTTCTGACTCTGTCTTGTATGTATCAGTAACCTGTACTCCATTAATATAAACATCAGCACCTGTTGGAGCTGTTATTTTAACTTCTGCAAGGTCCTTTGTAAAATCTCCAAAAGAAATAGTTCCAAGAGTCCATTTATTAAATTTATGTGCATTCTTTCCTGCCGATTCAAGTTCAACCTTTGCTATCGGCGTATCACCTGCATATACTACATACACAGGAGTTTTTTCAGAATATTCACCAGCCTTTTTCTTATATGATACTGTACCGTCATTTAACCTGTCTGTAAAATATGCTGCTATCGTATCATTCGTTTCAAACTCATTTACTTTCACGTCATTATCTGATAAAAGCTTTCCAATCCCATCAGGAGTAAACTGATTCACAATCTTATCCATTGTTCCTGATGGCATTCCCTCTTCATAATCTTTTAAAAGACTATGAAGCATAATTAATGTAATCACACCTGCCAGAAGAAGAATCCCACAGTATATACATAAGAATTTTTTAAAATTTGAAAGCTTCTTTTTTCTTTTATTATTTCGTGGCATACTACTTTTCTCCTCCTTACTTAATTAAAAATGCTGTCGGACAGCTTCTTGGACCTGTTGGTGAATATGGTACATTTATTACTTCACCATCATAATACATCTGTGTTGATGTTCCACCATCCATTGTAGATGCATTTACAGCTCCATACTGTGCCATAATATCCTGTAGGTCTGAAAATGTAGCACCTATACTGTTAGGCTGTCTTCCATCTACTGCAAGAAGAAGAATCTTTCCATCTGCCGTCTGTCCTATGGCAGTTCTTGGATTAGTTCCCCCTGCAATACCAACAATATCCTGAGCCTCTCCATTAACAATAAGAAATGGACCAATATGATTGCTTATGCTTACGCAGTCTCTTATATTAAGTTCCTTTGCCTTTGCAGCATTCATATTACCAAGAACAAGCTTATTATCAAATGTAATTCCGGTAACATGAGATGTTCCGCCATTATCATTAAGAATCTCTCCGTCTTTCATTACAAGACCAATCGGCATTGCTGTATAAGTTGTTTCTCCATCAACAAATTCTCCGCCATTAACTCCGCCGATTGCATCATATCTCTTTGCAATATCTGCAACAACCATTCCATTTCCATTGGTAAATTCAGGAACTGTTCCCACAAATAATCTGCTTGGATCTTTTACAATCATGAGTTTTCCAGAATATGTAGCGCCCTTTACGTCCACAATCTCAATATCAGGAGTTTCTGGATCCTGGGCTGCTGTATCAATATTTACAAGTCCCGCATCTGTTATCTCATCTGTATCTTTAATTGCGTTATTGGCCTTAATCTGGTCTATCTCATCCTGAGAGCAGAACCAGTTAGCAAGAAATCCTATTGCACTTGTCTCCTGTACAGAAAGTACAAACTGAATCTTTGCTGTCTTAGATGGTCCATACACAAGCATTGCCATAACTGCATACAGAAATATCACCAGAATGAGAATAGTTGACAAAAGTGTCGCACCGACTCTTCCTGCCCATACAAGAACTGGATTCTTCTTTTTATTTTTATTTCTTCTATTAGATGTATTGCCACCCTGTGGCTTATCGTTAACATACGACTTTTCATCTTCATAGCTGTCATCTAAAACATCAAACGGATCAAAATCATCAATATCTTCAAGTTCAAAATCATCAACGATATCTATATCGTCAATATTATTCTTTCTTTTTGCCACTATAACTTCCTCCTAAACCGTTACTTAAAAACCCATCTTTTCTGAATCTGATAACTTACAAAGAACAATGCAAGATCAATTATTATCTTGGCAATTCCTGAAAGCACAATGCTTAATGCCAGTAGCTTTGTAGCAATATACACCAAAGCATAAGAACAAGCAAGCTGACAGAACCATAAAATGTAATATCTTACCACCGTCTGTTTAAGCCCGGACTGTGATTTAAATACTGCATTTCTGTTAAGCGAGAAATTGAAAACTGATGAAAGCACTCTTGCCGCTGCTGTACTTATGAATATTCTTAAACTGACCGTAAGCCCTATAAGTACAAATTCAAGCACATTAAATATTATATTATCTATCGCCCACGAAGCAATAGAGCTTCCTACATATTTCATACCTGTGCTTTTAAATAAATATTTAAATATCACTTTGTATATCTTAATTGAATCTTTGACAGGATTAAAATGTGATGATGAATTATCTTCTATGTACACAGTTTCTATCGATTCTTCCTGAAATCCAATATTATACTTTTTGAAAGCAAGCAACATATTAGTCTCATACTCAAATCGTTCGCCTTCTACCTTGTCAAATGTCTCAAGGTACTTGTAAGGTATTGCTCTTAAGCCGGTCTGGGTGTCCGAAATATTCAATCTGCAAAGCACCTTAAACACTCCACTAGTCATATTATTACCAAATTTACTTCTTGCCGGTACATCATCACCAGTAAAATCCCTTACGCCTAAAACGACATTGCCTGTACTGACCATTGTTTCACTGCATTTCTTAATATCTTTGGCACGATGCTGATTATCACCATCTACTGTCACAACTCCATCAATATCTTTTCTATTCTCAAGGCAGAATTCAAATGCAGTCTTCAAGCCTCTTCCTTTTCCCTTGTTAACTTCATGTGTAAGAATTGTACATTCACTATGTGCTGCTACTTCATTAAAAGGAGCCATATGTTCCTCATCACTTCCATCATTAACAATAATGATGTCCTTAAAGCCTTCTTCAAGTAAAGCATCAACTACAGCTACAAGCTTATTATCAGGATTCAGTGACGGTATAATAACCGATACTTTCATAATATTCATCCCACTCTTTGCTAATATTTATAGTGCTTTTCCATTTAAACGCACCATATTTAGAATATAATAATTCCCTAAAGATTGCAATAAAAATTTCATATACTGTGTAACAGGGTCATGCTGTAAGCCATAATATTGTATTGTAGATTAATTTTGGAGGACTTTTACATGAGTGATTTAGCAGCAACAAACTGCGGAGGATGCGGAGGATATGGAGATAACTGCAATTCTATTGTATGGATTATCATTCTCCTTCTCCTCTTTGACGGAAATAACGGATGTGGATGCAACAATGGTTGTGGAAATGGTTGCAATTCCTTCTGGATTATAATTCTCCTCTTCTTCTGCTGTGGATGTGGCAATGGAACTAACTTCCTCAATGGCTTTGGTTGCGGATGCAACAACGGATGCGGATGCAACAGTGGATGTGGATGCCAGTAATTATTTAATATGGGGCTGCCTTAAACGGCAGCCCTTATATATTAATTATTATTATGTTCCATCATACATTTTCCATCTATTTCATATATGGTATTCTCTTCTTCAACAAGTATATTACCATTGTCCTGAACATCCATATTAATTACCATATCATAATTCCTTTTTTATATATTATATGGGCTTATTTATTAATTGCTAAGACTTACAGGCATAATTAAGACATATAACCTAATATATATAGAATAAAATATTCCGCCGAGAGTTCACATGAAAGAACTTCCCATAACAGAATTTGATATGCAGACACTGCCACAATTCATACAGCTTGCCAAAGCAATTCTTCCTTTTATGGAATTTAATACCCAGCAGACACTTAGTCCTCTGCTCCGTGCATATGAATTTTCATGTACAATGAACTATTACAGCCGCCCTGAAAGCCTTCGTATTGCGGCATGTTCTGCAAAGCCCCACCTTTCATTAAACAGTCCAATACAGGATATACTTTCAGATGAAAATATCATGAATGTTATTCTTACTTACTGTCCAGACAATCTCCGGAATATTCTGAGCAATTTTAAAAACTATAATAAAATGTCCGATTTGTTCAACATTTTAAATCGTGATCAGAATGGCAGTAATAGTTTTCTTAATCCTGCCCAGCAAAAAATGTATGAAGCTTATACAGAACAGTTAAACAATCTTAATCTTTAATATTTGGAGGATTTTATGTCAGAATTAGATTTTAGAAAGCAGCTTCTTCTCAACGAATTCAAGACTTTATCCCAGGGAAAGAAAAATGATGAAATCATTCCTCTTCTTTTCGCTATTAATGATAAAGCTAAAAAATCCGGTATAACCTTCACAAAAGAAGATTGTCAGTTAGTCATCAACAGTATGTCTGGACAGCTAAGCGAAAAAGAGCTCAGGCTTCTGCCTGAGCTTCTCTCTCTTCTTAATATGAATTAATGTTTTATTATTCTTAATTACTTTGCAACAATATTAACAATTCTTCCCGGTACATATATTTCTTTAATAATGTTACCAGAAAGCCTGCTTCCAAGTGCTTCCTTAGCGGCAGCAATTACACTGTCCTTGTCAGCATCCTTGGCGATATTGATAGTAGCCTTAGTCTTTCCATTAATCTGGACTGCTATCTCAACCGTTGACTCAACTGTCTTAGCTTCATCGTATTCAGGCCATGTCTGCTGATATACTCTTCCATTCTCGCCGATTGCTTCCCACATCTCTTCTGTAATGTGTGGAGCAACCGGATTAAGTAAGATAAGGTATGTCTTGAGTTCTCCCCTAGTAATCTTACCTGCCTTGCTGAAATCATTGAGCATAGTCATGAGCTGTGCAATAGCTGTATTGTATTTCAGATTCTCATAATCAAACGAAACTTTCTTAATTGTCTGATGCATCTTTGTCTCAAATTCCTTAGAGAAACCTTCCTCATCAGTCATTATATCCTGAAGCTTCCATACTCTATCTAAGAATCTGCGGCAGCCCTTAACGCCATCCTCTGACCATGAAGCTGCTGCGTCAAATGCACCGATAAACATCTCGTATGTTCTTAATGTATCTGCACCATAATCTCTTACGATATCATCAGGATTAACAACATTGCCTCTTGACTTACTCATCTTCTCGCCGTTCTCACCAAGAATCATACCGTGGGATGTTCTCTTCTGATATGGCTCTGGGCAAGGTACAACCTTCTGGTCGTAAAGGAATCTGTGCCAGAATCTTGAATAGAGTAAGTGTAATGTTGTATGCTCCATTCCTCCGTTATACCAGTCTACCGGAAGCCAGTACTTAAGTGCTTCCTGACTTGCGAGTGTCTCTGTGTTATGTGGATCTGTATATCTTAAGAAATACCATGATGATCCAGCCCACTGAGGCATTGTATCAGTCTCTCTCTTAGCTGGTCCGCCACAGCATGGGCATGTTGTATTAACCCAGTCTGTCATGGCTGCAAGAGGTGATTCTCCATTATCTGTAGGCATATAACTTTCTACCTCTGGAAGAAGTAATGGAAGTTCGCTCTCATCAACTGGAACATAGCCACATTTGTCACAATGAACAATTGGAATAGGCTCGCCCCAGTATCTCTGACGAGAGAACACCCAGTCACGGAGCTTATAATTAACCTTTGCATTACCAATTCCCTTTTCTGTAAGGAATTTAATCATCTTTTCCTTAGCTTCTTTAACTTCAAGTCCGTTAATGAAATCCGAATTAATAAGAACACCTGTTGCTACATCTGTAAATGCTGCCTCATTAACATCAACTTCTTCACCGTTCTTTGCTACAACCTGAATGATAGGAAGGTTAAATTTCTTGGCAAACTCCCAGTCTCTTTCATCGTGAGCAGGAACAGCCATGATAGCACCTGTACCATAGCTCATAAGTACATAATCTGATACCCAGATTGGAACTTCCTTGCCATTAACCGGATTAACTGCCTTAAGTCCGTCAATCTCTACACCTGTCTTATCCTTTGCAAGCTCTGCTCTCTCGAAATCTGACTTTCTTGAAGCCTGCTCTCTATAGCTTTCTATTTCATCCCAGTTCTTAATCTCGTCCTTATACTTATCAAGATATGGATGCTCTGGTGATACAACCATATAAGTAACACCGAAAAGTGTATCGCATCTTGTTGTATATATTCTTAACTTATCTTCCTTACCAGCAATTGCAAAATCAACCTCAGCACCTGTAGAACGTCCAATCCAGTTCTTCTGCTGTGTCTTAACTCTCTCGATATAATCGACATGGTCAAGTCCTTCTATAAGCTTATCTGCATAATCAGTAATCTTAAGCATCCACTCACTCTTGACCTTACGGACAACAGGTGAACCACATCTTTCACATACACCATTAACTACTTCTTCATTAGCAAGACCTACCTTACATGAAGTACACCAGTTGATAGGCATCTCCTGCTTATATGCAAGTCCGGCCTTAAAAAGCTTAAGGAAAATCCACTGAGTCCACTTATAATAATCAGGATCTGTAGTATTAATCTCTCTGTCCCAGTCAAATGAATAACCAATTGACTGAAGCTGGTCCTTAAAATGATCTATATTATTCTTAGTAACTATCTTAGGGTGAATCTTGTTCTTAATAGCATAGTTCTCTGTTGGAAGACCAAATGCATCCCAACCCATTGGATATAAAACATTATATCCCTGCATTCTTCTCTTTCTTGCTACGATATCAAGCGCTGTATATGGTCTTGGATGACCTACATGAAGCCCCTGTCCTGATGGATATGGGAACTCCACAAGTGCATAATACTTTGGTTTTGAATAATCATTAGTTGCAGCAAAGGCTTTTTCATCCTGCCATACCTGCTGCCACTTCTTTTCAACTGTTTTGTGGTTATATACTGCCGACATAACACATTCCTCCTTAAAAACGCATAAAAACATTCTACACACATCACTTTAATTTGTCAATTAAATAGCCGTCTTTACATTATCGCTTTAAAGTGTTAAAATACCACTATTCGCATGAATATTAATATTTCTTACATGGAGGTTATAACATATGAAGACAAAGGTTGGATTCATAGGTTTCGGACTCATTGCAGGATCCTTAGCCCATGCCCTTAAAGAAAGTGGCAGGGATTATCATATAACTGCCACAAGCAGACATTTAGAACCAGTAATCGCTGCGGTTGCTGACGGTATTGTTGATGTCGCTGCTCCTGCGGTAGACGAAACATTTGCACAGTGTGACATAATCCTGTTATGCACACCGGTAATTACTATCACAGAATATCTTACAAAATTAAAAGCCATTGCCAGTCCGGACTGCATAATTACTGACGTTGGGAGTGTCAAGACTATCATACATGAAGCAGCAGATTCATTGGGACTTAATGACCGCTTTATTGGTGGACATCCTATGGCTGGCTCCGAAAAAACAGGTTATGAAAATTCAAGTTCATCAATTATAAAAGGTGCAAGGTACATAATCACACCGACCAAAGAAACCAAGCCTGAAAAAATCGAATTCATGAAACAATTTGCATCAGATGTTGGCATGAACCCTATTGTCATGGACTATCATGTACACGATAAATCAGTAGCCGCCATAAGCCATGTTCCACATCTTTTATCAACTGCACTCGTTCATGTAGTATCAGATAATGATGACGAAGAAAAGCATATGCAGTTACTTGCCGCAGGTTGCTTTCGTGACATGTCAAGAGTTGCAGCTTCTTCTCCTGAAATGTGGGAACAGATATGTTTGACTAACAGCTCTGCAATCATCAACATTCTTGAACAGTATATTGAAATGCTTGAAACAATCAAAGATAACATTGACAAAAAGACCCCAGGCTATGTCGCCAGTCTTTTCGAGATGTCAAGAGAATACAGGAATTCCTTGGAAAGCAGACACCCAGAGCACTAAGCCCTGGGTGTTTGTGTTTATCCAGTATTAAATTGCATCTCTTTTGGACTTCCTCTGTGCCTATCACTACTTTAAAGTCCAATTTATACCAGGCTAGAATATATCATATACACCGTTGGAGCTGCCTGTCTGTGGCACAAAATTGAATTATGGCGAGCTGTGCAGGAGTTAATGTCGCTATATACATAAGTTCAGTGCCCAAAAGCTCGTTCAAACATAGTGCGTTTGCTTTTGGGCACTGTAAAAGACTTTGTAGATAGCGACATTTACTCCTGCTAAGCGCAGTCATACTGAAATTTTGTGCCACAGACAGGCAGCTCCAATGGTGTATTTCATATAATAACTGTCCTCATCACACCTTAAAACAGCCACCACCTACGAATTCCCGTAATATAGAATCGATTGGTACGTTCTCGTAGCCGCATGGAAGGAAATAGTTCATGAACTTAAGCAGTCTGTTTGCTTCCTGATATTCAGGGTCAGCTTCTGTTACCTGAAAAAGTATAGGCTCAACGAATGGTTTTAATACGCATGGTTCATATGGCATTGCTGAGTTAAACATAACATCCGCCTGCTCCTGGAATGGGAAGATGTTCTTCTCTTCACCTCTTCTTACAGACTCCCACATCGAAAGAGTCTTCTTTGCAGATGCTCCTCTTGTCCTGTAATCTCTTACAAGCCTTCTTAAAAGTCTTCCATCTGTAGTTGATACCCTGTTATGTTCGTCAACATTAAGCTGTGTAAGTGCACTAATATATATCTTGAACTTACTGTCTATTGGAAGTGAATATGATAATTCATCATTAAGACAATGAATTCCTTCTATTACAAGAACATCCTCTTCCCCTAACTGTAAGAAATTACCATTATATTCCTTTCTTCCGAACTTAAAGTTAAATTCTGGCAGCTCCACTTTTTCTCCGTTAAGAAGTCTGGTCATATGCTTATTAAAAAGTTCAATGTCTACTGCATGAAGGTCTTCATAATTGTAATCGCCATTCTCATCAATAGGTGTCTGCTCTCTTTCAACAAAGTAATTATCGACAGCAATTGGGTGTGGCTTATATCCATTAGCCATAAGCTGAATTGATAATCTATGTGAAAATGTTGTCTTTCCTGAAGAAGATGGACCGGCTATCATGATGAATTTAGTATGCGGTCTTTTCTTTATCTCATCAACTATCTCAACAATTTTCTGTTCCTGAAGTGCCTCCTGCGTAAGCATAAAAGAAGTCATATCCCCATTAGTTATATGGTCATTAAGTTCTCCAACCGTAGACATGCCAAGCATCTTTGCCCAGCTTGTGCTTTCCTTTAACACATTAAACAGCTTTGTTTGTGGATTAAATTCAGGAACTTCAAGAGGTGCGTTCTTAACCGGAAGCTGTAACACTATTCCCTCGTCATACAGGAATATGTCAAATACCCCAAGCATGCCTGTAGAAGATGCCATATATCCGTAGAAATAATCTTTGTAGCCATTCAGGTCATACACATTAACAAATGAACTTCTTCTGTATTTGAACAGTGATGTCTTATCTGTCATTCCTTTTTCTTTAAAAAGATTCATAGCATCAGATATCTTCATCAGCTCTTTCTTGATTGGAAGATCCTTCTCAACCATACTGTGCATAACTGACTTAACTTCATCTATAAACTCTTTGTCGGGCCTGAAGTCTCCATCAAATGTACAGTACAGTCCCTTACTTAAAGAATATTCAACAACAACTCTGTCAATATTCCTGTCTATCTTCTCTATAGCTGCAAGCATGAGAAGAACCACGCTTCTTCTGTATGTCTCATTACCTATTGATGTCGAAGTTGTAACAAATGTAACATCACTATCAGGGATATATTCTTCTCCAAGTTCTTTAAGCTTACCATTAACATTAGCGAGTATAATCTCATCCTTATATTCGTTCTGCTTCTCTGCTGCAAGCTGTGCCAGTGTCATTCCCATAGCATCCTCCTCTTACGCATCAGTCATAATATGACAATGCATCCATAATTATATTATTCTTCTGCGAAAGCTGCTGTAATCTTAACTTAACCGTAGGATTACTCTCATCTTTCTTAAGACTGTTACTTATCCCATCATTAGTTTCTTTCTCTTTTATAAGATATTCATAAAGAGTCTTATCTTTGTTCTCTAAAAGCTTCCATCCGTACTGATATTGCGTCTCACTGTATTCAGAATAAACATTTTCGTCCGACTTTCTGCATTTGATAATAAAATAATACTTACCGTCTTCCTTAAGCATCTTCTCATCATCAACAACCAATCTCTGCGAAACAAGAAAATGTCTGAAATCTCCTACTTCTGACTGCGGTGATACTATAAGTGTTGTATTCTGGGTAATAACATTCATTCCCTTAGTTACAATATCAGCTATAAGCCTGCCACCCATACCACATATGGTTATAATATCAGCTTCATTCGCTGAAAGCTTTTCCAATCCGTCTGAAAGTCTTGTCTGTATTCTGTCCTCTAAACAATTATCACATATATGCTTCTTTGCCTTATCGAGTGGACCTTTTCTTAAATCCATCGCAATAGCAGACCGAGCTATTCCTTCCTGCACAAGATATATAGGAAGATAGCCGTGGTCTGTCCCTATGTCAGCCACGACTGCCCCCTTTTCACACATATGTGCAACTGTTCTTAATCTGTCAGATATTCTTACCATAGCTTAATCCTAATCAAGATAATCTCTTAACTTACGGCTGCGGCTTGGGTGTCTTAACTTTCTTAAAGCCTTGGCTTCAATCTGTCTGATACGTTCTCTTGTTACATTGAATTCTTTACCAACTTCCTCAAGAGTTCTTGCTCTTCCATCATCCATACCAAATCTTAATCTTAATACCTTCTGCTCTCTTTCTGTAAGAGTTCCAAGTACTTCAACAAGCTGTTCCTTAAGAAGTGTAGAAGCTGCTGCCTCTGCCGGAACAGGAACATTATCATCCTGAATGAAATCTCCAAGATGGCTGTCTTCCTCTTCACCAATAGGTGTCTCAAGAGATACCGGTTCCTGCGAAATCTTCTGAATCTCTCTTACTCTCTCTACAGGAATATCCATATTATCTGCAATCTCCTCTGGTGATGGTTCTCTTCCAAGTTCCTGAAGCAGCTGTCTCTGTACTCTTACAAGCTTGTTAATTGTCTCTACCATATGAACAGGAATTCTTATAGTACGGGCCTGGTCAGCTATAGCTCTTGTAATAGCCTGTCTGATCCACCATGTAGCGTATGTACTGAACTTGAATCCTTTTCTGTAATCGTATTTCTCAACAGCCTTTATAAGACCTAAGTTACCTTCCTGAATAAGATCAAGGAACTGCATACCACGTCCAACATAACGTTTTGCAATACTTACAACAAGTCTTAAGTTAGCTTCTGCAAGTCTTTTCTTGGCTTCCTCATCTCCTTCTTCCATTCTCTTGGCATACTCAATCTCTTCATCAGCACTAAGAAGAGGTACTTTACCTATCTCCTTCAGATACATTCTTACCGGATCATCAAGACCGATTCCATCAGGAACAGAAAGATCTATCTTCTCAATATCAATCTCATCTTCATCATCAAGAATAATATCCTCATCTTCATCAGGTACATCATTCATTCTTACATCTACTTTTTTTAGCTCAAGAATTTCAAATACCTTCTCCATTCTGTCAGCTTCAAAATCTGTATCCTGAAAATATGTCATAATTTCCTGATAATCAAGTACATTCTTTTTCTTCTTGGCTATTGCAAGAATACCCTCTATCTTCTCCCAGAATTTAGCTTCCTGTGCTTCTGCATCATCTGCGTCACTGTTTTCTGTCTCTTCTTTTACTTCTTCTTTAATCTCATCTTTCTTAGTTGTCTTCTTTGCTGCTGCTTTTTTTGCAGGAGTCTTCTTTTCTGTTGTCTTTTCTTCCTTAGCCTCCTTAACATTCTCTTCTAATGTTTCTACCATTTTCTTAGCCATTTCTCTTCTCCATTCTTCTTCGCGTAACACGCTCTATATATTTATAACTTAATATGAATCTGATTCAGCTTCTGCTGTTCAATTATTATCTCCTGCATACGCTTCGGGTCTACAGTCTTATTAAGTTCATGATTAAGGCTGTTAGCCTTAATTCTGATAACAATGTCATTAAGAGTCTTTTCTCTTTCCAGATTATTAAGGCTCTCATCCAGGTCTGCCGAAAACATTGCTGCGACTTCCGTATGTTCTTCTGTTGTTGCATAATCAGCTATAATTGCAGCAGGGCTTATATTTCCTGTCCCATACTGTTCATATACTTTCTCTGCCACACCCGAAAATAACGGGTCAATAAAATCCTCCGGCTTAATGTAAGCTGCAACCTTATCAAATATGTCCCTGTCACTTATGAGCCATGTAAGAAGCATTTTCTCTGCCTGTCTTAAACCATCTTCACGCTTCTTCTTCGGCTTACGCTCAACAGTTGGCTGCATAGTACCTGCACCTGCATTTCTTGAAATAATCCCTTTCTGATTACCAAGTCTTGATACCATCTGCCTCATGCCATCTTCTGGTATCATAAACTGCCTGCACACTGCTTTAAGGTAATTATCACGTTCCAGCTTTTCTTTAAATGTAACAAGCTTTGCTGCAACCTCTCTTTCAAATGCAGTCTCGCTTTCCGGATCCCCCCTGTCGTAATTTCTTAACATGGTTCCTATCTCATACATAAAGCTGTTCTCTGCATTATCAATTCTTTCCTGAAATGCCTCTGCACCCATAGCCTTAATAAACTCATCAGGATCCTTATATGGCCGCATATTAATTACCTTCGTTGATAATCCTGCTTCTTTCAGAAGAGGTATCGCACGAAGTGCCGCCTTAACTCCTGCCTCATCACTGTCATAGGTTATGAGCACATTATCTGTATATCTCTTTAACAGCCTTGCATGTCCCGGTGTCAGTGCCGTTCCAAGTGACGCAACCGCCTGGTTAAAGCCCGCCTGATGCATTGATATAACATCCATATAGCCTTCACATATTATCATGTTAGGCTTTCTTGATGTTCTTGCTATATTAAGTCCATACAGATTGCGGCTCTTATCAAACAGCCTTGTCTCCGGTGAATTAAGATACTTTGGCTTGGCATCACCCATAACTCGTCCACCAAATCCTATGACCTTATTATTAATATCCATGATTGGAAAAATTACTCTGTTCCAGAACTTTTCATGAATACCTCTCTCATAAGTAAAAAGTCCTGATTCCTTCAGAATATCATCATCATAACCTTTGTCCTTCAACAGCTTGTACAGATTACCTGTTGACTGTGTTGCATACCCCAGTCCAAAGCTGTTAATTGTACTGTCAGACAATTCACGCTTTTTAAGATAATCAAGACCGGCTTTCCCATTCTCACTTCTAAGCTGCCTGTAATAATATGTGGCAGCAATCTTATTAATCTCTAAAAGCCTGTCTCTTATCCCTCTTTCTTTGCGGTCTTCTTCTGACATAGACGTCTGCGGCAGTGCAACTCCGGCTCTTTCACCTAGCATCTTAACTGCCTCTAAGAATGTCATATTCTCATATTCCATAACAAATGTTATGACATTACCCCCAGCGCCGCATCCAAAACAATGATATAACTGCCGCTGTCCTGAAACCGAAAATGATGGTGATTTCTCATTATGAAACGGACACAATCCGGTATATGAACTTCCATTCTTCTTCAATTTGACATACCCGGATATAACATCAACTATATCATTCCGGGATATTACTTCATCTATTACTTCTCTTGAATACATTACTTCATCCCTTCCAGGCCTTTGGTACAAAGATTTCCTGAAACTTGCTTATTGAATACTGATCACTCATGCCAGCTATATAATCACACACAACCTGCTCCGGTCTTTCATCAAATTCTGTTATAAATCTCTTATATGTATCCGGCAGTTTATCTGTGTTCGCAACATAGTATCTGTACAATTCTGTTATCAGCTTATCTGCTTTCGCTTCCTCACTTTTGGCTGTCGGATTAAGATACAGACTTTCAAACATGAATTTTCTTAATTCTGTCATTGCTTTACGTACAGGCTCTGACATTACAAGATCATTCTTTCCTATGCTGTTCATTATAATATCGCTAATCATGGTATTAAGTCTTTCCTTGGTTGAATTACCAAGAACATCAGTATATTCTGAAGGAATGTCACTTTCCTTCAATATCCCTGCTCTTATTCCATCATCTATATCATGATTAATATACGCTATCTTATCGGAAATTCTAACTGCTTTTCCTTCAAGAGTTGATGGATTGCCTGATGTTCTATGGTTCAATATTCCATCACGCACTTCCCATGTAAGGTTAAGTCCCTGACCATCCTTTTCAAGAAATTCAACAACTCTTATACTCTGTTTGTAATGAGCAAATCCCATAGGACATAAAGAATTAAGTGTTCTCTCACCTGCATGTCCAAATGGTGTATGTCCAAGGTCATGCCCCAATGCAATAGCTTCTGTCAGATCTTCATTAAGATTAAGCGCCCTTGCTATACTTCTTGCAATCTGGGCAACCTCTAAGGTATGAGTCAGTCTTGTTCTGTAATGGTCTCCCTCTGGTGCAAGAAATACCTGCGTCTTATGCTTTAAACGCCTGAATGTCTTACAATGAATAATTCTGTCTCTGTCTCTCTGATATATAGTTCTCATAGGGCATGGTTCTTCATCTCTGTCGCGTCCTCTTGACTCGTCAGAAAAGCTTGCATATGGGCTGAATATCAGATGTTCCCTCTTTTCCTGTTCCTCTCTAATGTTCATCTGTATGTGCCTCCCGCACTGAAACACTAATTTTAAAGCTCACAATTTAATTATTCAACAAAACTTGTGTTTTTCCTTTTTATTTTTTAAAATTTTTCACAAAATAATTATTTGTTATTATAATTCCCCACATTATGGACTGAAAAATCCACCAAATGCCCCCGCAGCTATACATGCAGCTACTGACATGGCAATATTATTACTACTGTCTGGTGCCTGTTTCTTCATTATTGCAGCTATTACCAATAACACTGTAATATACACTGCTCCATATATAATTCCTGTAACCACTCTCCTCTTTTTTATCATCCATGCACTAAGCATTGCACCTGTAAAGCTTCCTGCCACATATATTCCAAATATAATATTATCAACCGCTTTCTCGTCAAGTATAAATTTTCTCATAAAATATGTAAGAAGTCCTAGCATAAGCAGAGTTATTACATATCCTGCAATAAGAGATTTCACCATTTTTCTTATATAATCCATTGATTTCCTTTGTTGTCCTCTTTTTATTAATTGTATGATTAAAAATGTTATCTTATGATTATCTCTTGTTTTCTTTAATAGCACTTGACGGCACAATGTGCGTACTGTAGAATGAAAAGAAATATTTTAATTTTATGACTGGAGGGATTTTTCTTGGATACGGATAGTATCATCCAACTTATTGCAATTGTTATTTTATTGGTTTTATCAGCATTTTTCTCATCTGCAGAGACTTCATTTATCACTGTAAACAGAATCAAAGTGCTGTCTTTAGTTGAAGAGGGTAATAAGAGGGCTGCTCTTGTAATTAAGATTATTGACCAGCCGGCAAAGATGCTCTCTGCTGTTCTTATTGGCAATAACATAGTCAATATCAGCTGTTCTGCATTAGCTACATCATTTACAATCAGTGTATGGGGGAATAAGGCAACAGGTATTGTTACCGGTGTTCTTACGCTTCTTGTTCTTATATTTGGTGAGATTACACCTAAGAATACTGCCAACATGTATGCCACTAATATGGCAATGGCTTATGCTCCTATAATATGGGTGCTTATGATTGTTCTTACACCTGTTATATTCATAGTAGACCACCTTGCAGGCTTCTTCTTATGGTTATTAAGAATTGACAATAACAAGAAGAAAGATATATTTACTGAGGATGAGATACGAACCATTGTTAATGTAAGCCAGCAGGAAGGTGTAATTGAATCTAACGAAAAGAAAATCATTAATAACCTATTTGATTTTGGTGATTCAACAGCTAAGGATGTTATGATTCCAAGAATTGATATGACTCTTGCTGATGTCAGTTCATCGTATGATGATATAATTTCTCTGTTCAGACAGACAATGTATACACGTATTCCAATTTATGAGAATACACCTGATAATGTAATCGGCATTCTTAATATTAAGGATTTAATTGTCAATCCTTCTGATAACGATACATTTAACATAAGAAACATTATCAGAAAGCCATTCTTTACATTTGAACAGAAGAATACTTCTGACCTGTTTAAAGAAATGCAGTTAAGTTCAACAAGCATTGCCATTGTCCTTAGTGAATATGGAACAACATCAGGAATGATTACTACCGAAGACCTGCTTGAAGAGATTGTCGGTGAAATTCGTGATGAATATGATACTGACGAAAAGGAAGCTTTATCTAAGATTAATGATACTACATACAGAGTTGATGGCTCATTTAAGCTCGACGATTTAAACGATGAACTTGGCACTAAACTTGAATCTGAAGATAATGATTCAGTTGGTGGACTTATCGTTGAAAGACTTGACAGACTTCCTAAAGCCGGTGATAAAATCACTGTTGGTAATGTCTGGATGTTTGTCGAAAAGGTTGCTTCTAACAGAGCTGAATCTGTTATTGTAAAGATTATACCTGATAAGAAAGACGAAACTAAAAAAGCTAATTAATTTTATAAAAAATGCTGTGCATTAACATCATCTTGTTAACGCACAGCATTTTTATTATTAATACTTATATATTACTGATTAAAGTGCCTTGATTCTCTCAAGTGCCTTCACTGTATTCTCATATGAACCGAATGCTGTCAGTCTGAAGTATCCTTCACCACTTGGTCCGAATCCTGAGCCTGGTGTACCAACAACATTAGCCTTCTCAAGAAGGTAATCGAAGAATTCCCAGCTTGTCATCTTATCAGGAGTCTTTAACCAGATATATGGTGCATTAACACCACCTGATACTGTGTATCCTGCTGACTTAAGTCCTTCAAGGATTGTCTTTGCATTGTTCATGTAGTAAGCAATCTGCTCGCCTGTCTGCTTCTGTCCGGCTTCTGAATAAACTGCCTCACCTGCTCTCTGTACAATGTAAGGAGCTCCGTTAAACTTAGTTCCATGTCTTCTTGCCCAGAGGCTGTGAAGTGTTACATCTCCACACTTAAGATCCTTAGGAATAACTGTAAAACCAAGTCTTACGCCTGTAAATCCTGCATTCTTAGAGAATGATCTAAGTTCGATTGCACATGTTCTTGCGCCTTCACACTCATATATTGTATGAGGAACATCAGGTTCTGAAATGTATGCTTCATATGCTGCATCATAGATAATAACAGCGCCAACCTTATTAGCGTAATCAACCCACTTCTGAAGCTCGTCCTTAGTGATTGTTGAACCTGTTGGATTGTTAGGGAAGCAGAGATATATAATATCTGGTGTTTCTTTTGGAAGCTCTGGTGCAAAGTTAGTCTCTGCTGTACAAGGCATATAAACAACATTGCTCCATGCCTGCTTCTCTGGAATATAATCTCCTGTTCTTCCTGCCATTGCATTGGTATCAACATATACAGGATATACAGGGTCACATACTGCAATCTTATTATCTACTGAGAAGATATCTCCTATATTACCTGAATCAGACTTTGCTCCATCTGATACGAATATCTCATCTGCTGATATATCACATCCACGCTTCTTGTAATCATGGTCTGCAATTGCACTTCTTAAGAATTCATATCCAAGATCTGGTGCATATCCGTGGAAAGTCTCGGCATGTCCCATCTCATCAACTGACTTATGTAATGCATCAATTACTGCTGGTGCTAATGGCTGTGTAACATCTCCAATGCCAAGTCTGATGATTTCCTTATCTGGATTAGCCTGCTGATAAGCTGCTACTTTCTTACCGATTGTTGAAAATAAATAGCTTCCTGGAAGCTTTAAATAATTATCGTTAATCTTAAACATATATTCCTCCTTATTTTCTGCCTTGTTTTACAAAACTAACGCTTATTATACATCATTTTTCATTATGTTCCAAGATAAAATCTTGATAATCTTTCATATTCTGTATTAATTGCCTGTAAAAGTTCTTTATCTCCATGCATATTATCAGGATGATATATCTTTAAAAGTGCCTTATAACGCTTTTTTAAAGATGTTGTATCCTCAACCCCCTTGAAGAATATCTTTACATTTTCAGCATTAGACATACTGCGCCTTGCTTCACGGTAAACCTTGTCCTTATATATAAGCTTTTCCCGCTCAAACTTATCTTTATCAATTGCAAGCTGTCTGGTTTCCCTCTCCAGAATATTCCATTTTTGTTCAAATAAATCTTTCTGACTCTCAAGCTGTTTCTTCAGCAGCATATTCTTACTCTGCTGTCTCTGAAGCATTCCCATCTGAATCTCTATGAGTTTTCTCTCATCTTCCAGATTTCTGCTTAATTCCTGCAGCCTTACATTCTCTTTAAACAGCCATTTCTTCTTCTCATCTTCACTACTTAGTTCATCAAACATTGCAACCTCCATATCAGCTCCCCATCAAGCCAGCCGCAAAATATATCTAATCAGATTCCACTATGAAACCAGAAAACCTTCAATGGCTTTTCTGAGTCAACCGTTTTCATTGTATGTCTGACACCCGGTAATGCTATAAATGAATCACCCGCTTTAACCTCAAACTCTTCGTTGTCAAGCCTGACAAATCCATTTCCTTCCAATACAAAAAATCCCTCCTGGTCATCATGAAATCCTGGTTCTGGATTAAACTCTGTTTCTGAACATATTGTAACTCCTGAACAACAGCCATTGATACATCCATTAGCCTCTGTAAGGAATTTAACGCTTCTCCTTCCTTCTTCTCTTGCTGCAAGTGCTTCTTCTAATGTTATATATGGTTTCTTCATAATTAATCTCCTTCTGAAATATAAAAAACGGAGTCCCAGGCATATGCTGTAAGACCCCGCTTTATTATGTTCTATATTCTGCCTGTTACTTATTCTCGTATCTTAAAAGTTCTGTATATGCAAGAAGGAATGGTCCTACACCTTTGGCATCATCTTCTACGATTGGCTCTGACATATAATAATCATATGTACCAGGTCTTCTTCCATTACCACCAAGTCCTGCAACAAGACAGATACCACCAAGTGATAATGAACCATCTTCCTTAGTCTTAAGGTATCTTTCACAGATACCATCGATTGCTTTCTTGGCATACTGCGCATAATCATCAGAAAGATATCCAAGACGTACAGCCTTAAGAAGTGCATATGCCATAATTGAGCTTCCACTTGTCTCAAGATAGTTCTTATCCATACCACCATAATTAACTACCTGATACCACATACCACTCTCATCCTGATACTTAAGCATTGAATCGACAAGATCCTTAAATGCATCCTCAAGCATCTTGCATTCAGCATCATACTTATGGTCCTTATTATCAACCTGATCAAGTGTATCAATAAGCGCCATTGTATACCAGCCAATAGCTCTTAACCAGCTATGCTGTGATAAACCTGTAACCTTATCACACCAGAATGCTTCCCTGCTTGTATCCATTGCATGGAAATAAAGTCCGTTAATAGGATTCCTCATATTCTCAATTACGAACTTGAACTGTCCGAAAATATCAGAGTAATTCTTTCTGTCATTGTATCTTGTCTCATATTCAAGATAGAATGGAAGTCCCATATAAAGACCATCAAGCCATACCTGATTAGGATATATATCCTTATGCCAGAAACTTCTGGCTTCATTCTGGCATCTAGGCATAATCTCTATCTGTGAATATACTAAATCTACTGCCTTCTTATACTTTTCCTTACCTGTAAGATCATATAATTCAAATAAAGTCTTACCAGCATTAACATTATCAATATTCTTCTCACCTATGCTGTAGCCATCTATTGTACCATCTTCAAAGACTCTGTAATCTATAAAATCATCTGCAAACTTAAGATACTTTTCTTCCTTGGTTAAGTCATACATCTGAAGAACTGCTTTAATCATACAGCCATCAATATAGTTCCACTTTGACTTAAGGCCCTGCCTAATCTTTTCAATGTTCCATACAGGAGCATCTGGTGTGCTTTTTTCCAGAAGCCCGTCAATATACTTTACTACTGCGTCCATTATTTCTGTCTCCTTATCAACTTATATGGGGAAACATATATATCAATTCCGCCCATATTTTATAGAAATTGTACACTAAAAAATGCCTTTAAGCAACCCATTTTTAACAAATATAGCCAAAAGCACAGATTTTTATTGACTATATGCTGATTAAATACGAAAATATAATCAATAATTCATTGTAAATGCTTTTATAAAAATATCATACACATTTTGTATAAAGTTATTATTCAGAAAGGTCAGATTATGAAAACAGGAATTGTATTTGAAGGTGGCGCATTCAGAACCATATTTTCATGCGGTGTTATGGATGCAATGTTAGAAAATAAAATTATGCCTGATTACATGATTGGTGTATCAGCAGGCGCTGCATACGGCGTATCCATGGCATCAGGACAGATTGGAAGAAACTTAAAGATTCTTATTGATTATAGAAATGATAAACGTTATGTGGGACTTAGCAACATGGTACACAGGGATAACCGTTCTCTTTATGGGCTTAATTTCACATTTGACACCATTCCAAACGAACTTGTGCCTTATGATTATGATGCATTTCTCAGATATAAAGGTACTTTCAAATGTGTTGTAACTAATGTACTCACTGGAAAACCTGAATATAAAACTTTCACAGGATATGACCGCACCAACCAGCTTTTACGGGCAACATGTGCTCTCCCACTGGCTTTTCCTCTTATATATCTTGATGGAACACCTTACCTTGATGGTGGTTTAAGTGATTCCATACCTTTTGAAAAAGCATTTGAAGATGGCTGTGACAGAGTTATTGTTGTTCTTACCCGTGAAGCAGGCTATCAGAAGCAGACAAACAGTTCAGTGCGGACCCTTGCAAGAGCTTTCCTTAAATATCCTGAAATTCAGCGTGATATTCTTCTTCGTGCTGAACGTTACAACCGGTGCTTAAAGCGTCTTGAACGCTACGAAAAAGAAGGCCGCTGCCTCGTTATCCGCCCTACTAAGAGCAAAGGCTTTGGAAAGATTGAAAAAGACTTTAATAAGATTCTTTCAATGTATAACGATGGATATAACCAGACTTATTCGTTAATCAATGAAATACAGAGGTTTTATCATTAATATATGTAGAAGTACCTGTATTTTAGTCTGATAACCTCAGATATTACTCACCTTGTGTAAGTAATAATTCAGTTATCAGACTAAAATACAGGTACTTCTTTATATATAAATAATAAATTCTTAAAAATTTCCGAACACAAAGTCTTTTACTATTCCGATTGCTTCTCTTACCATATAGTTTATGAAAAGTACATGGTCGCTTTCTGCTGGCATTCCACAGGTATTGTTTAATCCTGCATGTCTGGCAAGAAGGCGGCTTCTTGCTATATGGAAGTTGTTGGTTACTATGCCAACCAGTGAATCTGTATTCTCTATGTATTGTACTGAATACTTCATGTTCTCTGATGTATCTGTTGACTTATCTTCCTGTATTATGCGCGAGCCATCTATTCCTTTAGACACCATATAATTATACATTGCAAATGCTTCTGTTGTATTTTCACCTTTTCCCCTGCCGCCTGATACTATTATTGTTGTATCAGGGTTATCTATTGCATAGGAAACAGCAACATCTAACCGGTTCTTAAGTGACCTTGTTATGTGGTCACCTCTTATCTGGCAGCCAAGTACTATTATATAATCACAGTTATCCTTTGGCTTTGCCATCATTCCTTTAATTATCAGTGCTTCTATAAAAATAAAAAGAGACGCACCAGTTGCCATTATCACTATAAAACATATTCTTAAGACCTTTGCCACATGAATTATTCCTTTGATTTCTAATACTCTCACTACAAATACTAATCCAAAAAAGACAGCACCCAGCAGCCATATAAATATAAATGATGAACCTACCCCTGCGTATGTTGCACACACTATATAATATCCCAGGCATATAAGTGCCAGCACAAGCCATATTGTATACATAAAACTACTATTCTCCGTTACTTTTTCCATACTTTATTCCACGCTCATACATCAATTATCCTGCATAATCCACATTTTTACCCGCAAATTCAGGATAATCTGCTGATTTCTGGTTCTGTCCGTAAGATATGGCAGGATATTTAATTGCTGTATTGGTGACACCACCTGACACATACGACCTTCCGCACTCTGGACAGACAGCCGTTTTAAGTGTAACTGTCGCATTCAGTACTTCGCCATCTTTACTGGCAGCCTTCCTGTTCGCATTAGAAACATGCTCCTGTTCATGTGCCATAACCTTTGTGGCCGCTGCTGACGGGTCAATATGTGCTGCACTCTTAAATGAAACATTTACTTCATCTGAACCATCCTTATATTCCCTGTTCGCACATGTTTCACATTCCACCTGTCCGGAACGCTTCATTGCTTTAAGTCTTGCAGAGCTTATATCCTGTGTATCAACACCTGCTACATTAACAGACAGATTTCTATTCATATCATTAACGCCGTTAATCATCATCTTAATGTGCACCCCCTTCATGTAAAATGTTTAAACAATATATCTGTATTTAATATAACATAGTTTGATAATTATGCTAGTTTTTTTTGATGTAAAAGTTTAATATATACATACAAACAATCAATAATATAGAAACGAGGTATTATATATGTTTACATTTAACAAAGATGTTACAGCTACTAACTGCGAACCTGGTGTTACAAGAAAAATATTATGCTACTCTGATGACCTTATGATGTGCGAGATTCATTTTGAAAAAGGTTCTAAGGGCAATTTCCATAGCCACAAGCATCTGCAGATTACTTATGTTGCTAAGGGAAGCTTTGAATTCACTATCGGTGATGAAACTAAAATCGTTAATCAGGGCGACAGCGTATACATGCCTTCTGGCGTAACCCATGGTGTTACATGTCTTGAAGAAGGAATCCTCTGTGATGTATTCAATCCTATGAGAGAGGATTTTCTTAAGTAAAAGGAGACTATAATCAATGAAGGTACCATTTAATATTAATCTTTCAGGTAAAACTGCTATTGTAACCGGAGGAAGCGGAACTCTCTGCTCAGCCATGGCATATGGACTTGCCGTATGCGGTGCTAAGGTTGCAATAATCGGACGTAACAAAGAAAAGCTTGCTTCTGTTTCTGAGAAGCTTACTAAAGATGCTCTGGATGAATATAACAAAAATGTTATTGTTAAAGGCTACAGCTGCAATGTAATTAATAAAGATGAGCTTTCAGCTGCTTATGAAACTATTAAGAATGAACTCGGCAGCTGTGATATTCTCATTAATGGTGCTGGTGGTAACCAGCCTGGTGCAATTACTTCCATCGAGATGTTAAAGAAAGAAAAAGAAGATTCTGACTATTCTTTCTGGAATCTTGATGAAGACAGAATCCGTGATGTTATGGATCTTAATTACATGGGAACTCTTCTTCCTATTCAGGTATTTACTAAGGATATGGTTGAAAAAAGAAGTGGCAGTATTATCAATATTGCTTCTGTAACTTCTATTCTTCCTCTTACTAAGGTTATGGCTTATGGCAATGCCAAGAGTGCTATTCTTAATCTTACACAGTGGCTTGCTGTACATTTTGGTGAAAGCGGCATACGCTGCAATGCAATTGCGCCAGGATTCTACGCTGCTGAGCAGAATCATGACCTCTTATTCAATGCAGACGGAACATACACAGACCGTGCCAGAAAGATTATTGCCGGAACACCTATGGGACGCTTTGGCAAGCCTGAAGAGCTTATTGGTGCTGCACTCTTTCTTGCAAGTGATGAAACAGCCAGCTTTGTCAATGGTATAGTGTTACCTGTTGACGGCGGATATAGTGCTTATAGCGGAGTGTAGGATTCTTTAGTTGGAAACTGTATATAATTCAGGGCGATGTCAGCTTTGACATCGCCCTTTTTGTTGGCCAGCCACACAAATGCCTACACTACAACTCAGCCCTGATAATCTCAGCTGCCTTAACCATATTCTTAAGGCTTGCTTCTGTCTCTGGCACACCTCTTGTCTTAAGTCCGCAGTCTGGATTTACCCACAGCTTGTCTTTGTCTATCTTTGTAAGCATTATCTTTATTGCACGGGTAATCTCTTCAACCGATGGTATTCTTGGAGAGTGAATGTCGTATACTCCAGGTCCTACCTCTGTTTCAAAATTGTTTTCTCTTAATGAATCAAGAATCTGAAGGTCTGAGCGTGATGCTTCAAATGTGATAACATCAGCGTCCATGTCGTCTATTGCTGGGATTATATCTGTAAATTCACTGTAACACATATGAGTATGTATCTGTGTTTCAGGTTTTACGCCGCTTGCTGTAAGTCTGAATGCTGGTATTGCAAACTCAAGATATTCTGTATTCCAGTCAGATTTTCTTAATGGAAGCTTTTCTCTTAAAGCTGCCTCATCAATCTGAATAATCTTAATTCCATTTGCTTCAAGGTCAAGCACCTCATCTCTTATTGCAAGTGCAATCTGCGAAATTGATTCCTTGATTGTAATATCTTCTCTTGGGAATGACCAGTTAAGAATTGTTACCGGACCTGTAAGCATTCCTTTCATTATCTTATCTGTAAGTGACTGTGCATACACAGACCACTCAACTGTTATCGGCTTCTTGCGGTAAACATCTCCCCATATAACAGGTGGTTTAACACATCTTGTTCCATATGACTGAACCCATGCTTTCTCTGTGAACAGAAAGCCTCCCAATGCTTCACCGAAATATTCAACCATGTCATTTCTTTCGTATTCTCCATGAACAAGTACATCAAGTCCGATTTTTTCCTGCCATCTGACACATTCTTCAATTTTCTTCTTATTAAATTCAACATACTGTTCTTCGCTGATTTCACCCTTACGGAATGCTGAACGGTTGGCCTTAACATCTTTTGTCTGTGGAAATGAACCGATTGTAGTTGTAGGCAGCTTCGGTAATGCAAATTCTTTCTTCTGAAGCTGCTGTCTCTCACTTCTTGCAGGAAGTCTTCTGTAATCCGCCTCTGTAACTTCCGCAAGTCTTTTCTTTACAGATTCATTATCACATTTTCTTGTACCTGCAAAAAGCTTCCTGTTTGTCTTGAATCTTTCATCTTCTTCAATATTTCCACACTCGGCAAGCACGCTTAATTCCTTTAATTCCACAAGCTTTTCTTCTGCAAATGCGAAGTAATTCAGATATTCATCCGAAAGTTTACTCTCATGCTTTAATGTATATGGAACATGCTGCAGCGAGCATGATGTTGACAAAACTGTCTGTATTCCCTTATCCTCAAGCTTTTTAAGCACATTTAAAGTCTTTTCATAATGATTCTTCCAGATATTCTTTCCATTTACAAGTCCAGCGAATAATACCGTGTCCTTTGGAAATCCATATTTTTCAATGAGTTCTGCTGTCTTCTTTCCCTCAATAAAATCAAGTCCGATTCCGTCAAACGACAGCTTAACAATATCTTCATACACATCCCTCACGTCTCCGAAATATGTCTGAAGCAATACTTTGCATGATTTCTTCTTACCTAAAATATCACTATACATTTTGACAAACAGTTCTCTGTCTTCTTCTGTCATGTCCTGTACAAGTGCAGGCTCATCAAACTGAAGCCACTGGATTCCTACAGCTTCACATTTGCTATAAACATCTTTATATGCTTCAACAAATGCATTGATAAAATCATCTGCCCTCTTCTTGCCTGTAAATCTGCACAGCTTAAATAAAGTATACACACCTGTGATTACCGGTTTTGTCTCGATTCCAAGTTCTTTTGCCTCTGCATATTCTGCCCACAGCTTATTACCTGTAAGTCTTATCTGCGTGCTGTCCTCAGCCTCTGGAACAATATAATGGTAATTAGTATTAAACCATTTCTTCATTGCAAGGGCTTTTACATCACCGTTCTCTCCCTGATAGCCCCTTGCCATTGCAAGATATTTATCAAGCTCTGAAACCTCAAGTTCCTTGTATCTTTCAGGAATTATATTAAGTAAAAATGCTGTATCAAGCACTATATCATAATATGAAAAATCATTGCTTGTGATATAATCAATTCCTGCCTCTTTCTGTATAAGCCAGTGTGTCTTTCGTAACTCCTTTGCTGTCTGTGTCAGTTCATCTGCACTTATTTCTTTTCTGAAATATTTTTCTAATGCAAACTTTAACTCTCTTAATGTTCCTATCCTTGGATAACCTGCTACTGCTGTCTTCATACCTGCTCTCCTCATCTATAATTTGATGTTGTCATTATAAATTCGAAAAAAACATTTGTATAATACATAAAAAAATGAGTTAGCCATAGTTTAAAGCTATGGCTAACTCATTTTACATACATGCAATGACTACTTAAGATACTTCCTTATAGCCTCAAGATATGTACTTCCAAGCCTGCTAAGCATCCCTTTTCTGTGAGTTATGTAACCAATATGCATATCTGATTCATCAGCAAGTGGCACTGCTATAATGTCTTTTCCGTTGAGCTTCTTGTCAAGAATACCACTGCTCACTGTGTAACCGTTAAGTCCGATAAGCAGGTTAAAAAGCGTTGCCCTGTCACGGACTCTTATATTCTTCTTTCTTGCTGTCTCTGAGAATATCTCCTCTGAGAAATAGAATGAATTATGTTCGCCCTGCTCAAATGACAGATAAGGATATTCTTCTAACTGCTCATTATGAATGACACTGCACTCTGCAAGTGGATGTTTTCTGCTTATGAATACATGTGGTCTTGCTGTAAAAAGCTCATGAAATTCAAGTTCATATGACTTTAAAATCTTTCTAATAACAGCCTCATTAAAATCATTAATGAACAGTATTCCAATCTCACTTCTTAACCTTGCAACATCCTCGATAATCTCATAAGTCTGCGTTTCTCTTAAGCTGAAATCATACTCATCCTGCCCGAACTGCTTTATAAGGTCAACAAATGCGTTGACTGCAAATGAATAATGCTGTGTCGATACGCAGTACTGCTTCCTGCCACCATTACCACCCTTATATCTGTCCTCAAGTATGGCTGCCTGTTCAAGTATCTGCCTTGCATATGAAAGAAAATCTTCTCCTTCCTTCGACACGCTTATTCCCTTATTAGTTCTGTTGAATATCGTAATATTCATCTCTTTTTCAAGTTCATGAATTGCATTGGTAAGGCTTGGCTGTGAAATATATAATTTTCCTGCCGCCTCAGTAATCGTGCCTGTCTCTGCAACCATAACGATGTATCTTAACTGCTGTAATGTCATACTCTTACCTGCCTGAATAATATTTAAAATATTGTAACACATTTTTGTTGTTTTTTAAAAAATATTATGATACAATCAGCCCGTAAAAATTTCTGATTATGAACGGAGGTGGATTTTCATGGATAGTTGCGATCGTATAGGACGAAGTAAGAACTGCGGTGTATACTATAAGTGTAAGCTCGGAATGTGGCTGTCTGTGAGAATCTCATAACCACATTCTAATAAATTGTGCCTTTTATACATCGCATCAGAGGATCCTTACTATCACAATCATCTGTAGCGATGTATTTTTATGCCCAATTCAGGCAAGAAGGAGGTCACAATGAACAAAGTATTATTTCCAAAGAAAGATTATGTAAAAGAACTTGGCAGGATTTTTAAGTCATCTAAGAATTCACAGAAATTAGTTAAGACACTTTCTAAATATCATGAGAAGGATATTGCTGAAGCAATCACTCTTCTTACACCTGCTGAAAGACAGCATATATATAACGTTCTTGATGAACATATGATTGCTGAGATTTTCTCTTATCTTGATGATGCCAAAGATTATCTTGAAGAATTATCTTTAGAGAAAGCAGCAAGGGTTGTCTCTTACATGGATTCTGACGATGCGGTTGATGTACTTGACGATTTGTCAGAAACTAAGAAGAATGAAATTGTTGAACACTTAGACGCTGATGCAAAGGAAGATGTCCAGAAGCTTCTTTCTTATGAGGACGATGAGATTGGTAGCTGTATGACTAATAATTTCATATGCATACCGGATAATCTTACTATAAGAGAAGCCATGAGCGCCCTTGTCAAGCAAGCTGGTGAGCATGATAATATATCAACTATATATGTAGTTAATAGTGCTGACAAATTTGCCGGTGCAATTGACTTAAAGGATTTAATTATTGCGAGGCAGAATGATAATCTTGCCGACATAATAAGCAGCTCATACCCTTATGTATATGAGCATGAAAATATCAATGAATGTATTGATAAGATTGCAGATTACGAAGAGGATTCCATTCCTGTACTTACTGATGATGGAAAAATATGCGGTATTCTTACTGCAACAGATATAGTTGAACTTGTTGACGATGCAATGAGTGATGACTATGCAAAGCTCGCTGGTCTTACTTCAGAAGACGATTTAAGCGAGCCAACTCTTGTAAGTATCAAGAAACGTCTGCCTTGGCTTATTATACTGCTGTTTCTTGGAATGGCAGTTTCATCAGTTGTAGGAATATTTGAATCAGTAGTTGCTGTCCTTCCGATTGTAATATGCTTCCAGTCACTCGTTCTTGACATGGCTGGTAATGTCGGAACACAATCACTTGCTGTAACTATCCGTGTACTTATGGATGAGACTTTAAGTGCTAAGAAGAAGTTATCCCTTCTTTTCAAAGAGATGAAGATTGGTTTCATTAATGGTGCAAGTCTTGGAATCATGGCACTTGTATTCTTAGGTTTCTATATTCATATATTCAAGAAATATGCGTGGATGTCAGCATTTTTAATATCTGGCTGCGTCGGATTATCTCTTATTGTTGCTATGGTTGTATCAAGCCTTGTGGGAACAATTATTCCTATGTTCTTCCACAAGATTCACATTGACCCGGCTGTTGCGTCAGGTCCGCTTATCACAACCGTGAACGACCTCGTTGCTGTTGTCACTTATTACGGACTTGCAATGATATTTCTTGTTGAGATATTTCATGTGTAATGCTAATCCATAATACAAAAATAGGTATCACCTGCAAATGCTGTGATACCTATTTTTTTCTAAGGAATGAACAGAATTAAGTATTTCTCCATTATCAAGATTAATAACTGTCATTATATCTGTATATTCATCTCCAACATACAAATGTAATGTCATCTTATCATCTGTAAATTGTATATTTGAAACCTGAATTTTATCATCAGTAACATTTGATTTCCATACAGGATTTCCTTTTAAATCATATTTCTCAAAAATGCCTGTTTCATTATAATAAAGAACAACTCCATCCAGACATTTTATCAGACCATTGCACGAATCTACTGTCACAGGATTATATACATTTTCACCATTCTGATTATTAATTACATACAGACTGTTATCGGTTGCAATATATATATTATTAATCGTGTAATCATATCGTAAAAATGATGAATCATCAAACCCTCTGCTCCATATACAATTATTTACATCTGAATAATATGATATCCTGATATGTTTATATGATTTATTATATTCGATTCTGTAAAAATGTTTTCCATCTGCCGCCGCCCTGATAATCGTGTCATTATCTGCTGTTGAACCGCTCTTCCTTATCAATCCGCCATTCTGATATATTTCATAGGCTTCTTCATCAGATATATTATCAAATTCACATATCATAAATGCATATTCCGGATAATGTAAGCTGTCAAATATAAAATCCTTTTCATATACAGCTTCCCTCACAGACACCTCTGTTCCAAAAAGGTAATCCGCATATGCTTTCAGATAGTCTTTGCTGAATTTCTCCTGCATATCTGTATTGACATCATTTAATATTACCCGGTTAGCAAGACATTTAGGAATATTATATATGTTCTGATCAATAGTATAATTCTCTAATGTCAGAAACTCGGCATATACATATATTCTGTCACCTTCTACTACATGAGTACCATTAGATGAGCTGCCGGCAACTGAGATATCATCAAGCTTTCCCTCAAGCATAATACAGGAATTCCATTTATCCTCCTGAAGCCTGTTATATGTCTGATTCCAACTGACCAGTAATATAAAACTGTCTTTATCAGTTTTAACCACCTTTTCAACTACTGCCTCAAACTTCACCTGCATATTTTCAAATATATCAGGATATCTTATAAGAAATTCATACGAAAAAAGATTCATATAATTATTATCATAATATTCTATGATATTCTTCTGACTGTCCGTATAACGATTGGTATTCTCTATCTGTGATATATTTCCATACATCATTCCATATGAATAATCATTATACACATCTGATTGTGTAAATGTATTATCTGATTTCTTATGTGATTTAATTATTATGCCTGTTATACTTATCAGCAGGACACTGGCTATAACAATTACTCCGGCAATTATGGCAATAAACCGTCTATGCTTTTTATGAGGAACATCTTCTTTAACAGCAACTTCTTCATCAAGCCTGTGAACACAATATGGGCAGAAAAATTCATCTACCGGAAGTTCTTTCCCACAAAATGGACATTTCTTAAACATATTATCCATAACTCACCTGTTATTTACTAAAGACTTCATTATTATACTCTGGCAGCAGCCACATTGCGGTTTTGTCTTCTGCAACCCTATGTGTTGTTAAAGATAACTGTCCTTCTTTTAATACTAATGCACCTTTTCCGGTATTGCCCCAGCCGTCATCATTGTAAGAAAATTCCACAATATTATCATCTCCAATAACACCATCAACTATCACACTTGCAATCCTGTTGCTTGGAGCACTGCTTACGCATGTTATTGTAAATCTGATATTACTGCCTGACACACTCTGAATCTCTATTGTTGAACCACCCTTTGTTTCAATTGATTCCTGTGAATCACCATTCTTATAGTACACACCTGTATAATTCTCATCACCAGACTGCTGATTATTCCGTATAACCTCTGACATGGTATTCATCTGGGTTTCAGTAGAAATGTTATTATTCTTAACATTTGTGCTGCCTTTACAGCCTGATAATACAATTACTGCACCCGCAACGCATAACATTAATAATTTTTTCTGCCGCATATTATTACTCCTCCAGTTAATTATGTCTATATTATACCACATGTTATTGAATCATTCTACAGATACCATTTTGATGTTTACAATTGATATTTATATATGCAGCTTATTATTTGTATTTATAGCAAATGTCCCATCTTCCACCTGATAATTCTCTAGCTAAATAAACATCTCCATCTGAATCTTCACCATAATATAATACAATTTCAACCCCATTGTTTTCATTTCTTATAGTTACAGTCTTGTTATCTCTATCATATTTATATGTACCTGAAGCTGTCATATGACCATATAAATAGAATTCATATTTACCATTCTTTAATATATATCTCTCTGATTCATAATTATTAACACCATATGTTTTCAGATATGTACCATCTACTTTAGAGCCGCCAAGTCTGAAGCTTCCTGTAATTAAATAATTAGCCCCCATTACTATAGCAAATATAACTGCAATGGTTACTATTATTTTCCTGCTCTTTCCTGAGCCTGAAACATTATTTATCTGTGGTGCTGTGTCTGTTTCTTCATCTATATACTTGTCAAATCTTGACTTGACATAGCCGCAGCTACAGAAGTCTCCCTCATTTACTTTTGAACAATTCGGACATTTCCAATAATTCCCCATATTCTTTTTCCTCCATTATTTAATATAATCTGCTACATCCTATTAGCTTTATATAGAGTAAGCATTATTTTCCAATTTTTTGAACCATCAGTCACTTTATAATCATTGCCACTTACACGCAAAAAACTTACAGTAAGCACCTTTGCAAATGATTTACTATTATTATATTCAATCCCTACAGTGTAGGTAATAGTATCTCCCTTAGATTCAACGGAATATTTATATTTTGAAGTAGTGTCATAACTGTTTGAATTCTGATATTTGCAATAATTACCTACAACTGACATTATAAGCTCATCATCACATTGAGCGCTGGCATATGAATACTCGCTATTAGCTTTATTAGATTTTGTTCCTGTTTCAGTTTTTTTCTCTTGTGAAAAAAGTGCAAATACAACTAATAAAGCTGAAACTATAACTGCTATTCCTATAATCAGTCCTTTATTTCTGCCATTTGAAGCAGACTGTACCTTATAGTCATATGTCATCGGCGTTTCTTCATCTATATACTTGTCAAATCTCGATTTGACATAGCCGCAACTACAGAAGTCACCCTGATTTACTCTGGAACAATTCGGACACTTCCATTTTCTTTTATTATTTGGGGGTATGTCCTTCTCTGGTACCTGATTCTTATATTCCTCTTCTGTTGCTGCTTCTCCATCGGACTTTAAACCTCCGCAGGCACATGTTCCTACATAATCCATATTGATTTTCCCACAGTTTTTACATTTCCAATAATTCCCCATATTCTTTCGTCCTCCATTAAATTTAATTGGTAAATTCAAGCTTTCCTTCCGGATAACTTATATTAGCTTTGTGGCTCTGCGTTATTGTCACATATATATTTTTATCCTGAAAGATTAGCTCCAAACTGCCACTGTTATCCCTGCCATCATTAGCAAATTCACATGTCAGACAATTATCTGAAATATCTGAATCGAACTTAATAGACGACTGCCTTCCATCATTAGCGATAACATTTACGCTTCCCTTTGCATGCGTATCACTATATGAATCCACCGTGAGTGTATATGTAAATCCCTGTTTTAATAATATTCTCGTTCCTGAATAATTGTATTTATTCACCGCCCTCGTTGTTTCAACAGCCCGCGTCTCCTTTTTCGTTGTTTGTTTATTTGTATTCTGTTTAACAGTTGCTTCCCTGCTTTCCTTGGTTTCCTTTTTCTGATAATTTTCTGTAGCCTGTGATTTTGTTTCTTCTATTGTACTGCTGGCTTTAGTTGTCTGCTCCTGTTTGCTTTGCTCATCTTTTAAATTTTCATATCCATATTCTCTGTATACGATATTCATGTTTTCCTGTTTATTTAAATCAACTAATTTAACATTTTTATTTTTCCTATGCACAACCTCTGGTACTACCGGAAATAATCGTATATAAACTATATTTTTGGTTGTCATATCAGACACATCCATTGTCGCCACTGTATTACCATAATATAATTGTGAATTCTCAGGAAATTCATCTACTGTCCCTGATGCTAAATGCGCATAAAAGCAATAAATTGCCATCGCTTTTTCAGTGTCCGTATTTTCTCCGTTTACAGCTAATAGCCACCCTGCAAGATGATATAAAAAGCCATGTATCATATCAGCATTATCTCTTAGATATTCTTCGTCACTTTTGTATTCTCCAGTTTTACTTTTTAGGAAGCCTGAATAAGCTATAGTTATACAATCTACATTCCAGTTTTTATAACTTATTACCAAACTTGTACCATCAGAAACTACATCTGCTTTTGTATAAACAATATCTTCTGAATTTTGTGGATTTACATCCAGATTAATTTCTCTATTCTCTCCTGTTAATAATTTGACAAAATTCTTACATAATTGGTCAATATCAATATTATCGTAACACGCCCCTAACTGATAATCATCTCCCGTTATAATGCTTCCATCACACTTCTTCTTCGGAGTAGATGAAACAGAACTATATTTATTAACTATTGATATTACAATAATAAAAACAACAAATGCAGCCAGACCTATAATAGCTGCTTTCTTTTCTTTTGACATAATTTAATCCCCCATATTTAATTAATAAAAAAACGAATTAGTCTGGCATTATATTACCAAAACTAATTCGTTATCTGTTAAGCACGCTGCTTAGTTTTATAAATGTTTTCTCAATTCACTAATATTGTAATACCTGTCATCCGGATTAATTCTTGTGCATTTCTCTACAATCTTTCTATATCTGCCGGAACACATTTTCTTTGACGGGTGTTCTCCGGTGAGCATTACATTTATTAATACTCCTAATGAATATATGTCCGTTCTTATATTCGACTGCACTATACCATACTGCTCCGGTGCTGCATATCCTGCTGTACCTAAAAGTACTGTATCCTGTTCTTTTCCTTTTATGTATATCCTTGCTGCATCATAATCTATAAGTTTAATATTGCCATTACTGTCTACCAGTATATTATCCGGCTTAATGTCACGATGAATAATTGAATTATTATGTAACACCTCCACCCCGTTGCACACACTATTAATTACTCTTTTCATTGCATATGGTGTATAGCAGCTGTCATTAAGAAGCTCTGCGACTGATATTCCATCTAAGTATTCCTCTAATACAATAGTTTTATCCTCTTTTTTCTGTACATCATATACCTTCAACAGATTGGGTGCTGATATTCTGGTCAGTTTTTCGTATACTTCATCGCATATCTCTTCAGTATATTTTCTGCATATAATACGGATATGATTCTCCTTGTTCTCAAGCAATATGATTTCTTTATCCTCATTTTTCTTTAATACCTTAACAATTCTGTACTGTTGTTCAATCACATTTTCAATCCACATATGTACTCTCCTGTATTCACTATGCAGGCTGCTTAGTGAATTTGACAACCTATTATGATATATTAATCATATTATTTCAAGTATATCATACTTATTATTATTTACATATGGAGACTAACTATGAAATCAAAAAGCACAGACGAATTACTAGCTATTTTAAAAAAATCTGGCAGTCCCAAGGAATTTATTGATAATAACCATAACGACCTCATCTCAGAAGCTTTATCAACACATCTGACTGCTTTACTTAAAGAAAAAGGAAAAACTAAAGCTCAGGTTATAAAAGCAAGCGAACTCAACGACATATATTGTTATCAGATTTTTTCTGGTAAACGATTTCCATCCCGTGACACTTTGTTAAGTATCTGTATCGGCATGCAGCTAAATGTTGATGAAACACAGCAGCTTCTTTTATTTGCAGGATTTGCTCCTCTTTATGTTAAAAATATCCGGGACAGTATAATTCTTTTCGGTATTAATCATCAATATACTATATACGAAATCAATGAGTCTTTATATTCCAATAATGAAAATACGCTCGGACAATCTTGTTGATTAAACTACATTTAAAAATATCAGATATGAAAGGTCAGCAAACTATGAAGAAAAAATGTTTAATTCTGCCGTTATTAGCTTCGGCATTAATCTCGTCAACAGGCTGCGGTCAGGCCGCTTCCTCATCTGTTAATACAGATACCAGTATTGATAATGATTTTAACATTGATTTTGGTATTATACAGGAAAATCAGGATACATCATGTTTAGACAAAGATACCTCATTCAAGGATATTACTCCTGAAGAATACAACGACTTTTTCCTCGAAACGGCTGAAGTATACAAAAATTACATAACACTGCCTTCATATAAGAATCTTGATGTTAATCTTCCTGCTTATCATGATGTTGTATCAGCTCAAAGCATTAATGACAAAATAGAATCTGTTCTTGAACAATGTCCAATTCCTAAAGACAATGAAACTACTTCTGTTGGAGACACGATTGTTCTTGATTACAAAGGTACAATTGACGGTTCTTCTTTTTCAGGAGGTTCTTCTCTAAATGTAAAATATACAATTGGTTCTAAAAAATTTCTTGACGATTTGGATAGCGGTCTTGTAGGACTTAAAGCCGGAAAAACTTATTATATAAACTGTAAGTATCCAGATGACTATTCATATGAGTCCCTTCGTGGAAAAAATGCTGTTTTTGAAGTTACTATAAAATCTATATCCTCACATGATATACAGAATTTTAATAAGGAATGGTTCTCTGAAACTCTCGGTGTATATAACGCAGATATATCATCGGCTGATGAATTCAGGACATATGTTAAGCATTATCTTCGTGACCAGCTTAATCCTTATTATTCTTCAGAAAAAACAGGTGCTATTTTAGATAAAATCAAAGAGCTGACAACCATTAAAAACGGTTATCCGTCAAAAGAATATAATTCCTTAAAAGAAAATAATTCTGGCCAGGACGGTTCTGAAGTAACTGAAGAAGATATAGAAGACTATCTTCTTGAAAAAATGATTATAACTCTTATAGCATATGATAACGGCATTACTGTTACTGCCAATGATATTAATTTATATGGCGAAGAGCTTGCAGAATACAATGATTACGATAGTTTATCTGAATTAATCAGCACATATGGCAAACAATTATATTCAGAATTTGGTTATGATATATTATCAATGAAAGTTAAGTATTTGCTTGATACTCTATATGATTAATATTTATCTAAAAAAAGGGATACCGCATTAAATCTGTGCGGTATCCCATCTTTTTTACTCTTTATATAATCCGAACAGCTTAAGCAGTTTCTGCCAGAAATTAAGCTTCTTGGCTGTATCAGCGGTATCTATTGTAACCTCCTTCTTAATAGTCTTTCTAACAGACCAGATATATACCAGCACAAACTGCACACTCGTATCTTTCAGCAGATACATTCTGTAATTCGTAACAAAAAATACTGCTCCGTCTGCAAGCAGGCTCACTGCTATAACTATGGTTGTCCGTCGCTTGTAGCTTCTGTTACCACAATTGTAGCTGCTTTGGTTATCTTTTCAGTTCTGTCTGCTTTGTTACTACCTCTTTGGATTCGTTATTATTAGTTCCTTTACCTTCATTAGCTGTATTAGTTGATGTACCACAAGCTACTAATGATAAAAGACCTGCACATAATATAACTACAAAAACGCCTTTAACAGCATTAAACTTTCTGTTGCTTCTATACATAACAATGTCATTCCTTTGTTTTTTAGATTATAGCATTGATTTATGGCTCTAATTCATCTGCTTTCCCGATTGCTTTTATTTCTACTTGAATTGCTTATATTCTTGACTAAAGTTTGCAAATATTCTTTATATTTATTTTATATTTGTATCCTTGACTTATTTATGTTTATATATTATTATTATCAGTATATTATGTATGGTGCATCATTTCACAATTAAGAAAGGCGATTTATGAGAAAGAATAACTCGAAGAAAAAGATTGATAAACCTGATACTGCCATGAAAACCTTCTGGCGCAACAACGAGCGCTTTGCCGACCTTTTCAATGCTGTAGCTTTTAATGGCAGGCAGGTTATTAATCCTGATGAACTAACTGAGATGGATACCGATGTTTCTGGTATCATTCAATTCAATGATTACAATGAATCCCTTGTCCGAACAAGAGACATTATCAAAAAGTTCTATAATGGTATTGAATTCACCATTCTAGGACTTGAACTGCAGACTAATCCACACTATGCCATGCCTGTTAGGGCTTTGCTTTATGATGGGCTTGGTTATCTTAAGGAATGCAATGAATTCCGTAACTTGCACAAAGCAGAGCATGACTTTGACTCTGATAAAAGTTTTCTGTCCGGAATGAACAAATCGGACAGGATTCATCCAATCATTACACTCATATTCTACTACGGCGAATCCCCATGGGACGGTCCAATAAGGTTATCTGATATGATGACAGACATCCCCGAAGAACTACGTCCTTTCTTTTCTGACTACAAGATAAATCTTGTGCAGATACTTGATTCAGGACGTTATCAATTTTATAATGAAGATGTTAGAGATGTATTTGACATTACGCAGAAGATATATACCAAGAATCTTACAGCTTTGTCTAAAGAATACTCTAACAAATATATAGATAACGAAATCATCAATCTGGTAACCACAATAACTGGATTTTCCAAGTTATCAGATATATTTAAGGAATCAGACGATGGAGGTGAAGCTACCGTGTGGAAATGTGTTGAAGAGATGGAAAATGAATGGGTTCAGAAGGGCGTTGCTGAGGGCGAACGTGCTGGCATGCAAAAAGAACGCCAGACTGCTATTATTACAATGATTGAATTAGGGCTTACAAAAGAACAGATTCTTACTAAATATTCAGAGGAAGATTATTCTAAGGCTGAAGAGGCTCTTAATAACAGATAATTATCATAGAAGAAACAGGAGTATATTGCCTCATATATGGCAATATACTCCTGTTTTTGCTTAATTAATCTTCTCTATTCCAAGAATATCTTTCTGAATAACTTCCATATCAAGCACTGTTATATCCTCACCACCTGATAATGAAGCAGCTTCTTTATATGCTCCCGACAGCTTGTCACCAATTCCAAGTATTGACTTCTGGATTGCCTCCATATCGAGAACATCTATTGTTCCTGTTCCATCTATGTCGCCTTTAATACATATGCTATACGATTGTGAATAATTTCCCTTTGAATCTAATATGCATAATATATCCCCTGTTTTAATGTAGTCACTATCATTCTTATATGTGTTATCTGTACCATCTATAACGATATATCTTTTATTAATAAGACCATCCAAATCCGATAGCACCATTCTGTCTTTTATACCATTCACATAACTTCCATCAACATAATGTATGTTACTATCTTCTCCAACTACAATAATATCATAATCATCCCATAACGAATTGTATTCCAGATTAAGTTTCCCATCTTCATCTGTTTTCATCTGATTAATATATATGATATTACTTGGTGATAATATATCAGTCTTTGTATCACTTGATTTTACTACATATATCATATATTGGGCTTGTGGCAAAAGATTTATAGCGTTTTTTTGTTCGACATATACATTGCCATTATTTATCGTAAAATCAGACATAAATTTATCAGCTATTAAAGACCTACCATCTATATCTTTCTCACTTAATTCTATATGTACAGGACTATACCTATTAACTGTTGTTCCGTCTCCAATCTGACCAAAATAATTATATCCCCACATATACAGTATTCCATCATTTGTCAAAGCTCCTGTATGCTCCCAGCCCAATGAAAATTCTTTCACATCTTCTATCACTTTTACTGGATTTTTTTCACCTTCTATACCTAATTGTCCTGCATCATTTTTCCCCCACATATATAAACAACCCTCTTCTGATAATGCCCCAGTATGTCCATAACCTAAATCAACCTTTGTTATTTTTTCCATAATTTTTATTGGCTTACCATCATTGTTTATATTTTGACCTATTTGATTATTTGAATTACTTCCCCACATATATAAATTACCTGACATATCTATTACCCCACAATATCGCACACCTAAACTTATTTCTTTGATGTTCTCCATTAGCTTTGTTGGCTTACTAGAACTTTTCCTTGTCCCGTCACCTAACTGTCCATAATCATTACAACCCCACATGTATAAACAGTTATCATTTGTTATCGCTCCACAATAATCACTTCCCAAACAAACACTTCTTACATTGTCCATTATCTTTTGAGGTCTATCCTTATTTTTAGTAGTCCCATCTCCTAATTGTCCATAATTATTTCGCCCCCATGTATATAAATCACCATTTTCTGTTATCGCTGCACTACTTTCTGTTCCTAAGCTTACATATATAACATTATCCATTATTTTTTTTGGAATATAGCTATTTTTGTTTGTTCCATCCCCCAATGAACCAGAATGATTACCTCCCCATACATATAAGCTACCATCTTCTGTTATTGCACCTGCATGATCATATCCCAAACTTACACTAACTATATTATCCATTATTTTCTGAGGTATTTTACTCCCTGTAGTAGTTCCATTTCCTAACTCACCTGCTACATTACTTCCCCACATATATAAACTACCATCTTCTGTTATTGCACCGCTATAATTATATCCAAGTTCAACATCTATAACTCTATTGTCATTTCCCTCAGATATCTTTATTAACCTTATATACTGACTCTTCGTACTTCCATCTATTTTAATATCTCTTTTTGTTTCTTTATATCCAAATTTAGAATACAAAAGATTATGCTCCCCATTAGACACATAAATATCAATATCATTTTTCTTTGATAATACATATTTATCCTTTTCATCTATCAATAACTCTGTATCATGAGTATCATCATCTGTATTATTTATAACTACAAAATGCACCTTATATTTATAATGCTTGCATTTTCCCCAGCCGCCATCTTTAAATGTTTCAGAATAGTAAAAATCTGCTATTGGCAATTTGTCTATCTTTATTAATTCTACTGTTAATGAAAGATTATCTTTTTCAAGAAATTTCACTCCAGCAGACACATTTAACTTAGCATATATGCTGCCATCAATACATGACACACAGTCATGTGTATATTCTCCTTCTTTTCCTCTGTCGAAATCTACTTTAGCTTCAAGTACTACTCCAGCCTCTGCCTTCATCCATGCCTTAGATATCTTTTCTGACAGAATTGTAACCTTAGGCTCTAATGATATACCTAAATATATCTCTCCGGATATATCAACTTTGCTGTTAAATGTAGGATTAGTTGATATATTTTCAAATCCATTTTTTGAACCGTATCTAAATCCAACTATGCTTTCTAATTTCCCACTTACTTCTAATTTAACACTCGCTTTAATAATAATGCTTGGTGTAAATCCAATATACACTCCTGGGCATGGACTTATTCCCAGCTCTGCTAACTTTATTGTTCCACCTATATTCTCTTTCAAAGCAAGATTAAGTTTTATTGATAAATCAAGTTTCACCTCAACATACTGATAATTTAATGTAATATATACTTTTGCACTTGCATTAGCCGCCAGTTTAAGTCCACCTGAAATCTCCACATAATTATCATCACATTTTATAGACGTATTATTGAAAGTAAATGAAGCTTCTTTGTCATATTTTCCTTCCAAATCTATTGCTGGTTCTGATAAGACAGCTACATCACTATTATCATCCACACTTTCTGTCTCAACATCATCAGTGTAATCTGTCATTCCATTATATATAACTCCTGACTGCATATCTGTCGTATTAACAGTAGCATTACCAACATCTTGACTGTCATCAACTTTTACATAATCAAAAACCTCTTCCAGAGAAGTTTCCTGACTATATACAATTGCATCCGTTCCATTTACAACAATTCTGTCTACTTTGATAATAATTTCTGTGCCTTCATTGTCATAAGCAAATATGTCACCAAACTTTAACTGTGTGATATTACTGTTAACATTGGAAAATCTATATTCACCTTTTGCATCATCATATGAGACAAGTTTATTACTGGCTCCTGATGACACTCTTGTAACATCATCTTTATATACTGCGAAATTATTAGTCTTATCCGAATCAAGATTAAGTACCTTATCCTTGTCAAAATCATCTGTTGTTTTACTAAGAAAGTCCTGCATTTCTTTTGTATACATAGTTGATTCATACATAGAACATAATGGTGACATTGTATCGTCTATAAGAAATGCTCTTACCAAAAAATACTGTGGCATTGTATCTATATTAATATTAACAACCACCTTACTGTCAGATTGCTTAATATCAGCTGTCCCCATCCCCTGCATTTCCTGTCCATCTTCACTATATATTCCTACTATAATCTTAGCATCACCTATACTCTCAAATTCAACTTCTGCACTTGTTCCAGTTACTGTTACATCTAATATATTGTACCCTTTATTATTTTGTACATCAGTACTATTACTTAATTTATCTGCAATTAGTTTTCCCATAGAATTATCTGATGAAAATACCATATCACTATATGCATCTGTGCTATTCTCTATGTTATCTGATGCATATACATCTTTCTTTTCCATTTCAAATGTATATGCTGTGCTTAACATCATGCTAATAATTAATGTAATACTGATTATCTTCTTAATCATTTTTCTCATAATATTAACAATGCTGCAAAAGCTTTATTATTGTTATAATAAAAGCGTTTGCAGCACATTATCCCTTTCATATATTGTTAATTAATCTTCTGAATTCCCAAAATATCTTTCTGAATCACTTCCATATCAAGTACTGTTATATCCTCGCCACCTGATAATGAAGCAGCTTCTTTATATGCACCCGACAGCTTGTCACCAATTCCAAGAATTGATTTCTGAATTGCCTCCATGTCAAGTACATCTATTGTTCCAGTTCCATCTACATCGCCCTTTATGACAGCTACAGCACTATCTGTAACCTCATTACCAATAAATAGTTGCACTTTAAAACCCGTACCAAGCTTTTCTGTATCAGATAATTCATTTCCATCTTTGTCAACAATCTTAACATTTGTATTGTTTAATGTGTTTTTAATATCTCCTACCAGCTTATTATCCTCAATTCCAGTTAATAACTTTGTCCGGGATTCATCATCCGCATGAATAATGTTAATACCTGTTTCTGAAGAAATAATATCTTCCAATTTATTAACCAGAAGATTTTTTAATTTGTACAATTTGCCATTTATCAATACATATGCTAAGCCATTATTCTGATATGTATCAAAAATTTGTAAAGATTCCACTACTACTTCACCATCATAGCTTATAATTTTCTTTCCCAAAATATTCATATAACCATAATTTAAGAATCCTCTAAATGGTTTATCTAATGAATATGCTTCCTCATTATATATAACCCTACCCTTCTTATCGGTTACTGTAATTTTACCTGCAATTACACTTCCTTTTAATCTAATATTGCAATATAATCCTTCCATTCCCGAATCACCAAATGTAAAACTACGTACACGTTCTAAATATTTATCAACTATCTCACCCTGTTCATCTAAACCATATAAAATGCCATCTTCATTATATAAATAAACTGTACGATTTGTTGTTGATATACTATCTGTGTAATAATTAGTATTTGGGACTTTTATTTTTAAATTACCATTATCCATGTAATAAGACCTTAATAATCGATATTTACATGCCCTTGATGATCCATATTCATCCAATATATCTTTATCTATTAGTTCAAATATATGATAACATTTATCTGAAATACGTTTAACAATCTCATTATCGTTAACTATATATCTGCTATCATCTTCAATTCTATTGTTTTCATCATTTTGATTACTTGAAAAAAGTTCTTTGTAATCACTCTCATACGATATCGATATTGTAACCTTTTCGGTTTCATCAGCAAATGTGTATGTAAAATCTATGCCATAATATTTCATTTTATATGCACACTGTTTTATATTCGCAATATCATAGTTCATCTCAGATAATTTGTTATCTGCAACTGTTCTAATTTCATTTAATGAAATTCTTTTGTTTCCATTATCATATATAATAATTTCTTGATTATTACTGTCCTTTATTAATAACCCCGATTTAGGATAAGAGGAATTTTCTACCTTAACATCCTGTTCAAAAAAAAGATTCCCATCAATATCATAAATATTACTCATCCCATTCAAATCTGTAAGCATAAGCTTTTGCCATATTAATTGAACTTTCTGATATGCTCCCGGAATTATTTTTACTTCATTAAAATCAATATCATAACCTACATATGCTTCATCCGTAAGTGTATAATATAATCCAAATTGGTTTGATGTATTATTTCGATATAACTGCTTGTGAGAATTAATTACCTTACCGTTATTCAAATTATAATAGGTATATATACCATTATATCTAAAACAGCCATAATTTAAATATGAATCAAATGACACATAATCCGCTTGAGTTTCATATAATATTTCACCATCGCTGTTTATAAGATACCCTTTATTGTCATTACCTGTCATTGCGATAAAATAATTATCCCTTAATGAATCTGTAGATGTATTACTAAACTGTTTATAACAATAAAAATCTTTGCATTTTTCAAGGTTAAATATTATGTTTCCATCTTCTCCGACCAATTCTATATCAAATAAATTCTTATCATCATAGCAATAATTAATTAACTTATATATAATTTTACCATTACCATCTCTATATAAGCCTATTTTGTCATATTCCAGATTGTTTCCCACTTGTACCTTATTGCCATCATCATCAATTAAGCTTGCTTTTCCATCTTTTCCAACTATTAAATATGTATAATATGCATCTGTAAGTGTTCCATATATTGAATCATATTTCTTATTACCATTCTCATCTTTATTGGAAATAGTATGATTATTACCATTAATGTCCACAAACTTTAATTCAGTATCTTCTGTCAAATTATAGGTATCATCAAGCATACCTGATTGCGAATATGATTTTATATTACTTATTAATATCAGTCCGTCTCCGTATGCAATTGCACCGCCAATATTCTTCTCATCAGTTTCTGTCAGATATTTTTCATTTATATAATCATTATTATCCTCTGACGCCTTTACAATCTGAGAAAATGGTATTGAGTTTATTGTTGTTACAGATATTACTATCGCACTTAATGTTGATAGTATTTTTCTTACCAATCGCTTATTCACCATACTTTTTCTCCTTAATCATCTTTAATTAATCTTCTCTATACCAAGAATATCTTTCTGAATAACTTCCATATCAAGTACTGTTATATCCACACCACCTGATAATGAAGCAGCTTCTTTATATGCTCCCGACAGCTTATCTCCAATTCCAAGTATTGATTTCTGTATTGCTTCCATATCAAGAACATCTATTGTTCCTGTTCCATCTATGTCTCCCTTAACGACAACCTTTGCTGTATCAACAACTTTTCCGTTCTGGATAGACTGAATTGTACAACCTGTTCCTACTTTATCAGATACATTCAATGTATTACCTTCACTATCTATAACAGCTATTTCAAGCCCTGGTAATTCATTCTTGATATTTTCAACTGATGAGTTTTCCTTAAGACCTGAGAAAGCCTTCTCTTCTGTACCCTCAATTGTCTCTATCTTTATTTTAGAATCTTCTCTTAAAGCTGAATCAGTTAATTGTCCAGACATATCTATAAATTGTATAACCATATTATCAACAAAATAAAATGTTTTATCCAATTTATCACATCGTGTCATATATCCTGTGTATTCCATTACATATTCTCCAGAATATGTATATATTTTATAAACTGATTTAGACTCATTTTTATTCCAATAGTATAACCTTACATATTTATCTAAAAATACAGACAAACTTATGCTTGAATTATTACCATTGTATATTTCATCTAATCCAATATCGATTTCTTCATCGTTTGCATCAAATAAATGATATCTTCTGCCATTCATAATATTATCTGTATAGTCGCCCCTAATATATGAACCTGTATCTCCTATTTCTTTAATATATGTACTAGGCTTACTAGAAGAATCTGACTTCTTAAATACACCTTTCGAAAGTATATATTTATCTCCTGAAACAGTATAATAATAATTTGGATCTGATGATGACTTAGGTTTATATAAGTCATCTGGCATTTCAATTTCATTTAGATCATCACTATACATATTATACATTTTTATCATCTTCCTATTACATTCAACAGTTGAACCATCATTTAATGTTATAGTTTTATCAGCAGCAGATGATAAATAGATATATCCATATGCATTACTACTACCGCCATAACTTCCTATTACATAACCTGTTATTCCATCTTCAAGATAAACAGCATCTTTATAACCACTTGCTTTAGTTACAACAGCACTGTATTTTACATTATTTATAGTTATATAAAAAACAACGCCAAAATCTGCCAGGACATATCTCATATTATTTAATGCAACATTCTCATTTCCTGGAACAGATTTAATTTTATTAATCGCTATTGACTGTAAATCTGATAAAAGATATTGATTTTCCCCACCATCCGGGACAAAATATTTGCTATTATCATCGTATGTAAGGATAACTCCTTCTGCACTATTCATGCTTAAGCTAGTATCTTTTATTTCAAAATCCTCATCAAACCATTTACTTCCATCCTTATTGCAACCATTTACATATTTATTATCAGAATTTTTTAATAAATACGCACTTTTTCCTTTACCAGTGCCATTAATTGAAACTATATCCGCATATTCACCATCTATTATTAATTCCGCTTCCATATATCGGTCATACACATATGTTTTACCATCATTATTAACCATATATCTTGTTTCCTTAGAGTTAGAATGTCTTATAGTTCCTGGCTTTTCATACATTTCGCCTGTTGTATAATTATAATATCCATATTCATTATCAAATACTAAAACTGCTGTCATATCCGTATGACTAGTTGACCAAGCTGTTGGTCCAACTTTTACATACTTTTTTCCTTCACTCCATACCTTTCCATTGACATCGACTAATGTTGCATAACCTTCTGCGTCAACAAAAAGCATAAAATATGTCTCACATACATCTGTTATCCATCTTGCAAATGCATGTATATATGTACAATCTTTTTTCGTAAATATTACATTTCCGTTTTCATCTACTAGTGTATAGTCAAATATTTTATCATCTTTATTTTCCTTGAGACCATATAAATATTTTCCTTCTTCTGTCTCATATAAATCTATATCATCATACCATTGTTTATTATTTAATGTTATCTGGTTACCTGCATTGTCTATTGTTCCTAACTTTGAATCTTTCTCAACAATAGTATACTTGTATGTCATTTGTGAAACTGTTCCATAAATTGCATCATATTTTTTATTTCCATCTGAATCTTTATTTTCTAAAACATGATTCTTACCATTTTTATCATAATATGCTAAAACAGAATCCGAAGATAATGATACCTTTTTATTAAGATTACATCTTGATGAATATGTAGATTCTGATACATTTGATACTAAAATAACACCATCATCATATGTTATTCCATTATTATATTGTCCATTATCCACTTGTTGAACATACTTTTCATTCAAATATGTTCCTGCTTCATCAGCATAACTCTTTACTACATTCCCATTGCCTGTTATAAACATTCCAGTTGTCATAACAAGCGCCATGGCTGCTGACACAGCCTTTTTCACTGTTCTTTTCATTCTTTTTCCTCCTCCGAATTAATTATTTTTCAGCCCATAAACCGACGATACACATATCCCCAGTATTATCCAAAACATTGGATTAACTGTTACCATACTGTCGTTTACAAGACCGTATATCATAAATCCCACACCTGCCACAAAGCCTGCCCCGGCGACTGATGCAAGATTATGCTTCTTATTATCAGCGTAACCTGACTCTATACATTTATAATTCACTATATAATTCCATATAACCATTATGAATATTACAAGCATTGCTGCTAATGCAACGCAGCCTTCTTCCATAGCTGTCTGCAGATACATACTATGAGGCTTGTCAATTACGAATTTCGTACTGCCATGTGTGTTAAGGAGTCCTACATAATCATTCTGTTTGAAATAATATGCGAATGTTCCTGCTCCATGACCAATTAATATTGTTTTACCAAGCATAGGCATAGTGTTTGCCCATGCATATCCACGTCCTGTAAACAGCGGATATAACCATCTGCCCCAGCGTTTATCTCTTGAAACATCCGTAATCTTAGAGCCATTCTGACCAACTCCGTAAAATGTGTTATCTGAAACATAGAATTCAATCGTATCATCGTATCCAAGATCAATTACAAGCTGGTTATATGCATTCATGGTTATCGTCACCATTGAATAGCCTTTATTGTCAAAATGAATCACATCATCCGAATTACTCACATCCAGCAGATTTCCATTACCATCCGTAAACTGTAATGTCCCATTATCGACTTCTATACATAATCCCTTATCCGGACCAATAATTCTTAATCTGTTATCTTCAAGTCTGATATCATCAAGCTGAAATTTATCTGCACTGCTGTTCACTTCATCAATTGTTTCATTAACTGCTATATTCTTTCCTGTCTTAAGAAGTTTTCCACCAGATACAACATTTGCAATAACAATTACTGACATCATGACAAGTACATACACGAAAAGTCTCTTCCACATACGCTTCAGGTTTCTTATATGAATAATTACTGTAAGAATAACCTCAATTATTAATACATAAAATGAAGCTGTTGCTTTTGACTTAAGTACACAAAACATCATTCCTGCTGACAACATGCCATATATAATCTTCCATATTCTTCTATTCTCAGTCAGAAAATAATTCCACATAAAAGGAAATATCAAAATACAGAAGCCACCATAATAATCAGGATTGTAAAAAGTAAGCGAAACCATATCAGAAAATGCTGACACTTTAAGGTCTGATACAACTGCTTTATATGCTGACGGGGTTATTATATTTCTTATCCATTCAATCTCAAGCAAAGGCTTGTAAAATGCTTCTACACATGTAAGTACAATTGTCACCATTGCAAGTCCCAGCATGATATTCTTTAACAATCTGCTGACATTCTCATAACAAAAATAATTCATTCCGCCAAGAAATAACAACATATATGATACAATCACATATATGCTTTCATATTCCGATGGACTTCCTGTTCTTACCGTAGCATGATAATGCGAAAAAACTGCTGACAACACAGTCATAATAATAAATATTCCTGCAGCAAATACCATTATTCTGTTGCTTTTACTTCTAACTGGTGTTTCTTTTATTATGTTATCTGGAAATATGTTCTCGCCTATGATAAAACATGCAATTAATACTCCAAGAAAGATAACAACTAATGCTTTATAATACAGGAAAAAATCAACAGACAGACCATCTGAATTCTGAAAATATTCTGATGCCGTTGAATCCAGCTTTACCACCTTCATATATGTAATCCATGGAATAACTGCCATACATATCATTATCATTAATGCAGCCACTCTTTTATAACGTGGTCCATTGTTTACTGGCTTTACTGCGTGTTTAACTTTATTCATCCTTATGCTTTTTCTTTCTTGTCATTATCAATACATATGCAATACATATAACTATCACCGTAATACCAATTATTGCAATTAATAATACATTTCCTTGTTTCGCCTCATTATTACTCTCATTAGAATCATTGCTTTGTGAAGAATATGTTGCTGCCTCCAGTCCATTATCTTTATTGACAGACACATTATCGGCTGACTTGTTGTCTGAAGTGACATTATTATCATTCACATTTTGTTTAGTCTGATTTTCCACTTCTTCCGTTAATAAATCACCAGATTCGTTGTATACTTTTTCACCTATAGAATCATCATTAACTATATTCTTAACAGTGTTATTAACCGAATAAGAAATATCCACATTGTATCTTTCTGATATTGCTTTCTGTCCATTCTGAAACACCGCATTACTGACGTTTAATGCACTTCTTAGCTGTTCAGAATTATTAATACTGTTCTTAACCTTGAAACTAAGTGAGAATATATCTTCACTGCCCTTTTTCAAAGGATCTGATACATTAATATACTGATATACAACCTTTCCATCGTTAACACTTACATGGTCAAAGCCCATACCTCCATTATCATCAGCTATCTTTTTAATAGAAGACATATCAATATCTAATACATCATCGTCATACGATAATTCAATAATCATCGTAGTTACTGTTCCTGAAAATGTCTCATCATAATCAGTTATTCTTATATCGACATCAACAACATCTCCGGATGCGTATTCTGATTTATCTGTTACAACACTAAGATTAATCTTATTCTCATCAGCATAACTAATCATCGGTGTTATATTAATACTGACTATGATAACCAGTAATAAACCAATCGCAGCTCTTCTTAAATATCTTCGCAATCTATTCATATCTTTAACCCAAAGAAGGGCGTAATCAATATACGCCCTTCCATTCTATGCACTATTACTTTCTATTCTTTCTTACATATGGAACTGTGCAAGCTGCTGTTAATACTGCTAATAATGCAATCATAATATATACATACATATTAACTGCATCACCTGTCTTAACTCCGCTAGTGCTTTCTGAATTTGATGAAGGTGTTGTTGTGTTACCTGTTTCATCCTTAGAATCTTCTGTAGCCTTATTTTCTTCTTCAAGAATCTTATTTACTGATTCTTCAAGTTTTGTTAAGCCCTTAATATCACATTCTTCCTTCTCAGCATCTGACATTGCTTCATAATCTGCTCTAAGTTTCTTAACAGTTTCAATATCATCTTTAGTGATATCCTTATTAAGCAAATCTGTTACTGATTTATTGAATGCATCAACAGCATCTCTTGTCTTAACTTCTACTGTAAATGTTGCTGTTTTACCTTTATATGTCACTGTAACAGTCTTAGTTCCTGCCTTAGCTGTATCTATGTCTGAATGCTTAATTGCCTCTGTTATATCTTCTGTTGTTCCATTATTGTATACAGCCTGAACACTAAGTCCTGTTGAATCGAACTTCTGTCCTTCAAGATATGTTCCTTTAGATGGAGCATTAACCACCTTAATTTCTGTTAATGTCTTGGCAACTACTGTAAATGCAAATTTCTCAGTAATATCTCCAATCTTAACTGTAGCCTCAGAATTTCCTATCTTGTCTGTATTGTAAGCAACCATATTCTCTGCTACCTTAACAGTTTCTTTAGTACCATTATCATATGTCACTTCTGCATTAATTCCAGTTAAATCAAGCTTCATTCCTTCAACAACTGACTTATTATCTATTCCTGAAAGCTTCACAGAAACTGCCTTCTTGGCAACTACATTTATTGTAAATTCCTTTGTTAAGCCTTCTACTGAAACCCTGACTGTTGCCTGTCCTGTTTTATCTGTTGAATAAGTAAGCATATCTTCTGTAATATCAACTGTCTTAGATGAGCCATCATCATATCTGATTACAGCTGTCATTCCAGTAACATCAAGTTTCATTCCTTCAGTTACACTCTTTCCTGTAACTCCATTAAGTTCTAATGACTGTGCTGTCTTATCAACAACGTATACCTTAAATGTTGCTGTCTTTCCCTGATATGTAACTGTTACTGTCTTTTCTCCAAGAGTAGATGTATCTACTGATGAACACATATCTGATGTAACATCAACAACTTCAGTTGTTCCGTTATTATATGATGCTGTAATCTTGGCACCACTGAAATCTACAGTCTTATTAAGGAAAAATCTTATCTTGTCCGGCTGTGTTGTAACTTCAATCTTCTCAAGAGTCTTAGCAACTACATCAAATGTAAATGTCTTAGTAAGACCTGCCACTTTAACTGTTGCTGTACTCTGTCCTACTTTAGAATTATCGTATGATACCATATCATCTGTAAGTGCAACATTCTCAACACTACCATCATCATATGTGATATCTGCTGACATTCCTACAACATCAAGCTTTGTTCCTTCAATAATACTCTTTCCATCTACTCCGTTAAGAGTCATTGAAACAGCCTTCTTATCAGCAACTACAACTTCAAATGTTGTTGTCTTTCCCTGATATGTAACTGTTACTGTCTTAGTTCCGGCTGAGCTTAAATCAACTTTACTGCACATGTCACTTGTCATATCAATCTCTTCAGATGTTCCGTTAGAGTACATAAGCTTAACCTTACCACCAGTAACATCAATGTCATTGCTACCTGTGAAATAATTAATCTTATCAGGATTCTTAGATACTTCAATTGAAGAAAGTTCCTTTGCTATAACATTAACTGTTGTTGGTATTGTTGTATAAGTAAACTTATCTGGTGTATTAAACTGCTTAAATATAGATGAATCACTTAAATCAAATGAAACACTCTTATTATCGCTAATATCTGACTTTACTCTTAACTTAAACTTATATACTACTGAAGTTGAATTCTCACCATTCTTATCTATATCAAGATAATAAATGTTAGGTCTGTTTTTCTTATTAACGGTATATGACATAGCAGCTTTTGCTATATTAGTTTTTGAGTCAAAATTTAATCCATCATCAATCAATGCAGTTGTATCTTCATCGAATTCAATAAACTCAAAAACACTTGTATCAACTGGGACAAAAACCTGCCACATAGATATAAATGGATCATCTGAGTTGTTAGTTGTTGGCGTAAACTTCTCAATATTAACTGTAACTGTTACCTCATCCCCTGGTCTGACATCTGTCTTGTCAGTTGTTACAGATAATGTTATATCCTTATCATTCTCATCCGCATTTGCATTAACAGATGAAAGTCGGATACCACTATACATAGTAACAGCTAACACTAATGCCATGACTGCTGCTAAAATTCTTTTTTTCATGTATTTTCCTCCTGCACATTCGTTTTGCACCTATATAGGTGCAAAGAAATCATACCACTACATTTTTAAAAAATCAATATTATGTTTAAAGCATTTTAATTAATCTTCTGAATTCCCAGAATATCCTTCTGGATTACCTCCATATCAAGAACTGTTATATCATCATTATCTGTTAATGATGCAGCTTCTTTATATGCTCCTGATAACTTATCTCCAATTCCAAGGATAGTTTTCTGGATTGCTTCCATATCTAATATATCTATTGTTCCGTTTCCATCAATGTCACCTTTAACAACAACTGTAGCTGTATCAGTAGCTTTATTATCCTGTGTCAATTCTACAACACATCCTGTTCCCACAGCCGCATCCGTTAATTCATTACCATTCGTATCCTTAATATGAACATTATCACCTAACATTTTAATTACTTCGACTGCTTTCATATCAGGCTTTAATCCTGTCAATAACTTACCCTGGTCATACTTCTTAATCTCAGCTTTGATATTATTATTAAATAAGATATCTTCAATATTATTAACAATAAGCTTAGAGAGTTTTATAACATTTCCTTCAAATATAATAATATTTCCATAATTTCTTATTATTCCAGATTCATTAGTATGCATTACTAACTTACCATCATATGTATATACATTATATAAGTACTTATCACTTGATTCAGTTTTATAAACCAACACAACATAGTTTTCAAGCGTATATTTATAATTTACAATATCTACATCAGGCATATCATATAATCTATCTATATCACTCGATATTTTATTACCATCTGAATCATATAATGCATAAATCAAACTTGAATAATACCCTGTTGATAACAATTCTCTTTTTCCAATTAAAGAATATCCAGTTAAACCAATTGTATATCTTACAACATCAGAATCATCATAATATTTGGTTTCTGTACCACTCATCTTATACTGCTTTCCATCTACAGTATACAACAATGCATTTTGATAACTTGTTGAATATAATTCCATATTGCAATTACTTATATTAATATTGTCTCCACTCAAATCGTATATTTTATCTAATTTATATTTACACTTTACTGTTTTCCCATTATCTCTTGTTATATCAATCTCTTCTGGCAAATATGTATAAATATACCCTGAGCTATAACGATAATTTTCTAATATAATACCTGTCATAAAATCTGTAGATGAATAAAGTATTCCAGCTCCCTTAATGCCTGTTTTTGTATTATATTCAAAATATAATCCAGCCTTATTGTATTTATATTTTAATGTTACATCATCTGTTATATCCGTTTTTTCTTTTATAAAATCAACAACCAGATTCTCTATATAATCAGTTACAGCTTCTCCTAAGTTTTCTACTGAACATATTTTGTTAAATCTACAATCATATATATATGTTTTATCAATGTTCTCAACAGAATACCACTCCGACTCACCAGTTCCATTATGATGAATAATTACTCCTGTCCCCTCTTCTTTCTCTCCTGTTTTATAATTATAATGTCCGTATGAGTATTCACCTATTGCATTTTTATATTGAATTGCAATCCATTGATTCTCTGTATTGCTAAAATCTTTTGTTTTATAACTTACTGCATTTGAGTCATAATACATTATTTCAATATCATCATATTCATTATGTAAAATATTCCCTTTTACATCTATAACAATTGTCCTGTTATCATTTGTTGTCATAATAATAAAACACGGAATGTAATACATACCTGTCATTTCTGGTGCTATAAAATATGTATAATTTCCTATTACCTTGAATGAATTACAATTATCCTGCTTATATATCAAATTACCTTCTTCGTCTATAATTGTGACATTATATACCGTATCAGAAACCATCTCTTTTAAAACATATAATTTAGTTCCATCTACCGTATTATACTTTAATATATCATCATACCAAGTATCATTAATAATCCCTGCCAGTTCTCCTGTACTATCAATTAAAGATGTCTTTTCTCCCTTTCTTACAACAGTATACTTATAATAACCTGTAGTTATGCAACCATATATAGCATCATATTTTGCTGTTCCATCCTGATTACTATTATTTATCACTGTTATATTTCCAGCACTATCAACATATTTAATCTTTGAATCTGCATTAAGATTAATGCAATCATATGTATTACTCTTTTTAACTGTTTCACTTGATTTGTCTGTATCACTCATAAAGAAAAAACTATCGTTCATTCTCAGATAATTATCATAATCTCCAACATTTAGTTTTGTGGCATATTTGCTGCTGATATCAACATTATCACTGTCTGCATATGCTTTTAAACCATTCAATGAAAATGCCCCTATCGTCACGATTAATGACATGACTGCTGCAATTGTTTTTCTTATTGTTCTTTTCATAATGTATTCTCCTTTATTCTTTTTTACAAAATATCACGCACATTTGCACCTATATAAGTGCATTCAGTATAGCATTTCTTTATGAAAAAATCAATTAAACTATTCATAATATATTTATGCTCTTTAAGCACTTATTTGAGTGCATTTTTTGTTTTAGATTTCTCCATAATAACATATAAATGTTAAAAGGAAGGGTTCGTATGAATATAGAATATGAAAAGCAAATGGGTAATAACATTCGACGATTACGCATGTACTATGAACTTACTCAGGAACAGTTATCTGCTAAATTACAGACAAAAGGGATAGATATTACAAGAAGTGCTTTAGCTAAAATCGAAGTTGGTCAAAGACATATATATCCAGACGAAATTAAAGGTATAAAAGATATTCTTGATATAAGTTATGATCAAATATTTCCAGATAATTTTAACCAGTAACAAATCCTTTTAAGAATTCAAGAAGGAGCATGTCACCTGTTATCTTAGGCAGCATGCTCCTTCTTATCTATGTTATGTTATTATTTTAAATAATTCATATAAGCTTATTCCTCAATCTGATAATATCTGTAAATGTAACTTTTACTCCTCTTTCACTTATAGCAATCAAACTTTTTGTGTTCTTTTTAATTATCCCCTGTAATTTTTTATTAACAGGCACAGGATTACCATTCTTTGTATGTATGTGATCAATATATTTTAATGTAACAGGAAACATATTTTGTATTAAAAATGCTGCTTTCTTTCCATCAAACTCTCCTAATACAATGCCATTACACTTTTTCCCTTTTTGTAACAATTGATTCTTAATATCAGCATATTTATCATATTGCGATGAAATCGGAATCATCCAATAAATGTCATATTTATTATCTTTTATGCAATACATCGTTGGTCTATAATTACCATCTTCCTTATTTTTCATAAGATGCTCATCTTTTGCCATTGTAAAATATTCATCTTTTATATGATACGCATATCCTTGTTTTATCTCCATTTGTCCTCCATAATCCCCTAATAAAAAACAAAACCCCTTCACTTAAACTAAGCGAAGAGGTAATTTTCAAGCCAATCATTTATCAGTCGCCAATGGTGAGCGAGCATTATTTTCGAGCCATTCATTTATCAGCCGCCAGTGGTAGGCGAACATTATTTACACGTTAATAATATGAATTAAATATTACTTTGTCAATACTTTTTATAAATATTACACAATCTCCAGCACATGCTCAGTAACATTCTTATCCTTATCGACGCCGAATGCCTTAAACACAGGATTGTCGTTATCCATAAGCGACATAATCATATATACCGCAGTTGAATCATATGCAAGTCTTTTATCTTCCTCAGAAGGTCTTGAAGGAGTCTCCGGGTGAGAATGGAAATTGCCAAGCATAGTCAAACCAAGACTTCTTGCGTCCTTGACTGCAACAAACTGCTCTTTAGTATCCATAGTAAAATGCACATTATTATTATCAAGATTAGTAAGAAAATACACTTTCTCAATAGACCTAACATCCCCATCAACAAATCCCGCAATAAGCCCACAAGCTTCATTAGGAAGCCCATCTAAGCAATAACGTACAATTGAATCATAATCAGATTTTTTCATTCGAATAACCATGCTCATCCTCCAATAAAAAATATAACTTTCATACTTATCCAGCGTAAGCCCCGCGCACACGCACCGGCAGAGAAAACATATAAGCAGAATAATGAGATAATCATGTGCAGCGCACTTTGGAGTCACCGGCACTTAGCAAGCTAACGCCTTCGGCGTTAGCGAGCTTAGTACCGCTGTGAACGACAAGTAGCGAAAGCGTGCCTGCACATGATTATCCCATTATTCTGCCATTACATATATTTTCTCCTACTTATGCATATCACATTCAGCCTGTTCATAATCAATAAGCTCATGAATTGTAGGATTATCGCCGCATATAGCACAATGATGATCCTTTGGAAGCTTAATTGTATGGAATTCCATCTTTAAAGCATCATATGTAAGAAGTCTTCCTGTAAGAAGGTCTCCCTTTCCAATAATGTACTTGATAGCTTCCATTGCCTGAAGGCTTCCGATAACACCACCCATTGCTCCAATAACGCCCGCCTGCTTACATGTAGGAACTGCGTCCTTTGGTGGTGGATTCTTGAATACACATCTGTAGCATGGTCCTTCTCCTGGTACATAAGTCATAAGCTGACCCTTGAATCTTATGATACCTGCATGAGAGAAAGGCTTTCCAGCCATAACACATGCGTCATTAATAAGGAACTTTGCTGGGAAATTATCTGTTCCATCAATGATGAAATCATAATCCTTGATAAGCTCCATAACATTCTCAGATGTAACGAATTCTCTGTAAGTCTTAACTGTTACATCAGGATTGATTGCTTCCATTGTTTCTTTAGCAGATTTAACCTTAGCCTTACCGATATCTGCTGTTGAATGGATAATCTGTCTCTGAAGATTAGATAAATCAACCTCATCAGCATCAACAATACCGATTGTTCCAACTCCGGCTGCTGCCAGATACATAGCTGCAGGAGCACCAAGTCCGCCTGCACCGATTATAAGCACGCTCGCATTAAGAAGCTTCTTCTGGCCTTTAGCTCCAACTTCCTTTAAAATAATGTGGCGTGAATACCTTTCAAGCTGTTCATTAGTAAACGCCATTAGTATGCTCCTCCTCCCATGAAATATAAGAATTCAACTGCGTCGCCTTCATTTAACTTTGTTGTCTCAAAATCATCTCTCTCAACAAAATCATCATTAACAGTAACTGTTACATATTCCGGATTCTCAACATTCTCCTTGACGATAAGCTCTGCTACTGTAATTCCGTCTTCATATTCCTTCCTGTTTCCTGCAACTGTGATCTTCATAACATTCCTCCCTGTTAACTAATTTAATCCTTCAAATAATCCAAGCAGTGCATCCTTAGTTGTCTTTCCTGCAATTCTGCCTGTCTCAGCACCTTTGTTGAATGCAACAAATGTAGGTGCTGCCAATACTTCATATTTAGAAGCAAGCGATTCATCAAAGTTTACATTTACCTTGTAAACATTAAGCTTTCCCTCGTAATCATCTTCAATGTCTCCTACAACCCCTGCCATCATCTTGCATGGGATGCATGAATCTGAATAGAAATCCACAAGAACCGGAAGTTCTGACTTAAGAACCAGTTCTTCGAAATTCTCTGCATTAGCTCTGGCTGCCATAAGCCCTCCTTTCCTTAATCCTCGTCTTCTACCTTTCTTACGATAAGAGTATATGTACCATCCTCATTAGCTGTAAGCTTTAATATCTGATGTCCCTCTTCCTTAATACTTCTTGGAACATTCTGAACAGGCTCGCCGTCATTCATTCTGACTGCAAGAATCTGTCCGTCATCTAATTCCTCAAGTGCTACTTTTGCCTTAACAAATGTTGTTGGGCAGACCACATCAGTAATATCTACTGTATCATCAATCTCAAAATCAGCCATTGTATGCCTCCTTAATCTTCTTATAGAATTCTTCTCTTCCAACTCTGTCGAGTGTGAACTTAAATCTTTCACTTGGCTTTGCGTTGTCTGCAAAGAACTGGATTGCTGCATCACAGACACGGAATAACTGTTCTTCATTTCTGATAAGCGGAAGTGGTGATTCACCCTTGCTTATAGAATTACCAAATGTTCCTGCAAATGAAATGATATATGCAGAAGGTGCGTCCCACGCATCTGTTGGACAGGATTTAGCACATCTGCCGCAGTAATTACATTTGTCATAATCAACTGCCACCTTGCCATCCTGCATTGTGATTGCACCTGTACGACAGGCCTTCTCACATACGCCACAGCCAATACATTTGTCTTCAATCCACTTAACATCAGCAGCACCCTTGATACCAACATCATTCTCCTCTGCCTTAAGACAGTTGTTCTGACATCCTGTAACACCGAACTTGAACTTATGTGGAAGCTCTCTTCCGAAATATCTTTCGTCTAACTTAACTGCAATGTCATATGAATCTATGTTACCGCTAGGACATATTGTATTGCCCTGACAGGCTGTGACTGTACGCACTCTCGGACCACATACACCAGGTCTGCAGCCGCCCTCTGCAAGTTCTTCCTTAACAGCATCTATATCTTTAAGTTTAATAAATGGAATCTCAACGCCCTGTCTTGATGTAAGATGGACATGTCCGTCTCCATATTTTTCTGCAACTTCAGCAATCTTGGTAAGATTCTCGGCTGTAAGATATCCTCCTACAACTGCAAGACGAAGTGAGAAGTTATTCTTCTGCTTCTGTCTCATGAATCCGCCCTTCTTAAGTGTTCCATAATCAACTTTCTCTGCCATAATATCCTCATTTCCGTGCCATGCACTATTCATTATCAGTAGACTCTAAGGCTGCCCTGAAATCTTCCTTAAGATCATCTATATCCTCTATTCCTACGCTGACTCTTATCAGATCGTCATACACTCCCGAAGCTTCTTTATCTTTATCGCTTAAATGAAGTGCAATCGTTGAAGCAGGGTGGATAACCAGTGTCTTGGTATCTCCTATGTTAGAAACAATATTAGGAATCTTTAATACATTAATTATTTTAAATGCTCTTTCCTTGCTTCCAACCCTGAAGGTTATTATCGCACCATAGCCTTTAGTAAACTGCTTATCAGCCACTTCATGATACGGACTGCTCTCAAGTCCCGGATAATTAACTGTAATTCCTTTAAATGTGTCTAAGTATCTGGCAAGTTCATACGCATTAGAACAGTGTCTCTCCATTCTAAGCCCTAATGTCTCAAGTCCCAGGTTATTAAGAAAAGCATTGTGTGGTGAAAGACAACCACCAGTATTTCTGAATAATCCGTTACGAAGTTTAATTATATATGCCATTGGACCGAATTTCAAATATGGTTTAAGTCCCGGATACTTTTCTTTATCAAACTTGAACTTTCCATTAAATGTAAGTATTCCGCTTATCGCATCACTGCTTCCATTAATGTACTTTGATGATGAATTAACTACCACATCTGCACCAAGCATTATAGGCTGTATAAGATATGGCGTTGATACCGTATTATCAACTATAAGCGGAATTCCATGTGCATGTGCAACATCCGCTACTGCCTTAATATCTGTTACATCAAGCTTGGGATTACCGATTGTCTCTGCAAATACAACTCTTGTCTTATCTGTTATAAGTTCTTCAAAACACTCTGGCTTATTATCAACCACATATTTCACTGTAATGCCAAAGCTTTCTAAGTCTTCAAACAGTTCGACTGTTCCACCATATAATCCACATGAAGCAACAACCTCATCGCCCTGTCTTACAATATTGGCTATAGAATTGAATATTGCCGCCATTCCAGAAGAACACGCTACACTTGAAAAACCTTTCTCCAGCTTGGTAATTCTCTTTTCAAATGCTTCTATCGTCGGATTATTGATTCTCGTATATGAGAATCCCATCGCTTTATTATCAAATATTCTCTCCAGTTCTTCTGCACTCTCATGCTTAAATGCGCTTGACTGATATATAGGAACAAGTGTTGCTCCGTTGGGATAATCGTCAACGCCATCATGCAGCAGTGATGTATTAAAACCACTCATATATTTCTCATCCTTTCATCTGTTATGCGATGAACATTCAATATTTATTGAACTGTCCATATATTAAACCCTTTTACCTAGTATGTCAATAGGTTATTCAAGAAAAAATATAACTGCCTGAACAATCTCAGGCAGTCATGAACTATCATTAACATTTACTATATAATATAACTGTCTATTCCCACATTAGAATTAACCAAATCTGCTATTGTAATATTGCTGAAGTAATCATTAACAAGCTTCTCAAAATCTTCCCACATCTGTAATGTCTTACATTCTGCCACCTTCGGACATCTGTTAGGCTTCTTCTCAAGACATGCTACCGGTGCAAGTGAACCCTCTGTTACAAGAAGTATGCTAAGCACTGAATAATCCTCCGGATTACGTGCAAGCTTGTATCCGCCACCCTTTCCTCTTAATGATATGAGAAAATCATTCTTGCTTAATGTTGCAACAATCGCTTCCAGATACTTCTCAGAAATATCCTGTCTTCTGGCAATATCCATAAGTGGAATATATTCTCCTGTATTATGCTCCGCAAGATCAATCATGACCCTGAGCGCATATCTTCCCTTTGTTGAAATCTTCATATATATAACCTCTTTTCTAATAACACATTAATACTGTATGTTAAACATACTTTACCACAATGTTTGTATATTTTTCAAGTGTTAAATGAATTTATTTGGCAGGAATGCTTGCCGCAACGCATAATTCTCCCCAGCCTCTGGCTGAATCAGGCCATACATTCCCCACCCTTGTAGCACCATTTATAAGGTATGCTTTAAGCTTTTCACCATACATATATTGGTCATTGCCCTTCACAATCCCCCATTCCATCAGCATTGCAGCAGCACCCGTAACCATAGGTGTTGCAAAAGATGTCCCCGTGACAGTTTTCTCCTTATTTCCTGGAATTCTTATATTAACTCCCGGTGCTGTTATGTCAGGTTTTGCATACAGCAGAAGGCCGCTTTTTACATTAACTCCCCTGCCTGAAAATGTGGCCGCACTCCCCGGAGCACGCCCATTGGCGCCAACACATATTGCCCGCCTCGAAGTCCCCGGTATTGTAAATGTGTACTCAGGCGACGGCCTTAAAAATCCTGTTGCACTGCTTAATGTCGAAACCGGAGGAAGCCACATATTAAAGAATCCATCCAACACATTTGCTGCGGTAAATCTTATATCCCATATTCCAGAAGTAATATATCCGCTTGTCGCAACTATGGCCGCATATATCTCTTCACCCATATAGAATGGTCCCGGTCCATACGCCTTTGATACGATACGCATATTCTTAATGTTATGATGCACAACCCCCGCATTTCTTTCACTTATAACCAGTCTTTCCCCTGTTGGCGCAATAAGTTCAATTCTTGCATTGTCCATTGCCCTTTTCCATATTTGTATACTTATCTGAGGCTCATAATCACCAATTGCAAGCTCTTCATCCAGTACATTTCCACTGACAAGCTGACCTGAATAATGTGTTCTTCCTTCTCCTTCATTGCCAACACCTATACATATACTGCATCTGTATGTTGAACAGCAATCATCTATAAACATTTCAAATATAGAACTGCCCTCATGATTGCCATAAGTTCCACCATAACTTATATTAACCGCAACCGGCTGACTATATTCAATAGCTTTTCTTATGCAGTAATCAACGCCTTTCATAATCTGCGTTGTCCTTATATATGCGTTTCCCCCTGAATTTCCCAGCTTTACAATTATAATATCTGCGTCTGAAGCAACACCGCTCCTTCCACATGCAATAACTGCAACTTCATTGCCATGTCTGGTTACATCCCTAGCTGGCAGTGTCTTTACAGCTCCATTCCTGTAATCTTCCAGTATACTGTTAATTTCCTTGTCAGAATATGTAATGCCTGTTGTCTGGTCCCACAACGTCTTAATTCTTGTTTTCCCTGAATCATCAAGAAATTCACCATTTTCTATATCTATCCCAGAATCAATTACCGCTACTAGTACACCTTTTCCAGTCACGCCTCCATACTGGGTTTCTTCTGCTTTTGCAACATTAACGCAAGCTTCTGACTTTGCTGCATACAATTCAAAATATAATGCCTTAGGCTTTTCAATAAATATTATCTCCGGTTCTGTAGCAAGTGCTTCAATACTATCAATCGTTGTTCTTACAATCCAGTATCCACATAGAAGCTGCGTAAACTCAGCATTTGTATAAATGCTTCTAATCCTATCCAGACTTCCAGCTGTCTTGACAATTATCTCCCATGTTCTGTCAGAGTCATCAAACCCGGCATCCATATCAGGTACCTGCTGCCTTATATCTTCACTTGTATCAGCACTAATCTGCAATAGATTTTCAATTCTCGGATTCACATATAATTCTCCAGTTAAGCTCACATAATATCTATGCTGACATCTCCAATAACATGAAAACAGCTGATGCATACGCACCAGCCGTTAATTAATTAAATATCATGTTTTCTTGATAAATTCTATACGACACTTAGGACACTTAATACTAATTCTGCCCTTTCCCTTAGGAACTCTTATCTTCTGCCCACAGCTTGGACATTTGAAAATTCTATGTGTCTTACTGTCCTTAATTCTTGCTCTTACCTTGTTAAACCTACTCATAAATTTATAATGAATCTTCATATACTTCTGGTTTTCAGCACTTCTTCTTGATATATTTCTTGAAAACATTCTGAAATATATGTACACAATACCAAGGAGTGCTACTGTATATATTACATTACTCCTTAAAAAGAAAGTAAGTATAATCAGAACAAGAACTACATATGATAAACATCTCGAAAGCTGGTCCATGCCATATCTTCCATACATAAATCTTGAAAAACTCTGCTTAAATCGGTTCATAAAAAACATTCCCTTTCTATATATTGAAGTAATTCACATCAACATACATATGGTAACACACAACCCAATAAAAGCAATTAAAAATGTATAAAATAAATATGATATATTAATATTCCATGTACTCTTCCCCATCAAGGTTCTTCCAGTAGAACTTATCCTCCAGTATCATATAACTGTGTTCTGAGTTTTCTTTAGGAATTGAAACTGAACCAGGATTCATGTATATGTAATTATCTCTCTTCTCACACTTAGGTACATGTGTATGTCCGCAAAGTAGAATATCGCCTTCCTTTAATGCAGGTATATTCTTCTCATCAAGCTTGTGTCCATGTGCAAGAACGATTGATCTGTCATTGAAATTAAGATATGCCTGCTCTGCAAGTACATTAAAGTCAAGCACCATCTGGTCAACCTCTGTATCACAATTACCTCTTACGCATATAATCTCATTGCGTAAAGGATTGAGCATTGCAATAACCTCCTTAGGTGCGTATTCCTTAGGCAGGTCATTTCTTGGTCCGTGATAGAGAATATCTCCTAAAAGAACGAGTCTGTCTGGCTTCTCTACTTCATATCTTTCAAGCAGCTTTCTGCAATAATATGCAGAACCGTGTATATCTGATGCAATCATTATCTTCTTCATAATCTGTCCTTTCCTTAGATAAGCCAATTCTTAATTATCTTGCGAGCTTATTAAATGTTGGCACTTTATAATGTGAAGCATTACTTAAAAACTGAGATAAAGTATTAGGGACCTTGTATGTATCAAGAACCTTCTTCATAAAAGCAATTGATCTTTTCTTATACTTCATGCTTCGCAATACTGTTACCGCGGCCTCATCATCATAACCCCTTGCAAACTGCTTTGCATATCTTGCAAACTTAGTTTTATCAAGTTCAGGAATGTCAAAATAATTCTGGAATATCTCCATTGCCTCAATAATTCTTGTATTATCAAAATCAAGTTCTACTGCAGGTCTTTTCACCTCTATATTACCAATATGACATACAGACTGCTTACACACGTTAGAATACAAGCTTATATTATCAGACTTAACATTCGTAAGTGAATATTTGTTATACAGGTGTATTCCGGTAAACATTCCACTTGAATTATCCTCTCCAAAGAAATAATTCAGTAAAAGCTCTGTAATATCTCCCTGTGCGTCTGATTTCTTAATATACATACCTCTTCCAACACGGATTATCTCACCCTCGTCAGAGAGCCTTTCGACAGCCCGGAAGAATGCTTCCTGATTCATCCTCTCAAATCCATGCTCATACATATCATTAGCCGACACAATTGTGCCATCTGCCACATTATCAAAGTAATCTAATATCTTATCTCTGTTCTTCATAATTCTTTAGCATAGTGAAGTTATTACACTTCTTCAAGATTAATTGTCTCTGTTTCTTCTGTATCATCATCAGATTCTTCCTTTTCAGGCTTTTCTTCTTCCTTGCCATCTGCCTTCTCATTGATTACCTTGACTTCAACCTCAACGTCTCCGTCTTTCTCATCAAATATAACATCATCATCAAAATCATCATCTGATGCAAGGCAGTCATCCTCATCAACGAAATCAGAATCTTCCTCATCCTCTTCGTCAACATAGAAATTAACTGGTATAACTTCTACATTACTACATACAGCCTTACCAATAATGTACACTGTGTGAATTCCTTCTTCGTCAACATTATCAACAAGATTCTTAACACCTGCTATCTTTCTTGAGATATCACATGTTGCATTGACACCTTCTGGAAGAATGATAGTTACTGAACTTGCATTACTTGAGAAATTAATATATACATCCTTCTCGAACACTGCAAGGCCAAGATCAAGTACTGTCTTGGAAGCTACTGACTTAAGTTCGCAACCTGCAAATACTTCATCCTCTACCTCTATAACCTTCTTCTCTCCGATAGCATTATATTTACGGATTTCATCATCAAGACTGTCATTCTCTTCCTTGACAAATCTCTCTTTAGTCTTCTTAAACTTATCAAGTGCAACCTTGCCTGCAACAGCAGCAGCACCTACTCCTAAAACAATCTTAGCCAATCCATGTTTCTTTGCCATAGTATTATCCTCCAATTCACGCATTATAATGCAATCTACTCTTTAAATTTAATCACCACAAAATCTTGTTTTAGTATATCATACTTCCTATACAAAAATCAACGCGAATAGACACATCCGCAATAATTCTGCCTGTATAGATTATACTCATGTGAAAGCTCAATAGAACGCTTATATCCCTCTTTTTTCTTAAAATCAGATAAAAGATATGGCATATCATATTCCTCTGACAACTTTAAGCCTATTTCATTAAGCTTTACGCTGTTCTTTAGAGGACTTATTGTAAGCGTTGTCGTAAAATAATCAAATCCACCAGCCTTTGCAGTCTCACAAGTCTTTCGTAACCGCAGCTCATAACAGCGGAAGCACCTTTCCCCACCTTCCCTGCACTGTTCATATCCTTTAGCTATGTCATAGAATTCTTTAGTATCATAATCGCCTTCTATGAAGGAAACCTTATACTTTGCCGGAAATTCACTGATGAATCTCTTCTGTTCTTCAACTCTTTTTCTGTACTCTTCCTCAGCAGATATATTCGGATTATAGTAAAATACAGTTATATGGAAATAATCAGAAAGATACTCTATGCAATGGCTGCTGCAAGGTGCGCAGCAGCTGTGAAGAAGCAGTGTCGGAACAATTCCGTCCTTCTGGAAGCCCGCTATCTTCTTATCAAGCTCTTTCTGAAAATTTCTTTGTTCAAAAGGTATTCCCATATTACTTAACCTGTCCTGTTATCTCTTCTAACGCAGCGTAAAGCTTTTCCATCTGCTCATCAGTTCCTATTGTAATTCTTAAGTAATTATCAATAAGTGGCTGGTTAAAATATCTGACAAATATGTTCTTTTCTTTAAGTTTTTCAAATATTTCCTTAGCCGAAACACTCTTGTGTGTTGCAAATATAAAGTTAGCCTTAGAGTCAGGGAATGAGAAGCCTAACTGTGAAAGTCTTTCCTTAGCATTCTCTCTGGTCTTAACTATCTTACCCACGCACTCTTCAAAGTATTCCTTATCATTGACAGACTCAATGCCATAGCTTATTGAAGTTCTGTTCATTGTGTACGAATTGAATGAGAATTTGACATCATTAAGTGCCTTTATAAGCTCTGGATTACCGAAACAGTAACCTATTCTCATACCAGCCATTGAACGTGATTTAGAAAATGTCTGTACAACCAGCACATTTTCATACTTATTGACAAGCTCCATTGCTGACTTCCCGCCAAAATCAATATAAGCCTCATCAACAATAACAACTACATCCTGATTATGTTTTATAATATCTTCAACCTTATCAAGTTCCATATAAAGTGCTGTAGGAGCATTAGGGTTAGGGAATACCACTCCGCCATTCTCCTTGTAATAATCTTCTGGAATTATATTAAAATCCTTATCAAGCGGCTGCTTCTCATATGGAATTCTGTAAAGATCAGCCCATACACTGTAGAAAGAATATGAGATATTAGGAAACAGTATTGGCTTGTCTGAATTAAAGAATGTCAGGAAACACATTGACAATACATCATCAGAACCAACTCCTACGAACACCTGATTATCATTCATTCCATAATAAGCTGCAATTGCATGTACAAGGTCTGTAACCTCAGGATCCGGATAAAGTCTTAAATCACTGATATTCATTCTCTCTGCTGCCTCATGCACCTTAGGTGTTGGAGGATATGGATTCTCGTTGGTATTAAGCTTTACAACATCTTTAACCTTAGGCTGCTCTCCCGGCACATATGGCTCAACTCTTCTAATATTCTTCTCCCATGTCTTCATATATAAGTCCTCTTCTTTCACGAATAATTATAATCCCATCTCTTTAGCAACTTCTGCAAAATGTGGTAATGAATTAACAATTGTCTCATAAGATACACAGTATGCAATTCTAACATATCCAGGGCATCCAAATGATGACGCAGGAACCATAAGGATATTGTGTTTCTTGGCTGCCTCACAGAAAACAGTTTCATCTTCAACAGGCGACTTTACGAAAAGATAGAAAGCTCCCTCTGGTTTTACACATTCAAAGCCTAACTTTGTGAGTCCTTCGTATATTGCCTTTCTGTTCTTGTCATATGCCTCAAGATTAACCTGTGCATCAACACATTTTGCAACAACTCTCTGCATAAGTGAAGGAGCATTAACGAATCCTAAAATTCTTGTAGCTACAGAAGCTGCTGACTTAACATCTTCTGAATCTGTAACCTCATCAGGAATAACAAGATATCCGATTCGCTCACCTGGAAGTGAAAGCGACTTACTGTAAGAATAACCAACAATGGTATTGTCGTAATATTTAGTAAGATATGGAACATCAACACCGTCATAAGCTAACTCTCTGTATGGTTCATCTGCTATTAAGTAAATCTCTGTTCCGTACTCCTTCTGCTTCTTATCCATAATAGCAGCCATCTTCTTTATAGTATCCTCTGAATATACAACACCTGTCGGGTTATTAGGATTATTAACGATAACAGCTCTTGTCTTAGGTGTTATCTTTGCTTCAAACTCGTCAAGCTTAGGCTGGAAATCCACAGTATTAGGTGAAACAACCACTAATTTTCCGCCAAAATTGCTTACATAATTCCTGTATTCACCAAAGAATGGCGCAAATGTCATAACCTCTTCGCCCGGATTAAGTAATGTCTTGAATATTGTATTAAGCCCGCCTGCTGCTCCAACAGTCATTACAATATTAGTATGGTTAAAATGTGTTCCGAATCTTCTATTAAGTGACTCAGCTATAGTCTGTCTCACATCCTCATATCCTGCATTACTCATATAGCCATGTATAAATGTTGATTCTTCATTATCTACTATATCCTTAACCGCTTCATTAACCTCTGCAGGTGCTGGAACATTAGGGTTACCAAGTGAGAAATCATACACATTTTCTGCTCCGTATAACTTGGCAAGTCTGTTGCCTTCCTCGAACATTGCACGGATTACCGAACTGTTTTTTACTAAAGAAACCATTGAATCAGCTATCATTGTTTATATCCTCCAAAAAAAATATGACTACATTATAATCAAAATCATTTGATTTTACAACTTTCAATAGATGTAATCATATGTTATTATTTAGATTAGTATTTCATTAATTCCAACTGGGGGAAAGAATATTATGTCTAAAACTCTTTATTCAGTATACAGATATATTGTTTTAGGTCTGTTTCTTATTATTAACATATGGCTGTTTCTGCTAAGCATTTTCAGTACGAGCAGACTGACAGCTGATGCAAGTGAACGCACTTATTACACAGGAGACCATGTATGGCTTCATATAATCATACTTGTAGTTCTTATTGCTGCTGTCTTTTATCTTGTGAGAAATAACATTTTCACCGGAATTAACAGTTATCTTTCCAATAACGAGAAAACATTTATACGAATCCGCAATATATGTCTTATTATAATTGGTATAAGCGGTGCTGCCTGGGTTCTGCTTACGCAGAGTAATGCAGGCGCTGACCAGTATTATGTACTTGATGCTGCAAGAGGACTTAGAAACGGTGATTATTCGGCATTCCGGTACAATGGCTATATAGCAAAATACACTAACCAGATTGGGCTTCTGTTCATTGAATACATTATAGGATTCATAGTTGGTGACTATAATTACTTATTCTGGCAGCTTCTTAATGTTGTGATGATTGTATTCACTTACAAGATGTTTTCTGACATACTTGGAATTTTAAAGCTTCCGCGGATTGCAAGCCTGTCCACTATTATACTGGGAATTCTCTTTTTCCCATGGACTCTCTACAGCGTATTCATATATGGCAATGTTGCAGGATTATTCTTTGCCACTTCCGCTTTCAAATACACAATGCTTTTTATTGACAGCCTTAAAGAATTTAACAGCTTTAAGATTTCATATATTGTTATAAGTGCTTTTTCCATGATGTTAAGCGTTATGGTTAAGAATAATTATCTTATATTCATGATTGCGCTCATAATCTATACGGTTGCAGAAGCACTAAGACACAGAAATATACAGATTATTCTTGTTACATGTGCCGTAATTGCAGGATTTGCAATTCAGGCCATTGTTCCAAAGCTTGTTATCGAAAAGATTTCCGGCTGCAATCTTGGAAGCGGTGCTTCAAGCTGGACATGGATTGCAATGGGACTTCACCCATCTGATGGCAATGTTTATGCAGACGGCTGGTACAGCGGGCGTATTGCTGCATTTTACGAGAATAACGATTACGATACTAAGAAAGAAGCTGAGGTTTCTAAAGCAGAGATTAAAGGTTATATTGACACATATAAAAACAACCACAAAGCATTTACATCATTTCTTTCGAAGAAAGTTGCCTCTCAGTGGAATAACCCTGAATTCCAGTGTTTCTGGATAACCAATGTCCGCAGCAGTGATATTGAGAAAAGCCCTGTTATCTCGGATATTCTTTCACTAAAGGGAAGTTCAACATTTATCGCATTTCTTAATATAATGCAGAGTATTATTTTATTTGGAAGTATGCTTTATGCTGTGAATACACTTATTGAAGGTACTTTCTCAGGTGTTGCTGTGCTTCCGCTTACTTTTATAGGCGGTTTCATATTCCACCTGTTCTGGGAAGGCAAATGCCAGTACACGCTTCCTTATTTCATGCTGTTACTGCCTCTTAGTATTATTGGTTTTTACAGCATGGCAAAGAAACTGTCCTCAGTCACAAAAAAGCATTTATACAAATGTGGTGTATTCGCTGTAATTCTTTTATTCATAGCAATTATATTCAACCGTTTTATTATTCTTAATCAGGATAATAAGAGTTACAGGCAATACAGGGAATACACTATTGAACAACAAAAACTTTAACGGGAGGTTTTTATGAACAGACCTGATTGTTTATATATTGTAATTCCATGCTACAACGAGGAACAGGTTCTGCCTGTTACCTCAGGCATGTTTCTTGATGAACTTAACCATCTTATCAAAGCCGGCAAAATCAGTTCTGACAGCAGGATAATGTTTGTTAATGATGGAAGTTCTGACAGTACATGGGATATCATTACGGATTTATCAAAGAAGGATGAACATTTCATCGGAATAAGCCAGAGCCGCAACCGCGGACACCAGAGCAGTGTACTTGCCGGTCTTATGGAGGCTTCCCAGTATGCTGATATGACTATATCTATAGATTGTGACGGACAGGATGACATTCATGCAATGGAAGATATGGTTGACGCTTACCACGATGGCTGTGATATCGTCTATGGTGTAAGAAATGACCGTTCAACAGATACATTTTTTAAAAGAAACACAGCCAAAGGCTTCTATAAAATCATGGCAAAGCTTGGCGCAGAAACTGTATATAACCATGCCGATTACAGGCTTTTATCAAAGCGTGTGATTAATGAACTGGCACAATTCAAGGAAACTAATCTGTACCTTCGTGGGCTTATCCCGCTTGTCGGTTTTAAAAGTACAAGCGTATATTATTCAAGAAACGAACGACTTGCCGGAAAGTCGCACTATCCTTTCAGCAAAATGCTTAACCTTGCATTAAACGGCATAACAAGCCTTAGTGTAAAACCACTCCGTCTTGTTATGTCACTTGGTATTATCGTTTCAATCCTCAGCTTTATTGGTGTAATCTGGGCTGTCGTTGACAACCTGCTCGGCAACACAGTAACCGGCTGGGCAAGTACAGTATGTATCGTATGCTTCATGGGCGGAATACAACTTATGTGCCTTGGCGTTATCGGGGAATACATCGGGAAGATATATATGGAGGTCAAGAATAGACCCAGGTTTATTATCAGCGAGAGGACTTATGAGTGCAATGAAGATGAAAAGTCTTGATGAGTGATACTGGAAACTCATTTCCTATAAAACACTCATGTATGTGTTTCTTATGTGTTTATTTTCGCTTCTGTCCTATTAGAATCCTCATACCTGTTAATTTATAGGTAACTTTTCATATAATTCACGATTTTTCAGCCTGTAAGTATCTTTTTCTCAGGTTCTTATCCTATAAAACCCATTATTTCAACTAATTTATAGGAGTTTTCCAACCAATTTCAGCAAAAATTCTTCTTCAAAGCAAAAAAACACCTATAAGAAGTCATTAATCGACTCCTTATAGGTATTTTAAGCATTATTTTTATCTATCTTAATAGTCAGATTTGAAATTCACCTATAAATCACACACTTTACATCTTTTTTATAGGTAAACACAGAGGCATTCCAAGCTTATGCAACCCTCTGACGCATCATAGCATTCAGCACTCATGCAGCAAGAATCACTACTTCACGCTATCTTATAAGCTTTCATTATTCCACACCATCAATAAATCTGGCAACAAAACTTAATGCTGCACCAAGCCCTGATTTTCTGCCACCGCCATCTGATATTCTTAAATAATCCGCATCAGTATCAAAGGAATAATCATTAACAAGACGTTCTTTAATACTATTATCATATTGCTTAAGATATGGTGCAACTGTTCCGCCAAGAACAATATCACAGTCCATCATCGTGTATATGTTATTAATTCCAAGAGCCAGATTGTCCATATATTCATCTAACACATTGGAATTATTCTTATTTCCCTGCGCTGCCAGTTCAAAGAAATTGTCAAGTGTCATATCAAGCTCTGATGATAATACCTTTTCTGAAACATATGCTTCAAAACAGCCCTTCTTACCACACAGGCACTGCTTTCCTCCAGGGTGAATAACCATATGTCCGAATTCGCCACCACGGTTATGAACACCATTTCTGATTGCGGAAGCGTTAATATATGCACCTCCGACACCTTCACCAAGCATAATATATATTTTTTCATCTTCAGGCTTTCCATTAAACCAGTGGTCTGCGTATGCCTCTGCCCTCGCATCGTTCATCACTACGACCGGATAATCAATAGCTGATATAAGCCTTGTAAAATCATAGTTCTTAGCTTTTAATGGTGGTGCTGAGATAAGAATCTGCTTTTCATCATCAAGTATTCCTGGAACTGTAACGCCAACTCCCAGAATGTCATCTGCGTCTGCTCCAACATAATCCACTGCATGTCTTACCGCATCTGTAAGCTTCTCAATATATGCACTGCTCTTGCTAAAATGTGCTTTAACAGCCATACTGTATATAATCTGGCCTTTAAGCCCGACTACATCTACATTAATATAGTCAGCTTTGATATTCACGCTGATAGCTTTTCTTGCATTATTATTAATAGTAATTGCCTGTGCCCTTCTTCCACCCGTTGAAGTGAAATTGCCAACATATTCTATAAGCCCATCTTCCATGAGCATCTTAAGATTCTGATTGACCGTCGGCAGAGACAGACCTAACTGGTCTGCTATCTCCTGCCTTGATATCTTATCCGAATTATATATCAGTCTGAATATACGGTTTTTATTAAGTTTTTTTACATCCGTGTTCGTTAGTTTCTGTGATGAATCCATCCATTACCTCTCGCTTAATCCCGGTTAACTTGTGTGTCAGTTACATAATTCGCCAAATACAGCAATATAATCTTTCTTGAACTTCTCAATTCCTGCATCTGTAAGCGGATGATGAACCATCTGCTCAATTACCTTATATGGTACTGTTGCAATATCAGCTCCTGCAAGTGCGCAGTCTGTAATATGTATTGGATTTCTTACACTTGCACAGATAATCTCTGTCTTAAGATCATAGTTAGCAAATATATCTGCAATATCCTGAATAAGATTAATGCCCGGCTGTGATATATCATCAAGTCTTCCAAGGAAAGGGGACACATATGCAGCACCTGCTCTTGCAGCTAAAAGTGCCTGATTAGCTGAGAATATTAATGTAACATTAACTTTTATTCCCTCAGATGATAACACCTTAGTAGCCTTAAGGCCTTCAACTGTCATAGGAATCTTAACAACCATGTTAGGATGGATTGCTGCAATCTCTCTTCCCTCTTTAATCATTCCTTCTGCATCCTCAGTAGTAGCCTTAACCTCGCCACTTATAGGTCCGTCAACAATAGAAGTAATCTCCTTGATAACTTCCTTGAAATCTCTTCCTTCTTTGGCAATAAGGGATGGATTAGTGGTTACTCCACAGATAACTCCCATGTCATTAGCCTTACGGATATCCTCAACATTTGCAGTATCAATAAAAAACTTCATAATAAAATTCTCCTTGTTAATCACTCATTAATTGTTCTGAATACATTCTTCATTGCAGGATAGATACATCTGAACTTATTGTACTTATCCTCGTATCTTTCTATTATCTTCTCGTCTGGTCTTATTGTCTTTCGTACTTTAACGAGAGCATTAGACGCATCTTCAACGCAATTATACTCCCCGGCTGCAACCATGGCAAGCATTGCCGCACCCATAGCAGGACCTTCCTCTGACTCTAACAGTTCCACAGGAATTCCAAGTACATTAGCCATAATCTTACACCACAGTTCTGACTTAGCGCCACCACCGCACATACGGGTTGACTCCACTCTTATACCAAGACTCTTAGCAACCTCGAAGCAGTCCCTTATTGCAAATGCAACGCCTTCCAGAACTGCCTGTGTCATATCCTTACGCTCAGTATCCATTGTCATTCCTGTAAATGTGCCTCTTGCAAATTCGTCATTATGCGGTGATCTCTCACCCATCAGATATGGAAGGAAATACACATTATTATTGCCAAGGTCATCATCTGTTATCTGCGACTGTTCACCTGCATAATCATTAGTTCCGAGTATCTTGTCCATCCACCATCCATTAGCTGAAGCTGCACTTAATATACAGCCCATAAGATGATATTTCCCATCCGCATGTGCGAAAGAATGAAGTGCATTATTGGAATCCACTCCGAATTCCTTGCTTGAAATGAATATTGTACCGCTTGTTCCCAAAGAAACATTACAATGTCCGTCACCGACAGTACCAGTGCCTACTGCAGCAGCTGCATTATCACCTGCACCGGCTGCAACAATTACTTCATATCCTATTCCAAGCTCATCAGCAATATCCTTCTTTACCGTACCAACACACTCACTGCTTTCAAAGATGCGTGGCATCTGTGCCTCTGTCACGCCACATATATCAAGCATCTGGCTCGACCAACGCCTATTCTTCACATCAAACAGCAGCATGCCCGAAGCATCTGAAACATCTGTACAATGCACACCTGTAAGACGATACGCAATATAATCCTTTGGAAGCATTATCTTGTCTATCTTAGCAAAATTATCCGGTTCATTCTCCTTCACCCACAATATCTTAGGTGCTGTGAAACCTGCAAATGCAATATTTGCTGTATATTCTGATAACTTATCCCTGCCTATCACTTCATTCAGGTACTCACACTGCTTCGTTGTTCTTCCGTCATTCCATAAAATAGCCGGTCTAATAACCTCATCATTCTTATCAAGAATAACAAGTCCATGCATCTGTCCACCAAAGCTGATACCACCAACTGTTGATTCATCCTGTCCGTCAAGCAGCTCCTTCATGCCTTCCATACATGCATCATACCAGTCATAAGGATTCTGCTCTGACCAGCCGGCCTTAGGGTAATCAATCGGATAACTCTTTGAAACATTTGCAATAATATGTCCTGCTGTGTCCATAAGAACAAGCTTAACCGATGAAGTTCCAAGATCAATTCCTATATAATTCATGCCAGACTCCTTTCCACAATCATATATCTATAACCGCACCTGTTTATGCAAATGGGTTCTCGCTCTTGTAAAGCATGCCCTTAGGCTGGTTGAATGACACATCCTCAACGCCGATATACTTAAACACATCAAAAAGTGTCTTTCCAAAATGTCCGAATGCAACTGCACCATGATGTGGAAAATTGCCTTCAATAAGCACATGTCTGTAGAATCTTCCCATCTCTGGAATAGCAAATATACCTATTGCACCAAATGAACGTGTTCTTACCGGAAGAACTTCACCCTGTGCTATGTAAGCGGAAAGCTTGTTATCTGATGAATTCTGGAGTCTGAAAAATGTGATATCTCCCGGAACGATATCCCCTTCAAGTGTACCATTAGTAACTTCTTCAGGAAGTGAACGTGCCATAATCATCTGGTTTCTCATCTCGCAGAATGACAATTTGCTTGATGCAGTGTTGCCACAATGGAATCCCATAAATGTATCCTTCTGTGTATATGCATATCTGCCTGCGATATCCTCATTGTAGATATCTGCTGGAACTGTATTATTAATATCAAGAAGTGTAACAATATCGTCACTTACAACTTCTCCGATAAATTCACTCAATGCACCATATATATCAACCTCGCATGATACAGGTATTCCTCTTGAAGTAAGTCTTGAGTTGACATAACAAGGAACACATCCGAACTGTGTCTGGAATGCCGGCCAGCATTTACCTGCTACTGCAACATATTTTCTTGAGCCCTTATGTGATTCAACCCAGTCAGTTAATGTAAGCTCATACTGTGCGAGTCTGCTTAAAATTTCAGGCTTTTTATTTCCTGTACCAAGCTCTTTTTCCATATCCCTTACAACATCAGGAATTCTTTCATCTCCTGCATGCTTATTAAAGCTCTCGAATAAATCAAGTTCTGAATTTTCCTCAATCTCAACACCAAGATTATATAGACCTGCAATTGGTGCATTACATGCAAGGAAATTGTTAGGTCTTGGACCAAAGCTGATAATCTTAAGATTGCTTAATGCGTATATCGCCTTTGCTACAGGTATGAATTCATGAATCATATCTGCACATTCTTCTGCTGTTCCAACAGGATACTCCGGAATATATGCTTTAACTCCACGAAGCTTAAGATTATAGCTTGCGTTAAGCATTCCACAATAAGCATCGCCTCGTCCCTGAACAAGACCTCCATTAGCTGATGTCTCCTCTGCTGCCGCAATAAACATCTTAGGTCCGTTGAAATTTTTTGCAAGCATTGTCTCAGCAATTTCAGGTCCGAAATTACCAAGATATACACAGAGTGCATTACATCCTGCATCCTTAATATCCTCAAGTGCCTGCATCATATGTATCTCACTCTCAACGATACATACCGGACATTCATAGATATCCCCCTTGCCATACTTTGCTTCATATGCCTTTACAAGATTCTGTCTTCTTGTAACTGAAAGTGATTCTGGAAAGCAGTCTCTTGAAACTGCAACAATACCGATTTTCATAACTGGTGTATTATTCATAACTTATCTCCTTTAACCTATACTGTTATATTCTCTCCCCTTAAGCCGTTAAATGCTCCATCTATATGAGCATCATCATGGGCTATCAGCCATTTATTAGATGCCGCAAGCAGCTTATCTTCTGCTGTTGCATGAGTATTAACTACATCAAGATTAGTTCCCTTTGGAAGTACAACTACGCACTTAAAGCCCTGTCCATCCACACCGCATGGTGCATAATGAAGAGTTGTTGCATACACCTCAATAGCAGTTCCCTCAGGCACAAAGAATCCTTCAACCTTAGATGTATCATATGTAAAATCGTCTTTCACATCTTCTCTGCTACCAAGCAGCAGAATCATATCTGTTGCCGCAATATTAACTTCTGAACTTCTGTGATATTCCAGTGCATTAAGTTTATGGTTATGTCCATTACAATACCCTGTCTGTACAGGACATCCACCATATATACTCTCTTCCATTACCTTATGAATCTGTGTATTTTCAAGCTTTTCATCACCTGCAACATATACAACATCTTCAGGCATATCATACGAATCCATAAGTTTCACTATTTCACTGGTATCAATATCAGCAATAACTCTGCCATATTTCTTAAATCCAGCATCCAATACACTCTGCAAAAACACTACCTCCTTTTTCAACTCATGTTAAACTTTTATAAAGTATCTTTCTAAAAGTCATTCTATCACTGTTTTATTTCTAATTCAATAAAAAAATCTCCGATTATCAAAAATGTATCCTGAAAGATACACTCCCAATAACCGGAGATTAATATTAATCTGTTAAATTGCCAATCTTACAATATAATCTTTGATAATGCATCAATTATAATTCCCCATGCTACACCACTCACATAAAGAATCGCAAGAATTCTAAAATTATCCTTCATATCATCGTTCTCTCTGAACAGCACAAGAATACCTACTCCCGAACCGGCAAGCAGTCCTGCCATAAGAGAGCCAAGTCCAAGTACGCCTTCAATATAAAGCTGTGTTAATACTACTGATGATGCACAGTTAGGAATAAGACCTATAATTCCCGCTATCAATGGTCCAATAACAGGCTTATTAAGTATAAGATTCCCCAAAGTCTCTTCACCAACAAAGTGAATTAAAGTATTAAGTGCAAAAGATATAACAACAATAAATGCAAATATAGTTATTGTATGTCTTAACGCTGACTTGAATATGCTTGTCTCACAACCACAGTGGTCATGATCACATACATGTCCAATCTTTTCTACCATATTATAACTTTTCTTGCTTCTTCTCACTATCAGATCAATTACAACACCCATTATAAGACCTATAAAAACCTTAATGAGTATAAGCTTGACAAGCACTAATACATCTACCTGTTCTGATAAAAATACTGGTATCATCTCGTCTGAAGTAGACATAAAGATGGCAATAAGCGTTCCCATAGTAATTACTTTACCTGCATACAGGTTAGATGCTGCTGTAGAAAAACCACACTGTGGAACAGCTCCAAGTAAAGCTCCTATAACAGGCCCAGCCTTGCCAGAATCCTTGACAAACTTCTTCGTCCTGGCACTTGTCTTATGTTCAAGATACTCCATAGCAAGATAAGTCAGAAAAAGAAACGGCAACAGTTTAACACTATCAATAATAGTATCAAATACCACATCCATCATGATATACAATCGTCCTTTCTTAAAAACAGTCACATAGTTACATATTCATTATGCCTTGGCAAAAAGCTTCTTATAAGGTTCTTCTCCCGAAAACACCTTTCTTGCTTTCTCTGATCTTTTCATAATAAGCTTTGTAACAAAATAACCTATTACTCCATACAGCGATCCAAGTAACAGACTCGCAAGTACATCTGTTGGATAATGAACTGTAAGATATAATCTTGAAACTGCAATCAGAGCTGCAAGTATAACTGCGGGAATTCCCTTCTTTCTGTCCCACAATATAATAGCTAATGCCGCTGCAAAAGAAGCTGATGTATGTCCTGATGGGAAAGACCAGTCCTTAATGCCATTAAAGATTCCATAAAGATTCTCAAATGTCGGATCTGCATTGAATGGTCTTATTCTTGCTGACAGATTCTTCATAATTCCGTTACACATAATAAGTGACAGAATAAGTCCAATTGCCATACTAAGTCCTAACTTTCTGTCTTTCTTAAATACCGGTATAAATAAGAACGCCGCACATAATAAAATCCAGAATATTCCAGCATTCCCAAGACAGGTTATAGCATACATAACCGGATCTGTTACAGGATTATGTAATGATTCAAACCAGTGTAAAATCTGAAGTTCCATAATAATCTCCTTATCATATCATTCTAGTACGCTCCTTTTCAGGCACACCAGAATATTCTATGATATAAGAAAACATTTGTCAATTAAAGGAATACGTTTTTTCATAGTAACATTTTCCTGTTCTTCCACCAAATGGATATTCATATTCTTCTGTAACTCCAATCTGAAACAACCCTCTGTCTAAATCTGAATCTATAAGTTTAACAGTAACATTACCATCTGATGCAACTCTTTCACTTAAAACCACACAAAATTCTTCCATCAGATCAGTCAGTATCTGTTGTCTTTTCCCAGCATCATATGTTGTAAAATATTTATCAGCATATACATCACCCATCCTGTCAAATGCAAAATCCATTGCACCGTCAAGACTTCTGTTGACTTCATCTCTTCTAATATTGTTTCCTGTTATCGACGCATGTATCATAACTATTAACGCTATAACAACAATAATACCACTACATGTAATAACTCCTCTCAAATATCTTCAGCTTACAAAGTAACGTGCAAGTCCATTATATGTATGTTGCGAAGAATAACCAAACATAGCCGCAGACAGCGGATATTCCAGTGTGTATTCTATATATTCATAATCACCTGCCCTGCTTACGTCTCCATATGTAAGCCTCATACCCCCTTTCTGAACTGACCTGGCTAACACATAAAGCTTCTTATCTCTAGCTTCCTCTGATAATTCACTATCAGGAATATCCCCACAATATGCTTCAATATAATTCTCAATATACTGGCTTATCTCTCCTGCATCAGAAACTCTCTGATTAATCCTTATGAAATCAATAGAAAAGAAACATACCAATGCAAATATAACAAGATAAACTGATGTCTCAATTATCCCCTTCATTAATACCCCCTTTATCTGCTATCCAAGACATGAACCTATCACACCTAAAAGTATATTTCTGTACGCAGACATAGACATTCCAATCATTGTCATGGCAACCACCACTGCACACATTCCTATTACTGCTTCTCCGTATGTATTAATAACATCCTTCATATTCTTATCACCCCTGTAAAGATATTTCCAAAAATATTAATCATTGAATAAGATACAATCAGTCCAATTATCACTCCTGCATATTCATCAATAATATGATTCATATAATATACACCTCCAATTATAAGTACATATTAACAACTAACATCATATCAACCGCCATCTTAAATGCCACAAAAAAAGTTGGTATATACTCAGAAAATCTCATCATGCTTGTACTGTCAAGATATCTGGCAGCCTCTGCCTTATCTGATAATTCATAATTTCTTCTTACGAGAGCATTAATCGTCTGATTCATGCTGTCCCTGTCTAGATCTCCTATTGAATACAACATTCTGACTGCCGATTGGATATCCATCACATCAAATTCACTTAAGAAACTATAATATGGCATGATATCAGATGGATTGAGTTCAATCTCATATATGAACTTTCCTAAAGATTCTTTCATGATAACAGGACAGCTATCATAAGTATCTTCAACTGCTGACAATAATGGTTTATTTTCAAGATTAACTGCTAAGTCTCTTAGCCATTCTGTAAAACCACAATATAAGTCATTCTTAATTCTTCCTGCTGAACCTTTTCTCTGTGTAAATGGCGTTATTATAAACAGAACCATAACTGCAGCAACACATATCGCCGCTATCTTTAACTGTACTAATATGAGAATTATCACTGTAAGCAGCATAATCCCCCATAACGGAATCATCTTTAAAGTAATCTTCTTTGCTTCCGACTTAAATACATTATTATAATCACGCATTATCTGCTTATCTGTTCTGGTTTCTCCTATCCAGTCACAACCATAGTGCTTACGGGTATATATGTAAAACAGCATACACAGAACAACAAACACAATGGAAACGCACTGATATGCCAGTGTATCTGTTATGCTAAGCGGCTCTTTCGAAAACATATTAAGAGTACTGCACATAACGGTAGTAAGCATTGCAAGCGCCATGCTTATCATTATTCCTATAGTAATATCCCGCTTTATCTTTCTTATCTCCGACTGATACTTATATACATTATTAACCCATCTGTCAAAATCCTCCAGAAGGACTTCCATTGCTCCTGTGTATCGTCCACCCTTTTCTTCTACACTAACTAAGAACTTATGAAGTGTCCGTATTCTTGAACAATCATATTCTTCTTCAACAATCTTCAATGCATCTTCATATACTCTTTCCCCCATTCCATATTGAAGTTCTTCAATTGCCCGTGAAAGACATCTCTTCAGTCTTCCGCTGCTGATTGCATACGCATCCTGAAGTGCAATATTAACCTTCGGATTCCTGATAAACGAGTATGTCATCTGGTGAAGATACACATCCACATCTGCAAATCTTGACGCTTTACTTCTTTCCATAAAATAATTCCTTACTAGTCCGGGAATCATAATTACAGCCAGAATCATAACAAATAACGCTGCGATATAATTAATTCTGTACAACAGACATGCACCATATACAGCAACTCCTGCAAGCATGGTTGATAAAACAAATCTTCTTACAGACATAACGCCATTCAGATCTGCAATGTCCTCCATTAACTGCTTTACAGATAAATATCTTAATATCTTCTTCAATTATGCCTCCATATATACGGATCATCTATTCCGTATTTAATAAACTTATCCATAATATCCTGTGGAATATCACTATCCAGAAATTCCCCATCTTCATATATAACAGTACATGTATTCTCTCCCTGATTCCTGCTTAAAAAACCAACCTGACTGATATGTCTTCTTTCAAATCTGTCACAATCAACAAGCAGAACAAGATCTATGTACTTGTATATACTGTTGATAAATCTGTCTGACGATTCTCCATTGCCAAGCATAGAATACATTCTGTCCGGCATATCCCTAATATCATCAAGATGCATTGTTGTCATACAATACGCCCCTGTTGACAGACTGTTAAGCAGTTCCATTACCTCCGGTCCTCTTGACTCAGACAAAAGAACCCAGTCGATATTATGGCGCAGTCCTGCCCTGATAATATCCTGATATGTAACCTTAGAATCCACAAAAAACTCAACACATTTGTTATGAGGATTAATCTGTCTGTAATGAATCTCCTGATTATCTTCATACACTCCCACCTTCTCCTCGGCAGGTATATATGTAGCAAGATACTTAAGCAGTTCTGTCTTTCCTGCATGTGGCTGTCCACCTATTACTGTAGAAAGATGTGCTGTCACGCAATTCTCTAACAATGTAATAATACTTTCCGGAGCGTAGTCAGACCTGACAAGATCGGCATGTCCAAATCGCAGCTTCTGTGGTATCTTTCTTATTGCCATACTCTTTCTGCCGCATCTTGATTCATGCCATATAGAAATTCTTAAAGATTCTGTATTAGCTTCTAATATCGGATGCATCCTGTTAAAAGATGCACCCATAATATTAGCAAGCCTTATAGACAGATTATCCATATATCTGTCGCTTAGTTCTTTCATGGAAATATAGCAGCCTCTTCCTAACTGTGTTATCCATAGATTATACCCATCCCACTCGATATCAGTTACAGTCTCATCGGATATCTCTTCCTTAATCTCTGAGAATATGTCTTCCTTGTTATTCTCAATGAGTTCCTGAAGCTGTTCTTTCTCCATATTGTTTCCTCATACTATTCCCCATCACCAGGTCTGCTCGCATCAATAGCATCATATATATGCTCCTTATACGAGATATCGCTTACTGCCCCCTTAGTTCTGTCTGTAACAATAGTAACAACCGCTGCTGTAAGCAATACTGCAGCAAGCACCCCCGCAAGTGCTATAACAACCTTTCCATAATGTTCGATAATATCATGCATATACAATTCCTCCTCTGAATTAAATTATTTAAAAAGTACTTTTTATAGTTTGGATATTATCATATATTCAAAAGTTTGTAAAGTATAAAAATATAGAAATTTTAAAAAAGACTTTTGCATCAAAATATAATGCAAAAGTCTCAGAATATTATTTCTTATTAAGTTCCACAGTATTATCACCATCACTTAAAGAAAGCACATCTTTCTTAATTGTGTATGTATACTCATCTGTTTCTTCAGTTCCAAGAAAACTGATTGTTATACTAAGCTTTCCATCCTTTGCTTCATATGAAATGATTGGAATACTTATCTGCCCTATCTGCTGTGTTCCCGTTCCATCAGAATTGAAAGTATATGTATAATCATCACCTTCCCATGTTCCAACAACAGATGTCTCTTTGCCGCATCCTGCAAATGCAGCAACAACCGCAATCATCATAACCAGAACGCTTATTCTTTTAAGTAATTTCATATAACCTCCACTAAATATTAATTATCTTTACTGCTTCGACCACTTTTCCAAACTCCATGCCATGAGAAGCCTTTATAAGTATGTTATCACCTTTCTTAAGAATCTGTCCAATACATTTTAACATATCATCTCTTGTTGCATAATCATGAACCTCACATCCATGTGCGTTATAATTATCCTCTATATATGCCCTTGTTCCTGCCGCAATCTGTGCAGCAAGGTCGCCCGCTGTTATAAGCACATCAATATCCTTAGTCCCAAGATACATCCCAACATCGTAATGCATCTGTTTCTCGTTCTCCCCAAGCTCAAACATACTTCCAAGTATAGCAACTTTTCTTCCAATAGCAGTGTCGAGAACATCAAGCGATGCCTTCATTGAAACCGGATTTGCATTGTAACAGTCATCAATTATTGTAAAACTATTCTCCTTGATTATATTGTTTCGTCCAGCAATTGTCTTTAAATTCTTTACCCCGCGTTCAATTTCAATAGATGAAAGTCCAAGCACAGAACCAACAAGTGCTGCTGCCATCGCATTATATACCATATGATGTCCCGGTACAGGTACAGTCAGGTCAAATGTTGAATAGTTATCTGCTGTTTTGATTCCATGAATTGTAAAGCTTGTTCCATCAAGTCCGAGACTCTTTATGTTATCCGCATATACCCCGTCTTTGTTGCTTATTCCGAACACAAGCGGACGCTTGCCATGCACCTGGCTTATTGTTGATAATTTATCATCATCGCCATTAAGGATAACAATTCCGTCCGGATTCATATGGTTAAATATCTCTGTCTTAGCCTTAAGAATTCCATCTCTTGTTCCAAGATTCTCAAGATGGCAAAGCCCAATATTGGTGATAACACATATGTCAGGCTGTGCAATCTTAGATAATCTTTCCATCTCTCCAAAATCACTAATCCCCATCTCAAGAACAGCAACTTCATCGTCTTCTGTCAGTCTGAAAACAGTAAGTGGAAGTCCAATCTCATTATTGAAATTACCAAGTGTCTTTAACACCCTGTACTTTTCAGATAAAACAGAGCTTATTGTTTCCTTGGTACTTGTTTTGCCAACACTTCCTGTGATTCCTACAACCTTGACATCCAGATTGTTTCTGTAAAGAAGTGCAAGATCCTTTAATGCCTGAAGACTTGATTTAACCTGTATATACGAATGTCCTTCATCCGGCAGCTCCTTCTCAGAAATAACGCATGCAGCACCCTTTTCAAAGCACTGTCCTATAAAATCATGGCCATCACTTCTTTCACCTTTAATTGCAATAAAAAGCCCGCCCTCAGCTACCTTTCTGCTGTCAATCGTAATGGCAGTAATCTCTTTGTCATAATCTTCTCCATTGCCATGATATATGCCGTTAACAGCTTCTGTCATGGCTCTTAAGGTCATTCCCTTCATAACACAATATCCTCAATTCTTTTCTTAGGCACATGATGTACCTGATTCTCATCTCTGTAATACTTGATATCTCCATCCGCAGGAATATCCTCAAGCACCACTTCTTCTTTAGGATAGCCAAATGCAATGACATATACAATCTTTAATTCAGACGGTATATTTAGCTGTGCCTTTAACTCATCTCTTTTGACATTGCCAAAGAAACATCCGCCAAATCCGGCTTCTGTAGCTGTAAGCAGCATTGTCTGTCCGACAATTCCCGCATCAACTTCATCATTGACATTCGCAGGACAGGTTATAACAATATATCCTGTTGGTTTCTCACCTTCAGATGGTCCATCCCAGTCCTTTAAATATCCTGCAAATCCTAATAATCTGAAAACTTTCTCATTCTCTTCGTCATCACACACAATTCTATACTTAAATGGCTGTCTGTTAGCTGCTGACGGAGTAAGTCTGGCAACCTCAACAAGTTCCATAAGCTGCTGCTTTGTCAACTTCTTATCCTGATAGAATCTTCTGTATGATCTGTTTTTCTTAACAAGTTCCTTAATCATAACTTAACTAACCTCGTTTTATAAAAATGAATTATTATGCATTTGCACTTCTTCTATTCATACTTTGCAAGAGATATCTCGATAATCTTCTCTGTAAGTTCATCATATGATATACCTACTGCTGCCGCTTCCTGAGGAATAAGGCTTGTATCAGTCATTCCTGGAAGTGTGTTGATCTCTAGACAGAATATATTATTATTCTTGTCAAGGAGCTCATCAACTCTTGCGTATGTTGTAACGCCTGCTGCCTGACAGCATTTTTCTGCCCAGAACTGCATCTGGCTTGCAATATCCTCCGGAATATTGGCAGGGCATGTCTCTTTTGTAGAGCCAGCTTTATACTTATTCTTGTAATCATAAAAGCCTTCAAGCGGTTCAATCTCAATTACAGGAAGTGCCTTTCCATCAAGCACTGCAACTGAAAATTCTCTTCCGTCAACAAACTCTTCAACAAGTACAGTATCTTCATAAGAAAATGCTTCATCAAGTGCATCTTCAAACTCTTTCTCGTTATGTGCTATTGAAACACCAACGCTTGAACCACCACAACAAGGCTTAACAACACATGGGAATGGAACATACTCAATCTTATGTCCTTTATGTAATGTAACACCCTTAGGCATAGGAATTCCCTCTGGTACAAGAACCTTTTTTGCAAGTTCCTTGCTCATTGATATAGCACTGCTTAAATAATCTGTACCTGTATATCTGATTCCAAGCAGATCAAATGTAGCCTGGACCTTACCATCTTCACCATTGCTTCCATGAAGTCCCATGAATACCATATCTGCTTCTTTACACAATTCTAATACATTACGTCCGAAAAAGCTTTCTCTTGCCTCTGTTCTTCTCTTAACCTCTGCCGGAATGTCCGCTGTTTTCTTCTTTAAATTGTCAGACAGTTCTCCCAAATCATTCTTTTCTGTAAAAAATGTCTTAACCTCACTGTCATCAACACCTAAGAAGATATCAAGCATATTTGCTTCATGTCCGTTTCTTCTAAGACTCTCGCATACTCTGTATCCTGTGACTAATGAAACGTCTCTTTCTGTACTTGTTCCACCTGCTAAAACTACTATTCTCATAATTTCTCCTTTATCCCTGAACTTTTCCACAATATCCACATAGTTATTCACATTTTTTGTTAATTGTAAATTTTTTGTAAAATTGTCAGATAATTGTAATATATTTATATAATCCACATATTCTTATGCAGAATCTGTGCAAATTATTACGGTCTTAAATGGCTTCCTTCATACTTTGTATGTGCCTGTAAAACCTTTCTTAAAGAATCAATTCTTCCAGAAAGTTCACCTTCTGGAACAACTATCTCCAGTGATTCAGCCATAATATCTATCATAGGATTAGTGAATCTGCTTTTGTATCTTATAAGGACATCAAGCTTTTCCTCATATCCTCTCGCATCTAAAAACTTGTCGAGAACGCTGTCCTCTGCAGCAACCTGCTGCTCTGGCTGGGCCAGTGAGTTATCCACGCTGTCCTCTTTTAATGTGTATGCTTCATCAATTCTATTGTCTGAATTAACTCTTACTGCCTGTGAATTGTCAGACTGTAAATTGTCAGATATCTCCTGCATCGTCAACGGATCTACCTGCTCAAATCTATATTTCTGTGCTACATCCGGATATTTTACATGATCCACTTCACTCATGAACATATCATATGGTCTTACATACACAGCATATTCACCATACATAGCCTGATATACCACCATTTTCTCTTTGGTTTCTGAATGATATGCAACACACTTTACCTGGTAAAGCTTATTCTTAAAATGCTTATAAAATCCGCCTGGTACTAACTGTCTTTCCATCAGTAAACCTCCCTCCAAAAATATACTGTTATTTTATCGCACAATGCCGTCTCTTACAACATTTTTTAAACACTTTGCCAAATGTTTTACACTTTAATAAGTTGTCTGAGTATGGTAGAATATATTTACATTTTATAATAGGAGCTTACTATGAAACAGATAGATTTACATGTTCATTCCACATGCTCTGACGGAACTGATTCTCCTGCTGTTCTGGTTGATAAGGCAGTCGATAAGGGACTTGCTGCATTTGCTCTTACCGACCATGACACTACCATGGGAGTTAAGGAAGCTCTTTTAGCATGTGAAAATGTTAATAAAACAGGCCACGAACTTGAAGTTATCCCCGGAGTTGAGATAAGTACTAATTATGATAATACGGAGATACATGTTGTCGGGCTTTTTGTAGATTATAACGACAATGAATTTAATTCATTCCTTAATAGGCAGTTAAGTTCAAGAGATGAAAGAAATAAGCGGGTATGTGAACGCTTCCAGAATATAGGAATTAATATTACATATGAAGATATGCTAAAGACCTATGGCGATGCGGTAATTACAAGAGCACATTTTGCAGACAGACTTGTTGCAATTGGAGCTGTTGGCGATAGGAATGAAGCATTTGACAGATATTTAGGTCAGGGAAAGCCTTGTTTTGTGCCAAGAGCCAAAGTTGACCCTGCAGAAGCTATTGAACGTATTCACCAAGCCGGCGGTATTGCAATCTTAGCTCACCCGGTTCTATATCATCTTGGCAATGCCCAGATGAACAAATTGCTTGACCATATGTGCTCTGCCGGACTTGATGGAATTGAAGCCATATATTCAACCTACAAGATGGGTGATGAATTATCAATCAGACGGATTGCTTCTGAAAGAAATCTGCTGATATCCGGCGGTTCTGATTATCATGGTAAGAATAAACCACATATCCAGCTTGGAACCGGCATGGGACATTTATTCGTTCCTTATGAACTGCTTGATAAGATGAAAGATTCCATGCCAATCACCAACACGCAGAAGGAGACTTACGATGAATAACAAAATTCAAAAAACTATACAACTCTTTTTAACTTTCATAAAAATAGGTGCATTTACTTTTGGAGGCGGTTATGCTATGTTACCACTGATTCAAAAAGAAATTGTTGAGAAGAAGCATTGGATAACTGATAATGATATTCTTGAAATAGTGGCTATCTCCGAGTCAACTCCCGGACCAATTGCAATTAATGCGGCTACTTTTGTTGGCTTTCGTATCTGTGGTTTTTGGGGTGCACTGTTTGCAACACTTGGAGTTGTGATACCATCCTACCTGATTATTCTTATTATATCTTTTGTACTTAAAGAATTTCAAAGCATAAAAATCATACAATATGCCTTTAATGGTATCAGAGCTGGTGTACTTGCTCTGATTATCAAAGCTCTCTGGTCAATGTATATTCAATGTCCTAAGAATATTATTTCTTATATAATTATGGCATGTTCTTTTATTTTTACTGCCTTACTTAATGTAAATGTGCTTATTGTAATTATCAGCTGTGCAATATTAGGTTTAGTAACATCTATTACCATATCAAGGAGAAAATGTTAATGATTTATCTTGAGCTTTTTTATATTTTCTTAAAAATCGGTGCATTTACCTTTGGCGGTGGTTATGCTATGTTACCATTGATTCAGGATGAAGTTATTGCTCATAATTGGATAGATTCACAGTCACTGATTGATTTTATAGCAGTTAGCGAAAGTACACCCGGACCATTTGCTGTAAATATAGCAACATATGTAGGAGCAGAAGTTGGCGGTATTTTCGGTTCTTTTTGTGCAACACTCGGAGTGATACTCCCATCCTTTATTATCATTCTTATTGTTGCAAAATGTTTTATTCAATTTCAAAAAAGTATAGTCATAAAGGGATGTATGTCAGGATTAAAACCTGCTGTAGTTGGTTTGATTGGTTCTGCTGTAATTTCGATGAGTTCAACCGTTTTCATACCAGATGGGTTTAATACTACTGTTTTTACTGATATTTCTTTTTATACAACATTAATTATATTTCTGATATCCGTAGTTTTAGCATTCAAAAAATTAAATCCAATTTTAATTATATGCTTATCCGCAATACTCGGAATAGTTTGCGGATACATATAATTAATTATAACAAAACATCATAAAAGACTCAGATTAACGGTCCTGGATAGTTTAAATTAATGCCTGTATCATTATTTTTCATCAACAACCTGAAAGATAAAGAATTTCAGATAATAGCTCTCCTGCGCCTCCCACAGTATTGGGTGGTCAGGTGACTGTGTCCTGAACTCGACCTGACGGAGTCTTTTATGTACAGCTTTAGCGGCTTCCTTAATAGTCTTGGTAAGAAGCTCCTGTGTCATGAAGTGTGAGCATGAACAGCTTGCAAGATAGCCGCCGTTTTTGACAAGTTTAAGTCCCTTCATATTGATTTCCCTGTAGCCCTTAATTGCGTTCTTTGTAGCTTCCCTCGATTTGGTAAATGCCGGCGGGTCAAGTATTACAACGTCATATTTCTCACCTGCTTCGTTAAGCTTTGGAAGCTCATCCAATACATTTGCACATTTAAAATGTACTGTATCCTCAAGTCCGTTAAGCTTGGCATTGGCTCTCGCCTGTTCAACAGCATATTCTGATATATCAAGTCCAGTAACTTCCTTAGCACCTGCAATTCCTGCATTTAATGCAAATGTACCCATATGGGTAAAACAGTCTAATACCCTCTTGTCCTTGCACAGCTTCTGCATTGCAAGTCTGTTGTACTTCTGATCAAGAAAGAACCCGGTTTTCTGTCCATTCACAACATCTATCATGTAGTGGACACCATTCTCAACTATCTCAACATTAGTGTCAAATTCATCACCAATAAAGCCCTTTACTCTCTCCATCCCTTCAAGAGTACGGACTTTGGCATCGCTTCTTTCATATACTCCACGGATATCAATGCTCTTTTCACGAAGGATTTCCTTCACTTTTTCGACAATAAGTGACTTAAATCTGTCAATACCTAAAGCAAGCGATTCCACAACAAGCACATCTGAGTACTTATCTATAACAAGCCCCGGCAGAAAATCTGCCTCCCCGAATATAAGACGGCAGGCAGAGGTATCTACTGTGTCAAATCTGTATTCAACCGCAGCCCTTACTCTCTCCTCAATAAATGCCTCATCAACAACATCAGTGTGTCTTGCAAGCATTCTTACTGTAATCTTGGATTTTCTGTTAATAAATCCGATTCCCATGAAATAATCATCAAAATCAAGCACCTCAACAAGATGTCCGTCAATTATTCCGTCAGACATCCATTCAATTTCGTTATCATATACCCAGGCACCGCCTGCCTTTAAGGTTCTTCCTTCACCTTTTCTTAATCGTATCTTTCCGCATACGCTGAATAAATCTTCCATTCTGTTCCTTCCTGCCAGATAATTCTGACATTTATCATAATTATTCATAATATATTAATCCGTTGACGGATTACCAAGAAAATAAAACATACATACTCCTGCAACCGTAATAAGAAGCGACACGAGCTTAATCCATGAAAATGTAGTCTTCTCACTTCCAAACAGCCCGAAAAGTCCCAGCAGATACGAAACAATTATCTGCGCAACTACAATTGTAACTTCCGCTTTAGCAATTCCAAGACCACTTATACTCTTAATAACTGTAAATGTTATAAATGCACCTATCACACCTCCAAGAAGTGTAATCTTGTTATCAACCTTAAACAGCTTCATGATATCAGGTCTTCCGTCAATTACCCACATAATCGCACAAGTCGCCAGTGCTGTCAACTGCACAAACATTGCCGTAACCCACACACTGCTTGCTTTTGTAACATTTGTATTAAATGCGCCCTGTAAACTCATAAGTGTGCCTGATATTATTGCAATCAAAAATCCTGTCATTAACTAACCTCCCCATTAATCTGCATAGAATAATTATTAGTTAATAACAGGATATTTATTCATAATATTATTTAGTACTCTGCGTACTGTTTTCATTATTATTTTTAGTTGTTTTTTCTATTGTTGTTGCAAATGTACTGTAAGCTGTATCAACATTTCCACCATCATATACCTGATGAAGCATAATCTCATATCTCATGTATACTTCTCCTACTCCGATATATTTAGCTTTTACAACAGAGTCAGAATAAATCTGGTGTAACTTCTGATAGCTTTCTGCTCTCTTAACCTTTAAATCCGCCCTTGCACAGCTTTTCTTAGCCATGCTTCCAAGATAATCTGCATAATCATAAGAAATTGCTCTTGCAACAGCCTTGGATGCATCTACATTCTTAGTGTACGGATTAACTACTGCCATCGTAGTAACAGACATTGCCTTAGAATCAAGGTCATCTCCCATTGAAGGATACTCACATATTCCATAATCTACATCTGTAACATTAATCTCTGCAAGACTGTCTGCATCTAGCACCGTATAGAGCATATTTCCAGTAGAAAACAGATCCGCACATTCTTTAAGACTTACTGTATTTCTGTCAATACCAAATGCATCTTTTAACTGAGCGTACTTAGTAAGAACCTTCTTAATCTTTTCCTCATTAAGAGATACCTCAGCCCTGTTCTCTGCATTAACTCCGCCTATATTAATATAGGCTCCTGCTGCTGCATAATTAATGAACATTGAATCAGGATCCCATTCAAACACCATTGAAACATCCTGGTTCTCATCTGTAATCTGATAATTATCACTTATATTACGAATCTGGTCTATAGTATCAACTGCTTCTGCATATTTCTTATTATATACAAGAAATGAAGTGTTGAACGACACCGGGTAACCATATAACTTACCACCATACGAACATGCAGTCATTGCAGCCTTACCATACACATTCTCATTATAGACTTCAGGATACATATCATTCTCAGAGGTAAGACCTGAAAGATAAGCCTTCTCCATCTCTTCAGATGTCAGAAAATATATATCACATGCATTGTTATTCCTTACCGATTCGTCATATATATAATTAATATATGAATCCGCCTCAATATATATTGGCTTAACAGTCACCAGTTCATTAGATTTCTTAAACTGTCTGGCAACGAATTCAAGATAAGACTCATATGCGCTGTCATTATACCAGACATTAACTGTAATAGGTCCACTAAGATTAAGCTTCTTCGCAGCCTGTGTCCTGTCATCTTTATTACCACAGCCTGCAAAGACTGTCAGCATGGTAACAATCAGCATCATACTGATAAATCTTCTTAATTTCATAAAGTAAACTCCTGATTCTAGAAGGATTTCTTAAGCTTAGCTATGCATTCATCTACATCTGCCTTAGTGATTACAAGTGGTGGAACAAATCTTATAACATTAGTTCCTGCTGAGAACAGAATAAGTCCGTTATCAAGTGCTCTCGCAATTACATCCTTAGGATTAACTGATAACTCAAGTCCCTGCATAAGTCCCATTCCTCGTCTCTCGACAACAACATCTATTGTCTCAACAAGCTCATCAAGCTTTTCTTCAAAGTAAGCAGATACTTCCTTGACATTATCTAATACATGCTGCTTCTCAAAAAGTTCGAACACCTTGGTTGCTGCTGCACATGCAAGTGGATTACCACCGTATGTTGTTCCATGGTCTCCTGGAACTAATGCCTTCGCAACTTCCTCTGTCGCTGCAAATGCACCTACAGGAACTCCACAGCCAAGAGCCTTGGCAACTGTAAGGATATCAGGCTTAACGCCATACTGCTGGAATGCAAACATACTTCCTGTTCTTCCCATTCCGCACTGAATCTCATCAAGTATAAGAAGGATTCCCTTCTCATCGCATAACTTTCTTACACCTTCAATAAATTCTTTAGTAGCAGGATAAATTCCTCCTTCACCCTGTACTGTCTCAAATATTATAGCACAAGTTTTGTCATTAACAAGTTCCTTTACACTGTCAAGGTCGTTATACTGTGCAAACTTAATTCCCGGTATCATAGGTCCGAATGCTTCCTGATAATGCTTATTACCAGTTACTGCAAGTGCTCCCATACTTCTTCCATGGAATGAATGCTGCATTGCAATAATCTCTGCATCAGCCTTTCCGTTCTTGACATAATAATATTTCTTTGCAAGCTTGACTGCACCTTCAATAGCCTCTGTACCACTGTTAGTAAAGAATACTCTGTCCATTCCTGAAGCCTTTGTAAGTGCTGTTGCAGCCTCTACAGCCGGTTCATTATAGAAATAATTAGATGTGTGTATAAGCTTATCAATCTGTGCCTTTAATGCATCGTTATATTCCTTATTGTTATAACCAAGTGCAAATACTGCTATACCTGCTCCAAAATCAAGATATTCTTTACCATCTGTATCGTAAAGTCTTACTCCGTCACCCTTATCAAGTACTATCTGGTAACGGTTGTATGTATGAATCAGCTTCTCTTCTGCTGTTTCTATAATCTGCTGTGTATTCATGATTACTCTCACTTTCCTATTCTTATGAGCACACATTTTCACATGGGCCAATATAATATTATAACCTCAACGCTTACGGTTCGCAATTATTTATCTGAATCAAAGAATTTTTCTGCATCATCTGAAAGAATAGCTGTACCAACACCCTTGTTAGTAAATATTTCAAGAAGAAGGCAGTGTGGAATTCTTCCATCAAGAATATGTACTCTTGATACACCATGCTCAATAGCATCTATACAGTTATTAAGCTTAGGAAGCATACCGCCGCCGATTGTTCCGCTCTCTAAAAGTGTTCTCGCCTCTGAAGTAGAAAGCTCAGATATAAGTGAATCCTTATCGTCAAAATCCTTATATACACCTTCGATATCTGTTAAGAATGCAAGCTTTTCAGCACTGACAGCTCTTGCAATTGCACATGCTGCGTCATCTGCATTAATATTGTATGCATGAAAATCATCATCATATCCAATAGGGCATATTACTGGGAGGAAATCGTCCTTAAGCAATGAATCAAGAAGTGTTGTGTCAACATCTGTCACTTCACCAACATATCCTATATCCTCACCCTTAGAATACTTCTTCTCAACCTTTAACATGCCGCCATCCTTACCACTGATACCACATGCCTTAACTCCAAGCTGCTCAATCATTGACACAAGACTCTTATTAACCTTGTTAAGAACCATCTCGGCAATCTCCATTGTTGGCTCGTCTGTAACTCTTAATCCATTCTTGAATTCAGGTGTCATGCCTGACTTTTCAACCCATTTGCTGATTTCCTTGCCACCGCCATGAACGATGATTGGCTTAAAACCAACGAGTTTAAGAAGAACAACATCCTGAATAACTTTTCTCTTAAGTTCTTCATCTACCATGGCACTTCCGCCGTACTTAACTACAATTATCTTTCTGTTAAACTTCTGAATATAAGGAAGTGCCTCAACAAGCACCTGTGCCTTCATAAGTTCCTCTGTCATATCTTTTGCGCTCATAATAATCTCCATTTCATATTTATTCAGATATATTTGCTTTAAAATGCTGTGTCAGATCAGCTTCTGTAATCAGCATTTATCTTGACATAATCAAATGTAAGGTCACATCCCCATGCTGTAGCGCTTGCATCGCCCTGCTTAACATCAGCAATAGCAATTACAGGATTCTGTGAAAGTATTTCTGTTGCTTTCTCCTCACTGTAGTCTGTAGCAGTTCCATCTTTAACAATCTGAAGCTCACCTGCTGAACTCTTAAAGAATATATCAACCTTTTCAGGGTCAAAGTCAGCACCAGAATATCCCATTGCACAGAGAATTCTTCCCCAGTTAGCGTCATGTCCGAATATTGCTGCCTTAGTAAGACTTGATGTAACAATTGACTTAGCAAGTGTCTTGGCTTCTGCCTTAGTTGTTGCACCCTTTACCTGAACCTCGAAAAGACATGTACAGCCCTCGCCGTCACCTGCAATCATCTTGGAAAGCTCTGTAAATACATAGCTTAAGCCTTCATAGAAAGCATTATAATCAGCACCCTCTTCTGTAATCTTCTTATTGCCAGCCATTCCATTAGCAAGAACAAGAGCTGTATCATTAGTTGATGTATCTCCATCGACTGATATCATATTAAATGAATCATCAACAATTGCACTTGTCATATTCTGAAGAAGTGCCTTGTCGATATCACAGTCTGTTGTTATGTAGCAGAGCATTGTTGCCATGTTAGGATGAATCATTCCTGCGCCCTTGCACATACCACCGATTGTTACCTTAGTACCTGCAACCTCTACTTCTACAGCAACCTGCTTGCTTCTTGTATCTGTAGTCATAATTGCCTCTGCTGCCTGTGTTCCTGCTTCTAATGAAGCATCAAGCATTGGAGCAAGCTTTTCAATTCCTGCACATATTCTGTCAACAGGAAGCTGCATTCCGATAACACCTGTTGAACCGATAAGTACTGCATTCTCCGGTACATTAAGAACCTTTGCAACTGCCTTTGCTTCTTCTGCACATGCGTTATCTCCTTCAACGCCTGTACATGCGTTGGCAACACCGCTGTTTACAACTACAGCCTGTGCAAAGTCTTCATTATATACAATGTTTCTGTCCCATTTAACAGGAGCTGCAAATACTTTGTTAGTTGTAAATGTTCCTGCTGTAACACATGGCTTCTCACTGTATACAAGTGCCATATCTTTCTTTCCGTTCTTATATTTAATCTGTGCTTCACATCCGGCAGCCTTGAATCCTTTAGCTGCTGTAACACCGCCTTTAATTATATTCATAACATCCTCCTATTGTACCATCACATATACTCTGTCATTGTGCATATTTCGTCGTGTAAATTCTGAATTTACGCTACATTTATTATGGAAACATTGGTGCAAGCTGTAATCCCTCATTCTCTGGAAGTCCGAAGAGAAGGTTCATATTCTGTACTGCCTGACCTGCTGCACCCTTAACAAGATTATCTAACGCACCCATCATTATAAGTCTGTTAGTTCTTGGCTCAATCTTAAATCCTATATCAACAAAGTTGCTTCCCTCAACCCAGCGTGTTTCAGGGCATACATCTTTAGGAAGTACTCTTACGAAATATTCCTTATCATAGTACTTGTCATATGCTGCCTTAACATCTTCATATGTAACATCTTTGGCAAGGCTGGCGTATGCTGTTACAAGAATTCCTCTGTTCATTGGAACTAAATGTGGCGTGAAGATAAGCTTTAAATCATCTCTTCCACATGCATAACCTAACTGTTCCTCAATCTCAGGTGTATGTCTGTGAGTTCCGACACCATAAGCCTTCATGCTCTCATTAACTTCGCAGAAAAGGTTGGCAACCTTAGCTCCACGTCCTGCACCTGAAGTTCCACTCTTGGCATCAATTATAATTGTATCCGGATTGATTATTCCTTCCTTAACCATTGGGTAAAGTGTAAGAATTGATGTTGTTGTATAGCAGCCCGGATTCGCAATGATTCTTGTATCTTTGCTCACCTTGTCTCTGTTAATCTCACATAAGCCATAGACAGCTTCATCAATATACTGTGGTGCTTTATGCTCAAGCTTATACCACTGTTCATATACATTAACATCCTTAAGTCTGAAATCAGCACTCAGATCAATAATCTTAGTCTTTGAAAGAATTTCGTCATTAACAAGTGATGCACATAAGCCCTGTGGTGTTGCTGTAAATATAACATCAACCTCGTTAGCAAGCTGCTCCATATTGTCGTCCATACATTTTGCATCTACAAGCTTAAACATGTTTCTATATACATCTGAATAATTCTGATCTATGTAACTTCTCGAACCGAGCCATACAATCTCTGCATCCTTATGTCCTAATAATAATCTGACAAGCTCGTTACCTGCGTAACCTGTCGCACCGATAATGCCTACTTTAATCATAACTCCTCCTTGTTTTGCGAAGCAAAATGCATATATTCAACATTTATGCATAAAATAACGCAAAATGTAAATTGATAACCTACATTATAGCAACTTTTTTTCTTATGTAAAGGATATTTTAAAGAAAATTCATATTTATACATTTTTGTTGTATATTAATGTATAATATGCATAATTTGTTGTTGCATTTTTAAATAAAGTAGTTTATTATAATCTGCAGGTGCATAGCATATGTGTTTTACTATGTAAACTTAATAATATACGGAGGAATATATAATGAAAGAAAAAGTTATTCTTGCTTATTCTGGCGGACTTGACACAACTGCCATCATCCCTTGGTTAAAGGAAACATACAACTATGATGTTGTCTGCGTATGTGCAGACTGTGGTCAGGAAGAGGAGTTGGACGGACTTGAGCAGAGAGCTCTCTCATGTGGTGCTGCTAAGTTATATATAGAAGATATCACTGATGAGTTCTGCGACAACTACATTGTTCCATGTGTTCAGGCACACGCTGTTTATGAAAATAAATATTTACTTGGTACTTCAATGGCAAGACCTCTTATCGCTAAGAGACTTGTTGAGATTGCCCGTAAGGAAGGTGCTGTTGCTATCTGCCATGGTGCTACTGGTAAGGGTAATGACCAGATCAGATTCGAGCTTACAATCAAGGCTTTAGCTCCAGATATCAAGATTATCGCTCCTTGGAGAGATTCTAACTGGAAGCTTCAGTCTCGTGAGGATGAGATTGAATACTGCAGACAGCATGGTATTCATCTTCCATTCAGCACAGACTGCAGCTACAGCCGTGACCGTAACATCTGGCATATCAGCCATGAAGGTCTTGAGCTTGAAGATCCAGCTAATGAGCCTAACTACAAGCATTTATTAGTTCTTGGATGCACTCCTGAGGAAGCTCCGGATGAACCAGAATATGTTACTATGACATTTGAAAAAGGTGTTCCAAAGTCAGTTAATGGCAAGGCTATGAAGGTTTCTGATATTATCAGAGAGCTTAACAGACTTGGTGCCAAGCATGGTATCGGTATCATTGATATCGTTGAGAACCGTGTTGTTGGTATGAAGTCCCGTGGTGTATATGAGACTCCTGGTGGAACAATTCTTTACGAAGCTCATCAGCAGCTTGAGGAATTAGTTCTCGACAGAGATACAACAACATTCAAGATGGATGTTGGAAACAAGTTTGCACAGGTTGTTTACGAAGGAAAGTGGGAGACACCTCTTCGTGAAGCACTTCAGGCATTCGTTGAGAAGACTCAGGAATATGTAACAGGTGAAGTTAAGTTCAGACTTTACAAGGGTAACATCATCAAGGCTGGAACAACATCTCCATATTCACTTTACAATGAGTCAATTGCATCATTCAAGACAGGTGATATGTATGATCATCATGATGCTGACGGATTCATCAACCTCTTCGGTCTTTCACTTAAGGTAAGAGCTATGAAGAAGCTTGAGAATGAGAAGAAGAACAATAAGTAATTAAAGAATATAAAAAACAGCATCCCCGGCATGGTTATTAATCATGCCGGGGATGTTGCTTTTATAATTCATTATGATTTCCTATCAATTCATAAAAAATCCACCACTTATATGTAAATTTCACAGTTTTTCTTGTTCAATCTTATATAGAAAACTGTTTTTTACTGAATATTCCTATAACACTTCTGATTTTCTTGACTTTATAGGTTGATTTTCCAACTATCATTATAATCTCATGTGTTTTCGACCTATAAGACTTTCAAATATTCGACTACCTATAGGTATCATGTTGTCCAGATTAATTATATATCATGATAATCTGGCTGATTGGACTTTTTCTCTGCTTTCTCATATGCTAATGTCCAATAACTCATTGACTACAAGGCGGATTGGACACTACAAGCAGCTTATTCAGCAAAAAGTCCAATCTTTCCAGATTTCACAACAATTCTGGACCTTTTACCTCATTCTCTTGCTTGTAAGGTCCAATCCTCCACACTTTCTCACTCAATTTGGACTTCCACATGCCTCTTCACCACTCCAGCGTCCAATCCGCCACCACAGCTCCACCGCATATTACACTCCACCTGCCAATCCACCGCACAAAAGTCTTCCGTGAGAATGAAGTCAGGCGACTATACAACTTGTTTTCAAACCGTTGCGAAGACACCGGCACTTAGTAAGCTTGGACAGTTGGCTTAACGCCAACGAATCCCAGCGAGCTTAGTACCGCTGCGTCGTAGAACGAGCGCAAGCGTGTTTGAAAACAAGCTGCATAGCCGCCTGACTTCCATTCCCGGAAGGCATCACCCCTTAAACTTTCCCTTATCAATCTCCTTCTCTTCCACTTTCCTGTTGACATATGTCCGAAGCAGCGCATAACACACTGAGCTGATTGGAATAAAAGTAAGCATACCCATTATACCAAACAGATTGCCACCGATTGTAACAGCAACAAGCACCCATATTCCCGGCAGTCCAACTGAACTTCCGACAACATGAGGATATATAAGATTTCCTTCAATCTGCTGTAATATAAGGAATACTCCCACAAATATAAGTGCCTTTAACGGGCTTGTCATCATTATAAGAATCACACCGACTATACATCCGATAAATGCACCAACAATCGGAATAAGTGCAGTAACCGCAATAATAATTCCTATAAGAAGCGCATAAGGCATTCTCAATATAGACAATGTAATAACAAACATCGTTCCAAGAATACATGCTTCAAGGCACTGTCCTGACAGGAAATTAGAGAATGTAGTGTTGGTAAGTCTTAACACTTCAATGATTTTATCTGCCCTGCTCTCAGGCAAGCACACATACATAAGCTTCTTGCATTGTGCTGTAAGCCTCTCTTTCTGAAACAGCACATACACAGAAAAGACAAATCCAATAAAGAAATTAGTGACTCCTGAGAAAAATCCGCTTATTGCACCAATTCCGCCATTAATAATACCTTTAGTTCCTATTGAAAGGAAATTCATAACATTTGAAAGAACAGAATCCCAGTTGATTGATATGCTGCTTAACTTTTCCTCATACTCAGGATATGCAGACAGCTTGACCTGCAGCCAGTTGATAAGATTATTAACTGCTGTTGGCACCTGCCCTATAAGGTCAGCTATTGTGTTCACCAGTTCAGGCACAACCACAAAAAGTACTCCTGCAATAATAGCCAGTATCAAAATCAGTGTTAGCATATAAGCAAGCACTCTTATAAGTCTGGGATGCTTCTTCTTACAACGCTTGTCAAACAGCCTGTTAAGTCCTTTTTCAATTGCTTTCATAGGTACATTGAATACAAATGCGATGACTGCGCCAATTATAAATGGCATTACAAGTCCTGCAAGATATGATATAGAATCAAGAATTCCAGTCACATTGTTAAGGGCAAGATATATTACAATTAGCACTGCACCAATCGTAATTCCCTTAACAACCTGACTGTCTTTAAAATGTCCTTTGTTCATACAACCCCTCCACTCTTTAAAGTTACTTCTAATATACTATACAGGAGTCCGGGATTCAAACATATTATATAAATTTAAGAATTGTAAAATGTTAGTTATACTGTGCATCAACCATACTCATCATCATTCGCATATTGAATGCTCCCATGAATTTTACTGATGGAAGATATACAAAATGCTTCTTCTGGATTACACAGTCATCCTCATATTCATCATCATACACTTCAAGTCTCATAACTTCATTAACAAACTGTCCCTTACCCGGTTCAACATTGAATGCACCCTCAATAAATGGTGCATAACAGTCTCTGTCACCACTCTGGTCAGGATCATATGCAATAAATGTATGAATCATACTTTCATATTTAGTAATAAACAGTCCATTATCTGCACCGCTTTCCTTTAGTGCATTTCTGTAATTGTCCATCTCTTCTTCATACACTGCTGACTGTTTGTTAATAATCTCTTCTAACTCACCCGCAGTCATAGGAATATTTTCTGCAAAGAAAAATGCGAGTGGCTGGATGCTTCCATATAATAAAAAGCAGCTCATATCCGAATTAAGAGTCTGTGATACCTCAAGCTTATCAGTGTCACCCATATACATAAGAACTGCAAAATTGCCCTTAGAAGTAAACTCCTTAAGCATATTAATAGCTGCCTTTAATTCTGTTCTCGAAAAATGTCTCATAATTTCTAATTCCTTTTCATTTAAACTATCGTTGATTATATCACCTATGACTGATATTTTCACTTCCAAATTTTACTTTTCATAATTTCATACAATCTTCATTCAGATATATGGAATTCAATATGCCACCACTTCTCAAAAATAAGCAGCCGCCCTGTTGATCAAACAGGACGGCTGCCTCTACAAAAAGATTAGGGAAGTAAGAAAGCTTTATCACAGAGCGTCGTTACCGGTTTCACCGGTTCTTATCTTGACTACTCCCTCAATATCCTTGATGAATATCTTACCATCACCAAAACTGTTAGTATTAAGTTCTTCCAATACCTTATTAATTATACCCTCAACTATCTCGTCTTTTACTACAGTTCTTACACTTAATTTAGGTAAAAGATTGATACCCGGAGTTTCATCTCTTGTATATACCTGACCTGCACCCTTCTGGTGACCGTAGCCAAATATTGTTGTAATCATTACACCTCTAGCACCCTCACTGTCAAGAATCCTTTTAAGATTCTCCAGCTTCTCAGGCTTTATAACTATCTCTAATTCTTTCATAATCCATAACCTCTTTTCTTCACATTTTAATATTCCTTATCACCATCAGGTGTCTTCATCCACACCTTTTCATGCTTCCACTTAATAAGAATCATATACAGCCATAGGATAAGACCTACACCCATATATCCTGCAAATCCTAACCATGTTGCCTTTCCGATACCGATAGTACAGAAGAATGCAATAATTGCCATGATTATAAGAGATGCTATCTTAAGTCCTGTTGCACATTTGTATGGTCTCTCCCATTCAGGATGCTTCTTTAAAAGCACCAGTGAAGATATTGAAGTAATCACATAACACAATGCACACGCGAATGCCATCAGGTCAAAGAATGCTGTAATACTCTGCATTGCAATGAATCCGATACTTACAACAAGAATAAGTATGTTAGGAAGTGTTGGCTGGTTGTACTTATTAGTGTATGAGAACTGCTTTGGAAGGAAATTCTGACGACCCATAGCGTATATCATACGGACACCTGAATACCAGAAACCAAGTACTGATGTACCAATTGGGAATACAACTCCGACAATACCCATTATAAGGACAAACCATGCAATCTTATCACCGAAGCAGTACTGTAATGCTTCAAATGTGATGAATGGGTGGCAGTCACCGCCATTAGTAAGCTCTGCCCAAGGCATTGCACCTGCAAGACAGAAGTAGAAAATTGTATATATAGCACCACATGTTATAACTGAACCAAGAATAGCTTTCTTCTGGTCCTTAATTGGGAAGTCGCCCTCCTCAACCATTGCCGGTACTGTCTCGAATCCGAAATATGGTGTTATCATAAATGAACAGCCAACAACCCATGCAATACCGGTTGCAAAGTTACCACCCCACTGCTTTTCATTGCTGCTTGTAAAGAAATCTGCGAAATTAGCAATGCTCCAGTGTCCACTGAACAGGAAAAGTAATGAACATATAAGAATACCTGCGATACCAGCCATAAGCATGAATGACTGAACCTTGCCTGCTACAACATTTTTATAAAGACTGAGTACACACCAGAAGCACAGTACTAATGAACCGACAATAACTGCCTTGCCACCTGTAAGTCCCAGACCAAACTGATGATTTAACCATTCAATAATTCCAAGTACACCTGCTGCAGGAACGGCTATCCATGCACACATGATAAGCCACGCTGACCAGAAACCTGCATGCTTGTTAATACCTACCGTATTGAATACCAGACACGAACCTGTACTTGGTAACATTGTCGAGAATTCAGCATACACAAATGCTGTTGGCAGTACTGCCAGTGTCATAAGTGCAAATGCCAAGAACGTTCCGGGACCTGTATATGACATGAATATACCATCCCAGTAACACATAAATGTAAATATTGCTCCCGTTGCCATCGCATATACATAAATCAGCTTCATTGATTTAGATAATGCATTTGTTTTCTTTTCGCCCATAATAGCTTCCTCCCTTATTGTTGTTCATGATTTGTTGTCACGAAGATTTCTTATGTGCCTAGCCGAATAATCTAAGATACCTTTCGGCTAATTCCATGGTTCCGTCCATCCAGCCAACACTTAATTCTGCTACCGGACCTGATTCCTGATGAGATGCAAGCCATGCTGTAAGCTGTAATCTTCTCATCATTATAAATGTGTCTATTTCTTCAAAATCCGTATCATTGAACGGAAGAACCTTCTTATATCCTGCAAGCCATGCATTTACAAGCTTTGGAACAATTGGCTTGTCCTCAATAAAACTAAGTGCTGACGCAAGGTCATGTAAGTGCCATCCAAAACCGCAGTCATCAAAATCAATAACCTTAATCTGGTCGCCCTCAATAAGCAGATTAGCTAATCTTAAATCTGCATGTATGAGTCCAAAATTATTCTCATTAGTTCCATATCTTTCAAGTCTTCTCTTAATAATTCTTGAAACCTCTGACAATATATTTTCTGCCTCCGGGGTCATCTCTGGAAATGCTCTCCAGTCACCCCATGCAGCATGTTCACCTATTATCGTGTCGTAAGTCCATACCATACGGTCAAGCTTGTCTGTTCCGTTCCATATCTCTGTCTGACGGTGAAGATAAGCCGTTGTCTCACCGAGATATCTGAACTGCTTTACCATCTGCTCCTCGTTATTCTCATCAGGTGCTTCTCCCGGAAGAAAATCACATATAACGCAGAAATATACATTTCCATCCGGTCCTGTAATCTCCTGTATATTCTTACCATCAAGCCCTTTTATAGGATTAGCTACAAGAAGCGGTGTGTAGTCATTAATCTGTCTTAACCACTTCATCTCTGAATTAAGCTCGTCCAATGTGTGGTAACCCGGTCTGCTTATTCTAAGCACTCCCTCTTTTTCACCTGTTTCTTTGTTCTTGACCATATAGGTTGCATTCTCTGACAGTACTATGAGTTTCGCCTCACATCTGTCCTTCCATCCGTATTTTTCAAGCGAAGCATTTGCAACCGCATCAAATAAATCAACATTTTCAAATGCCATGTCATTATCCTCCAATCAGAAAAGGCGTACACAAATCTCTCCGATTCATGTACGCCTTTGTACTTTTCTTATATTTAATTACTGTCCCATAGATGTTGTTTCCGGCAATGTACTTCCGCCATCAATAACTATCTGTGTTCCTGTTATGTAGCTTGATTCATAACATCCAAGGAATGCTGCAAGTTCTCCAACCTCCTCAGGGTCAGCCAGCCTCTTTAAAGGAACTGCATCTGCAATTGCCTGTATTGCTCTCTCCGGATTCTCCGGGTCTGACTGCTTTGCCATTCCTTCAACAAGCGGTGTCCTTACATATCCCGGACATATTGCATTAACTCTTATATTCTTATCTGCAAATTCTCTTGCAAGTGCCTTCGTAAATCCTACCAGTGCCGCCTTAGATGTTGCATATGCAACCTCTCCAGGATCAGCAACCATATCTCCTGTTACAGAGCTTGTAACTACGATTGCACCACCACCATTTGCTATCATGCTTGGAATAACAGCTTTTGCCACATTCCATGCACCTTTGACATTAATATCAAGATGTAAGTCCCTATTTTCAAATGTGTCATCTTCAAGAAAGTCTTCAAGAACACATACGCCTGCGTTACATACAAGTACATCAATCTTTCCATATGTTTTCTCAGCAACTTCAACAATTCTTTCAACACTCTTGTAATCAGATACATCAACCTGAACACCTGTTGCCTCATACCCTTCGCTTTTCAACTGCTCTGCAAGTTCAAGTACCTTAGGTCCTCTTGCTGCAAGCACACATTTTGCGCCATACTTTGCATACACTTTGGCGATTCCTTCACCGATGCCTTTGGATGCTCCGGTAATTACTGCAACTTTTCCTTCTAACTTTCCCATAACGCCACGCACCTTTCTTAGTTTCCTGAATACAAAAAAGGACACGAAAGCTTTCACCTTCGTGCCCCTTTGCACTTCGACACTAACTATAGTACCAAGTGCCTGAAATTGCAATAATAAAAATATGCATTTTTTCTTTAATTATTAATGTAATTATAAGAAAAAATCTTTATTCATAAAGTGGGTACTTATCTGTAAGTCCCTTAACAAGCTCCATTGCCTTAGCCTGGTTAGCATCTACATCATCAACAAGCATAGCAATTGCTTCTGCAACAACATCCATATCAGCCTCATTGAAGCCTCTTGTTGTAACGGCTGCTGTACCAAGTCTGATACCGCTTGTTACGAATGGAGAAGCCGGGTCATTAGGAATTGTATTCTTGTTACATGTAATGTTAGCTGCATCCAGAAGCTTCTCAACTTCCTTACCAGTCTTTCCCTTGCTTAAGAGGTTAACAAGCATAAGGTGGTTATCTGTTCCACCAGATACGATATCAAAACCTCTGTTCATAAGTCCGTTAGCAAGTGCTGATGCATTCTTAACAACATTTTCAGCATATACCTTAAAGCTTGGGTCAAGCGCTTCCTTTAAGCACACTGCCTTACCAGCAATAACATGCATAAGAGGTCCGCCCTGGATTCCAGGGAATACAGCCTTGTTAAGCTTGAACTTCTCTGCTGCCTCTGCTGAAGCAAGAATCATACCTCCTCTTGGTCCACGGAGTGTCTTATGTGTTGTTGTTGTTGTAACATCTGCATATGGAATTGGGCTTGGGTGTGCACCACCGGCTACAAGACCTGCAATATGTGCCATATCTACCATAAGTAATGCGCCAACTTCATCACAGATTTCTCTGAACTTCTTGAAGTCGATTGTTCTTGCATAAGCAGAAGCTCCTGCAATAATCATCTTAGGCTTGCATTCCTTGGCAATTCTTAATACTTCATCATAATCAATAAATCCGTCTGCTGTAACACCATAAGGAACGATGTTAAAGTATTTTCCAGAAATATTAACTGGTGAACCGTGTGATAAATGTCCACCACAGTCAAGGCTCATACCCATAACTGTATCTCCAGGATTAACAAGTGCGAAGAATACAGCTAAGTTAGCCTGTGCTCCTGAATGTGGCTGTACATTTGCATATTCACAACCAAAAAGCTTCTTTGCTCTTTCAATTGCAAGTGTCTCAACAACATCGACATACTCACAGCCGCCGTAATATCTCTTTCCAGGATATCCTTCTGCATACTTATTAGTAAGAGGGCTTCCCATAGCAGCCATAACTGCCTTACTTACAAGGTTCTCAGAAGCGATAAGCTCGATGTGGCTTCTCTGTCTTCCAAGTTCATCATCCATAGCCTTAGCAAGGTCTGGATCATAGTTTAATACTTCATCAAATGAATACATATAACTTCCTCCCATTATACTTTAGTGAAACAAAGTGTCCCTAGTTACTTATGATATAATTAAATTACGGATTAGTCAATTTAAAGTTGTGAATTCCTGCTTTTTTTAATATTTGTTTCTGTATATCGACTGCAACTCCATATCCCTGCTCCTCAAGTTCATATGTTGATTGTTCAAGTGCCATCTCAAATTTTTCAACCATACTTAAAAAATGCTGCGTTGCTATTCCTTTTCCAAGACCAAGTTTCTTTGCCTCATTCTCAAACGACTTCTGATTTATATTCCTTATATCATATTCGCCATCTATGTTAAGCGACATTTTCTCTGTGCTGCTGTCATATATAACAGTACTTAATAAATCATATATAATTTTTTATTAGTTCAAATGCATCTGCTAAATAATCTTTCCCGTTTTTCTCATATTTTTGTGACGCTGTAATTCCAAGTGCCTGTGCAAAATCCTCCTGATGAAGTCTTAATGGAACTTTCTTCCCATTAATTCTTTGGATGTATCTAAAATCTTTCTGTCATATCTTTCAGTTGCAAATAAAAAATCATCTTCTTTATCATTAAGATTAATAATAAAACTATCTGGTGTCCTAGAATACAGCATCGTCAGAATTATGCCCTGTAATACTGCCAACATTAATCATATTTCCATTACATTCAATATATACCTCTAAATTTCTCATTATCTCCCCCTTACATTAATATTAATATCAAGTCCCAAAATTGAAATTAACTGCATTACTTTGCCAATCTCAACAGTTGTTTTACCTCTTTCTACATCTGATATAAAACTTACACTAAGACCAGTATATTCTGACAAAAATGCCTGCGTATACTTTAATTCTTTTCTCCTGTTCCTGATTATATTTCCCAGTTCTTCTGAATCAGTTATTTTCATGATAATCACTCCAGCATTAAAATAAGCCGTACGGCTCTATTATACATATTCTCTCATAAATAAAGCCGAGCGGCTTTGTTTTGATAAAAGCATTATAATATAAGCCGTACGGCTTAGTCAATTTTCTTTTGTTACATAATTTCATTTTGTTGTAATAAAATAATATCCTGCGATTATTAATTTATATTGTGCCTTATGGGTATAGTATATATTTATCCATTCAGAACTTTTTGCCTTCAAATAAAAAACGAACCCACCCGAAGATGAGTCCGTTTCATAGTCTTAAACCGGCAGATTCTTCATACTCTCAAGACTTATAACAAGTGTTGATGTATTATGAAGAAGTGCTGAAGTTGTAGGCTGTATGACGCCCGTTACACCAAGTGCAATAAGTGCGGAATTGAATCCGACAATCACACGGTAATTTCTGTTAATCTTCTTAATCAGACTGTCACTTAATTTCTTAAGCATAAGTATCTGGTTAAGATCATCTGCGCCGACAGTGATATCTGCAATCTCTCTTGCAATCTCAGCACCATCACTTATGGCAATACCTACATCTGCTGCTGAAAGCGCTGGTGAGTCATTAATTCCATCACCAATCATAATTACCTTTCGTCCGGCTGCCCGCTCTTTCTCTACGAACTTAGCCTTGTCTTCTGGAAGAACTTCTGAATAATATTCAGTAACGCCAACCTTTCTGGCAATAGAGGCGGCTGTTCTTTCACTGTCTCCGGTCATCATGACAACCTTTGATATTCCAGCCTTCTTAAGCCCTTCAATAACCTCCGGTGCTTCTTCTCTTAATGGATCAATTATGCATATAACTGCTGCAAGCTGACCGTTAATTGCCATATAAAGATGTGAGCAGTCATCTGGAAGACTGTCAAATAACTTCTGCTTTCCCGCTGGAATTACACATGCCTCATCCTCAAATACAAAGTGATGGCTTCCTATGATAACCTTGCTTGTATTGATAAATGTTGATATTCCATGTGCAACAATATATTCAACCTTAGAATGCATCTCTTCATGCATAAGGTTTCTTCTGCCAGCTTCATTAACAACGGCCTTAGCCATTGAATGTGGAAAATGTTCCTCAAGACACGCAGCTATTCTTAACAGCTCATCTTCCGGCATTCCGTTAAATGAATATACCCTGCTTACTGTTGGCTTGGCCTTTGTAAGTGTACCTGTCTTATCAAATACGATAGTATCCGCTTCAGCAATTGCCTCTAAGAACTTACCGCCCTTGACTGTTGCACTCGCCTGACTTGCCTGTCTTATTGCTGCAAGTACCGTAATAGGCATAGCAAGTTTCAATGCACATGAGAAATCGACCATAAGTATTGACAATGCCTTAGTAGTATTGCGTGTTAACAGATATGTAAGTGCAGTTCCACCAAGTGAATAAGGTACAAGCTTATCTGCAAGATGCTCTGCTTTTGACTCAAGACCTGATTTTAACTTTTCAGATTCTTCAATCATCCTGACAATCTTGTCATATTTGCTTGAGCCTCCGGCACGCTTAACCCTGAATACTATCTCGCCCTCTTCTACTACAGTTCCTGCAAATACAGAAGTTCCCTCACCTCTTCTTACAGGCTCAGATTCTCCTGTAAGTGAAGCCTGATTAACCATAGCCTCACCACTGATAACAGTTCCATCAAATGGGATTACATTACCCATCCGGATTATTACATTATCTCCGTCCTTAACATCTTTCACAGATACCTGTACTTCTGCATCATCTGTCTTTAACCAGACCTTATTAACGTTAAGTGACATCGTTCTTGCCAGGTCGTCAACCGACTTCTTGTGTGTCCAGTCCTCTATTATCTCACCTATACCAAGAAGAAACATTACTGAACTAGCTGTATTAAAGTCTCTTCTTAAGATAGAAACTCCTATTGCAGTTGCATCAAGAACTGGCACTTCAAGCTTTCTGTCAAGCAGTGTCCTGATTCCTTTATAAATGTACTTCATTGAAGATACCGTTGTTAATACCGCACATACCGGTGCCGGAATAAACAATTTCTTAGTCATTCTCCATAAAACCTGATCTGCTAACTTCTCAGTATAGTGTGAATTAATTGCCCTTCCTGATGTTGCAAGAACATCTTCAGGAACCTCTACATTGCTGTATCTGAACTTAGCAATAGCTTCAATCACAGTCTTTCTTGAACATCTGTACTCAACAACTGCATCAGCAGTTCTCTCATACACTTTGGCATTCGTGACGCCCTGCAGATTCTTAAGATAATACTGCAAGGTATCTGCCTGTGTAAAAGTCATGCCAGAAGCATCCATGTGAACACGGATTCTTCCGGGTACATCATGCTTTATTATGAATTTCATACTCTGTTACGCTTCCTCATCTTCATCTACTGAATCAAGTACAACTTCTTCTGTGTTATACTTTGTCTCATTGATTGTCTTAGCATCAGCATATATATCCTCGCAGTTTTCCTGAACAGTTGTAGCTGTCTTCATTATGCATGATTTAGCTCTTAAAACTGCTGCTGTACAGTTAGTGTAAAGCTTCTTGGCATCCTTGCTTGTAAGAATCTTAATTCCAGCTGTTCCAAATAATACACCTGCTGCAAAAAGTCCTGGTTTCTTTAAGTTATTAATTTTCATACTGTGCTCCTCTCTGTCCATATTGGACAATAAATGTTTCTTAAGTTTGACGGTTATTATATTACACATCATGTAACATTTCTACATAAATCTACTTATTGAGAAATCTTCTCAATATAGCAAAAGGAGAGATGAAACAGTTTCACCTCTCCCTTATTAGTAAATATTATTTATTAACTGAAACTGCCTTTTTCCTGTCAACTACACTTGTTATCTTCTGATTCTTAATGTATCCGCAGGCTTCTAGCCCTGACTCAATAATTTTACTCCATTTGCTTTCTGATAAATTAATTGACGAATCATCGTTTAATCTTACAGTATAACCGCCATTATCATTCTCATCACAAGTTATTCTGTACATATTCTTACGGTTAATTGCACCTATTTCTTCCAGTGTATTAACCATTCTATATACAGTTGCAGCCCCAATCTTAGGATCCTTTTTTACTGCCTTGTAATAAATCTCTTTACAGCTTGAGCAGTCCTCTTCAAGAATTACATCAAGAAGCATAAGCCTCTGTTTAGTTATCCTGCAACCCTGCTGCTTGAGACGAGAAATAATAATGTCTTTGTCTTTATCAGGATTTCTGACCACCCGTTACCTCCTTTTAATGGCAGTGACCTTTGCATTTACCGCAGTCGCCACCACATGTGAACGATTTACCGTTTTTCTTGTCGTGTACCATACTGCGTACAATAAGCGCAACTATAATCACTAATATAACTCCTACTATAATTGTTCCCAGCATAATTACACCTCCGATAATATATCATTTAATTACTTTGTTGCATTTAAAAGTTTCTTAGAATCAACCTTTAATGTCTTACTTTCCTTATATGGTCTGAATAACAGATAAATGAAGCCAACAATTATAAGAATTGCGATTACTGTGAATACATTAAATGCTGTGTCGCCAGTAATAAGACCAGCAATCTGGTTAATTACAAGACCTACAAGGTAAGCATATCCACACTGGTATCCGATTGCAATCCAGAACCACTTAGTGTTGTTCATCTCTCTCTTAATAGCACCCATTGCTGCGAAGCAAGGAGCACAGAGAAGATTAAATGCAAGGAATGCATATCCGCTTACTACTGTAAATGTAGCTGCCATGTTAGCATATACTGTTCCCTCACCTGCTGAGTAAAGGATACCCATTGTACCAACGATATTCTCCTTAGCAACAAGACCAGTAATAGAAGCAACAGTTGCCTGCCAGTTACCAAATCCTAAAGGAGCAAATATCCATGCGATTGCCTTACCAATTCTGCCAAGAATAGAGAAGTCAATCTGATCATCTGCAAGCATTGTAAATGTTCCATCAACAAATCCGAAGTATGTTGTGAACCAGATAATGATTGTTGAAAGTGTGATGATTGTTCCGGCCTTCTTGATGAATGACCATCCACGCTCCCACATGCTTCTTAATACTGTACCAACTGTTGGAAGATGGTATGCTGGAAGCTCCATAACGAATGGTGCCGGATCTCCAACGAATAACTTTGTCTTCTTTAAGATGATACCTGAGCAGATAATTGAGAATATTCCAAGGAAGTATGCTGATGGAGCAACCCATGGAGCACCATCAAAGATAGCTCCGGCAACCATTGCTATGAATGGAAGCTTAGCTCCACAAGGAATAAATGTTGTTGTCATAATTGTCATCTTACGGTCTCTGTCGTTCTCAATTGTACGTGAAGCCATGATACCAGGAACACCACAACCTGAACCGATAAGCATTGGAATGAATGACTTACCTGAAAGACCGAACTTACGGAAAATTCTATCCATAATGAATGCTATACGTGCCATATAACCGCAAGACTCAAGGAATGCAAGGAATATGAATAATACAAGCATCTGTGGAACGAAGCCAAGTACTGCACCAACACCGGCTACAATACCATCAAGGATAAGACCCTTTAACCAGTCTACACAACCAATTGCATCAAGTCCTGACTCAAGAAGCACTGGGATACCAGGAACCCATACACCATAATTAGCAGGATCTGGAGCTGCACCATCATTGTCTATACACTGTTCAATAGCTTCCTTAACACCAGCTGCATCTGTTGTCTCTGTTGTTACACTAAGATTTTCCTCATCTTCTACATCATAATCTAATGTAAGATTAGCTGGAACTGTGTTTTCAAGTTTCTTTAATGCTGCTACTGCTGCATCTGAATCATAATCATCTGCTTCTGTATCAATAGCATCTGCATACTCTTCACCTTTATCACCAAGGCTGTCGATATATGCCCCGATGATTGCATCTGAATCACCATACTCATCAGCTACTTCTTCGTAAGCTGAAGTGCCAATTCCGAAGAGATGCCAGCCATCACCGAACACACCATCGTTAGCCCAGTCTGTTGCCCATGTACCAACTGTTGTAACTGATACATAGTATACGATGAACATTACAAATGCAAATATTGGAAGTGCTAAGAATCTGTTAGTAACTATTCTATCAATCTTATCTGATGTAGAAAGCTTCTTCTCAGACTTCTTTGCAAAGCATCCGCTGATAATTGAAGATATATATGTATATCTTTCATTAGTGATAATACTTTCTGTATCATCATCAAATTCTTTCTCAAGAGTCTCAATCTCAGCTGAAACATCTGGAACATTCTTCATAAGAACTTTAATCTTATCATCCTTCTCAAGAAGCTTGATAGCAAAGAATCTCTTCTGTTCTTCAACAATATCAAGACCAAGCTTATCTTCTACTGCAGATATAGCTGCCTCAACCTTATCATCAAACTTGTGAGCAATTATATTGAGCTTCTTGCTCTCTGCAAGCTTAACAGCCTTCTCTGCTGCTTCCTTAATGCCAGTTCCCTTAAGAGCTGATATCTCAACAGCTTCACACCCAAGGTTCTTTCCTAACTTGGCAAGGTCAACCTTATCTCCGTTCTTTTCCATGATATCGACCATGTTAACAGCCATAATAACCGGAATACCCAGTTCCATAATCTGTGTTGAAAGATAAAGGTTTCTTTCAATGTTAGTACCATCAACAATATTGATGATTGCATCAGGTCTTTCGTTAATAAGATAATTTCTTGCTACTACCTCCTCAAGAGTATATGGAGAAAGTGAATAAATACCTGGTAAATCCATGATAGTGACATCTTTATGTCCCTTTAATTTACCTTCCTTTTTCTCAACTGTAACACCCGGCCAGTTTCCAACGAACTGATTAGAACCGGTCAAAGCATTAAACAATGTTGTTTTACCGCAGTTTGGATTACCTGCTAATGCAATTTTAATTGACATTTAACTACCTCATTTCTTTTATATAAATGCTTATGCATTTGCTAACAAGCATTTGACCAACCTTACATTGATTAGATTATTCTAACCTTTATGCAAAAAAATCAGCCGACTTCTATCATCTCGGCATCGGCTTTACGAAGCGATAATTCATAGCCTCTTACTGTAACCTCTACAGGATCTCCCAAAGGTGCTACCTTTCTTACATAGACTTCAACTCCCTTAGTAATTCCCATATCCATAATTCTTCTCTTAACCGGACCATCACCATTTAACCTGGTAACTTTAACAGTCTGGCCTACAGATACATCTCTTAAAGTCATAGTTTATCTCCTTCTTATTTTAGTTTTATATAAGAACTGGCATATTCAGTCCTTTATACCATAATTTTATTAGCCATATCTTTTCCTATGGCAACTCTTGATTCCTTAATGTTAACAATGACATTACCGCCAGCTTTAGAAACAACTGTTACCACTGCTCCCGGAACGAATCCAAGATTCTCAAGAAAACGTCTTATTTCTTCCTTTCCACCAATCCGCTGGATTGTGTATGGAGTTCCTTCATCAATCATAGTTAATGGCATAAGCTCATCTCCTCTTTTTAGCATATTGATAATGTTTTTCATTACCACCTTGGTTAGTATATTCTAATGGTCATTAGATGTCAACAACTTTTGTTATATTTTTATAATATTTTTTAGAACAGATTAACCCCTGATTGATATAACCAACCAGGGGCAAAATGTGCAATCTTTTCAATTTATTACAGGCAATAAATAATTATGCTAACGCTGCCCCAAGTTTTTTGCAGTTTTCAACAGCATCATCATCTGGTGCTTCCTGACAGATTACGCTGTCTGTTGCAAGAACAGCCCCTGCAGCCTTGCTTCTTTCTTCCCAGTCAGCCATCCATTCGCCGCTTCCCCATCCATATGAACCAAAAAGTGCAATTTTCTTACCGCTAAGACTTCCTTCTACCTCTGTGAACATTGGCTCAAACTCTGATTCTTCGAGATTCTCTGCTCCCATTGCCGGGCATCCGAATGCGATTCCATCATATTCAGCAACCTTTCCTGAATTAAAATCATTTGCCACAAGTACATCAACCTCTGCTCCGGCTCCTTTAGCACCTTCTGCAACCGCGTTAGCCATTGTCTCTGTATTACCTGTTCCACTCCAATAAACTACTGCTACTTTACTCATTATCCAATCTCTCCTTTTTTACTTTTTATATGCTTAAACCGTTAATGCAGATATGCTTCTGCCTCGGTCAAAGACTCTTAAATATACTTCTGTGCATTTTCTGTAACGTGCAAACATCTTCTGGCAAAATGCCTCATCACAATACACCTTCCATACCCCACAACATTTGTAATTACAGCCCTTTTGTCTTATAAACTGGATTACATCTTCCACCGGGTAACTTAAGAACAATCCTATTTCATGTGGAAAGCATGTGTTCTCCCCCACTCTCTGTTTAAGATGCTTGATGCTTGCTCCAACTTTATAATCTGTATATCCAAATGTTTTCAGTACATTTTGTACTGCTGGCTGTGACAAATCCTTCTCTAATCTGTCAGGTCTGAACACATATAAAAGTGCACTCTTTTCATTTCGCTTTAAAAATGTAACATACACGCCTTTGGCGTTAAGTTTTCTGTTTACACTTGCAAGCTCTTTCCTAAAATCAGATATATTATCATATCTGTAATTAAAAAGGTTGCCCGTCTTTAATCCGGCAAGCGTCGGAGAACACTCTTTTATAACTTCCCGCTCAATTCTTCCCAATACATCTGTACAGACCATTTTTCTTTTCCTTCCATATTGCACTTTATTCTCTTCTTTATCAGCATGCCCTGCTTTCGCTTAAATATGTTTCTAAAACACTTGTAAGCGATGCCGCACTGCTTGAATGTGTTCTTACTATATTTACATCATTCTTCTTAGCCTCTGTAACAGCTGATAAAACCATCTTATGAGAAACCGTATTAGTAAACAGTATCATAAGATCCGGTGTTCCAATCTGCTTGGAAAATCCGCTTTTTTCCTTAACAAATACCTTCGCCTTGCAGCCGTGTTTCTTACATATCTGCTGATACTGGCGTTCCATACATTCATTTCCACCAATAATAACTACGCTCATATTCTCATCCTTTCATTTACCTTACTCTTGTTAGCTTTGTCTAACCCATATTTATAAAATAACGGATATCCTAACTGGATACCCGTTACATCAGTTAGCCTTAACTAACTATTAAAATATCATCTTTCTATATAGCTGTCAATACATTTTTACAAATTATCTGTCAAATGGTGCATCGTCATCATTATTGTCAAAGTCATCAATATCCGCATGACCATCTGAATGGTCATGACCGTCAATCATATTCTCTCTGTTGACAACTCTCTTGATATCTCTCTGCTTCTCCACAAGATCTGATAACAGCTCCTTAGTAGCCTTAGGCCTCTTGATATTCTTAATCTCAAAGTCACCCATTGTCTTGTCTCCAGAGCATACTTTAATAGTTCCTACTCCGACAAGTCTCTGCATGAATGAGCGCTCCAATGAAATATCCATAATACGATACAGTCTTACCTCATCATCTTTAACGCTGAAAAATCCTTTGCTTATAAAGAATCTGTCCTTAGATACACTGTATCTTGTAAATGACCATGGAAGTCCGAGGAAGAGAATTCTCTTCCTGTCCTTCCATAATATATCTGTGCTGACTTTATCTCTTGCCATTGTTTAAATATCTCCCCTTTACCTTTAATTTCATAAAGCACTATATTAAATAGTATTTTTTAATTATAACATACGTCTTACTATAATTAAATTAATATTCCTCATCTTTTATCACTTTTTTCTTAGCAAACATTGAAAAATATTCTTGTGCTTTCTGTAATGATATATTGAGTTTTTTCTGAAGTCTGTCAAGAATTTCTTCTTCAGATAATCCAAATTCAAATCCTAATTCAATAATTGCCTTAGCTTCTCCCTCTTTGCGTGTTTCCTCGAATACTGTACACATATCAGCATCAGCCTCCTTTTCAAGCATATTATAATCTATCTTGCAATTAACTGCACCTGTCACAGTCATTATAACGGACTTTTCTACTTTATGCTCTGCTGCATAATTTATTGCTTTTTCTTTAATTTCATTCAAATTACCATTTCTGTTCAAAAGAATTCCAAAAAGATTGAACAAATCCTTATTATTAATATTATGTAATTTCAAATTATTTTTTCTTGCTTCAACCAAATTCATTTTATAATCATTGATAAATGCTTTCATATCTTCAGGAATATCCAACATTCCCTGTAATGATACCGCTCCATCCCATGCCTTCTCCCCATAATATATAACTATAGTTATTATCGGTATAAATTTATCTGTTCTCTTCATTTTAGAAATAAACTCATCATCAGACAATCCTTTTGCTATCTTATATTTAACAGCATTACTGTCATATTGTTTTTTATAAGAACCATAATCATATCCCATAACTCTCATCGGCATTGCATAATGAATATGTTCCTGACTTTCCATTCCAAGTATGCACAACTCGACATCATGTTTTGTTGATTTCTTTCGTATCTTTATATTATCTCTTGAAGCCAATACACTTTCAACATATTTTTTATTCTCTGATACATAAGATTCTTCCGTATCCATATCTTCAAGTTCATCAGGTTTTATTACCTGTTTCCCCTCATATAAAACCGCATTGAAAAAATCCGCAAACTGTTCATTATTACGCCAATAGTTTTTTACAACAACATCTGCTTTCAGTTTATTTTTTGTTTTCCCCATACATTATCCCCTTTAATTATACTATGAACTATATTCATCATCAATATTGTTTCGTATTTAATAGTATAATATATTTACTGAGAATACAAAAAACCTTGCAGATAAATCAGTCATCTGCAAGGTCTTTTATTTATATTATACAATTATTATTTAAATCAAAATGCACTATTACTTGAAGTACTTAACACCTGATTCGAATATCTTAATATCCTGCTCACCATATATATTAATAGCAACACTGTCGCCGCGTCTCTCAGAATGTGCCATCTTACCGAAGCATCTTCCGTCTGGGCTTGTGATACCTTCAATAGCCATGTATGAACCATTGATATTCCACTCTTCATCCATAGATACATTACCGTCAAGGTCACAGTACTGTGTAGCAACCTGTCCGTTAGCAAAGAGCTTATCAAGCCATTCCTTAGGAGCAACAAATCTTCCTTCACCATGTGAAGCTGGATTGCAGTATACTCCGCCAAGTTCAGCATTAGCAAGCCATGGACTTAAATTGCTGACAACCTTAGTATATACCATCTTAGATATATGACGGTTAATTGTATTAAATGTAAGTGTAGGTGACTGTGCATCCTGTCCTGTAATCTTACCATTAGGTACAAGACCAAGCTTGATAAGTGCCTGGAATCCATTACAGATACCAAGTGCAAGACCATCTCTCTCATTAAGTAGCTTCTCAACTGCTTCCTTCATCTTGGCATTACGGAATGCTGTCGCGAAGAACTTGGCAGAACCATCTGGTTCATCACCTGCTGAGAATCCACCAGGGAACATAATAATCTGTGCCTGGTTAATAGCCTTCTCAAATTCATCAACAGACTCTCTGATACTCTCAGCATCAAGGTTCTTGAACACCTTAACGATTGTATCAGCACCGGCTCTTTCAAATGCCTTGGCACTATCGTACTCACAGTTAGTTCCTGGGAATACCGGGATAAATACTGTTGGCTTAGCAACCTTATTCTTGCATACATGTACGCTTGGTGCTTCATATAACTTGCTTTCAACCGGTGTAGTTTCCTTAGAAGCCTTAGTTGGGAATACACCCTCAAGGGTATCAGCCCATACGCTTAATGCTTCTTCTACATTAATTGAAACTTCCTTGTATGTGAACTTACCATTATCCTTAACAGTACCAACCTTAGTATAAGCTGTAGTAATCTCACTAAGCTTGTCCGCTGGAACTTCTGCAACGATACAGCCATAAGCTGGTGCAAAGAGATCATCTTCCTTAACGTCTGCGCTGATCTCAAAACCTAACTTATTACCAAATGCCATCTTGCTGAGTGCTGGCACAAGTCCGTTAGCATCAAGAACATATGCAGATACGATTGCCTTCTTCTGGATAAGCTCATGTATTGCACTGTAGAGTGCCTTAACCTGTTCGAAATCTGGAAGATCATACTGATTCTTCTTAATATCAAATCTGACTAATACATCACCATCATTCTTAAGTTCAGGAGTAATAATATCTCCTTCCTTAGCTACATCAATAGCAAATGAGCAGAGTGTTGGTGGAACATCAATATGTTCAAATGTTCCTGACATACTGTCCTTACCACCGATTGATGGAAGTCCGAATCCCATCTGTGCTTCATATGCACCAAGAAGTGCAGCAAATGGCTGGCTCCATCTTTCTGGATCTTCTGTCATTCTTCTGAAGTATTCCTGATATGTGAATCTGATCTTACTGAAATCACCACCGGCAGCAACAATCTTAGCTACAGAATCTGTAACAGCATAGATTGCTCCATGATATGGGCTCCATGATGAGAGATATGGATCAAATCCATAAGACATCATAGTTACTGTATCGCATGAACCCTTAAGCACTGGAAGCTTTGCAACCATGCTCTGTGTCTCTGTAAGCTGATATTTACCACCATATGGCATATATACTGAACCGGCTCCGATAGAACCATCAAATCTCTCAACAAGTCCCTTCTGTGAGCATTCGTTAAGGTCTGCTAAAGTCTTTAACCACTTACCGCGTACATCTGTAACCTTAACCGGCTTAAGGTAATCGTCTTCCTGTGAAGGAATATCAACTACAACCTTAGTCTCCTGATGAGCACCATTAGTATCAAGGAATGCTCTTGAGATATTAACGATATCCTTGCCTCTCCAGTTAAGAACAAGTCTTGGTTCTTCTGTTACAACAGCTACCTCAACTGCCTCTAAGTTCTCCTCAGCAGCATACTGAAGGAATTCCTTAACATCCTTAGGATCAACTACAACAGCCATTCTCTCCTGAGACTCTGATATAGCAAGCTCTGTTCCATCAAGACCTTCATACTTCTTAGGAACTTTATCAAGATCTACCTTAAGACCTGCTGCAAGCTCACCAATTGCAACGGATACACCGCCTGCACCAAAGTCATTACATTTCTTAATAAGCTTAGTAACCTCTGGTCTTCTGAAGAGTCTCTGCATCTTACGCTCTGTAGGAGCATTACCCTTCTGAACCTCAGCACCACAATCCTCAATAGACTTCTCTGTATGAACCTTAGATGAACCTGTAGCTCCGCCACATCCATCTCGTCCTGTTCTTCCACCAAGAAGAATAATGATATCTCCCGGGTCAGAATTCTCTCTCTTAACTGCACTTCTTGGAGCAGCAGCTATAACTGCACCAATCTCCATTCTCTTGGCAACATAATCAGGATGGTAGATTTCCTTAACATATCCTGTAGCAAGTCCGATCTGGTTACCATATGAGCTGTATCCGTGAGCAGCACCTGTAACAAGCTTTCTCTGTGGAAGCTTTCCATGAATTGTCTCTGATACCGGAACAGTAGGATCTGCTGCACCTGTAATTCTCATTGCCTGATATACATATGTACGTCCTGACAATGGATCTCTTATAGCACCACCAAGACAAGTTGCTGCGCCACCAAATGGCTCAATCTCTGTTGGATGGTTATGTGTCTCGTTCTTAAAGTTAACAAGCCATTCCTCTGTCTTTCCATCAATCTCAACTGGAACAACAATTGAGCAGGCATTAATCTCATCAGATTCTTCCTGATCAGCTAACTTACCCTCAGCCTTTAACTTCTTAGCACCCATAAGTGCAAGGTCCATAAGGCATACGAACTTGTCCTTACGGTCCTTATATATTTCTGCTCTGTCTGAAAGATACTTGTTATATGTAGCTTCCATAGGGGCTTTATAGAATCCGTCCTTAAACTTAACATCTGTAAGCTCTGTTGCAAATGTTGTGTGACGGCAATGATCTGACCAGTATGTATCAAGTACTCTGATTTCAGTCATAGAAGGATCACGCTTCTCAACACTAGCAAAATGCTCCTGAATGAACTTAAAATCCTTAAATGTCATGGCAAGTCCTAAAGAATCATATAATTCCTTTAACTTATCCTCTGGCATATCCTTGAATCCGTCAAAATATAAAACATCAGCAGGAGTCTTGAACTCAGTAACTAAAGTTTCTGGAATATCCTCTGCTGCCTGTCTTGAATCAACAGGGTTAATGCAGTGTTCCTTAATCCTGTTCTTCTCCTCATCAGTAACAGTTCCTGTCAATACATAAGTTACAGCAGTCTTGATAACTGGTGTCTCATTCTCATTAAAGAACTTAACACACTGTTCTGCAGAATCAGCTCTCTGGTCGAACTGTCCTGGAAGATACTCTACAGAGAACACGAAATCGTCATTTCCTGCTGGAAATGTTCCCTCATAAACATCATCTACCGGTGGCTCAGAAAAAACAGTAGTAAGTGCTTTCTTATATGTTTCTTCTGAAAGATTCTCAATATCATAACGGATAAGAACTCTTACATCTGTAATAGTCTTTATTCCAAGATATCCCCCTATCTCCTCAAGTAATTCTTTCGCATTAACTGCAAATGGTTTCTTTTTCTCGACAAAAACTCTCTTTACGCCGCTCATATCTTCCTCCTGAGATTAGTTATATTAATTATTAATATTTAACCATTGTATCACAATAAAACATATTTTCAAACAACTATTCATGCATTCTTCTTATTATCTTGTAAACAACCTGATTACCCATTACGGTAGGACCTGTATGTGCGAAGAAAACAATACCGTCTGTCTGTGATATTATCTCACTCTTAACAGTACCCTCACATGGGTCAAGAATCTGTGCTATAAGCTCACCATGATATACAGGATCACCCGGCTCTTTAAGTCTCTTGTAAAATCCTGCATCATAAGTCTTTACTGCCATAAGGTCAAATTCGTTGATAACACTTGCAATATATCCACTGTGATTGTTGTACTTAAGAATACCCATTCTGGTTAAAAACCTGAGAACAGATGACACAGCCTGTCTTGCAGACTTCTCATCAATCATATCTGTGCTGTTAGTATATATTGAAAACGCATTAGTACCATTCATCTGCCAGTTATAATTAAGTGTCACTGTATCCATTGGCTTCGGCTTTCTAATAACAACGTACTGAAGTCCGAACAGATTGGCAAGACTTGCACTCTGAAATCCTGTATCCATCATCTTTACATGAGGAATAAAATCACCCGGCATATAAAAGCTCGCAAAATGTATACCATAACTGTAACCCTTAATTCTGTCAAAAAGTGTTCCTGCTATCTGCTTGGTTGTATCTCCATTAACATCCCCAGGAAAAGCTCTGTTAATATCAGAATTATCTGTAGGCCAGAATCTCTTTCCAACATTCATGGAAAATCTGTTAACAGATGGGATAACAAGAATCTCATGATTGTGTGATATTGCGCCATGAGCCTCAAGCTCTTTAAGTGCCTTAACAAGCTGCGAACATATATACAGCTGCTGTATCTCATTACCTCTTAATGCACCAACAATACATGCCGACTTCTCACCACCGCCGAATCTGTAGCCTTCTATCTGATAATCTTCTCTATATATACCCTTTAACGAATAAATAATCTCTTTCTTCATTATCTGCCACCATAAACTCTTGCTATAAGAGCCCCCTTATGTACTACCGGATTCTCTCTTAATGTAAATATAATTCCATCTGTAGGCGATTCAATTCTCTGGATTATTCTTCCCTCAATAGGTTCGATAATATCTCCTATATGCGTTCCAATTCCAATCCTTCCCATAGAATCAACTGCTGATACGAATATTCCGCTTTCCTTAGCAGTAAGAAATGTAACCTCACCCTCTGTAGAGATAATAGGTTCATTCACTTCTTTCGGCTCATCATCCCATATCCCCATATGAGACATAAGGTTAAATATACCATCAACAATATCCCTGCAATACTTTGGCGTAATTCTGTTTCCAACACCCATCTCCGTAACAAGAGTAGGCACACCAAGATGATTAAGACTATAGGCAAGAGTTGCATCAAGCACAGTAATAGACGAATATATCCACACAAATTGTGCATTCATCATCTTCGCATAAGGAAGAAGCTTTTCCTGCGTATCATCATTAATTCTTACCTGTGGCATCTCATTTACAAATATATTGCTTGAATGGATATCAATACACAGATCGCTTCCAATAATATCTTCAATAATACCTGCTGCCACATATTCAGCCATCGCTCCATTATTATCGCCAGGGAAAACCCTGTTCATATCAAGGTCAAACATAGGAATTCCTCTTGAACCTGTATCAAGTCCAAGAGGATTAATATCTGGATAAATATCTACAATTCCTTTAAGCTTATTCTTCTCTCTTTCAATCCTTCTGATAACCTCATAGCAGATATACTGTCCGTCAAGTTCATCCCCATGAGTGCCTGTAACTATAGAAATCCTTGGCATATCAATGCCGTTTTCTTCATTCATAAGTCTGTTCTTTCTTACTACCAGCCTTTCATGCACCGGCAATTCCACCGAAACAACTTCTTCTATCATAATACTCTCCCTGTAATATACTTATTCATCATAATCCCTAAGAATAATTGTGCTTGGCGTCTTCTTAACAATTATATGTGAAAATACAGAACTTGGCATGTAAGTCTTATCATCCATATATATCCTGCTTCCCGGATATATATGATTCTTTACTTTAACAACTGCTCTCTCTGAATCTCTTATAAGATTGTATAATGCCTTGCTCTTTTCTTCAAGCTTGGCTTTCTGAGCCATCTTTACAATCTTTGACTGGGTAACTCTCAATGCCATTTTACTATCATACTTTTCAGGCATGTTCTGTTTAATCATCTCAAACTTCTTATTAGCCATTTCAAAAGTTTCAATCTGTCCGTCTACTTCCTTAAGTTCCATAATAAGTTCTGCATATTCTTTTCTGATTTCTTTGGTCGAACCAACTCTCAACAAAGTCTTTACATTGCTTTCATGTCCACATGATGTAGTACTGATTCCCATAACACCAGTTACATCACCACCTATAATAGAACCTATGGGTCCCTCAACAAATATCCTGCCATATGTAAGCACCCTGCAGTTAAGAATATAATTACACTGTAAGTCTCCTTTGGCAATAACCTCTGTATTCTCAAAAAATCTGCCTGATATATTTCCCCCTGCCTCGATTTTTCCTGAATTCTTAGTATTAACACCATCCTTTAATACAATATCTTTCCCAGCAATAAGTGTTGCTCCCTCAACGAAGCCTCCAACATATATACTTCCCATGGCATGAACTGTTACACCACTTCTCACACTGCCTGTAATATTAACATCCCCGTTAAAGTCAATATTCCCCATGCTCATATCTAGATTACCATTAACCTCATATACATTAACAACACTTAAATCATAGTTACAGTATTCAATCTTTCCAGATATTGCAGCATAAGTTTCTTTACCATCATCAGATGTCTTAAAGCCCTTACCATGCAGTCTTGGCTTTGGTTTACCCTGCTTAGGAACAAGCAGCTTTCCACATACATCAAAGCCAAACTCCCCTTTAGTCGGCTCATGATATCTTGCCAGCAGATCACCCTCATTAACCTTTTCAAATCTCTTCTGGTTAAAGTAATCAATAGAACCATCTTCTCTTACTGTAGGTCTGTTATTATTAATTGCATCTGTATCAAAGAAAAACTCATAATATCCATCTTTTCCTGCCTCTACCGGTTTACCAAAAGCAACTTCAACAGGCTGGTCATATATTTTTTGTAAAATCATCCATCGAATTTTTTCTTCATCTATTCCCGTCTTAATTCCATTAAGCGATAGCTTATTCATGACTTCATCATATGTATATCCTTCATCACATTTGCCAAGCCTGACTGATGCGCTCATATTATCATCTGCAATATATACATAAACCTCATGTAACTCGATATCATCTATATCAGCTGTTTCATTAACTATTTCTGTATTGCTCATGCTGTTCCCCCTTTCCGAAGGTCTTATCCATTCATTATCAAAACACTGTACTGTAATAGCTGCATCTTAACATCCATACTTAAGCAGCCCATCCAGATTACTTCCCCTCTCAAGTGCAAGTCTTATCTTCTCCATCTCTTTAAAGGTATATCTTGGATCAGCATATAAAGAAACATCTACACCGCTTGTAAGTCCCATAAGAATTTCCTGTGACTGCAATTCATTAAGTGCAGGCTTCTCGTCATTCCATTTATCAGAAATTCTGTGTCTTGCCTCTTTCATGCTTACCGCATCAATAAACGGATCTGCATATTCAGAAACATCTATTCCTTCTTCAAGTCCAAGTCTTATCTGCTTCATCTGTCCTGATGAAAATCCAACCATGTTATACGGAGTAACATCTATCCCCTCCTCAAGTCCAAGTCTGATCTGTTCCATCTGTTTCCCATTATATTCATGAAGCAGATACTTAGTTATGTCGACACAGCTGTGTATTCCCAGCCTTATCTCATTGAGCTGATATTCATCATAATTATCCTCAACAAAAAATGTAAGGTCAATATCTTCTTTTTTTGCAAGTCTTATCTGTCTTAATACCTCTCCTGAATAACCAAGCTTTGCATACCTGGTCAGATCATAATTAAGCTCTGATGCAAGCCTTATCTCTCTCATAACAGAATGACTGAACTTAGGATTACATATATCATCCATATTCATTCCGCTACGCACAGCCTGCTTCAGTTCTTCCATCTGCATATAATCATACTGTGCATCTGCAAATCTGCTTACATCAAGTTTTTCTTCCAGACCAAGTCTTAATGCTTTCATCTGGGCAGCGTTAAATTCCTCTTTGCAATACACACTCACATCAACGCCATTCTCAATTCCTCTGATAATCTCAATAGTCTGTAATTCATCAAATCCCAGAGACTGCCAGACCTGCTTGTCTACAGTTTTGTTTTCTATATTCTTATTAATCTCTTCCACGTTCTGCATAAGCCCATCTCCCATAATCAAAACAAATCATCATATATCCGGACCTTAATAATATCTGTCTAAATTCTATCACACATACAGTCCGACTACAAGTTCTAACATTGTACATTTTTTATCAATGCCCTATATATCCTGTTCCGTCCAGAAATCCTTAATACATTTATAAGCATTACCCAGACTGACTGGAAATATCCTGTTCCACTCCCTAGGATACATACGCTCATATTCACCAGTCATAAATCTGTCATCCAGAAGTGCAATAACTCCCTTATCCGTATCCGTCCTTATAACCCTTCCTGCTGCCTGAAGCACCTTATTCATTCCCGGAATAACATAAGCATAAGAATATCCATTTTTACCAAACTCATCAAAATAATCCCTTAAAATGTTACGCTCCCTGCACACCATCGGAATCCCTGTTCCGACAATGACAGCTCCGATAAGGCTCTCATCCTTTAAGTCAATGCCTTCGGAAAATATTCCTCCAAGCACACAGAATCCTGCAAGCGAAGCCCCTTCTGGAAGTTCCTCATAAAATGCTGATAAGAAATTTTCCTTGTCAGCCTCCTTCATAAACCTTCCCTGCACAAGCACATTTACACAGCTTTCTGGTAAAAATGTATATTCTCCACCACATTCGACCACATTAACACCATTTTCCCACCTGAAGCACTCAAGAACACTCTCCATGTAAGAATATGACGGAAAGAACACCATATATCTGCCGCTTCTGCCAGAAATCATATGCATAATATAATCATGTACCTTGGCATATTCCCTTGCGTTTCTTCTTGTATAACGGCTTGTCACATCAGTAGCCACGACAATTCTCTTATTATTAGGTTCAAAAGAAGAGTGTGCATACACCGCTCTTTCTGATACATCACCTGAAAGCATTTCCTTAAAATAATTGACCGGAAGCAGCGTTGCTGAGAAGAATACCGTGCTTCTGCCCTGTGAAAGTCTCTCACTTATGTTGCCAGACGGGTCAACACAGTACAGATGTACAAGAAAGTTTCCATCATTATCATGCTCATTATAATAGACATATTTTTCATCAGCACAGTCATACATATTAAGAAAATGTCTCACTGCAAAGAAAAACTCGAGCAGCTCGTTAGTCACAGGCTCACCCTTATGCCTTTCCATAAACTTCTGCATAAGTCCCATTACACGCTCAAGGCTGGCTGGAAATGTTCCAAGACCACTCACAACCATGAATGTATCGCACTGTCTTTTATATTCGAGCAACTGCTTGTTACATCTGTCAAGTGCGCCTGCAAGCCGTTTGTCCATCTCTTTGACAAGCTTCTTAGCCGCAAGAAAATCTTCTTTTTTCAACACTGCACTGTACATTTCTCTTGCTCTGTCCACAAGGTTATGTGCTTCATCCACAAGAAACACATAATCACCCTTCGCACCATTGCCAAAATACCGCTTAAGCGACGCATCCGGGTCAAATACATAATTATAATCACATATAATTCCATCACACCAGTACGAAACATCAAGCGACATCTCAAACGGGCAGACATTATGTCTGTTGGCATATTCCATGACATTATCTCTTCCGATAACCATCTGGCTCGTTATTATGTCGTACACAGCATCATTAATCCTGTCAAAATGCCCCTTGGCATAAGGACATGCCACGGGGTTGCAGTTGCGCTCATCAAGTGGACATATTTTGTCCTTCGCTGTAAGAGTAACAGTTCTCATATGAAGCCCGTTATCTCTTAATATAGCATAAGTATCCTCCGCAACAGTTCTCGTTATTGTCTTTGAAGTCAGGTAAAATATCTTGTCTGACATCTGCTGTCCTAACGCCTGCACAGCCGGGAACACAGTAGACAACGTCTTTCCGACACCTGTAGGTGCCTGAATATATAGATTGGTATTATCTTCAATAGCCCTGTATACACTCACGCACAGATTCTTCTGCCCCTCCCTGTATTCATAGGGAAACTTAAGTTCTCTGATTGATTCCGTCCTTTTATGCCTCTCATCAAATGTATAATCAGTCCATCTCTTAAAGCCCGTAATCAGCTTATTAAACCACTCTTCAATTCTTTCAAATGTATATTCTTCCAGAAACTTGTTGATTGTCTCAGGCTCAGGAGTAACGTAAGTCATCTGGATTCCAATCTTTGACAGCTTCTTCTGGCTTGCATATATATAGCCATATACCAGTGCCTGGGCTTTATGCACATAGACCGGTTCTTTCAGCAGAGAAACATCTGTCTGCATAGTCTTTATCTCATCAATTATTGCATCGCTCTCCGGCCCTTTATTGCCATCCTCGTCATAATTAATATCTGCAATAATACCGTCAGCCCTGCCTTCAACCTGTAATACATACTCAATCCCTAAGTCAGATACAAGCGGTATCTCAATCTTTAAAGGCACTTCTGCATGATACATAGTTCCCATGCTGTGCTGGATTTTCCTGTGAATCCTTGCCCCCTCCTGCATGATTTTCACATCATTGCTGCCTGTATTCCTGTTGTCAATATCACCTTCTGCGCACATGAATTCCACAAGATTCCTTACAGATATTCGAAAGCAGTTTCCATTTACAGAGTACATACTATCTCCATTCAATAATGTTCTTCAATATCGTATATATAGGCATTGCCTGTCTTTCCGACTCTTTTAACCTGTTCCATGTAATTAAGCATTGCAAGTACACTGGCAGCAGTCTGCCTGTCAATATGCGCTGCATTTGCAAAATCCGCTGAAGTAAAGTTCTTCTCAAGCCCTTCTGGTACAAACTGCATATAATCCTGCGGACAGTCCAGTTCAACTATCTTTCTTATTCCAACAGGAATGCGATCATAACGCACACTTCCGCGCTTCTTATCGTAACTCCAGCCATTAAGAAGCTTATATTCTTCCATATCAATCAGCAGCAATGTAACCTTAAGATTCTGATTCTTTAAAAATGCTTTAATCTTATACAGTTCAAACATCGCGTCATACACAGAGCATCGCTTTGGAGACTTTCTTCTGGAAGTAATATCCCCTGTTTCCGGCTCAATCCAGCTTAAATACTTTTCATACGGCATCGGATATACAACCCTCACCTGATATTCATTCAGGAACACTGACAACTTATCCCTTAACTTGTTAAGCTGCCTTGTCTGAATCTCAATTATCCCATGCTCATTATATATATCTGCAAAATAACCGTCTATTGCAACCTCATGATTATCCTCATCAGGTTCATAATACATTTTTAATACTGCATGCAGTGTCTTTTCCGACAAAGTACCTATCCCCTTGTCATTATGGCTCTTACCGATTATCTTCTCTTTCGCCGCGTCAAAAGCCTGACTGTCTATATATTCAACTGGTTCTGCTGCAGATTTCTTTTTTGACATTGTGTACCTCGTATCAGATATATGTTATCATTGATAACAAGTATCTTACGAATACCTAAAAAAATCAAGGCATTTACCGATATAACCTATATAAATCCAATTAAGAACAGGAGAAAAACATGATATCAATAAGCATGTGCATGATTGTAAAAAATGAGCAGGACATTCTTGCAAGGTGTCTTGATTCATACGCAGGAACTTATGATGAATTGATTATTGTAGACACAGGCTCAACTGACAATACCAAAGAAATTGCCGCTCACTACACCGATAAAATATATGATTTTGAATGGATAAATGATTTTTCAGCCGCAAGAAATTTCGCATTTTCCAAAGCTGAATGTGACTACATATTCAGTGCTGACGCAGACGAAGTGCTTGATGATACTAACAACTACGCATTAAGAGAATTGAAACATATGCTTCTTCCAGAGATAGACATTGTCCAGATGTATTATGTCAATGCATCAGAATATAATTCTGTATACAATGCACACAAAGAACTCCGCCCGAAGCTTTTCAAAAGGCTCCGTCCATTCACATGGATTTCACCAATACATGAAACAGTACGGCTCACGCCAATCGTATATGACAGTGACATTGAAATTCTTCACATGCAGTCGGGCGACCATAGCAAAAGAGACTTTTCAACATATTTCAAAGCATTTGAAAAAGGTATCCACATTGAAGATTATGTAGTTACCATGCTGTGTAAAGAGCTTCTTATATCCGGTGAAGATTCCGACTTTATTGCTTTCAGGAATATATTTGAAAATGTTCTTTCCAAAGAAGGCAGAAGCAATGATTTAATGAAAGAAATCAACTGTATTCTTGCTAAGATATATATGGCAGACGGTGACACTGACGCATTCTTTAAGACCACTTTAAAAGCAGTTGCCGACAATCCTCCTGCTGAAATGTGTCTGATTCTCGGTACATTTTACATGAACCAGACAGACTATGAAGAAGCTGTGTTGTGGCTGTATAATGCTGCATTTGAGACAGAGAGCATACTTGATGTGGCAAGCAGCGGAAACAAGCCTTTATCTTTGCTTGGTAAATGTTTCGAGGAACTTGCCGCAGCAACAGACGACCCATACAAGGCTGCCCAATATAACGAAATGTCAGCCGACTATTATAGTCAGGCAGAAAATTGGAAGCTTCCGGAAGAATAAGAAAAAGCCTTAGGAAAATGTAATCTGAGCATCACATTTTCACTAAGGCTTTTTAATTATTTACTTATCATCATCAACATCAAAGAGCTTCAACTCTTCTACATCATTCTTACCTGACTTATCATCTCCATAAGAGACTGTGTCAGTTGATGTATCAAGTTCTGCGTAGCTGTCATCTTCGTCTGATTCGTACCCTTCAATTACTTTTTCAGTGTATTCATCAAGGTCAACACCATCCTTTGATGCCATGTTAAACACCTTCTTCACTTTCGCAAGCTTAGCACAAAGAACAATAGTAATCACTATAAATACCGCTATTATCAGTCCAAGTATTAATACTATCATCAGCCAGAATCTGCTGTTTCCTGATGTTTTTCCATTATCAGCCTTAACATCAGCATTAGCAGTGTCAGATTTCACAACAGAATACGCCTGAATCGAGCCATCACTTACCCTGTATCTGAACCATCCCTTCTCTCCAAGAGAACTTACTCCATAGAACAGGCAGTACTGTCTGTCAGCATCCATAAGTACCTGCACTTCTTTACCATTCATGGTAAACCTTGTAAGTGCATAACCTGCCGGCTTATCTAACGAGTTCGTTATAGGCAGAACAACATATGTTATCTCTGGTTCTGCAACAGTATTGTATGGTGAAAATGTTTTCGCAGTCTCATCATAGATGTAGAACCCGCCTTTTCCATCTTCACTTTCAAGATACATAAGGATAAGACCTGTCTTTATGCCTTTAACCGCATTTATCTTCTGACCATTATAATCGTAGTCAATCTCCTGATATCCATCTGGAATTGTGATTCCTGAATAATCCTTTACAACAGAATACTTCCTGCCATCTATCGTCACAGTTCCATCATTATTAACCGCCTGTGATGCATCTTCTGTAACAGCTTCTGTCTTTGACTCAGCCTCTGTTGTTGCTTCCTGACCATCCTCAAGTCTTGTTGTATATATTATATATTTCTTAACTGAACCATCTTCTGCAGTAACAGTAATTGTTGTTGTATTACTTCCCGGGTCCATTCTTCTACCGCTTATGCTTATCTTGGCAGCACTGTCATTAGCGGCAGCACTTACAACAAGCTCTGTAACATCAGCATCAACAGTTGCATTGTATGTTGTCCTGTCTGGTGAAAATGCTGGTGAAAGCGTTCCCGGACTTATCTGCAGGGACTTTAATGTGTTGTCTGAAGAATAGCTGGCTGGAGCTTTTGCAGTGACTTTTCCTGATGAAGAACTGCTGACTGTTGCAGGTTCTCCATTAACAGATATCTTTGCATCTCCTGTAACGCTAAGTGTTGTTGTTCCTGCAGCGATAATTTCAAATTTTTGTGAAATTGAAACTGTCGAATCACTAGTCATCTCAAGAGCGGAAAACATTACAACTCCGCTATTTGCTTTATCAACAGGTCGAATTATAGATTTATCATAAGAAACTTTAATTGTCGCTCCATCTATGTCTTTATCAGCAGATATTGTAACTGTTACTGTAACTTCACTTCCAACTGTACCACTTGCCGAACTTATAGATACAGAAACCTGCTCATCAGCCTTTGCATAATATGCAGGGATTAATGATATACCCATTATAAATATTCCGATAAAGGCAAGTAATCTTTTTATATTTTTCATAGTAATCCTTTCATATATTACTTACTGATTCACATCTCCTAAGCCAAGAATATATCTCTTTATAACAACAAAATCGAATAAATCTATTTCTCCATCTTTATTACAATCTGCTGCTTTCCAATATATTCCTGACGGCTCTGACATTCCCAGTATAGACCTTTTGACAACTACAAAGTCAAATAAATCAACTTCTCCGTCACCATTAGCGTCACCATATATAACAATCTCATATCTGCTGACCTCTTCGCCAGAAGAATTATATGTTATAAGGATATCGCCAGTACCAACTAATCCATCCTTCTCATTGCCATTCTTATTAAGTATCTTAGAATAAGCACCATTATAATTATCAATCTTATCAAGCACATCCTGGACATAACCTGATACAGTTAAACCACTTATGTATTTTTCATCCTCATCAACAGATAATGTTGTTGAAAATCCCGGATAAGCAACATCCGGTTCTGGATCTGGTTCCGGTGTTGGATCAGGTTCTTTATCCTGTCTTACAACAGTTATAGTATAGTCCTGATCATCGCCATTAGCTGCCGTAACAGTAATTGTAATATCATTACTTCCAACTGAAAGATCATGATACCCCAGTCCGCTTACATCTGCTGAAGAATCGAGTGTTGAACCCCCAACATATACTGATGAAGTCTCATAATCCACAATCAGACTATATTCTGTCGTATAGTAACTGAATGTTGGAGTTATAGAATAATCTTCAACATACAGGCTCTCAAGTCTGTTATTAGGGCTACCATTGCCTGTAGGTATCTCGCACACATTTTCAGGCATATTCTCATATACAGGTATTCTGAATATAAATGCTATATTATTCTTGTTACTGTCACTATAGCCCTGTGCGCTCTTAACTGATTCACTTCTAGGTGCAAGAACATTAGTCATATACTGGTGACCTCTTCCTGTCATATCAAATTTTTCATAATAAAGAGTATTCTGACCTCTGTTTATGTAACTTTTTCCAAGATATATTGCCCCACCAACAATGGACTTCATTCTCGTATTCCATGGTCTCAATGTCTCTGAATCAGTTCTTGAAGCATACCTGAGACCATTCTGTACCGCTGTCAGTCCACCGCTTGCATAAGCTCCTATATTATAGTAATTGTAATAACCCCAGTAGCCAGACTGTGTTCCTGATATACTGCTTCCATATCCGCTGTTTCCCTGCTCCTGTAATATTCTTGAAGCAAGATGATATGGGCTTACACCTGATTTCTGCCCAGCAAGAAGCAAACCGGTTATATATGTATAATCATTACCTTCATATGATAGATTATGGCTTGAATTCTCCATAAAGGTGCCATCAACCATGCTCTCAAGACCACTCTCATCCTGCAATGAACCATCAAATGAAAGATTCTCGAACATAAATATATTATCTGCATTAAGGAAATTTCTAGGATCAAGTGCATATTCAACAAGTGCAGAAGATGCCTGCACCCAGCCTCCTGAATCAAGCTGTGTGTACTCTCCTGTCTCCCAGTCATAGCACCCGTCAGCTACTGATTTCCATGATGATACAGCTGAGCCATATGTAAGGCTTCGACCAATCACATTCTGGTTATCCAGTACATCCGACCAGTCTTTCCCATTATGATCTGCCACAAACACCCAGTTAGGATATTGCGCATGAAGCTGTCTTAACCCATCCTTATAACTATCCGGGAATCCCTGTGAATCCAGGTACTCCTCGAAATCCGCATCCGGCTTATAATCATTTCTCTTATCAACAGTTATGTAACCGCCATATATATAGCCCCTTTCATAACTGCCATTAAGATAAAAGCCTATGCCATACCATGTATCGCCATCTTCATCAGTTGTCTCTTCATATATATCAAACTTAAATCCACCGCTTACAGTTGTAATAATACTGCTGTTTGTTGTAGGACCTTTTCTGATTCTTAAGCCTGTAACATCATAATTAACATGGCCCTGACCAATGGACTCTTCCGCCTTAGTATTAAGCACAGAAGTAACCGTAAGGCATGTCAGCACAAGCATACATAACATGACACCAATTGCGGCTATTCTTTTTGCACTACATTTGTATCCTGATTTCATGTAATCACCTGACTCCTGAATGTATAGTATTAACTAGTTTCTTCCAAATTCTGAAAGCTTTAAGCCCTCATTTCTCTCAAGTACCATATTAACAGACCAGCTATTGGCAAATACCAGAAGCGGATTGCCCTTAAGGTCTTTTATCTTCTTCATATCTGATGTACCAACAATTCTGTTCACATCAATTTCCTCAGGATTCTCAATCCAGCGGATATGCTCGTATGGAAGCGGCTCAAGTCTGATATCAACACCGTATTCATTCTTAAGACGGTATTCGAGAACTTCAAACTGAAGGACACCAACAACGCCCACGATAATCTCTTCCATTCCTGTATTGAACTCCTGGAAAATCTGAATCGCACCTTCCTGTGCAATCTGGTTGATACCCTTAATGAACTGTTTTCTCTTCATAGTATCAATCTGTCTTACTCTTGCAAAATGTTCTGGTGCAAATGTAGGTATACCCTCAAATGCAAATTTCTTGTTAGATTTGCAGATAGTATCACCGATAGAGAATATTCCCGGATCAAATACACCGATAATATCTCCTGCATATGCCTCATCAACAATATGCCTCTCCTCCGCCATCATCTGCTGAGGCTGGCTGAGTCTTATCTTCTTGCCACCCTGTACATGGTTAGCTTCCATTCCGGCTTCAAACTTACCGGAACATATTCTCATAAAAGCAATTCTGTCTCTGTGTGCTTTATTCATGTTAGCCTGAATCTTGAATACAAATGCTGAGAAATCCTCGGTAAATGGATCAATAACTCCCTGGTCAGACTTTCTTGGAAGCGGAGAAGTTGTCATTGATAAGAAATGCTCAAGGAAAGTCTGTACACCAAAGTTAGTAAGCGCTGAGCCGAAGAATACCGGTGTAAGGTCACCAGCACTTACCATTTCCTGGTCAAACTCTGCACTTGCTCCGTCTAACAGTTCGATATCTTCCTGAAGCTTGTCGTAGAAAGCATCACCAATTCTGTCCTTAAGAACAGCCTCATCTGATGCGTCAACAATCTCAGTATCAACTTCCTTCTGACCATTCATGGCTGCCTTGAATAAAGAAACATTTTTCTCTTTACGGTCATATACGCCCTTGAATTCCTTACCGCAGCCGATAGGCCAGTTAATTGGGCATGTAGCAATTCCAAGTACGCTCTCAATCTCATCAAGAAGCTCAAATGGGTCATTAGCCTCTCTATCCATCTTATTAATAAATGTAAATATAGGAATGTGTCTCATAACACATACCTTGAAAAGCTTGATAGTCTGTTTCTCAACACCCTTAGAAGCGTCAATAACCATGACCGCAGAATCTGCTGCCATAAGAGTTCTATAAGTATCCTCTGAGAAATCCTCATGTCCCGGAGTATCAAGGATATTAATACAGTAGCCTTCGTAGTTAAACTGAAGAACTGAAGAAGTTACCGAAATACCTCTTTCCTTCTCAATCTCCATCCAGTCAGAAACCGCATGCTTGGCAGTCTTCTTACCCTTTACAGAACCTGCAAGGTTAATAGCTCCTCCATAAAGCAGGAACTTCTCTGTTAATGTTGTCTTACCAGCATCCGGGTGAGAGATAATGGCAAATGTCCTTCTTTTCTTAATTTCACTTTCTAAACTCACTGTTTTACTCCTTTATAAACATAATACATAAACAATTCATACCCGTTCCGGCATACACATAATATAAGCCTGTGACGCAGTCTACGGCTTCACAGGCTTACTCTAATCAATAGTCTTCGAATTATTCACGGTTAAGACCGAACTTGTATGAAACCTCAGACTTGTCATCAATTCTTCTGAAAATGTTGACTACTCTGTCCATAACCGGTTCGAAATCTTCCTCATTCTCAACCTCAACAGTAACAACCTGTCCGTCTTCCTTAATAACTGCATCCTTAACAAGTGCTAATGCCTTGATATCTTCCTCAGTCTGGGCAACCTGTTCAGGTGTTGTTAACATCTTTGATTTACTCTTATACTTAACAGCGTATGTTCTTGTCATCATATCCTCCTATTGGCTCTTCGTAGCAATATAATCTCATATGTCATTATATTATATAACATGTTTTGGGATTATGCAATGGGGTTTAGTGCGCATGGTAATTGTTTTATCTTAATTCCAGCATCAAATATGGTCTTACTTACATGAAAATATAATGTTTTATCAGCATCACCAATAAGACTGCTATTACTTTTCTCAAAAACAACATGTACCTATACAATCCTTGAAGCTTTCTTCATCTATGAATCAATCTCTACACTCTTGCATTAACTATATAAATATGCTACCATATCCAAAGTAATTTTACAACATAATGTTATTTATGAAACACTATATAGATTGAAGAATCGAGGTATACCCTATGTGGTACATAGCACACACAACTGCCGGCAGAGAGCTAGATGCCGTTGATAAATGCCGCAAATCCATTCCAGAAGATATAGCAGCAAGAGTATTCTCTCCTATCTGGCAGCACGCCAAGAAATATGAAGGTTCCTGGCATCTTGACAATGACATTCTATTTGCAGGATACATATTTATAGAGAGCGATTCAGATTCCAAGACTCTTGAAAAACTTCTCTGGCGTATACCTAATGTAGTTTCTCCTGTCCGCATAGGTGGGGATTTCAATGCCCTTAACAAGGAAGAAGAACAATATCTTCGTCAGCTTATGGACGAGTATAACTATATTGCTATGTCATATGGATATATTGTAGATAACCAATTAATGATATATAAAGGGCCTCTTAGCGGAAGGTCTGATATGGTTAAGAAGATTGACAGACATAAGAGAATTGCTGATGTAGAAGTATATCTGTGGCATCAACCTAAGCGTGTTCGTGTCGGACTAGAAATAATAGATAAAATCACTGCACAGGAATATGCAAAAATCAAATTACAATAACTGGAGATTTCCCATGAATAATAAAATCACTAATACAGATATTAATGAATTCGAAGAATTTCTTATAAATAAAAATAAGAGCAGAATAACTCTTGATAAATATATGCGGGATATACGAAGATTTCAAATCTTTCTTTCTGATAACAGTTACCAAATATCTCAGGATACTGCAGATAAATATATCGAGATTCTTAAAAATGCTGATTACAGTATAAGCAGCATAAATACTATTATATCATGTATAAACACATTTTGTAATTTTATAGGAAGAAATGATATTCACTGCGTTAATCTTAAGAAATCTAAGACCGAATCAACAGATTCTAACTTACTTACAGTTGATGAATATAACCAACTCCTTAAAACCGCTATAAACAATAACGATTATAGAATAGCTATGTTAATTCAAGTCCTTGGAAATACAGATATAAGATTAAACGAATTGCAATACCTTACTACACACTCTTTAGAAATGGGAAAAATTACTGTTATACGTAACAGCAAAGAATATAACATCAGAATTCCAAATGATTTATTGTATGGCTTATATGAATATATAGACCATGAAGCAATAATAAATGGGGTGATTTTCTGTACTAGAAAAGGCACCCCTCTTGAAAGATCTAATATATGGAGATTGATTAAGAAACTGGCTGTTGATGCTGGGATTAATCCGGATAAAGTTTATCCGCAGAATCTGAAGCAGCAGCTTGGGAAGAAATATTATAGTATAAAATACTAATCTACTTCATACTCTTCTCTTAATCTATCAATCAACTCAAATGTAAAAAACTCTGTACCTCTGTCAGGTATCAGTTCCAGTCTTGCAATGGTTTCTTCTTAATATGGCTTTATCATTCAAATCAATCGGCACAAATATGCGTATATTATCCTGTTCATTCTCACAGTCTTTATATTCAGGATAATCAAGCAATGATTTATCTGCTAGTTATGGTTCATTATATAAATCAACTTTGTATCATTAGGTATTGGATACGAATCTATTCTATGATGCTCCATCTATATTCTCCTTGTCAAATATTTCTACAATAATTACAGTCACAAGCCATGTAAATTTTTCCAAGCCTCTATCAATTCATCTCTGTTATCTTTATACCATTCTTCAATTTCTTAAATCATTGATGTTGACCATTTTTTATTACCATCTTTATATAACTTTCCGTCGCTTAATCGGAAAACAGCCTCATATTCATTATGTAACACATGAATTTCAATGAAATCTATTTAATATATCTAACAATCTATATTTATTTTGTTCTGATATATTATCTTCTACAATATATATCAATCTCTTATACTTGAACATTGTTTTCACATAATGATTCTATTTATACTCCTCACATCTCAGAAAAGAAATCACTACTATAATAAACTACATTCATTCAAATCTCCTTCTTGCACCATTCTACTGTCTCTGCAATTCCCTCTGAAAACTTATAATCCGGTGCAAATCCTGTATCTTTAACTAAATCCTGTATATCTGCACACAAGTACATAACCTGGCGTGGACCATAGGCAACTTCTCCAAAACCAATCTCTGCTTCCGGATTAACCGCATTTCTTATATCCTCGATATAATCCTTAAGCGGTCTTGCCTCTCCCCCACCAATACAGTAAACCTTGCCATTAATACCTTTTTCTCCTAGTAAATAAAATGCCTTCCCCGCGTCCTTGGAGTACAGATAATCCCACATCTGCTCTCCCTTTGTACATGATGGCTTCTCTCCTATTAACAGCTTTCCTATTGTAGACATAACCATCGTCGCACTTCCGTCATATGGACCATATACACTAAGTATTCTTGTCCATATATGTCTGATCCCCAACTTTTCACACTGGATTCTTGTCATCTGTCCTGCACACAGCTTTGCCATTCCATAGCCATTCTCTGGAAATGCAGGAACCTGCGAATTAAGCTTTCCTTCAACTCTTCCATATTCCGCCTGTGACCCGGCACCTATGAATGCACTGCAGCCCATAACAGCAGCTGCATTTACAGCATCCAGTGCATACTTCACATTCATATTCTGTATATACATATCATTGCGGCAGTCGCCAAATGTTCCATCCCACCCAAAGTGATAGAATACATCCGGCTTAACTCCTGTCTCCTGCACAAGCTTTGGCAGTTTATCAAGCTCACTAAGGTCACATTCAACCTTCTTAAGTGAATCCGATTCCTTAATTCTGCAAGAACGCTTTGAATCCTTTCTTACAACTGCTATAACCTTAACATTATTTTTCATAAGAGCATCTATAAGACCTAAGCCTACCGCTCCTGTACATCCTGTAACAACTGCCGCCTGCATTGTGCCTCCTGCTGTTTTACTACTCTTCGTCCATTAATGGAATAAACATCTGTTTCTTTAATTCTTCTCTTGGAAGAAACGGTGCAAGATCCTCCAGTGGAGGGCTTACAAGTGTACCATCCTCTAATCTCTTGGTACTGCTCTTAGGCTCCCATACCTGCTTAGTATCTGTAAATATCTCACAGAATACAGGTCCGTCTTCCTTTAACACCTCATCTACAGTCTTCTTCATCTCTTCATTAGATGAAGCACTGTAGTATTTATATCCGAAAGCCTCTGCAATCTTCTTGAACTCAGGGAATGATAAATCTCCTGATTCCGGTCCGATTCCAATCTTGCAATGCTCCTTAAACAGATTATTCTGTGTAAGTCTTATTGAATGATATCCGTTATTGTTGATAAGGAATATCTTGATTGGAAGCTTATTAGTAAGTATTGTCTGTAGTTCCTGAAGGTTCATCATTATACTTCCGTCACCTTCAAGACATATTGTATTTCTTCTGCTGCCACCTATACATGTTCCAATAGCTGCAGGAAGTCCATATCCCATGCTTGCTATGGCACTGTTATTAGCCATACGGCTTCCCTTCTGGATTACATATGCCTGATTACCTACAACACAGCATGCGCCATTAGACACTGCTGTAAGACTGTTTTCTGGAAGTCTGCTGCTTAAATATCTTACAAATGCATATACATTTGCAGTGCTTCCATTCTCCTCCCACTGTCTTGGCTGTACTGCCGGATATTCCTTCTTCCATCTCTGTGTTGTTGCGAGCCATTCACCACCTGCTGATACAGGTGCAATAGCTGCCGCCTGCTTATCAAGCTTTGTGAGGAAATCCTTAGCATCAGCCCATACTGGCATCTCAACATGGATAGTAGGCTTCTTTAACTCAGCCTTATCAACATCAACCATTATGACCTCTGCTGCTCTTGCCCATGTTTTCCAGTTATATCCAGTCTGTCTGATAGATATTCTTGTACCTACAGCAAGTATTAAATCGGCATTCTGAATAGCCCAGTTACCTGGTCTGTCGCCCATATTACCTGCTCTTCCACAATACAGAGGATTATCATCTTCTATTAGATCCACTGCATTCCAGTATGTAACGATAGGCATATTAAGCTTTTCTGAAACTGATCTGAACACATCATAAGCACCTGAAAGTCTTATTCCATAACCTGCATGGAATACTGGTCTTTTGGCATTCTTAATCTTTTCAAGTACAGTTCTTACAACATCTTCACTTACCTGTGGCGGAAGCTTTGCATCATCCTCTGCCGGATTATATCCTTCAAGCTCATCAGTCTCAATATATCCGCCCTGAAAATTAACAGGAATATCAATCCATACTGGACCCGGTCTGCCTGTTGTTGCCAGATGCCATGCCTTTTCAAGTGCATAACGGATATCCTTAGGGTCTTCTATCATAGTTGCATACTTTGTCATATTAGACACAGACTTAACTATATCGTATTCCTGATCTCCCATTGCACGAAGCGGTGTCTCTGTAAACTGAAGTGCATATCTTGAGGTTGTGTCGTAACGAACCTGTCCACTTATAATAAACATAGGGATAGAATCAAGCCACCCTCCTACTACACCCGTAAGTGCATTGGTCCCTCCTGGTCCAGTTGTAACACATACAGCGGCAATTCTGTTATCAATTCTTGCATACGCTTCGGCAGCTATGGCACACGCCTGCTCATGATGATTGTATGTTACCTTAAGCTTTTCATTATGTCCCAATGCATCGTTAAGATGCATTGCACCACCTCCAACTACAGAAAATACATCTGTAACGCCATGTTCCACAAGGAAATTGGCAACATAATCTGCTAAACGAATTCTCATAAACTGCCCTCCACATATACCGGTTAATTACTGATTAACAGCTTCCTTAATAGTCTTAGCCATATAATCAATCATCTCATCTGTCATTCCTGGATATACTCCTACCCAGAATGTATCTCTCATAATTCTGTCTGTTGTATCAAGTCCGCCTACTACTCTGTAGCCTTCTCCTGTTGCTCTCATCTCATCAAAGCATGGGTGCTTTATAAGATTTCCTGCAAAAAGATTTCTTGTCTGTACTCCGTGGCTCTCTACATACTCAACTACTGCCTTTCTGTCAATTCCTTCCTTTACTGTTATAAGGAATCCGAACCAGCTTGGTCTTGAGTTCTCACATGGTACAGGAAGTATTACCTTATCCTCTATATCTGAAAGAGCTGCTCTTAATCTGTCGAAATTATGTCTTCTTCTCTCAACAAATGATGGGAACTTCTCAAGCTGTGCACAGCCTACCGCTGCCTGCATATCTGTTGCTTTAAGATTATATCCAAAATGTGAATATACATACTTGTGGTCATATCCTAATGGAAGTTCTCCATACTGCTTGTCAAATCTGTGTCCGCAGAGGTTGTCCTTTCCTGATGGGCATACACAGTCACGTCCCCAGTCTCTGAATGAACGGATACACTTATTAAGAAGTGCATTATTAGTATATACTGCTCCTCCTTCACCCATTGTCATATGATGTGGTGGGTAGAAGCTGCTTGTTCCAATATCTCCGATAGTTCCTGTGAACTTTTCTTCTCCATTGATTGTGTACTTAGAACCAAGTGCGTCACAGTTATCTTCTACAAGCCAGAGATTGTGCTTGTCACAAAATGCCTTTACTGCTGAAAGATCAAATGGATTACCAAGTGTATGTGCAATCATAACAGCCTTAGTTTTGTCTGAAAGTGCATCTTCAAGCTTTGTAACATCAATGTTGTACTGTGGAATAGTAACATCAACAAATACAGGTACTGCACCATACTGGATAGCCGGTGTTATTGTTGTAGGGAAACCTGCTGCTACTGTAATAATCTCATCACCTCTCTTGATTCTTCTGTCTCCGAGAAGTGGTGATGTAAGTGCCATAAATGCATTAAGGTTGGCAGATGAACCAGAGTTTACTACTGATACATACTTTACTCCGAGATATTCTCCAAGCTTCTTCTCAAATTCATCTGTATAACGGCCTGCTGTAAGCCAGAATTCAAGTGCTGAATCAACAAGATTCATCATTTCCTTGCTGTCATATACTCTGCTCGCATAAGAAATTCTGTCACCTTCCTTATACTGCTTCTGGTTATGGTACTTCTTGCAGTATTCATCTACAATACCAAGAATCTCCTGTCTTGCTTCTAATTCATTCTTATTGTCAAACATATCATATCCTCTTTCTTATTTTATTAACTCTGCCCTACTCAGTAAAGAATTCTTCAATCTCTTTATCCATACATGCAACGGCATCTCCGCCTGCTGCATATACCTTTGACCATTCAACACTCTTCTCAATTGCTGTATCAAAGTTCCATCTGGGCTTCCAGCCAAATGTTGTCTTTAACTTTGAGCAGTCTAACTTTAAGAAATTGGCTTCATGAGGTCCTCCGTCATATTGGTTAATCCATGAAAGACCTTCTCCCCACTTGTTACAGAATGTATTAACAAGTGTCCCTGTTGTAATGCAGTCGCTCTCATCTGGTCCTACATTATAGAAGCCTGCATACTTCTTATCACTGTACTGCTCCTTTGCAATCATAAGATAAGCTGCAAGCGGCTCAAGTACATGCTGGTATGGTCTTGTTGAATGTGGATTACGCACAATTATATCTTCCTTCTTAACTGCAGCTCTTACACAGTCAGGAACGATTCTGTCATTGGCGAAATCTCCTCCGCCTATAACATTACCGGCTCTTGCTGTTGAAACTGCAACCTCCATATCATTGAAAAATGAATTGATATAGCTGTGTGTTACAAGCTCTGAACATGATTTGCTGTTAGAGTATGGGTCATATCCGTCAAGAGGCTCATTCTCTCTGTATCCCCATGCCCACTCATTATTATGGTAAACCTTGTCTGTTGTTACATTTAAAAATGATTTTACACACGGGTTAAGTCTTACACATTCACAGATATTAACTGTTCCCATAACATTAGTTTCATAAGTATATACAGGGTCTTTGTATGATTCCCTTACGATAGGCTGTGCTGCAAGATGAAGCACTATCTCAGGCTGTGTCTCTTCAAACACCTTCTTAAGATGCTCAAGATCTCTTATATCACCTATTACAGAATTCATCTTATCCTCTACATCTATCATTGAAAAAAGGTTAGGCTCAGTAGGTGGAACAAGTGAATAACCTGTCACTTCTGCTCCTGCTTTAAAAAGGATTCTGCAAAGCCATGAACCTTTGAATCCTGTATGTCCTGTAACAAGAACCTTCTTTCCTTTATAAAAACTTAAATCCATCTTAATCCTCCCGGCTTAGTCCCATTTCTTCCAAGGAGCTGTTCCAGTTGCAAGATACTTCTCGAGCATATCCATCTCTCTCTTGGTATCCATGCACTGCCAGAAGCCCTTATGCATATAGGACATTAACTGACCTTCCTTTGCAAGTTTTTCTAGTGGTTCTCTCTCAAATACAGTGTCATCACCATCAATATAGTCAAATATTTCAGGATTAAGCACCATATAACCTGCATTGATAGGTGCACCGTCTGTATGACTCTTCTCTCTGAATGACTTAACAGCGTTGTCTCCTCCGATATCAAGTACACCCTTCTGCTGTTCAAGCATTACGGCTGTAAGAGTAGCAATCTTGCCATGCTCCTTATGGAACTCAACAAGCTTGTTCATGTCTACATCACAGACACCGTCTCCATATGTCATAAGGAATGGCTCGTCCCCTACATATTTCTGGATACGCTTGATTCGTCCTCCAGTCATTGTATTAAGACCTGTATCAACTACAGTAACCTTCCATGGCTCACAATGCTGCTCGTGAATAATCATATCGTTAGAGCCTTTTGTGAAGTCAAATGTAATATCACTGTTATGAAGAAAATAATCCGCAAACCATTCTTTAATTACATACTGCTTATATCCTGCACATATAATAAACTCATCAAAACCATAATAAGCATATTCCTTCATAATATGCCAGAGAATTGGCTTTCCTCCTATCTCTATCATTGGCTTTGGCTTAAACTGACTTTCTTCACTTATTCTTGTTCCGAAACCTCCAGCCAGTAAAACAACTTTCATTGATAATACTCTCTTTCTCTCAAATATCAGATTATAATTTCACAATTAATCTTATGTTACAATTTACCATTCGTCATTTTAACATTATCGACTATTTTCGTCAACTTTTTATACATAAAAAATAAGCAATAGCCATCGCAAACTGACTATTGCTTATTTTAATTTCTTATTCAATTTTAAACATATGGATATTTTTTGTGCTTATACGATAATCACAACATGATATATTATATTACCATTTTTATACTATTAGTTAATACAGAATTTGGCATTCTCATCACTGTTAACACATTTTCTTTTCCTTTTACAACACCGTTAACAATATTATACTTTATTCCATTCTGAATATATGTTCCAGTATAATTAAATTTTACTAAACCATTTTCAAGATAAAACATTCCATTTTCATTGCTTGCAACGCCATTGTATTTAAAGTTAACTTTTCCGTTCTCTATTCTCCACCAGCCATTTGCATTCTGTCTGATTCCTGTATAGTCATATCTTATATAACCACCTTTTACATATACCCAGTCTGAGCCATCCTGAATTACATTTGTATATCCGAAATTTACCTTTCCATTTTCGAGATAAAATCTTCCGTTTTCATTTGTCGCAAACCCTGTGTAATTGCTTTGCACATGACCATTCTTTACATATACCCAGTCTGCTCCATCCTGAATTAAATTCGTATATTTAAAATTAACTTTTCCGTTCTCTATGTAGAATCTTCCATTTTCGTTATCTGCCAGTCCTGTATAACTAAAATCTACTTTTCCGTCTTTTATTCTCCACCAGCCATTTGCATTCTGTCTGATTCCTGTATAATTAGTATTTACATGACCTTTCTCTACATATACCCAGTCTGCTCCATCCTGAATTACATTTGTATATTCGAAATTTACCTTTCCATTTTCAAGATAAAATCTTCCATTTTCATTTTCTGCAAATCCTGTGTAATCATTTTTTACATGACCATTCTTTACATATACCCAGTCTGCTCCATCCTGAATTAAATTCGTATATTCAAAATTAACTTTTCCGTTCTGGATATAAAATCTCCCATTCTCATTATCTGCTAATCCTGTGAAGTTAAAATTAACTTTTCCGTCCTCTATCCTCCACCAGCCGTTTGAGTTCTGTCTGATTCCTGTATAGTCATATCTTATCTTTCCATTTTCTACATATACCCAGTCTGCTCCATCCTGTTCTACACTTGTATATGTTGTGTCAACTTTACCATTCTTTACATACATTCTTTCATTGTCACAGTCTGCAAATCCTGTAAAGCTTGTATCTACCACATCATCTGCATAATAATAGTAATTTCCATCTTCTGCCTTACTAAGACCATTCTTCTTTTCAACAACTCCTGTTGCAGGTATCTCTGTTACATCTGTCTTCGCATCACATACTGTACAATGGTGGCTCTTGCTTCCTGGTGTTGTCTCTGTTGCTTCAACATCTACTGTCCACTCTGTACTGAAGCTGTGTCCCTTTGCTGGGATTGTTTCTGTGTATGTCTTCTTGTCACATGTTCCTGTTGTAGATGTACATGTATATGTAAGCACTCCTGCCTCTGTACATGTTGCCTGCTTTGTTATCTTTGACTCATACTTATGTGTATGTGTTGTCTCTGATGTTCCAGATGGTGTATATATCATATAGAAAAGATTGATTGAATCTCCCTTTGTTACAGTTACAGCACCCTTAGCAACATCTACTGTTAATGTACCATCAGAACCAACTTTTTTGCTTGTTCCATTAACTTTTACGCCCTTACCAGAAGCTGCCGTTGTTCCGCCAAATACAAGTGTAAGCTTTCCAGCGGATGGTGCTGTGAACTTAATACTTGTTGATGACTCCATCTTAAGGCATTTTGTAAGTGTAAGACCGTTGTATGTTGCTGTACCTTTATTTGTTGCTATGCTTCCTGTAATACTATAGAAGTCACTTGTTGTTCCTGATTCTGTAAAGTTATGTACCTTTGCATCTCCTGATACCGGTGTGTCAGGTGTAACAGGTGTATCTTTTCCAATAGCTGGAATAACTGCTGTTTCATTATAACCACATCCTGTACATGTGCGGCTCTTAAGACCTTCTTCTGTCTCTGTTGCAGGTGTAACAACTACCCACTCACCATATGTATGTGTATGTGAAGTGCCAGATACGCTTCCACCACCTACTGATACAAGAGATGTCTTGTATGCATTAAGCTTATCCTTTAATGGCCTGTTGAGTGAATAGCTTGTATCATCAACACTGTTATCAAATGTCCACTTGAAATCTCCGCCCATAATACGTCCTGCATACTTAGTTACAATTGAAGGAACATCTGCAGGTGCATCAATATCAGCAGTATCAACACCTAAATCAACCTTAGTATCAAAATTAGAATATGTCTTTCCACCCTGCTTTGCCTTATAAGTTGAAGGTACTGTTTCACTTCTTGATGTTGCAAGATATGCATCGAAATCAGTTGCACTTGCAGTTGTTGTACCAGCATCCGAATTAGCATATATAACAGACTTCTGACCTTCCATATAGTTGTTGTATGCCTTGATGACACCACCATTCTCTCCTGAGAATATTCCACCTGCCAGAACATCACTTCCCTGCATTGAACTGAGCATTGGATAATTACAGTTTCTGAAATAGTTAGCCTCTACGAATGCCTCACTATCCTTTGCAGCGCCTACACCATATTTAGAATTACCATCATAGTAGTTATTATATACATGAACTGACATTGTTCTGATACGAGGATGTCTTGAATCAGAATGGTCAAACCAGTTATGGTGATATGTAATCCAGTTCTCACCTGACTCTGACTTCATGCCACAAAGTGACATCTTTCCTGAATCCCAGAAATGATTGTAAGATACTGTCACATACTGAGAATTATCCTTTAAATCCATAGAGCCATCGCCCTTAGCCTGGTCACCATCTGAACCAGCATTACCATAGAACACATCGTTGTTATGTACCCATACACCACGTGACTGCTTAAGAGATATACCATCTCCGTCGCCTCCACCGCCCCAGTTCATAAGACCAAGGTTTCTTACTTCTATGCCTGTTGACTGGAATACAGCCACACCTGCTTCATATAAAGTAGCATCATCACCAATACCCTCAAATGTTACGTTAGCTGCTCCCTTAACACCAATTGCATATGCTGATGATACATCTTTGCAGGCAAGTCCGCTTAATGTAACCTGACCTATAATACGGATAGCAACTGGCTGGCAGTTATTCTTAGCCTTAATTGCCTGTGTAATAGCTGCTACACCTGTATATTCTGTGTTACCAATCTTCATCTTAACTGTATTCTTATTAGCTTCTGTAACATAAAGAACAGATGCATTAGACTTTAATGTACCATCGTTGTTATATGCACCAACGCCATTCTTTACCGGTGAATTACTTGAAAATGTAAATCCGCTTCTGTCATGTGCATTTACAGTAAGCTTATCTGAAACGATAGCAGCTGATGTATTCTCCTTGCCATTGTTCAGCGGAACAATCTTCATAACATAATCGCCTGCTTTTAATCCTACAGCATCCGCTCTCATGTAAGATGGATACTTTCTGATAAGCTCATCGTCCAACTGGACATAAGCTGAATCTGAGGCACTTGCAGACTTAACATATACATTGTAACCTGTAGCTCCTGTTACAGGTGTCCACTTAACATATGCTGTCTCAAGCCAGCCTGATGCTTCTGTTATTGCGCCAGAAGCTGCATGTACTGGATTCATGTCAAATACTATAACTGACACTGCCACCATTACACATGCAAGTAATGCACTCATAAATTTTTTTACTTGCTTTTTCATTTTTCCTCTCCTTTTCCATTTTATGCACATTTTTGTGCAAATTTGATATGTTTTATTCATAAATCATGTTTATATTACCATTATTGTACAATATTTTCAACCGCATTTTACATGTTAGAGAAAATTTTTCGTAATTTTAACACATTATTTCTTTTCCTAAAGTAAATGAATATACAATTTTTTCTTTTACAGTTTTTCCGGTAAGCTGTCCCAGCGCTTTTGCATAGTAATCAAGCTGGATTGCGTATCTTTTGACAAGCTCTTTTTCCCCCGCTTTGCCCTTCATAACCCTGTCAGTCTTATAATCAACAATCACAAGTTCTCCGTCCTCTTCAAAACACAAGTCAATTATACCCTGTATAAGCTGTCCTTCGTACTCAAATACAAAAGGCTGTTCTCTTCTGACACTGCCACAGTTCACCGCATTTGCAACTCTCCTGCCTGTATCTGATTGTACAAATGTATATATATCCCACGGATTGACACTTTTCACCTGTAATTCATTCATCTTGCCTGTTTCTAACATTCTGTTAATATCTGCTTTAACTCCATCAAGGTTCACACTCACTGAATAGTCAAGACATTCCATAACCCTGTGATATGCGCTACCACGCTCATTAGCAGCAAGCTTAACTTCCTCACCGCTTATGAACTTTGGAATTATGCTGTTTGTCTCATCACATTCTTCCTTTTTAAGTGCTGTCTTCACAGATTCATCCATGTAAGCATTTTCCTCTGAATCATCATCCGCCTGCATAGCCTTAAGCTGCGAAACCGTCAGCTTCATCCTTCCGGCTGCGTTATCATCAGGAACATACTCCGGAAGCTCCTCTAATAAAGGATAAGACACAGCTTCCATAATTTCATCAGCCAGTCCCCCGATTCTAACAGCATTCGCTTCACCAGCCATCTCCCCGGATTCATCCACATCAGCCCAAGAATCCTCTCCGGCATCAACCATCACTTTAAAGCTGCCTTTCAATTTATCTGAATCCATAAGACACACTGGCATTATCATATCAAGATAGTTCTTTATATTCTCACTGTCCGCGAAAGACAACATTCCATCTGCTGCAAGTTGCTTTGCACTTCCCCTGTATTTATCAAGTGTCTTGTCTGCATCTTTTACAACTCCGGTAATTATGAGTTTTTCTCTTGCTCTTGTCATTGCAACATAGAGAAGTCTCTCTTCCTCAGCTATCGACTCCCTTACAATTCTTCTTGCCATAGCACCTTTAATAATAGTAGGTGTCTTCGTTCTTCTTTCAAGGTCAACATAATCAACTGCAATTCCTAAGTTCTGGTCTACAAGCACAGGCGCAGTTGCGTCCATAAAGTTAATGCTCTTATGCGCCCCAGCAAGTATTACAATCGGAAATTCCAGACCTTTACTCTTATGGATACTCATAATTCTTACAAGATTCTCATTGTCAAGGCTGGCAGCCCCCTCTGCAAAATCTTCGTCAAACTTCTTAAGTCTTTCAATATATCTTAAGAAATTAAACAGACCTGAATAACTTGACTTTCCATATCCCGCTGCTCTTTCCAGCAAGACATTTAAGTTAGCCTGTCTCTGTGCTCCGGCAGGCATTGTTCCCACATAATCGTAGTAGCCTGAATCATATATCATCTCCCAACACAGATCATATAGTGACTCAACACTGCTCTTGTCTCGGTATTCTGTGAGCTTTGCAAGAAATAATGCACATTTGCCGGACAGCTGCTTAACATCCGTCTCCTGTATCTTATCTGCTCCGCCAAGCACTGCAACTGCTTTCAAATGTTCATACAGATTATTATGCACATTCTTATCTGCATGCTCTCTGCCAAGCTTTCTCACCATTCCAAGCTCCGCTGCCGTAAATCCTCCAAAATAAGACATCATCGCCGCCGCAAGGCTTATCTCCTGAACCGGATTATCTACTATCGTAAGCATGCTTAAGATTACCTGTATCTCACGCACGCTGAAATATCCTGTTGACGAATCTGTATACGCCGGTATCCCCCTGTCCATCAGGGCATCTGCAAATGTATCCGCCCAGCCTGTAACTGACCTTGTAAGAATTACAATATCCCTGTATTCTGCCGGTCTGTATATATTCTCATCTGAATCATATACATTTATGCCAGAAGCAACTATTCCCTCAATCAGCTTTGCAAGCCTGTCTGCCTCAAGTTCTCTTGTTGTCGCCTCTTCTTCATTCTCTGAAGATATAAGAATAACGTCTGTACTCTTGTTGGCTTCATCACCGTAATTACTGTCACTATATTCAGGATATGGAAATCCTGCATTAAGCCTTACCGATTCGTCATACCCGATTCCTGAAAAATTCTTATTCATGATATGACTGAACACATCATTGGCACACTCAAGTACATTTTCCCGGCTTCGGAAATTCTTCTGTAATTCAATTCTAACATTATCGCCAGTCTCGCCGTATGTATCGTACTTCTCTATGAAAAGCTCCGGGCAGGCAAGACGGAACTTGTATATGCTCTGCTTTACATCACCAACCATGTATATATTGTTATTCTCACCGGACAGTCTCGTCTTTGACACCGCATTAAGAATAACCTCCTGCAGCTGATTGGAATCCTGATACTCGTCTATCAGTATCTCTTCAAATCTGTTCGCAAGCTTGTCGGCAGTCTCTGTGTATACAAGCTTTCCATCTTCTTTCTTTACAAGTATTGAAAGAGCAAGATGTTCCATGTCATTAAAATCAATTATGCCCTTCTCTCGCTTCACCTCTGAAACACGCTTGGCATACACCTTTGCCACTTTAAGTAAAGTCCGTATCTGGATGCCTGCCCCCTGCATGTCTGCAAATATTCCCTCATCATCTTTCAAGAATATCTTATCATTAAGCCGTCCTATGTAATCTTTAAACAACTTTCGCTGCCCCTTAACATATTCCTTAATATCCGGGTCTGCTCCTGCATCCTTCTTTCTTGACAGAGCTTCAAATGAAAATATTCTTATCCTTCTGCCAAGCTCTCCAAAATCCTGTGAATTAATCATCTCATTAATTCCAAGCAGGTCAGACTGCAAAGCACCTGTATATGCTGCAGGTCCTGCCGGCTCAGAACAGATATCTACTAATCTGTTGTATTTATCACGGTAATCAAGAAGTGCATTTTTAATTGAATCATACAGCTCCTTAATTGCAGGATTATCGTAAGTCTCATCATCATAAACTAACATGCACTCGTCAAACCACTCATCAATCCACGGATTGCTTCTTGAAAAACGGTATATTTTATCTATAATGCTCACAAGCCCTGAATCGTCCCGTCCCATGCCAAATGCATCAACAAGATTAAAGAATTCTTCATCTGATTCGGCATAGAATTCCTCAAGCACATCTTCCAACACATCATTTTCAATAAGCTTCTTCTCACCCTCGTCCATTATCCTGAACCCCGGGTCCAGATTAACCTCTGGAAAATGATTTCTGATTATCCATAGACAGAAACTGTCTATCGTTGTTATCTGTGCGTTGTTAAGCAGTGTTATCTGTCTTAAAAGGTTCACATCCCCCGGATTCTCGTCAAGCATTGAATCAAGTGCTTTTCTTATCTTGTCTTTCATCTGGGCTGCTGCCGCCTTTGTAAATGTAACAACAACCAGCCTGTCTATATCTATATTCTTGTCAGGGTCTGTAATCATGGAAATGATTCGCTCTACCAGAACAGCAGTCTTTCCTGAACCGGCAGCCGCCGAAACCAGCACATTACAGTCTCTTGTATCAATCGCGCTCTTCTGCGCCGGTGTCCATTTTCTTTCCATTCTCATCAACCCCTTCCTTTATATTATTCCATAATACTTCATCATCGAATTTCTTTAATTTTCTGTAATTGCAGCCTGGCAAATCCACTGAAAATCCACACACTGCCCCATAAGGACATCTGTCACAGCTTGAAAACTGTCCATCTTTATAAGGACTTCTCCTGATATCACCACCTGCAATTCTGTCCGCAGTATCAATGGCTCTTACATCAACGAATCTTCCAAGTATATTAAACTGCTCTGTATTCATCACCTTGCTTCTTCGTGAGTCAAATCCGCCGTCAGCCTTTCTGCTAACTGGAATATTAAGTGATGTACCCTCGGTATTGTCCATCTTCTCGGCAATATCCTTATCCGAATTAACCATTCCTTTAAGACGCAGTTCACCCTTAATCTTATCCTCTATCTCTTCTGCACTCTCTGTTGTCGCAGATACAATCGGGTCACTTATGTTGTAGTAGAACACTCCGGCAGGAATCACATTTTTACCCGGACGCATCTTCGCCACAAGCTTCATTGCCGCTTCCATGTAGACCATAAGCTGGATATCAATTCCGTAGTAGGTCTTTACTATGTTGAAATCCTTCTTTCCTGTCTTGTAATCGATAATTCTTACATATACATCTGTGCCGTTTTCGCATATGTCAACGCGGTCAATTGTTCCGCTCATAAGCTGCTTTCTGTCTCCGTCCCCGACTTCCATATTGAACTTATGCTCGAATACAAATGGCACGAAATCACCACATTTTAACTGTTCACCCATCGCCCATACAGTGCGGTCTGCAAGGTCTTCCATCCGCTTAATCATGAATGAATTACGGCTTGAATCCTTAAGGATACTGTTCTGGTATATGTCAGTAATTGCAGCGACACTTCTTTTTACCATCTCGCGGCGCTTCTCCTCTGATATCAGATAGTACGACTCACCGTTTTTCTTGATTTCGTCGCACACCTCACGGATAACCGCATGCAGTACGACGCCAAAGTTTACTGGTGAAAATGTGAATTCTTCCCTTTCCTTCAAATCAACTCCATATCTTAAGTAATACCTCAGCGGACACTCTGCAAAGTTCTCAAAAGATGTGACGCTTCCGACAAGCCTGCCGCCAGTAAGTGAATCAATAATATTCTCATCTACATTTGCAGCAATTTCAGTATTATCAAAGCTGTTAGCCGCCCGCGGTATTGTCACATATGAATTCTGCTGTGCCGTGTCTTTGTAAGATAACTTAAGGCAATGTGAAAACATTTTTCTCATGCTTCTTATAATATATGAAGGCATCAGCGCCGCACCCTCGCTGTTTTTTACCGCATATGACATGTAAAGCTTCTCCGCACTCTTTGTCATAATAAGATACAGATAGAATCTCTGTGTAAATGCTTTCTCTCTTACGGAAGCGGACATAACAATCCCTTTATCCTCAAGATACTCCCTGTCGCTTTCTGACAGAACGCTTCTTGAATCAGCTTTCTTAGGTACATTGCCGTCATTGATTCCGACAAAGAACATGACCTTGATATTGTCAAGACGGGTTCTTTCTATATCTCCGATAACAACACAGTCATTGGTCTGCGGAATAAGTCCTATCTTGATCTCCTGAAATCCTGACGCAAGTATCTTGTTAAATTCTTTAATACCAACCTTCTCGCTTCCAAGAAGGGCATACATTTTATCTAATACTTCTATAACTTTCTTATATAACTGCGCATATTCATCACCAGTGTACTCGCTGTCATTAAGCACACTTACCTTCTGTTCCATATCTTCACGCACAAGGAACTCATAAAGTGCCTTTACCATATCAGCAACATTTGATTCCTTTGACTTTAGCACTTCTTCCAATGGATCCAGCATATCCGTTATCATTGTTCTTAGTGAATTAAGCTTCTCAAGGTCAGTATTATTGACTGTTCCCCTGAACTTTCTTATCCATGGTTCATGCCATTTTCCCCTGCCTCTGATTCCAACTGCAACACAGTAATTGTCTAACAGATCAATATCTTCGCGCTCCATTCCGCTCATTCCGGTTCTTAGGAATCCTAATATGCTGTCATAGCTGTAATTATTCTCTATTATTCCAAGTGCACCGTTAATTGCCGCAATAAATGGATTGTCCGTCACATGGCGCTTGTAATCTAAGAAATATGGTATATCGTTCTGCTTTAATATATTAGCCGCCAGTTTGCCGTAACCATCCATGTCCGCAGTAACTATCGCAATCTCGTTATATCTGTATCCACACAGTCTTGTAAGTCTTATTATTTCTCCTGCTGCAAATGTTAATTCTTCCTTGGCAACAGCTCCCTCATATATAACGATATTGTCAGTCTTCTTATTAAATCTTCCCGAATTGTTTCTGAAAAGATTCTGTTCCAGAAAATCCAGTTCTTCTGAATTCTTAAATCTTGAATTAACATTTACAATTACATTCTTTCCCGGTACTGCTTTTCCTGCAATATACACAGGTTCAAGGACTTTCACATGTTCTTCATCACATATCTTATAAAGCTTTGATACGCAGTCCTTACTCATGAAAAAAAGTTCTTCCCTGCCTCTTACTGAATTTTCACGCTCAGATGCATCAATTGTCAGAGAAACATATATCTTCGGACACATTGATAAAAGAATTGTCATTAAATTGTACTGAACCGGAGTAAAGCCTGTGAATCCGTCAAATACTATCTCGCAATTCTTTATTCTCTCTGACTCTGTAACCTTGCTGCATAATTTATCCAGTATTTCTTCTTTAGTTATATAATTCTTGTCTATGTACTCTGCAAATGCGTTATATACAAGTACTATATCATCAAGCTTATACTGAAGTGCTGCACTTCCCTCTGAATCACTGTATGCTGCACCTGCCGCATCCTGCATAACATCCGGCTTGATATCATACTGAAGCATCTCCGATATAACAGACTTCATCTCTGACACAAATCCTGTATTAGACAGATTACTTCCAAAATATTTTAATCTGTCCTTGTTCTGCTCTAAAACTCTTTTAATAATCAGATTCTTTCCTGTATCATCAAGGACTTCAAGATTATCCTCACCCACTTCCTCAAATACTTTATACGCAAGCCTTTCAAAGCTCACAACATCTATATTAAGTATTCCTTTTCTTGGATGCATGGACACCAGTCTTTTCTGAATTGCCATAGTGTACTGCTCAGGCACAACAACTATATAATTCCTGTCAGGATTCTTCATTGACTCTTCAATTATATGCGTATAAAGATAGTGCGATTTACCCGCACCTGAGCTTCCCAGAATTAATTGTAATGACATGTGTTACTCCCCTAATCTTTCTATAATAGACTTTACCATCATTTGCTTTACCATAATGCACTTTTTCATATCATGTCTCATCATGGTTCGAAATCAACCGCTTCATATTCCACCGTATCTGAATAGTCCCACCATTCTCCCTGATAGCCTGTAAATCCGTTATTTTCCATAGCATTCTGTAGAATCATCACATTTTTCACAGCCTCTTCATCTTCTATATCAGAATAATTCCTGTCTGCTTTTAGAGAGAAATCATCAAATTCTGTCGGCATTGATATAACACTTCCATCAGCAGCAACCATTGTAATATCCACTGTTCCTCCAAGATTATGCTTTTTCATTCCGTTAGCCGGATTTGCCACATAATTAGGGTCCGGATATACTTCCCATAATTTCTGCTGTGCCTCAAACGGTCTGTATGCATCCCAAATCTTTAAGCTGTATCCCTGCTGCTTCAATTCCTTTTGTACCTGTGCCAGCTTCTTAACAGTTCCATATCGGAGGTATGCTTCCGTGAAATCGTATATCTTTACCCCTGTAAAGTTATTCTCTGTTGCATATCTTAATTCCACATATATGTCCGGTATATATTTCTTAACAAGTACATATTCGTCATCCTCTGGTTCTTTTTCAGTTGTAATCTCCTGTGTTATAATTTTCTGTGCTGTCACTTCCTGTGCTGCAGTCTCCTGTATGTTCGCCGTCTCTTTTTCTGATACATCATCTGTTGTAACATTTTTCTTTTGTCCACATGCTGTCATGACTGCCGTTATCATGATTGCTGTTATAAATATTTTAGTAAATCTACGTTTCATAGTCATTGCCCCTCTTCATTACCTCTCCATATAATCAAGTGTTTTTTTCAATAAATTCAATACTTTTTGATACC
>ENA-UOJC01000068-UOJC01000068.1-human-gut-metagenome-genome-assembly--contig:-C104-NODE-68-length-165532-cov-39.213268_pt1 | contig 165532 bp, 174 predicted proteins | sample MGYA00242339_ERZ723886 | MGnify/ENA metagenome assembly ERZ723886 | reverse complement strand
TGCGGCAGCGAGGTCATCCGCAAGGAGAAGAGCCAGTGGATGCTGAAGATCACCGAGTATGCCCAGCGGCTGATCGACGATCTGGATGATGTGGACTATATTGAGCGCGTGAAGATCCAGCAGCGCAACTGGATCGGCCGTTCCACCGGCGCAGAGATCACCTTCGACACCAATGTGGGCGACCAGGTGACGGTTTATACCACTCGTGCCGACACCCTGTTCGGCACCACGTATATGGTCATCTCCCCGGAGCATCCCCTGCTGAAGAAGTGGCAGCCCCTTATCAAGAACTGGGACGCCGTGGCGGCGTATCAGGACGAGGCGGCACACAAGTCCGACTTTGAGCGCGGCGAGCTGAACAAGGAAAAAACCGGCGTGCGGCTGGAGGGTATCGAGGTCATGAACCCGGTGACCCACAAGCCCCTGCCCATGTTCGTCTCCGACTATGTCCTCATGGGCTACGGCACCGGCATCGTCATGGGCGTGCCCGGCCACGACCAGCGCGACTGGGAGTTCGCCAAGAAGTTCGGCCTCCCCATCATCGAGGTGGTGGCCGGCGGCGACGTGACCAAGGAGGCCTTTGTGGCCAAGGATGACAGCGCTGTCATGGTCAACTCCGGCTTCCTGAACGGCCTGACCGTCAAGGAGGCCATCCCTGCCATGAAGAAATATGTGGTGGAGCAGGGCTTTGGCAAGGAGAAGGTCAACTACAAGCTGCGCGACTGGGTGTTCTCCCGCCAGCGCTACTGGGGCGAGCCTATCCCCCTGGTGAACTGCGAGAAGTGCGGCTGGGTGGCCCTGCCGGAGGAGCAGCTGCCCCTGGTGCTGCCCCAGGTGGAGAGCTATGAGCCCACCGATGACGGTGAGAGCCCCCTGAGCAAGATGACAGACTGGGTCAACACCACCTGCCCCTGCTGCGGCGGCCCGGCCAAGCGCGAGACGGACACCATGCCCCAGTGGGCCGGCTCCAGCTGGTACTTCCTGCGGTATATGGATCCCCACAACGACAAGGCACTGGCCAGCAAGGAGGCGTTGGACTACTGGTCCCCCGTGGACTGGTACAACGGCGGCATGGAGCACACCACGCTGCACCTGCTGTACTCCCGCTTCTGGCATAAGTTCCTGTACGACATCGGCGTGGTGCCCACCAAGGAGCCCTACGCCAAGCGCACCAGCCACGGCATGATCCTGGGCGAGGGCGGCGAGAAGATGTCCAAGTCCCGCGGCAACGTGGTCAACCCCAACGACATCGTAGCCCAGTACGGCGCGGACACCATGCGCCTGCACATCATGTTCATCGGCGACTTCGAGAAGGCCGTCAGCTGGAGCAACGAGGCTGTCAAGGGCAGCAAGCGCTTCCTGGACCGCTGCTTCAATCTGCAGGATATCGCCACCGCTGAGGAGTCCATCTCCGCCAAGAACGAGTCCATCGTCCACAAGACCATCAAGAAGGTCAGCCAGGATATCGACGAGCTGAAGATGAACACCGCTATCGCCGCCATGATGACCATGGTCAACGAGTTCTACGCCAATGGCTGCTCCAAGGGCGACGTGGAGATGCTCTGCCTGCTGCTCAGCCCCTTTGCCCCCCACATGGTGGAGGAGATGTGGGAGAACATGGGCTTTGCCGCCAAGTACGGCAAGATGGCCATGCAGATGGATTGGCCCGAGCACGACGAGGCCAAGACTGTGGACAGCCACGTGGAGATGGCCGTGCAGGTCAACGGCAAGCTGAAGGGTACCGTCACCGTCCCCGTGGACAGCGACGAGGCTGCTGTGGTGGCCGCCGCTATGGAGAGCGACAAGGTGAAAAAGGCCACGGAGGGCATGAGTGTTGTCAAGACCATTTTGGTCAGGAACAAGCTGGTGAACCTGATCGTGAAGCCCGCGAAATAAAGCGTTGTATCCCCCGGTGCAGCCGGGGGATACTTTTTCTGGAGGGCGGACCGCCGGGACGCACACTTTTTTGCCGTTTTTGCGCAAAAGTCAAGATTAAATTGTAAAAAACCTGAAAAAAGTTTTTACCCCAGGGCGGCCAGACCTTCGGCGAAGACTTCGTCAGCGGACCGGAAGCCCAGGATTTCGCGCGGGTAGGCGTTCAGCCAGTCTTCGACGGCCTGGATCGCCTTCTTCGGGACCTGGCCGAAGTCGGTCCCCTTCGGGAACCAGCGACGGATCATTCTGTTTATGTTCTCATTTGTGCCGCGTTCATAGGAAGAATACGGGTGACAGTAAAAGACCGTCGTCCGCTTACCCTTCCGGCGACAGGACCGTTCCAGTCCTTCGACGTCGGCGAACTCGCTTCCGTTATCAACTGTAATCGTTTGAAATATCTTGTAGAAAAGTGTTCCGTATCTGCGTTCAAGGCGATCAAGGGCCGCGACGACGCTTCCGGCGGTCTGGTCCTTCATTTTGATCATGATTTCCTTCCGGGCCTTACGTTCAGACAGGACCAGAAGCGTTTCCTTCGTCTTCTTCTTGCCTTCGACACAGTCCATTTCCCAGTGTCCGACTTCCTCGCGGGTGTCGATTTCTGGGTCCCGCTTTTCAATGCTCTTTCCGGCCGACGCTCTGGCGGCCTTCTTGTTCTTCTTGACCTTCGTGTAGGGGCGCTTCTGCTTCCCCTTGCATGGAAGGTGAACCATTTCCAGGGTCAGGAATACGCCCTTCTTGATGTAGGAATACAGGGTCGCTTCACAGATCGTTGTATTGAACTGGATTCCCTTCACCTTGATTTCGCCCAGGACGGCCGCCGGTGAATATCCGTCTTCGACGATCCGGCGTTCAATGTATTCGGCCAGTCGATAGTCCTTCCCGATCTTCAAGTCTGGCCCCTTCGCGGCCAGGTGTTCCCGGTATGCGGCTTCGGCTATGTCTGGGCTATACCGTTCTTCTTCGGTCCAGTCTGAATTTCTGTGAGTATAACGCCCCCGCTTCAATTCGTTGTATATGGTGTTCCTGTGAACGCCGATTTCGTCGGCGATTTCCTGGACAGACTTTCCGCACTTCAAGAAGGCTTCGATCCGAAGGCGGTCATTCCAGGATAGATGTCTGAATCTGCGTCGCTTTGCCATGTGTATTTCCCCCTTATAGCAAGAAAAAGGCCCCGCCCTCGCTGTTATAGCAAGGGTGGGGCCTTCGTGTGTATGTTCAAATAAGTTCGCGCGGGTGGACGCCCAGGGCGTCGGCGATCCGTAGGGCAACGGTCAGGGAAGCGCCTTCGATTTTTCGTTCCCCGCTTTCGTACCTCTGGATCGCGCGGATATTGACGCCGGTTTTTTCCGCCAGGGCGGCCTGTGTCAGCCCCCGTTCACAGCGCAAGCGCGCGACTTTCGTTTCGCTTTTGGTGCTTCCGGATTTCATGTCGATCCCGCCTTCCTTTTTGCTCTGCCTACATATTACGACATTCTGGACGTAATGTCAACAGAAAAAATCCCACGGTTCTTCCGTGGGATCATTCTTCTTCCGGGTCCAGAAGGTCTTCAATGGGGATTTGAAGAACGGAAGCGAAGGCGCGAAGTTCGTAGTCCATGACCAGGCGTGCGCCTGATTCGATGTTGCTGATCGCGTCCTGGGCTATGTTTACGCCCTTTGTCTGCATTTTAGCGGCCAGGGTTTCCTGTGAAATGCGCTTCGCCAGACGTGCCATTCTGACGCGCTCCCCGCAGATATTACGCCGCCCATAGTAGCCCAAATTCTTCATGTGGTCCTCCCTGGGTATGGTCATGTTCAATATTCTATTTGAAGTTACCATAAATTATGGTATTATATTATTGGCATGAACCATAATTCCAAAAAGGGAGGATTGAAAAATGGGCTGGAAAATTGGCGGTGTTCTGACTTTGGTTCTGGCTGGCGTGGCCGCGCTTGTGTCTGCCACGACGCCGGCGGAGTACAAAACAGGGATTGAATGGGGGATCGCGGCGATCTTCCTTGTCCTGGCGGTTTTGTGCTTCTGGCGTGGTTCGAAGGCAAGCGCAAGGAAGAAGGCAGAACAGGAAGACAGGAATGAAACGTATATGTCCGACCAGGACCTTCAACAGATACAGGCGGGGGAACTCCCTGTTCTGTCTTCGGTCCCTGTGATCCTGGACGACGGCGAACAGGCTCACTTCTTCGCGCCGGCGCGGCGTTATATCACGAAGAAGAAGGCCGTCGGCCGGACCGGTAGCGGCGGCGGGATCAGCGTTCGCGTTGCGAAGGGCGTGTCTGTCCGTTCCGGCGGCGGGGCCAGTCAGACGGTCTATGATGACGTCACAGACGCCTTCGCCGGCCGTGTGGTCCTGACGAACAGACGGATCGTGTTCCTGGCGGAACAGAACGGCTTCGAATGTAAACTGTCGGCGATTTCCGCGATCGCGCCGGAAGGCGGGCGGCTTCTGATCCAGGCTGGGTCGAAGTCTTATGGTCTGGCCGTAGCGCAACAGGGCCACTTCGCGAAGGTTCTTGAAATGGTCGCCAGAAAATAAAAAAAGGCGGACGGGTGCTTCCCGTCCGCCTTTCTCATTTCATGCGATTGTTGATTTCCCTGGTGATCTTTCGGCTGACTCTGGCCTGTTGGGTATCAAGTGTTCGCTTCACGGCTCGTTTCATGGTATAACGGCCGCGCACATATCCGCCCTTCGGGCCGACGAACATTCCGCCTTCCGGGTCGTCCCGGTTATAGACGAACGTGTGGCCTTCCCAGTGACCAGGGACGAAGTGACTTCGGAATCCGTGTTCCAGGTGGCCGGCATAGTCCAGGGGGTTGTAAAAACGGACGATGAACCGGCGGCCGGCGCGCTTCGCGGTCTGGTCGCTTTTCCAGTTCCGACGGTAGTCGCCAGTGTTGACGATGTCCGGGGAATCGTTCGTGCAGATCAGGCGGGCCTGTTTCACGGCGTACACGCCTTCGCCGACAGCGATCTTTGTCATGATTTCCGGAACTTCATCGGTCAGGGTTTGAAGGCCGCCGATAAACTGGACCAGGTCGTTCTTTTTTACGCTCACGGCGCGCCCTCCTTTCCGTTAGACCTTGCGGAGATTGGCGGCGTTGACTGCCGCCGTGACGGTAGCGCCGACGCCGATCACGACGCGGGCGCCGCTGACCTGGATCACGTCGTAGGTGTCATAGTAGGTTCGGAACGGCTTCCCGTCATAGGTGACGGCGTTCAGGACCTTCACCCTGTCGCCCTTCTTCAAGGCCGCCGGCGCGGTGCTGGCCGGAATCTTGATCTTCTGGCCGACGCGGATCGCGTTCGGGTTCTTGATCCCGTTGTAGGCCGCGATCGCCTGATAGGTGGTCCCATACTTGGCCGCGATCTGGGACAGCGTGTCGCCCTTCTTCACTGTGTAGACGGTCACGCCCTGGGCGGCTCCGGCGTCAGGGGCGGTGTCTTCCACGCCCAGGCGGCGGTTCACTTCGGCCGCGATCTCCCCGTGTCGGTTATACAGATAGTCGCCAGGACAGGACTTGTTCGCGTAATCACGATGAACGGTCATATTACAGCCGTTTTTGTGGTTCACGCGGTCCGCCTTCTTGGTGGACCACACAAGTTTCCTGATCCCGTTTCTCTTGCAGATGTCGGTCACAAGGTCGAGAAGAGCGGCGAAGGCCCTGTCATTTACGGCGTAGGGGTGTTTGGTGTCACTGGCGACCTCGATCGTCACGGCGCGGTTATCGTTCGCGGCGTTGGAACTGCACCAGGAACGGTCCTTTTCCTCCACATACATTCCGATCTTGCCGTCGGTTCCGACCCCATAGTTCGAAGACGCCTGGCGCGACGTAGGGGCGAAGATATTCCCCAGGGTTTCGACCGTACACTGACCGACCACACAATGAATTGTGATCGTGTCGATCTTGTGGTTTCTGGGGCTGTTCTTATTGGGTGAAATGCGGGTATAGTCCACAAGTGGGCTGTTACTCATAGTTGATCACTTCCTTTTCTTTTCCCTGGGCGTCGGACGTGCCGGCGTTCAGGATTGCGGTGAACTTCACGAAGGCTTCCTTGATGTACTTGCAGGACACCAGAAGAACCGCGCCGATGATCACCAGGTCAGCGAAAAGGTCGGTGTACTCCTGGGGGATTGCCCAGCCGACTTCGTTCGCAAACAGGGGAAGTGTGGTCAAGGCCACACACAACAGAGTCAGGCCGATCACGAAGGTCGCGATCTTGTAGGCGCTGTTGATCAACTTTTCGCGGTCGAATGGCTCGTGAAGAAGTTTGATGTTGTACCACAGGGAGAAGGTGACGTTCGCCAGGTATGCAGACAGGAAGATCAACATAGACCAGCCGATACTCACCAGATTTTCGACGATACTGTTAAACATAGGGGTCATATCTCCTTTGTGTCGTTGTAGATTTCCGGACCATACTTCTTCCGAAGTTTGATCCGGTTTTCCGCTTTGGCTTTCGAATAATAAAAGCCGGTGGCGGCCGCAGTTTCAGCGAAGACAGCGGGGATCAGATAGGCAAGGGGCGACGTGTCGCCGGTCCTCCACACCATGACCAGGGTGAAGGCGGTCACGACAATCGTGACCGCCCCCACGGCGGAAATGATGATTTTGGAAAATTCCCGCTTTTTCGCGTGTTTTCCGCCGGTCATGCCCTGTTCTCCAGGTCTTCGATCCTGTGGTTCGCGACCTTGATTTTTTCTTCAAGGACGGCCTGGGCTTCTTCCAGGCCGTAGGTTCGTTCGACCACAGAATTATGTTTGTCGACCTTCTTTTCCAGTTCTTCCAGGCGGTAGGCGATCAAGGCGGAACTTTTCTTGTTCGCGAAGTAGGACCCGCCCAGGGTCCCCAGTAGGGACAGGACGGCAATCAGAATCCCTTCTGTCATTGGTGATTATCTCCTTTCAGGGTATAGAGAAGGGCGGGTTTCCCCGCCCTTCTCATATTCAGGTGGTTTCGCTCCACCCATAAGTCCCAGGTTCCCAGACGTTCCCGTCAAGGTCGGACGTCCAGTGCTTTCCCTTGTGGCTGACCTTGTCGCCGGCGCTGTATGCGTCATGCGCTCCCAGGGGCTGGGACCAGGCCGGCCATTCCTCGGCCGGGTCGCCGATTTTGGACCACAGGGCCGGGGCCAAAGAGGGGTTCCACCCTTGCTGTGAAGTGTGGCCTTGCCCCTTATTGACGCGGTACAGGTTTCCGTCCAGCGGGTCGCGCCTGATCTGGCCTTCGGTGTACTGGATAGGATAGGCCCAGGCCGCGAACTGTCCGGCGTTTTCTGCGGCGGTTGTGTCGTCGATCTGGCCGGTTTCAGCCATGACGACGAAGGCGATCGACGTCGCCCTGGCGATCTCTGCCAGCGGGTTCGCCTTTTCGCGCTCCTGGGCTTCCTTCATGCTGACGTGATCACATTCTTTCGGATCAAACATAGTTCTCCCTCCTTTATGCGAAACGGACCGTCGCCTGGATCACTTCGATCTGCTGGGTTCCCTTCGTCAGATAGAAGCGATAGGCCAGGCCGAAGCCCTTTGCAACGGTGGTATTTTTGAACGTGTGGACGAACTTCCCGACCTTGCTTGTGACGTCCTCCCAGACAGGGGCCGTGTCGAACGGGTTGTTCGTGACCTCGACGTGAAGGGTTGCGTCCGCTGGGTGGTCGGCCGGGTACAGGGATAGGAAGACCTTCGTCACCTTCGCGTCGGTGGAGATCGCGCGGGACGCGGCGATCCGGTTCACGGTTCGGCTGAACGTGATCTGTCGGGTCGCGCTTCCGCCGGCTCCGTCGGTGACATAGATTTTCAGGACATGGGTTCCGGACAGAAGGCGAAGCCAGACGCCGGACAGGTCCGCCGTGTTCTGGTTGCCGCTGGTCGCCGTGTAGGTCCGAAGGGTGATGGTTTCCGACCCGTTGGTCACGGTTTCCGTGACGGTCAAGGTCTGGGACGCCGCTTCGCCGTCGGTGACGGTGTACTGGTGGGAGAACGGGGCCGTCTTCGCGCCGACATTCTGGTCGCTTCCGCTGATCACGGGGTTCGTGTTGTAGGAAATGGCCGTGGCGTTTCCGGTCCTGTATGCAGATTCAGCGCCGTTCGCGTCGACCGCCTTCACGCGGACCTGATAATTCGTCCCGCTCGACGGGACCGTGTCCGTGATGGACTTCGCCGACGTGATCCCGATCTGGGTGTAGGCTCCGGAATCGACCCGGCGTTCCCAGACATAACTGATCGCGTTCCCCTCCGGGTCGGTGGACCCGCCGGTGGAGATCGTCAACTTCTGGCCAGCGCGCGGGGTCCCGTGGGAGATGGACGACGGGGTGGTGGGCGGCTGGTTCCATTGAAGGATATAAGCCCCGTCTGTATCCGTTGTATCAGATACCAGAGTGTCAGGGGCCAAAAATAAAGCCGGGCGAACGCCGCTGTCGCCGCCGCACGCACTGCTGTAGCCCAAACCGCCGTCGGAACGGACACACCGCACGCTGTACGCGTAGCCGGCGTACGGGGTCAGAAGCCAGTAATACCAGGGGGACGAAGCGTTCAGGCTGGAAGTGGTGTATTCGGACTTGCTGACCGCTTCCGGCGTCGGGTATGCAAGGCGGCTGTTGTTGTCGGTGAATAGGGGCCACTTCGTTCCCTCTGCGATTCCGTTTTCGTTGCCCAGGCCGACTTCGGTTTCAGTCAGAAGGCGGACCTTCCGCGTGATCTGCTCCGAACCGCCGCCGTCGGTGACGGTGTTCTTCGCGACGGTGATCGTGTCGTTCAGAAGGGCGTTCCGGAAGTCGGCTTCGAAGAAGGACAGGAAGCCGGCTTCGGCCTGGTATTCGTTGTAGTTGGACCAGACATTCGCGTTATCAGGTGGGGCGTCCTGTCCGTGCTGGGCGCTGTACCAGCCGCCAGGGCCGGCGGCGCTGTTCAGCCATTGAAGAAGGTTCGCCACGGCGGCGCGGTTGTTGCCGTAACGTCTGCGGTCGCTGTTGCTGTTGTTCGGCTCCATTGCGTCGAAGCATTTCAGGGAAATAATTCGCTCCGTCACCAGGCCCACGCGGTCGGAAGACTGGCGGCCGACTTTGAAGCGGATCACAGCGCCGTTATACTTCGTGTTGACCGATTTCACCACCGCGCCGACGGGCAACGTCGACAATTTTTTCGACATGGTATTCCTCCATTTCTTTTTTGAACAGGTCATAGAACAGTTCGTTCGTCTGCCTGATCAAGTGATAACTGTTTCCGTGTTCAGCGTGGCCGGTCCAGGAAGAATAGGACTGGACCACGGTTTCGAAGTCGATCCGCCCTTCGTCCAGAAGGTGACGGAACTTCTTCAACTTCCGCCTGATCCGATTCTTGCTGTCGCGGCGTATCTTGCGGACGACTTTCCCGCTGTCCGTCATGTACGTCCGGAAGCCCAGGAAGTCGATCCCCTGGGTCAGCGGGAACACGGCCGTTTTGTGATTCAGTTCCAGCCCCAGCGGGACCAGGAACTTTTTGATTTCTTCCAGACAGTAAATCAAATAGTCCTTGTCCGGGTGGATCAGGAAGAAGTCGTCCATATATCGGCCGTAAAACTTGATTCCCAGACGTTCCTTGATCATGTGGTCCAGGCCGGACAGGTACAGGACCGCGAACCATTGTGAGGTGTGGTTCCCGATCGGGATTCCCGGTCCTTCCGTGGAGTCGATAATCAAGTCAAGAAGCCACAACACGCCGGGATCATCGATGATCCGGCGAAGTTGTGACTTCAAAACGTCGTGATTGATACTGTAAAAGTATTTTCTTATGTCACACTTCAAGACCCAGCCGTCCGCCCCGAACTGCCTGTAATATCGTTGCATGAACGCTTTCAGACGGTCCAGGCCGAAGTGTGTTCCTTTGCCTTTCTGACTGGCGTAGTTGTCAAGTATGAACGTCTTCGCAAGGCGCGGTTCCAGGACGTTGTCGCATAGGCTGTGCTGAATAATTTTGTCCCGGAAGCCGTTATACATGATCAGGCGTTCCTTCGGTTCATGGACCAGGAAGTAATTGTAGGGTGAAGGGCGGTATTTCCGCGACGTCAGAAGGAAGTGAAGGGCCATTAGATTTTCCAACAGGTTCACTTCGAAACGGACGACAGCGTATTTCCACCGCTTTCCCTTGCGCGCTTCCAGATAGGCAGAATAAAGCCGGTTAAAATCTGCCATGACTTCAAAGTCAGAAGGCGGTTTCTGTTCAGTGTTCTTCATAAAAATCTCCTTACCGCTTATAGTCTGGGCGTCGTACTGCCGAAGCCCTCGCGTCGGTAATCATGTGTTTACCCTGGCCTTTCCGGCGTCGGGAAGGATATGATCTCCTTTGTTGGGGTACTCTGTTTTCAGGTTCGTCGCCTTACTCGGTCGCGTTTTCCACCAAATCCGGGCGAACGCCGTTGTTGCCGTTGTACGCATTGTTGTTGCTCAAACTGCCGTCGGAATTGACATTCCGCACGTTGTTCGCGTTGCCGGCGTTCGGGGTACAGATCATACCCTAATATCATTAACCTTCCGTCTGGGTGGGCGGCTCCGCGACCGGCGCTTCGGCCTTTTCGGCTTCTTCGGCGGGCGCTTGCTCTGCCTTATACCAGGCGGCGGCCATGAACTTAACGTCCAGGGTGATCTTCGTCCAGTAGTCGAAGGTCCCTGTGTCGATATAGCCGCGCTTCTTTGACAATTCGATGAAAAACAGAAGCATTTTACAGGCCGTCAGGGCGTCCCGTTGAAGGGATAGCCGACGGACCTTGTCTTCTTCGTTCTGGATCGGATAGATTTCATTCGCGGCCAGAAGTTTTTCATAGATCGACAGAACGTGATCCTGAATCCTGTTGACGATAGTGAAGCGGACCTTCTTCGGGAAGTGCTTCGTGTTGTCGGTCAGGTCCAGGGTGTAGTCGATCAGTTTTGACGCAACAGGAAGGACGTGAAGGGGACTTTCATTCCCATTCGCCTTCCGCTGGTAGTTTTTCCGGGTTCCCATTGATACACCTTCGCTTCCTGATTCTCTCGACGGTTTCACGCCGTCCGGAATAGTCGAAGCCATAGTCCCGAAGGACGACCGTCTGTTCTTCGCCTTCATAGGTCAAGCCGCGCAAGACGACGTTGTCGCCCTCACAGCGGCCGCACACGGGCCGAAGTTCCGTGAACAGGTTGGATAATAGGCACGACGTTTCCGGCGGCTTACAGGCGAAGCGGGTCATAGATACAGCCGGTTCTTCGCGGCGTCCAGAATCCCTTCGGGAAGTCCGGTTCCGTCGTAGCCCTTCCATTGGTTCAGTTGGGCCGTGGCGAAGGTGTGGGTCACAGCCGTCCCGGCGAAGCCGGTGTCCAGTTGCTCCCGGATCGCGGAAATGTCGAAGTCCTGGCGGCGCTGTACGGATTCCACGCTTTCGCCTGTGCTTTCCTGAACGTCGGAAGCGGCGTGGCCGTGGACGATCGGCGCGGAGTAGGCGACCATTTGCGCGGTCGTGACGAAGGACCCGTTTCCGACCTCGACCGTGATCCCGCTGTTTTCCTGGTTGGTGACGACCACGGCGACGTCGTGAATGTGGACCGTGTCGCCTTCGCCGTCCATGCCAGCGCGGCCCAGGAAGGAATCAGGCGGAAGAATGTTGTCGCTGTCGGCTCCGTCCAGCCAGGAATAACTAAACATGAACGGGGCGTCTTTTTCGTCCAGGGCGAAGGTTGCCACCTCTCGGACGTACTGGGCCGCTTCCAGGCCGGCGTTCGTGACCTGGACAGGGATTCGCATATAGGACGGGTTACTTTCGACGAAGGTCTTTTCGCCGATCTGGGCGTTCACGTTGATCGGGTTCACAAGGGCGGTCAGCGTGTTCGGGCTGACCTGTGCGACACCGTCGCCGGCGGCCGCGCTGACCAGGACAAGGCGTTTCCCGGCCGCCAGAAAAGCGGTCAGGACTTCCGCGCCCCTGTCTGTGATTGTAGACTTAAATCGTGCCATTCGTGTTTCCTCCTTCTGGGTGGTGTTCGTGGCGGACCATATTGACCATAGCGGCCCCCACGACCGAAGCCGGGCGAAGGACGGTCTGTGGGATTGCCGTTTGAAGCAACAGGACCAGGTTCGCCGGGATCATTTGTTTCAGCGTTTCCGCCAGGGCGTCCCGCTGGGTGTAGCCGGACAGTCTGATCCGGACGAACAGTTCATAGGCGTCATTATCCAGGACGACCTTGAAGTCGTCGCTGACGGTGGACAGGTATTTCAGAAGTGCCCTGTATGTGTAGGGCAGTTGGTCCAGGTACGCGATCAAGATTCTTTCGCGTCTGGATTCGACGGTGTCTTCTGCGGCCGCCACAAGGCCCAGAATCGCTTCCCAGCGCCGACAGCCATATTCGGACAGGCTCACCAGGAAGAAGTCGTCTGGCGCGCCCTGGACGTCCTGGACGGCCTTTGTGAACTCCGGCTGTTCTGCGGTTGCGATCTGGCCGAACTCGATCAGTTCTTGAAGGTGGCGGGGCCAGTATTCTTTAATTTCCATTCGTCACCGCCCCCAGAACTGGGATCGCTTCGCCACCCAGGGAAATATTCGCGGTTCCCTGGTTGATCTTCGTCCCTGTGATGTCAATGACGCCGTCAACGTTCAGGACCTTCGTTTCGATCTGGCTGACGCGGACGATCAGGTTTTCGGTGTCGGCCCACGTCCGGGCCAGGCTGTCGAAGTAGGACTGGATCGCCGCCTTCACCGCGTCCTGGGTGCTGGTCCAGGACGCCCCGCCCTCAAAGGTCAGGTTGAAGGACACGTCGATCTTCGATCCCGTGACGCCGGCCACCGTGACGACATGGCCGATCGGGGCCAGGCCGACGCCGGTTCCCTGGGTATTCACAGGGTCGATCGCTTCCTGGACCTGTTTCACCAGTTCGGAAGACGGGACGCCCCATTCGCTGTCCACCAGAACAATTTTCACGGTTCCGCCGCCGTTCCAGACAGGAAAAACTTTGACGGCTCCCACGCCGGGAAGAAGTTCAACCTTGTTTTTGTAGTCGGCGATATTCCCGCCGAACGCCTGGGATTTCAGCGATTCAAAGTAGCGGGCGCGAAGGGCGTCGTCGCTTTCTTCGTCTTCGCCTGGGATCAGAATGTCGGCCAGGCGCGCGGCCGCCAGTTCCGGGACGTAGTCGATCGGGAACAGGGTTCCGACATACTCGTTCCCCACAGTCCCGGCCGTTTCTGCTGTTAGGCTGTACTGGCCGGGGGCGATTCGCTCTGTAACGGTGAAGTTGATGTCGCCGCCGGAAAAGCGCGTCCCGATCTCCATGTCACAGCCGCCGCCGTCCGCCTTCTCGAAGTAGCCCTTCCGGACTGCCTGGGTCGCGGCCGTCCGGAACACGCTTCTTTCGCGACACTTCTTCGTCAGGTCGTCGCCGGTTTCTGTGTCCGGGAAGGCCCGGTCCATAAGATAGGCCAGTTCAATATACAGGATCGCCAGTTCCGCCGCCGCCGGCGCGATCGCGTCGTAGACGATGGACCCTTCACGTTTATCCACCGAAGCGGAAACGCGGGCCAGACAGCGGTCCATGATGTTTTCAAAGGTCATATTCTCATACATTGGTTGTCACCGTCCTTTCGACGGGGATTTCCCCGAAGATTGTTTCGGCCGTGAAACTGACGCGGGCGGTCCTCTTGTCGATCTGCCCGACCTTGAAGTCTGTGACGCCGGTGATCCGGCTGTCCGCCAGAAGTGCTTCCGTGATAACTCGTTTGATTTCACTTGAAAACACATGGTAACTTTTCCCGACGACGGCGTTCAGTTCTGTTCCATAGTCCCAGGAATAGATCAGGTACGAAAACCGTTCCGTCATTAGGATTTTTATGATCGCCTGTTTCATGGCTTCCGTTTCGTCGACAAAACCAGCCACGCGACCGGTTTCAAAGTCTGCCTTGTAGGTTCTGGTCGGGTGTTCGGCGGTCGGCGTCACCTCGACGGCCTGGCCGATCGTGACCGAAGACTGGTTCGGTATTAGGGCCATAGGATCACACCCTTCCCAGGACCAGGAAGGACTGTCCGCCCTGGTTTCGTAGAAGGACCACCTTGTCACCCACAGCCAGGCCGTAATAATATTCGGACGTTGGTCCCGTGTTGGTCAGGTAGTCATTTTTCAACGTGTGGTCGTGGGAAGCGAAGGCCGGATCGCCGGACCCGCCGCCTTTGGGCTGGGTAGTCGGGGAATCGGCGAAGCCGCTGTGACGGTGCGTCGGATAATAACCGGCGCGGAACTCCTTCATGACGACGATCGCTTCGCCGGTGATGTCGAAGCGGTTGTCGACGCGGATCGTCAGCGGGGACGTAGCCGTCACGTTCCCAAAAAGGAAGGCCGCCGGAACGTTCGCGTTCTGCGACTGTTCAGCGACCTTTTTCATAGTTTCAAGAAGTGCCATGTCACACCACCTTCAATTTCAAAGTCATTTGTTCCTTCAAAAGATCGGCGCTGGCTTCCTCCACAATGAAGAAGGAACTTACGCCGACGTCCTTGATCCCGATATACAGGGCGCGGCCGGCTCTGACCGACAGGTCCAGAAGGGCCTTCACTTCGAAGGACTTCTTCGGCCGGTTGTAAAGTTCCAGCATTTGACCGCCGCGTTCCTTGATCTGGGCTTCGTTCATGTCTTCGTCAACGGTTTCGTAATTCTGCAAAACGCCCCACAGTTTGATGTTCTTGGAGTCCTGGAAAATATACACGTCCCGTTTTCCGGTCTTCTTGTTGTCGCGGACCAGTTTGATCTTGTTGTAGGATTCGGAATCTATGTCGGTTTCGTAGGTGTAGCCGGTCGCCAGGCTGGAATCTCCCACGAACAGGTCCAGTTTCGACTTCTCGACGTCTGTGATCCGAAGGGACCCGAAGTCGTCCCACAGGACGAACATTTTCCCGGAATTGATCAGGGTGTGATCCAGGGCCTTCAAAACGATGTCGAAAAGGGTCTGGCCGTCTTCAATCATGGAAGGGATCGCATAGCCGGTATTTTCAAGCGCCCCACATTTCAGGCCGAAGTCGGCCGCGATCTGGGTCAGGATTTGATCGGCTCGTTTTCCTGTGAAGACATAGGTTTCCTTGTTCTTCTTCAAATACCAGGTCTGGTCGTAGGCTGTGACCTCGACCCGGTCTGTTTCCTTCTGGCGGATTTTCACGACGTAGCCGTAAAAAATGCCGGTTTTTCCGTCCTTTAGGGCGACGATCCCCCCGTGGGTCCATGTCACGGAATCGTCGACGATCACGGTCAGTTCCAGGGAAGCGGGGGACCCGGACCGTTTTGTCGACCACTTCGCGCCGGCGCACAACGTTGTTACGTCGAAGGCGTCGCCGGTCACGTTGTTCTGGTACAGGATAGAGATCACGGGATTGTGAAAACCTGTCCGGGGTAGATCAGATTCGGGTTTGAACCGATTGTCCCCTTGTTGGCGTTGTAAATCTTCGTGTAGTCGCCCCCCTTGCCATAGAACTTCTTCGCGATATTCCACAGACAGTCACCGGCCTTCACGGTGTACGTCTTCGCGGCGGCGGCCGGGGGTTTCCCTGGTCGCTTCGGTTCTTTGGCCTGTGCCGGTTTCTTCGGCTCCGGCGGAAGGACGATCCGGCGCGGCGAATAGTCCTTCCATTCCGACAGTTTGATCGAATAGTAGAAGTCGCCCAGTTCTCCGGACCGTTCTTCGTAGTCGAAGGTTTCCACGCCCATTCGAACGTTAATGTCCAGGTCCGTTCCTGTGATCAGGAAACGAACCGGGTCCAGTCCGTCGCGGGCGTCCTGGATCGCGCGGACGATTTCGACCGGGTCTGTGATCCGGCCGGTCACGAAGGGCGCGTCATTCACAGGGAAAAAACTATCCCAGGCGACAGTCCGAAGTCCCTTCTTCCGAAGGATCAGAATGTCGCCCAGGACAAGAACGGTCGCTTTGTCGTTGTTACCTGGCGACGTCACTTTCAGTTTTTGCGGAAGGACGGGGATTTCTATTTCCCGTCCCCCCGCGATTATGGTCATTCCATAGTCGTTCATTATGCGTACACCCCCTCGGCGGCGGCTTCGAACTCGGTTTCCAGGCGTCTTTCGATCTTGTCGACCACTTCGTCGACGTCGACCTTCTCGCTGATCTTCGCGTCCACGGCCACAGTCGGGGTCAGTGTCACGAAGTTCTGAACGTAGCGCATTTCGGCCACGTCGCGAAGGAACTTCAAGTCTTCGTCGGCGATATTGACGTCTTCGTCGATGGACCCGACGGACCCGACGCGGTCCACGTTCCCGATGTCGCCGGGGTCTGTGTTCGCGTACGGGGACTTTTGATTTCATTTGATTTCCTTTCCTTTGATTACAAGTGTTATCAAATGAAACAGGAAGGGGGAACTTGCTTTTCTTCGCTCTCTGTTGCTGGTGCTTGTCCCACGACATAAGTTTCAGGTATTGCTTCCCGTCCTCGCTGGCCGTGTAGGTTCCGACCATGCCGGCGGCGACCAGTTCAGACAGCCAGGCCCGGATTTTCTGTTCCTTCGGCGGGTCCAGGGGGAAGCACATGGACGCCAGGATTCGCGGATTTCCGTAGTACAGGCCGAAGTCGTCCGCCTTGACCACCAGTCGCCAGAAAAGGCGCTCTGCGTCCGCGCTCACCTCCGACAGCGATTCGCTGGTAGTGATTGATTCTTTGATTATGCGGCTCGGCACGTTTGCCACCTCCTTTTACAATGCTTTTTGACAGGTCCGGCAGGCTTCGCGACCATATTTCCGGACGGAATAGTCCTGTTCGGCCTTTGTGATTGGTTTCCCACAGATCGGGCAGACTGCCCCGTTCTCTGCCTGGGGCGCTGGTGTACCCGCTGGCGCGCCCTGGCGGCCCCTGGGGGCCTGTTTGCCCTGTCCCTGGGCGTTTCCCTGGGTGGTTGCTCCCTGGCCGCCCTGGGCTGTCTGTGGCGGTCCCTGGACCCTCTTGTTCATGTCGAACCGGACGTTTCCGTTCCGGTCCACGATCACCAGTTCGCAAATCTCCCGGCGGTCGTTATAGGCGACGTGGGTGACGGTGAAGCGGGTGTTCGAATAGCATTTCAGGACTTCCTTCCGCCCGTTCTGGCCTTCGGAATAGAACTCGTTGTCGGCCAGTTCGACATAGATGAAGGGGCCTGTGTAGAGTTCGCGGCCGATCCCCACGTTGAAGCCGGCGCGTTTGAAGGCGTCGGACGCCTGGCCTTTTTCTTTCTCGGTGTTGCTCTCGACGCCGACGTCCTGTTTCCGGACCCAGGCGCGCTTCTCTGCGTCCCAGATGTCGATATTACAAAACAGGTTCCCGTTGATCACTTCATGGGTTCGTTGCCAGTTCCCAGGGCCGAAGACCTGGTCAAGAATCCGCATATCGACGCGGGCGTCCTTGTAAAGCAACAGGACAGCGCCGACACGGCCTGTTTTCGCGCGGCTGACGCTCTGAACGCGACATTCGATGTCTTTTTCCGTCAGAAGGGGAATGTCGTTCCTGACGGCCGCTGGCGGGTCCAGGGCGGCCTGTTCGGCCGCCTGGGTGGTCGTTTTCTTATCTGCCATGATCCCGCCCCCTTTACTTGATCTGAATGTTCCGGTTCTCGACCAGGGAAGCCCCGGTCACGTCTTCGCCGGCCTGGATCGCCTTCTTGATCGCGGTCTTGTCCGGCTTTGTGGTCACTGTGGTCGTGACGTAGTCAACCGGAAGCGCCGCTTCGTCGTCGATCTGGACCTGGATAGACTTCCGGAAACTGATCCGGGCCTTTGCGGTTTCGACCTTGTCCTTCCCGACAGTCACCAGGCACGAAGACAGGTACTTCTTCACACTGTCGACGCGGCGTTCAACGGTCTTCCGGCGGGTCGACAGGTTTTCTTCCTCTGCTTTCAGGTCAGCGGCGAAGGCTGACAGGTTCTTAATGTAACAGGCCACGCTTTCGGCCTTGTCCTCGAACTGGGCGTCCAGTGCTTCCACGGCGTCGAAGTTCATGATCTCGCCGGTTTCTTCGTCCACTTCCAGGCCGTCCAGGGCTTTCAGGAAGTCGGCGCTGATTTCATACAGGCTTACGTTCATTCCGCTTTGCCCCCTTTCAGAATGTCCAGGGCGTCAGCGACGACCCGGTCAACGTCACGCCAGCCGACTTCGACGCCATTTTTGCGGGCTTCAAGAAGGTTCGACAGGGTGGAGATAGCGGCCGCGATTGCGGCGTCTGCTTTGTCGGCGCGGGTTCTCTGCTCTCTGGCAGTTTCCCAGGCGGCCGCACTCTGGCGGCGCTCGAAGTCAAGGTCGCGGCGGGTTTCGACGCCTTCGACCAGGACGTCCAGGGTGAACGCCTTCACGGCGTCGGTATCATAAAAGTTCAGTTTCGGCATATTGAAAACCGTTCCTTTCTCTGCTATAATGCAGTTAGTTCTTTTTGGAATGGGCCGTTTCGGTTGTTGTGGTGACGACGAAACGGTCCTTTTCTACTTCTTCAACGATAATTTTTCGCGCGCCCAGAAGGACAAGGGCTTTGACGACTTGTCCGACCTGTACGGGCGACAGGGTCTTCGCGGCGTACTTCACGCGGCTTCCTCCTTTCCGGTTCGGTATAGTCGAACGCGCCGGACAGGTTGCAGAACAGGACCCACAAGGCCATAAGCGCGAACACGCGGATCATTCCAGGGAAAAGGGGAACTATGTCCTGTTCGATGGCTCCGACCGCGCCCAGCATAAGGAAAAACAGGACGAAGGCGATCACGCCGCACACGGTTTTGAACTTAGACATTTAAGCCACCCCCCCCGCAGAACTGAACGCCGGTTTCGACCAGGGCGTCCAGGGAAACGGTCAGGTCACGCGCTCCGTAGGGCGCGCCCTTGATCCCGTACAGTTTCGCCGCGTCTTTGCAGTTCAGGACTTCATATTGCAGTTGGGCGAAGATGTGCTGTTCCAGGTCCTTTCCCTTGCCCGGGTCGTAGTTTTCGACGGCGCGGATCATGCGGATCGCTAACTGCTGGAAGACGTCTTCGTCGTCCAGGCCGGCGGCACTGATCAGACGCCGGTTCTTGTTGATGGTCCACCGGATACAGCCCAGATGTGTTTCGACCAGGGCGTTTCGCTCCTGGGTGGTGATCGTCCACTTCAAGGCTGTCACCTTCCTTCCATGCGCGCCCTGACGGCGGAATAGAAGTCTTCCGGGGTCATGTCGGGCGGTACGGTTAGGGCGATCGTGTGGAACTGCTTCCGGCATTTCGTACATTCCCGGCGTTCTATCGCGCCGGCCGTCCAGACATTCACGCTTCCGCCGCGTCCCTGGGATAGACCGATTTCCCCGCAAAACGGGCAGATCACACGAAGACCGTTCTTTGCGATTTTCCCGTCTTCACAGATCACACCGTTTGTCGGCTGACTCACGATTTCCTTCATTCGCCCACCACCTTTTCTTCCTGCGCGTCGGTACGCTTGCCCTTTTTCTTTTTCTGGGGAAGGGTGATCCCCAGTTTCGCGGCGCACGTCCGGCCATAACCGACTTCGCGGAAAAACGGGTCCTTCAATCGGCGGCCACAGCGCCCACAGGTATCAGACATTTGCGTTTCCCTCCTTCTTTCGTCCACGGCGGCGAAGGCCCTCCTGGACCCGCTTCTGGGCCAGTTCCGGGTCATACGCCGGGCGGAAGTTCTTGTCCAGGGTGACGCCGTCCTGGCCGCGCTTCAACTCGGTATAGACGGTGGTTCGCGACACGCCGATCTTCTGGGCGATTTCGCCGGCGATCGCCCCGTTCGCATACATGGAAGCGATCGTCTTTCGGTCGTCGAACTCGATCGTTTTGAACTGTCTTGCCACGTTTTCACCTTCTTTCTTTTTCCTTTGGCGGCGTCACCAAAGGTTTTTGTCGGGGTCCCCGTTGGTCTGCTCAACGTCCGGGTTGTAGATTACAGTGACGACGTCTTCGTAATGCTTCGCGGCCACGATCTCGACTTCCCACAGGACATTCCACGTCGCGACCTTGCAGATCAAATCGACCGCAAAGTCAGCCGTGACGACTTCGCCGTCCGTAGACACCAGGTAGAACTTCTTCACGTCCAGACCGGCGGTCTTCACGACGATATTTTCAAGCATTTTCCGAACGGTCATTTTCTTCATAACCAGGACCCCCACATAAAAAAATTAGACTGTGCGAAGGCCGTTGACCTTTGCACAATCTAATATTAAATCCCGCCTTTTTGCCGTTTTTGTAAAAAACGACTTGACAAGCTGTGTTATCCCCGGTATAATACACCCGTTAGTCATGTAAATGGCTCTTAAAGAGCACCCAGGATCGAGCCGGGTGTATCGGAGGGAGGGAAACATAAATGTCCGAAGTCCATGTTAAGGAAGGCGAGTCCCTGGACAGCGCTCTGAAGCGTTTTAAGAGAAGCTGCGCCAAGGCGGGCGTCCTGGCCGAGGTGCGCCGCAGAGAGTGCTACGAAAGCCCCAGCGTTAAGCGCCGCAAGAAGTCCGAGGCTGCGCGCAAGAACCGCAACAAGCGTTACTATTAAGTGACAAAGAAGCCTGAGAACATAGGTTCTCAGGCTTCTCTTTTATCTATCCTGTCAGGTCCCGCAGTATGTCGGCGCACTCCGGCAGGGTCAGCAGACCCCGGTGTATGCCCAGGCGCTCGCCCAGAGCGATTTTTCTATGCAGGGTGTCACCGTCGTCCAGCAGGACGAACCGTGTCTCGCCGCCCCGGCGGTACGTGAAATACCGGGCGCCCAGCTCCCGGGAAAAGAATATCTGGCGGCCTGTTTGCAGGGCGGCTAGCTGTTCATCTGTCAGCGGTATGCCCTCACCAGTGGGACAGGGAAGAGGGAAGTCCATCCGCAGGCGCTGGAGGTCCAGCACGATACGGTCCGGCCCGAAGGCACGGCAGCAGGCGGACAACCGGTTTTCGATATCCCCGCCGGACAGGGCGGTGCATACCAGTACCCGCGCGCCGGGAGCCGTGTGGGCGCATTTCTCGTGGACCCACAGGGCGATGCCGGACCGGTGCAGGGGCTGGGCCAGCGCCTCCGTCAGTTCTGCGGCGGGAAAGGGGACGATCACTGTGCCGTATCTCCGGCGGCGGCACTCCTGCACCACGCCGGCTGCCGTTTCCGGGCTGAAGGGTCCCGCCGCGCCGGTGAGCAGCATGGCACCGCCCCGCAGGGCAGGCGGCATGGGCAGGGCACACAGCACTCCGTTTTCTATCCGGTAGGCCGCGTTGGCGATGGGCAGCTGTGTGCCGCAGGCCATCTGGCGAAGCGGCGGTGCGGCGGCGATCATCAGCTGCATAGGCGTACCCCCTTGCGAGACCACGATGTCCGTGGTACAATACTGCTGTACTTTATGAGAGGAGTCGGATACCTATGCCCATTTCCATGACGCCCTACCGGGTGTTTGACAGCTACCGCAGCATCACGCCCGCGTTTTTTATGCGGCACGGCATCCGGCTGCTGCTGTGCGATCTGGACTATACCCTGGCGCCTAAGTCCCAGCCGGAGCCGGACGCGGACCTGCGCCGCTGGCTCTCCGATGTACGGGCGGCGGGTGTGGAGGTCATGATCCTGTCCAACAACCGCAGCCCCGTGCGAGTGGAGCGATTCTGCCGCGATCTGGGGATCACCTACGAGGGCCATGCGGGCAAGCCGTCCGTAAAGGGCTTTCGCCGGGCCATGGTGCGTTGCGGCGTCACCCCGCGGGAGACGGCCATGCTGGGCGACAAACTGCTGACGGATATGCTGGGTGCCAACCGGGCTGGCGTGCTGCCGCTGATGGTGGAGCCGCTGGGCGGGCCGCGCGGCGCGTGGAATAAGGTGCTGCATGGCCTGCAGAGGCCGTGGAAGGCCGCCAGTTTGAAAAAACATCCGGAACGGTGACTTTTTTACGCGGAAACACTTGCCAAACAGCAGGTTATCATGTAAAATATATAAGGCCGATTTTGGCTGGTATTATTTATTCAGAGGGAATGGAGATATTCCCTCATACACAATGGGAGGAATATCAATATGGCAACTATTACCGCCGGTGATTTCAGAAACGGCAAGACCTTCGAGATGGACGGCAAGGTCATGCAGGTCGTGGAGTTCCAGCACGTCAAGCCCGGCAAGGGCGCGGCTTTCGTCCGCACCAAGATGCGTAACGTGGTGACCGGTGCTGTGACCGAGACGTCCTTCAACCCCACCGCCAAGTTTGAAGAGGCCTTTGTGGACCGCCGCGATATGGCCTATAGCTACAACGACGGTGATTTGTACTACTTCATGGATCAGGAGACCTTTGACATGGTACCCCTGAACAAGGAGCTGCTGGGCGATGCGTTCCGCTTCATCACTGAGAACACCGTGTGCAAGGTGCTGAGCTATAAGGGCAGCGTCTTTGGCCTGGAGTGCCCCAACTTCATGGATCTGGAGGTCACCGAGACTGAGCCCGGTCTGGCCGGCAATACCGCCACCAACACCCTGAAGCCCGCCACCGTGGAGACCGGCGCCGAGGTGAAGGTGCCCCTGTTCATCAACGTCGGCGACAAGATCACTATTGACACGCGTACCGGTGAGTATCTGAGCCGCTGCAAGTAATTTGACAACCAACCGACCGTACAGAAAGGAGCCGAACATGGAGATTTCTGAAAAGGTAGCGTATCTGAAGGGGCTGGCCGAGGGCCTGAACCTGGACACCGACAGCAAGGAAGGCAAGCTGATCGCCGCCATCATCGATGTGCTGGACGACATGGCCGAGAAGTTCGCGGAAGTGGACGACGAGCTGTGCGATGTGGAGGACGGCCTGGACGCCGTCAGCGACGACCTGAGCGATGTGGAGGAGACGCTGTACTTTGCTCTGGACGACGATGAGGATGACGACGAAGACGACGAGGAAGAGGAGTGCTTCGTGACCACCTGCCCCGAGTGCGAGGAGGAGGTCTACTTCGACGAGACTGTTCTGGAGGACGGCGAGGTCGTCTGCCCCAACTGCGGCGCCAAGCTGGAGTTTGATCTGAGCGATCTGGCCGCCGCCGCTGAGGATGGCGAGGACGAGGAGTAATTCCCATATATAAGCATATCCCCCGGCATTGCCGGGGGATATTTCTTTCTATTTACGCATTTGCTCAAAAATGCCGGGAAATGGCGGCGGGGCTTGCCTTAACGGGAGAAAAGCGGTATAATAAAAAATACTACACTTTGCGCCACGCGCAAAGACCGATTTGAGGTATACGAATGAAAACTCAGGAAAAGCTGAACATGACCATGCTCTGTGACTTCTATGAGCTGACCATGGGCAACGGCTACTTTGAGGCCGGCTGCAAGGAGCGCATCACCTATTTCGACGTGTTCTTCCGCAAGGTGCCCGATGGCGGCGGCTTCGCCATCGCGGCAGGTCTGGAGCAGCTGATCGACTACATCGAGAACCTGCACTTCACCGAGGAGGACATCGCCTATCTCCGCGGGCGAAACCTGTTCTGCGAGGAGTTTCTGGACTATCTGCGGAACTTCCACTTCACCGGCGATATCTACGCCATTCCGGAGGGTACGCCCGTGTTCCCCAAGGAGCCGCTGGTGGTGGTCCGCGCACCGGCCATCGAGGCGCAGCTGATCGAGACGTTCACCCTGCTGACCATCAACCACCAAAGTCTGATCGCCACCAAGGCCAACCGTATCGTCCGGGCCGCCAAGGGCCGCACGGTGCTGGAGTTCGGCTCCCGCCGTGCCCAGGGGGCCGACGCGGCCATTGTCGGTGCGCGGGCGGCCTATATCGGCGGCTGTGCCGGTACGGCCTGCACCATCTCTGACGAGGTGTACGGCGTGCCCGCCGGCGGCACCATGGCCCACGCCTGGGTACAGATGTTCGACAACGAGTACGAGGCCTTCAAGACCTACTGCCAGACCTATCCCACCAATGCGACCCTGTTGGTGGACACCTATAACACGCTGAAGTCCGGTATCCCCAACGCCATCAAAGCGTTCAACGAGGTGCTCAAGCCGCTGGGTATCACCAAATGCGGTATCCGCCTGGATTCCGGCGACTTGGCGTACCTGACCCGCAAGGCGCGGGAGATGCTGGATGAGGCCGGCTGGACCGAGTGCAAGATCTCCGTGTCCAACTCGCTGGACGAGTACCTCATTCAGGACATGCTGCTGCAGGGCGCGCAGATCGATCTGTTCGGCGTAGGCGAGCGGATGATTACCGCCAAGTCCGAGCCGGTGTTCGGCGGCGTGTACAAGCTGGTGGCCATCGAGGAGCCGGACGGCACCGTGATCCCCAAGATCAAGGTCAGCGAGAACGTGGAGAAGATCACCATTCCCCACTTCAAGAAGGTCTATCGCCTCTTCGGACGGGACACCGGCAAGGCCATCGCCGACTATATCACGGTCTATGACGAGACGGTGGACGACACGAAGGGCCTGACCATCTTTGACCCCATGGCCACCTGGAAGCGAAAGGACGTGTATAACTTCGAGGCCCGGGAGCTGCTGGTGCCGATCTTCAAGAACGGCAAGCGGGTGTACGATTGCCCGCCGCTGGAGGAGATCAAGGCATACTGCGCCCAGCAGGTGGATACCCTGTGGGACGAGGTCAAGCGCTTTGACTATCCCCACAAGTACTATGTGGACCTGTCGGACAAGCTGTGGGATATCCAGCAGTGCCTGCTGCGGACCTCGCAGCTGTGATGACCATCTGAAATAAAAGAAAAGGGAGGAGGATCAACAGTGAGAAAGCCGAAGGTACAGCAGAGAACAGAGCGCCGTATATCCGCCGCCCTGCGGTTGGTGATGGTGGCGGTGCTGCTTTTGGCGCAGATCGCGCTGGTGGTCGGCCTCAGCGACCTTCTGAAGCAGCGCATGGCGCTGGCCTACACCGCGCTGCAGCTGCTGGCCGGTGTGGTGGCCATGCGTATCTGGTCCCGCCCCGGGGCCACCAGCTATAAGATGGGCTGGATCATTCTGGTGCTGTTCGTGCCGGTGGTGGGGCTGATCCTCTATCTGCTGTGGAACGGCGACCGGCCGTCCAAGCGCCTGAGCCTGAAGAAGCCGGTGCCCATCGAGGAGCCGCTGGCGCAGCAGGAGCTCGCCCGCACCAATCTGGAAAAGCTGCGCCAGACCGCGCCCCAGTGGTATCCGCTGGCAGCGTATCTCAGCGGCAAGGGCTTTGACCTGTACCGCAACACGGCGCTGCGCTATCTGCCCACCGGCGAGGCGTATCTGGAGGATATGCTCACCACACTGGATACGGCCCAGCGGTTCATCTTCCTGGAGTACTTTATCATGGCCGAAGGCGAGATATGGGATCGGTTGTCTGATATCCTCTGCCGCAAGAGCCGTCAGGGCGTAGAGGTCAAACTGATCTTTGACGATTTCGGCAGCATGATGCGTATGCCCAACGAAAAAATAGACGCGCTGCAGGACGCCGGGGTGGAGGTCAGGGTATTCAACCCCGTGCACCACTACGTCAACCGGCTGTACTTTAACTACCGCGACCACCGGAAGATCACCTGCGTGGATGGAGATATTGCCTACACCGGCGGCGCCAATATCGCCGACGAGTACGCCAACCTGATCGAACGCTTCGGCTATTGGAAGGACTGCGGTCTCCGGCTGGAGGGCGAGGGCGCCTGGGGCCTGACCCGGGAGTTCCTGCAGATGTGGCAGCGGATGGACGGTCAGCTGTACCATGAGTACGACTATTATCGCCCCCTGCACCACCCCCTGGAGCAGGGCTTCTGCCAGACTGTGGTGGACGGCCCCGATGACAACCCTGACAACGCGGCGGAGGATCTGTTCCTCCAGATGATCAGCCGTGCCCGGCGGGAGGTGTATATCACCACACCCTACCTGGCTATCGACGAACCCATGCTCAAGGCGCTGTGTCTGGCCGCGGAAAGCGGTGTGGATGTCCGCCTCATCATGCCCGGCATCCCGGACCACAAGTTTGCCTATCTGGTGGCGGAGAGCTACTTCGACCAGCTCATGGCGCATGATGTTAAGATATATACCTTTACACCTGGCCTTGTCCATGGAAAAACCGTCCTGACTGACCGCGAGACGGCCTTTGTAGGCTCCGTCAATATGGACTACCGCAGCTTCCAGCTGCACTTCGAATGCGGCGAGGTGTTCTATGGCACGCCCGCCATCGAGACGCTGCTGGAGGATATGGACACCACCATGGCCCGCTGTGCGCTCATGACGCCGGAGCGTATGGCGGAGCGCCCGTTTTGGCGGCGGGCGATGGGGACGGTATTACGGCTCTTCGCCATGTGGATGTAACCCCCCGTCTGGTATATTTCCGCCCCGGCTGCGTCGAATATCCAAGAAAGGAATTACCCATGGCCTGCTTTATCATCGGCGCGGGCAGCTTTTACGGCCTGCCTGTGTCTGTTCAAAGGACCGATATGGTCATCGCCGCCGACGGCGGCTGGTATACCTGCCGGGAAAATGGCATAACGCCCACGCTGCTGGTGGCGGATTTCGACTCGCTGGACGCCGCGCCGGCGTTTGACCACATCCTCCGCTTGCCGGTGGAGAAGGATGACACCGACATGATCCGGGCAGTCAAGGAGGGCTTCGACCGTGGTGAGAGGGAGTTCCATCTCCTGGGCGGTATGGGCGGCCACCGGACAGACCACACGGTGGCCAATATGCAAACGCTGGCCTACATTGCCCGCCGGGGCGGGCAGGGCTGGCTGTACGGAAACGGTGAGCGCTTCACCGCCATCTGCGACGGGGGCGAGATCACACTCACCGCAGGGCAGAACAGCGTTTTCTCCGTGTTCTGCCTGGGCGCAGACGCGGAGGGCGTTACCATCGGGAACGCCAAGTATCCGCTGACCGACGCCGTGCTGACGGCGGATTTCCCTCTGGGGGTCAGCAATCATTTTATAGGACAGGCGGTGCGCGTCGCGGTGCGGCGTGGCTGCCTGCTTATAGGGATAACAGATAAGGAGTAACGAAACATGAAAAACACCATGAAAAAGCTGCTGGCGCTGTTGTTGGCACTGGTGCTGACCCTGGCCCTGGCGGCCTGCGGCCAGAAGGAGGAAAACAAAACTGATGACCAGACCAACGACCCCGCGATCACCGATCAGGACAACGCCGCTGATGAAAAGGTGACGCTGCCTGTGGCGGACGGCGCGGTCATCGGTCAGGGTGCCGTGGCCTTCACTGTGGAGGTGCAGGGTGCGGACGGCAAGACCGTCACCTTTACCGTCAACACCGATGAGGAGACGGTGGGCGCAGCGCTGCTGAAGCTGGGCGTTATCGCCGGCGATGACTCCGAGTACGGCCTGTACGTCAAGACCGTCAACGGCGAGACTGCCGACTACGATGCCGATGGCACCTACTGGGGCCTCTACATCAACGGCGAGTACGCCATGACCGGTGTGGACGCCACTACGCTGGAGGCCGGCGCGACCTACGCTTTCCGTGTGGAGAAGGTCGAGGGCTGACAGGTATAAAAAGAGACGGCGCAGCCGTCTCTTTTTTATACCTTTTCCAGTGACTGCACCACATCGCCCAGCAGATACAGGGAGCCGCAGCAGACGGCTGTGCCATCGGGCGGCGTGTCCGCCAGCATTCGGGACACACCCTCCCGGATGGTGCCGCAGGCCGTTACCGGCTTGCCATATCGCCGCAGGAAGGCCGCCAGCTCTCCGGCGTCCAGCGCACGGGGATTGTGGGGGGTTACAGTGATAAACCGCGCGGCCAGCGGAGCCAGCTGGTCGTACATTTTTCCATAGTCCTTGTCCGCCAGCACACCGGTCAGCACCGTTACCGGCTGGCCCGGCAGATACTCCCGGATGGCCGCCGCCAGCGAGACCATGCACTGGGGGTTGTGCCCTCCGTCCAGAATGATCGTGGGCTGCCGCCGCACCACCTGAAACCGTCCCGGCCACGCGGTCTGGGCCAAGCCCTGACGGACGGCACTTTCATCAATGTGCCAGCCACGCTGCCGCAGAACATCAATGGTCGTCAGCGCAACGGCGGCGTTTCGCAGCTGGTGGCCGCCCAGCAGGGGCAGCCGCAGGCCCTTATATGGGCCGTAGTTGAATATCTGCCCCTCCAGCGTGTCGCAGACTGAGGAGAGGGCATCGAAGTCCGCCACAGTCAGCGGTGCGCCTGCCGCGCGGCAGCGCGCGGCCACCACCTCCTGCACGGAGGGGGCACAGGGGTACAGGACGGCATGACAGCCGGACTTGATGATGCCCGCCTTGGTGGCGGCGATGGTCTCCACCGTATTCCCCAGCACTTTGGTGTGGTCCAGACCGATGTTGGTGAGCACGGCCACCTCCGGCGCGGGGATCACGTTGGTGGCGTCGAATTCGCCGCCCATGCCTACCTCGCATACCACAATATCGCACGCCTCCCGGGCAAACCAGGTCAGACCGATGGCTGTTACCAGCTCAAACTCCGTGGGGGGATCCGCCATGCGGTCGGCCAGCGGGCGCAGCTCCTCCACCAAGGCGCACAGGGTATCGTCCGGGATAGGTGCGCCGTTGATCTGCATACGTTCATTGAAGCGGAAGATGTAGGGGGAGGTGTACAGCCCTGTCTTATACCCGGCGGCACGCAGCACGGAGGCCAGCATGGCGCAGGTGCTGCCCTTGCCGTTGGTGCCGGTGACGTGGATATACTTTACGTGCCGTTCCGGATGGCCAAGCATACCCAGCAGTGTATCAATACGGCTGAGCCCGGGTACGCTGCCCCGCCAGTCCACCTTGTGGATGTATGCCAGCGCCTCATCCAGCATCATGGCCATCACCGCCCTTCGTCTTTATCCGCCGCAGCACCGGGGAGAGTGCGTTCCGCCGCATCAGCAGCCACACCAGCAGCGCGTCGATACAGCCGGTGATGGCGAACTGAACGCTGCGGGCCGCCAGCCGGGTGAGGAAATAGGGCCATTTGGCCGCACCACCGTACACCAGCGCCAGAGCCATGCTCTGCCAGAGCACAGAGCCGCATACCGCCGCAGGAAATACCGCCAGCGCCGCCCGCCAGAGGGTAGGCCTGCGCCAGACATACCGGCGCACCAGCCCCGCCCACAGGCCGTACAGAATGGGCGGCAGGCAAAAGATCGGGTTGTAGCCAAAGGGGGAAAACAGGCAGCCGATAAAGTCGGCGGCAAAGCCCACCGCGGCGCCGGGCAGCGGCCCGAACAGCAGTCCGGCCAGGAGAATGGGCACCGCCTCCAGAGAGAAGCGGCTCACTTCGCTGGGAATGATGGTCAGCAATCGGGCCAGCACCACGCTCAGCGCGGTCAGCAGAGCGCAGACCGTCAGGGCATAGGTATCGAGGACCGGTGCGGGAACGGCGCATAGTTCTTTTTTCTGCATAAAAAAATACCTCCTTATCCTTGGGATGGGAGGTATCACCATATAGATAACGACACAAACTGCCCGTGGAAGCTGGAATGGTATCGCGGCGCAGATGCACCTTCGTCCGGCGGCAGCCTCCCATCCGTCCGGCACTTAACGCACCATCCCTACACGGAACTGCTCACAGTATATACGCATTCCCACGAAAATGCAAGAAAAATAATCCCACAAGATATAGACCCGACAGTTGACTACATTCCACAGGATGATGTATAATGGTCGTGAGTACATACCGAGATGCGGCAAGGAGGGCACAGCATGGCTTTTGACTTTGAAAACGGTTCCTACACCGACGCTGCCGGGCGCACGGTCCTTGATCCTGCTGTTTACAAGGACTGGCAGATCGGTGCGGCGGCGGAGCAGGCCCTGCCCCCGGTGGACTGGTTCCGCCAGAAGCTGGGTCTGCTGCCAGAGGAGCTGCTGCCCTATGGCAAGACCCCCAAGCTGGATTTTCTGCGGATCATGGAGCGCCTGAAGGACCGGCCGGACGGCAAGTATATTGAGGTAACGGCCATTACCCCAACGCCCCTGGGCGAGGGGAAGTCTACTACGTCTTTGGGCCTGATCGAGGGATTGGGACGTCTGGGTGCCAACGTGGGCGGCTGTCTGCGCCAGCCTTCCGGCGGCCCCACCATGAACGTAAAGGGCACCGCCGCCGGCGGCGGGAACGCCCTGCTCATTCCCATGACGGAGTTCTCCCTGGGCCTGACCGGCGATATCAACGACATTATGAACGCCCATAATCTGGCTATGACCGCCCTGAATGCCCGTATGCAGCATGAGCGCAATTATGACGACGAGACGTTGGCCAAACGCGGCCTGCGGCGGCTGGATATCGATCCGGAGCGCGTGCAGTGGAGCTTTGTGCTGGATTTCTGCTGCCAGGCCCTGCGAAAGATGCGTATCGGCCTTGGCGAGGGGAAGATGGACGGCTATCCCATGGATACCTGCGCCAACATCGCGGTCAGCTCTGAGCTGATGGCTATCCTCTCCGTGGCCCGGGATCTGGAGGACCTGCGACGGCGCATCGGCAGCATCGTGCTGGCCTATGACAAGCAGGGAAGGCCCGTTACCACCGAGGACCTGGAGGTGGCCGGGGCCATGACCGCCTGGATGCGGAACACCATCAACCCCACGCTGTGCTACACGGTGGAGCACCAGCCGGTGCTGGTCCACGCGGGGCCCTTTGCCAACATCGCCATCGGCCAGTCCTCGGTCATCGGCGATCGTCTGGGGCTGAAGCTGTTTGATTACCATGTCACTGAGTCCGGCTTCGCCGCCGACATCGGCTTCGAAAAGTTCTGGAACGTCAAGTGCCGCCTGTCCGGGCTGAAGCCGGACGTGTCGGTGCTGGTGGCCACCGTCCGCGCCCTGAAGATGCACGGCGGCGGCCCGGAGGTCGTCCCTGGACGACCTTTGCCGGAGGCGTATACACGGGAGGATCTCGCCCTGCTGGAGGCAGGCTGCGCCAATCTGCTGCACCACGCGGCCACCATCCGCAAATCCGGCGTCACCCCTGTGGTGTGCATCAACAAGTTCTATACCGATACCGACGCGGAGCTGGCGCTGGTGCGCCGTATCTGCGCGGAGAACGGCCTGCGCTGCGCCGTGTCCGATCACTGGCGCTATGGCGGTGCTGGCGCCGAAGAGCTGGCCCGCGCGGTCATGGCTGCCTGCGACGAGCCCTCGGCGCTGCAATTCCTCTACCCGGACGATATGCCTCTGCGTGAGAGGGTGGAGCGCATCGCCCGGGAGGTCTATGGCGCCGACGGGGTGGACTGGTCGCCGCTGGCGCTGGAAAAGGCGGCACGGTTTGAGTCCGACCCCAGGTACGCCGACTACTGCACCATGATGGTGAAAACGCACCTGTCCCTGTCCCACGACCCGGCCCGAAAGGGCGTGCCTACCGGATGGCGTCTGCCGGTGCGGGATGTGCTGGAGTACAGCGGCGCACGGTTTTTGTGCCCCGTGGCCGGCAGCATCTCTATGATGCCCGGCACAGGGTCCGACCCGGCCTACCGCCGCATCGACGTGGACACCGCCACCGGCGCGGTCCGCGGTCTGTTTTAAGGAGGGCACTATGGACGACACCAACAAGACCTGCCGCGAATTTGTGGCCGCGCTTGCCTCGTCAGCACCGACGCCCGGCGGCGGCGGTGCCGCCGCACTGTGCGGCGCTGTCGGCGCGGCTCTGTGCGGCATGGTGGCCAGCCTGACCACCGGAAAAAAGAAGTACGCCGACGTGGAAAGCGAGATACAGCAATTGCTGAAAAGTACAAGCGCTTTACAGAATAAGCTGCTGGACCAGGTCCGTGCGGACGCGGAGGGCTTTCAGCCTCTCAGCCGCGCCTACGCCATTCCCAGGGAGGATCCCACCCGTGCGGCGGTGCTGCAAAGCGCTGCTGAGACGGCCTGCACCGCGCCGCTGGAGATCATGGCTCTGTGTGCCGCGGCCCTGTCCGCCGCCGGACGTCTGGCGGAGATCGGATCCCGGCTGGCGGTGTCCGATGCCGGCTGTGCCGCCGCCATACTGCGCGGTGCGCTGGAGGCTGCGGCCCTGAACGTGCTGGTCAATACAAAGACTATGACTGATCGGTCGGCGGCCGACCATCTGAACGCTCGGTGCTTCGCCCTGCTGGATCAGGGCAGGACCGACGGCGAACGTATTTTCTGCGCGGTGCGCGATCAACTTGTCTGATAAGGAGGGACGTGCATGGCCGTTCTGCTGACCGGAAAGCCTGTGGCGGATGCGCTGTCCGCCGACACCCGCACCCGTGCCGAGGCGTTGCTGTCAAAGGGTGTCCAGCCCCGTTTGGTCCTCCTGCGCTGCGGCGATAACGAGGCCGACGGTGCGTACATACGCGGCGCCGTGAAGCGCGCTGCGCTTTGCGGTGTGGCCGCGGAGCTACGCACCCTGCCCGCGGATGCCTCCGCCGATGTGGTGGCGGCAGCTATCGACGCCGTCAACCGTGACCCTGCCGTTCACGGCTGCCTGCTGCTGCGGCCTCTGCCGCCCCATCTGCGTGGGGAGGAGAGCGATCTCTGTGCCCGCCTGGCGCCGGACAAGGACGTGGACGGTATGACGCCCGAGAGCGCTGCCGCCGTGTTCACCGGACAGGGGAGAGGTTTCGCCCCCTGCACCGCCGAGGCCTGTATGGCGCTGCTGCGCCACTACGGCATTGCCCCCTGCGGCAGGCACGCAGTGGTCATCGGCCGTTCCCCGGTGGTAGGCCGTCCGGTGTCCATGCTGCTCCTGCGGGAGAACGCCACCGTCACCGTTTGCCATACAAAGACACCGGATACGGCGGCGCTGACCCGCCAGGCGGATATTATCATCACCGCCGCCGGCGCGGTCAACAGCCTGACCGCCGCCCATGTCCGACCCGGCCAGATCGTGTTGGATGTGTCCATGAACTGGAACGGCACCGGCCTCTGCGGCGACGCGGACTTCCCGGCAGTGTCATCCATTGTGGAGGCTATTACCCCTGTGCCCGGCGGCGTAGGGGCTGTTACCTCCGCGGTGCTGATGGCCCATACCGTCCGCGCGGCGGAATATCTGACAGGGGAGGGCGGCGCATGAACGTCTTTACTCCCGCCGAGACAGCGGCCAACTATGCCGCCGCCGGTGTCCTCAAGACCCGGCAGCCCTTATTGAAGCTGCTGCTTCTGGGCATCGCCGCCGGAGCGTTGATCGGGTTTCCGGTCTGCGTCACCAACATGGCTACCTATGCCATCACCAACGCCAGCGCGGTCCGTATCATCGCCGGCGTCCTATTTGCCTTCGGCCTGGGCATCGTGGTGCTCACCGGCGCCGAGCTGTTTACCGGCAATACCCTCCTGGTCATCAGCCTGCTGGACAGGCGCGTGACCTGGGGTGCCATGCTCCGTAACTGGGGCGTTGTGTATCTGGGCAATTTCCTCGGCGCGCTGGCCCTGAGCTGGGTCTGCGCCCGCTTTGGCTGGCTGGACGCGGGAGACGGTGCGCTGGGCGCTTATACCATGCAGCTGGCGGTAGGGAAGATGACCATGCCCTTCGGCAAGGCCTTCTTCATGGGCGTGCTGTGCAACATTCTCGTCACGGTCGCCGTGCTGGCGAGCCTGTCCGCAAAGGATGCCGCCGGCCGTATTCTGGGCGCGTGGGTGCCAGTGATGTTCTTTGTGGTGGCCGGCTTCAGCCACTCCATCGCCGACATGACCTATTGTGCGCTGGCGCTGTTCGGCAAGTCCGCACCGGCCTGCGCCGCCGCGGCACAGGCCGCCGGCGCGGACCTGTCCGTCCTGACCTGGGGGCGCTATTTCCTGGGGAATATGCTCCCCGTCACGTTGGGAAATACGGCGGGCGGCGGGCTGGTGGGCCTTGCGGCCTGGTACTGCTATCTCCGCAAGAAAGGATAACGTTCCATGAATATGTTTTTGACCCTGGCTTACTTATTCTTCATTGGCTCCACCCTTGGATGGGTGGCTGAGCTGCTGTACCGCCGGTTTCTCTCCGGCGCAAACCCGGAGCGTAAGTGGATCAACCCCGGCTTCTGCGTGGGCCCCTATGTGCCCCTGTACGGCTCCGGCCTCTGTATTCTTTATCTGCTGGCCTCCATCGGTGAAAAAAACGGTGTGGATACGGTGGGGGAGAAGCTGCTGCTCTTTGCGGGCATGGCCCTGAGTATGACGGCTATCGAATACATCGCCGGTATCGTCAGCCTGAAGTTCATGCACATCCGCCTTTGGGATTACAGCAAGCAGTGGGGCAATATCCAGGGTCTGATCTGCCCGGCCTTCTCCGTCCTTTGGGCGGCGGTCAGTGCCGTGTACTACTTCTGCGTCCATCCCTATATTCTGGACGCGCTGGATTGGCTGTCCCGCAACCTGGCCTTCTCATTTGTCATCGGCTTTTTCTTCGGCGTGTTTACCATCGATTTGGTCTATTCCGCCAAGCTGGTGTCCCGCATCCGCAAGTTCGCCGACGAGCACGATGTGGTCATCAAGGTGGAGAACCTGAAGGCCCACATTCGCCAGCGGCAGGAGGAGCGCCGCGAGAAGTACAGCTTCCTCTTTGCCTACCGCTCCCGCAGCGAGCTGCTGGAGCATCTGCGCGAGGCGCAGGAGACTTGGGAGGAAAGACGCCGCAAGTGATATTGCTTTACAGGAGGCTGCCGTATGCACATGACTGTCTTGTTTGCAAGTCCCCGTGCGGCGCATAGCAACACCCGCGCCCTGTTGGTGCCTTTTCTGGAGACCTGGCGTGCCGCCGGCCACACGGCGGAGGTGTTTTCGCTCTTTGATCTGCACATTGAGCCCTGCCGCGCCTGCCGCGGCTGTCAGATGGACTGGGAGCATCCCGCCTGCGTTCTGGCGGATGATATGCCCGCCATATTTGACGCCGTCCTCCGCAGCGATATCCTGCTGCTGGCCGCGCCCATCCACTCCTGGTTCTGCCCCGCGCCCATGAAGGCCGCGCTGGACCGCTTCGTCTATGCGCTGAATAAGTACTACGGTCCCCGCGGCCGCGGTCCGTCTCTGCTCTCCGGCAAGTCTCTGGCCATTCTGACCACCTGCGGCTACCGGCCGGAGAAGGGCGCAGACCTGTTCATCGAGGGGATGCGCCGCTGGTGCAGGCACACCGATATGCGCTATGTAGACGCATTGACCGAGCGCCACCTGGGCTACGATCACACGTTCATGGACGCGGAAAAGAAAAACCGCGCCCGCGCCTTTGCCCGGTCGCTCATGCAGGCATAAAAAACGACCTTCGGTACAATACCGAAGGTCGTTTTTTGCGTCAATGCAGGTCCTGCTGCTTCATCCATACATCCATGACCACGCTGTGGGGCAGCAGCTTCGTCAGCCCTGCCTGTACCCGCGCCACAAAGCCGTACTTGCACACGTCCTTGCCCCGCTTGGCGTCCCGCCAGGTGCGTGCTACAATGTCGTCCGGATCGTACATGGCCGCGTATTTCTTCACAATGGGCGTCTCATCCGACTTGATGGCCCGGTCAAAGAACGCCGTCTTTGTCCAGAAGGGGCACACCGCCATAACGCCGATGCCGCGGCTTTTCAGTTCCCGGTTCAGCGCTCGGCTGAAGCTCAGCACAAAGGCCTTTGTGGCACCGTAGATATCGATATAGGGGATGGGCTGAAAGGCCGCCACGGAGGCGATGTTGATGATCTGGCTGCCCCGGGGCATATAGGGTGCGGTGATCTGGCACATGGCCACCACCGCCTGGCAGTTCAGGTCCGTCATGTTCAGATTTACCGCCAGCGGCGTGTCCAGCACGGCGCTGAACTTGCCGTAGCCGCTGCAATTCATCAGCAGGCCCACCTCCACCGGCGTCTCCGCCAGCGCCGCGGCGTACACATCGAAGTTGCCGCGGTCCGTCAGGTCCAGCGCCAGCACCCGAACAGGGAAGGGGACCGTGGCGCGCAGGGCCTCCAGCTGTGCCTCGTGCCGTGCGATGACCCACACCTCGTCAAAGGTGCCGTACCGATCCACCGTCTCGGCGAACCGTTTGCCCATGCCGCTGGACGCGCCTGTGATCACTGCGATCTTCTTCATACGATAGCCCTCCCGGTCTTGTTATATCCCTACTGTATCCCATTTTTGGGCGGCCGTCAACCGGTTTTCCCCGCCCGCGGCACAAAAAAAGAACACGCCTTACGGCGTGTTCTCTCGGCGCTTTCGGTTACGCGGCGGCGTGTGCGGGCTTGTTCTCGTGCTTCTCCTCGCGGCTGCGCTCCAGCAGCAGCGCGCGGGTGGTGGAAGCGGTGAACACCACAGCCCAGAACAGGGTGACATACTCGCCGATCAGGCGCATACCCGCCTCGGGAGCCGTCATCAAAAAGGCGGACGCGATGACCAGCACCAGGGAAACAACGGCGATAGCGACGTGCGTAGAAATGTTTTTCATGGTAACATCCTCCTTGAAAAATTTTATGTGAGTTTTGTTGTTTTTTTGGTTTCAGGCTCTTGCCTTCCTGTTGATGCTATAGTAGAATATTTCACAGGAAAAGTAAAGCTGTACTTTGTTATAGTGCTTGTTAGAAATACTAATAGCTTGGAAGGAGGAAAAACCATGGAGACTGCCCGCTGCCGCGCCTTTATGGCCGCTGCCGAGACCGGCAGCTTTTCCCGCGCCGCCGAGATGCTGCGCTACACGCCCTCCGGCGTCAACCAGCTGGTCACCGCACTGGAGAAGGAGATCGGCTTCTCCTTGTTCAGCCGCAGCACCAAGGGCGTGGCGCTCACGGCCAACGGCCAGCTGCTGCTGCCTGTCATCCGCGAGATACTCCACCAGGAGGATAAGCTTTTCGAGCTGTCCGCCCAGATGAACGGCCTGCTGATCGGCACCGTCACCATCGCCGCCTATTCCAGCATCGCCACCCATTGGCTGCCCGCTGTCATCCGGGATTTTCAGGAGAACTACCCCCACGTGGAGATCAAGCTGATGGAGGGTATCTGGCAGGAGGTGTCCCAGTGGCTGGAGGAGCGCACCGCTGACATCGGCTTCCTCAGCTATCAGGAGAATATGCCCTTCGAGTGGATTCCACTGGCCGAGGACCCCATGCTGGCCCTGCTGCCCCGGAATCATCCTCTGGCCGGTGCCGACTGCTACCCGCTGAAGCGGTGCGAGCAGGACAGCTTCATCATGCCCGCCCTGGGCTGTGATGACGACGTGGAGGCGCTGTTTGCACGCAATCACGTTGATCCCAACATCCGCTATACCACCATCGAGAACTTTTCCGCCATGTCCATGGTGGAGCAGGGCCTGGGTGTCAGCGTGATGAACAAGCTCATCACCGAAAAGCGTATCTGCGATGTCGCCATGATCCCCATCGACCCGCCGGCCAGCATCACGTTGGGCGCGGCACTCCACTCCCGGGCGGACGCCTCGCCGGCCGTAAAGATGTTCCTGAAATACGCCGTCCGTATGCTGACAAAGAGCGCCGTCTGAGCCTATCGGAAAATCTTATATCCATTCAGTGTTCCCCGCTTGCGGATACCCTGTGGAATAGGGTATACTTACTTTAAATAACAAAAGGGAAGGAGTGCCCCTATGGATAAGCGCATTCTCGTCATCAACCCCGGCTCTACCTCTACCAAGCTGGCCCTCTTTCAGGGTGAGCAAAAGCTGTTTGACGCCGCCGTGCGCCACAGCAAAGAGGACCTGAGCCCCTTCTCCTGGGTCATGGAACAGGCAGATTTCCGCCAGACCGCCATTGAAAAGGAACTGTCCGCCCACAATGTGGACCTGACCACGCTGGACGCCGTCTGTGCCCGGGGCGGTCAGCTGCCCTACTGTGCCGCCGGTACCTACCTGGTGGATCAGGACATGGTGGACTTCATGTACACGGTCCGCGATGCGGCCCATGCCTCCAATCTGGGCTGCGTGCTGGCCCTGCGTATCGCCCGTCCGCTGGGTATCCCCGCCTTCATCTGCGACCCCGTCACTGTGGACGAGATGACCGATGAGGCCCGGATATCCGGACACCCGATGCTGCCGCGTATGATGACCGGCCACGCCCTCAACTGCCGCGCCATGGCCCTGCGCTGCACCGAGACCGTCCTCCACAAGCCCCTGGCCGATTGCCGCCTGATCGTCCTGCACCTGGGCGGCGGCGGCTCCGCCCGCCTGTTTATCGGCGGCAAGATGGTGGACGGCGTCCGCGATGACGAGTGGATGTTCGCCCCGGAGCGCATGGGCGGCGTCAGCCTTCAGCCCCTGGTGGCCATGTGCTATTCCGGCGCGTACACCAAGCAGAACATCATGGACCTCATCCGCGGCAAGGGCGGCCTGATGGCCCACCTGGGCACCGCCAATGCCCAGGAGGTGGAGCAGCGCATCGCCGACGGCGACGCGCACGCCAAGCTGGTCTATGACGGTATGCTGTACAGCTGTGCCCGGGCCATCGGCGGCCTGGCCGCCGCGGCGGATGGCCGCGTGGACCGCATTATCCTCACCGGCGGACTGGCCCACTCCCACTATGTGACCGGCTACCTGACGCAAAAGCTCTCCTTCATCGCCCCGGTGGAGGTCATGGCCGGCGAGTTTGAGCTGGAGGCTCTGGCTGCCGGCGCAAGCCGTGTCCTCAACGGGCAGGAGCAGCCACGCCGCTTCGCCGACATCCCGCAGGCGTAAAAAAACAGCCCCGGCCGCCGCCGGGACTGTTTTTTTATGCTCTTTTTCTTCCGCAGACCTGGTACATCTCCCCATTGGAGATCACCGTGTCCACGTCCAGATACGGCGCCATCAGCGCCCGGACCTCGTCCTCGTGCAGCAGACCAAGAGACACGGGCTTCGCGCTGCCGCTGTGGTGGGCGTCCAGCGCCGCCCGGCTCATGCCGTGGGCGATGGACAGCCGCCCGCCGGGACGGACCAGCCCCGCCAGCGTCCGGATCAGCCCCGCCGGATCGGGAAAGTGCGGGAAGGCGTTATAGACCATCACCACGTCATAGGGCCCGCTGTCCCGCACGGCGGCGCTGTCCTCCACATCGCTGCATACCACCGTGATCTGCGTCCCGGCGGCCTTTTCCGCCGCCCGCGCCGCCATCTCCGGCGACAGGTCGACAGCCGTTACCCGCGCCGCGCCACGCTTTACATAGTCGCCGAACAGCACGCCGGTGCCGCAGGCCACGTCCAGCACCGTGCAGCCCTCGCATACCCCGGCGTTATCCAGTATCCGGGCGATGACCGCCTCATTCCGCACCATGCCCGCGTCCCAGTCCGGTGCCAGCCGGTCAAAGAACGCCTGTACATCCCGTTTGTCGATCATGCCGCCGCCCTCACGCGAAGAACGTGGCCGTGTCGATCTGCTGATAGCCGCCGAAGCTGTTGGGCATCCGATAGATCTCCTCCGCAATGCCCTTGCCCAGGAAAGCGCCGGTGATCTCGTTGAGCTTCTCGGTCATGTCAATGTCCGTGAACTGCTCCGGATAGACGCACTTGGCGGAGAACCAGGCATTGGCCAGCGCGATCTCATAGTTGGTGTAGTAGGCGTTGTACGCCATCTGCAGATACACCTTGCCCTCCTGCCACGCCTTGCAGCTGTCAAACAGGCCGTTGTCCTCCGCGTACAGGGGCTTGATGTTTTTCACCGCCGCCGCGTCGATGAGCATGATGTCCATGTCCGGTCCCAGTGCCGTGAACTTCTCGGCTTCGATGGGCTGTACACCCTTGGCGCTCAGCCCGCTGACGGTGTTCTTGATGTTCGCCACGGTAAACGTGCTGTAGCTCTCTATGGTCATCAGGTGGTTGGTGGTGCCCCAGTTGCCCAGCCCGCAGATGTACACCGCCGGCTTGCTGTCCTCGGCGATACCCGCCGTCCGTGCCTGAATGTCCGCGGTCTCCGTGCTGACAAAGGCCAGCAGCTCCGAAGCGCGGGTCTCCTTGCCGAACACCTGACCCAGCAGGGTGATGGAGCCGCTGAAATCCTCGCTGAACACGCCGTCCACGCCGGTCCGCAGGGTGATGACCGGCACACCCACCTGCTGCTGCAGGGCTTCGGCCTTATCTGTGTCCTCATACTCGGAGACAATGATATCCGGCGTACAGGACAGGATCTTCTCCGCCTCCGCCGCCTGAGCGTTGGGGCCGCCCACGCCGCAGGAGGGCAGGGCGGCGAAGGTATCGCCGTACACCATCACATAGGGACGCGCCACACCGTCGAACATCTTGGGACGCTCCTCCAGCGTGGTGTTGTCGATGTCCTCCACACCGCACAGCAGGCTCACGTCACCCACATAGCTGTATAGCCGCAGCGCGCCCGCGCCGATGCACACCACCCGCTGGTAGCTGCCCGGCACGATCTCCACCTGGCGGCCGATCATATCCGTTATCGTCACGGTTTTCGGTGCGTCATCTGTGCCATCCTCCGCGGGCTTCTCGCCGCAGCCGAACAGCGTCAGGGTCATCATCAGCGCCAGCACCAGGGCCAAAACTCTCTTAGTAATCATCTTCGTTTACTCCTATCAGTATTTTCTGTCCGTCGATCTCCGCCGCGCGCACCCGCGCACCGAATATATCCCACACCGTCTCCGGGGTCAGTATGTCCCCGTTTCCGGCGTATCGTACCTGTCCGTCCCGCATGAGGAACAGCCTGTCGCCATAGGCCATGGCCTGGTTCAGGTCGTGCAGGGTGCACAGCACCGTCATGCCCCTTGTCCGGGCCAGCCGCCGCGCCTGCCGCAGGATCCGCTGCTCGTTGGCCACGTCCAGGTTGCCTGTGGGCTCGTCGAATACCAGCAGCTTCGGCTCCTGGGCCAGCGCCCGGGCAATGGCCACCTTCTGCCTCTCGCCGCCGGACAGCGTCTGCACATTCCGTTCCGCCAGCGCCGTCAGGTCCATGTCCGCCAGCGCGGCCTCCGCCGCCGTACGGTCCGCCGCACCGGGCTGTATGCCGAAGCGGCTCACCCGCCCGGCCAGCACCGCGTCGTATACCCGCAGCGCGCCGAATTGCAGCTCCTGGGGCACGTAGGCCGCCACCTGGGCCCGCTGCTGCCGTTTCATGGCGCCCAGCGCCTGTCCGTCAAAGAGGATCTGCCCCTGCTCCGGTGTACACAGCCCCAGCGTTGTTTTCAGCAATGTGGTTTTGCCGCAGCCGTTGCGGCCCAGCAGCACACCTACCTGTCCTGTTTCCAGTGACAGACTGGCGTCCCGCAGTACCGGTGCGCCCCGCCGTTCATAGCGGAAGGTCACGTGTTCCACCTTCAGCATACACCGCCCTCCTTTTTTCCAAAGATCAGCGTCAGGAAAAACGGCGCGCCCAACAGGGAGGTGATGGCCCCCACCGGCAGGGCGGAGCCGCTGCCGATACTGCGGCTCATCGCGTCCGCCGCCAGCAGCAGCGCGCCGCCGCACAGGGTCGCCGCCGGCAGCGCCCACCGGTGGTCGTGGCCCACCAGTCGCTTGACCGCGTGGGGACAGATAATGCCCACAAAGCCGATCATCCCCAGGAACGACACGCACACCGCCGTGATGAGCGATGCCAGCAGCAGGGATACCCACCGCAGCAGCGCCACGTTCACGCCCATGCTGCCCGCGGCATCCCCGCCGCTGAGCAGCGCATTGTACCGCCAGGCCAGTGCCGCAAAGACCGCGATGCCCGCCGCTGTTACCGCCAGCATGATCCAGTCGGCCCGGTATGTAGCGCGGCCCAGGTCGCCGAAGCTCCAGATCACCGCGGCGGAAAGTCCAACATCCGTGGCGTAGAACTGTAAAATCGTGGTGGCCGCCGTCCACACGGAGCCAAGTGCGATACCCGCCAGCACCACCACGTTGGGGGAGAAGTCCCGCAGCCGGCACAGCGCCAGCACCACCAGCACAGAGCCCGCCGCAAACACGAAGGCCAGCGCCGACGTGGCAAAGGGATCTGCCCCTGCCGTATAGCTGGTCAGGTTGTTGCCGGTGGACAGAAACCCGCCCGAGAGCGCGATGATGGACAGGTTCGCGCCGAACACCGCCGCGTTGGACACGCCCAGCGTGGCGGGGGAGGCCATGGGATTACCCAGCACCGTCTGCATGATAAGTCCGGATACGGATAACCCCGCTCCGGCAATAACAGCGGCCAGCAGCCGCGGCAGACGGATGTGCTGCATGATCCGCACCGCCGCGCTGTCCCCGCTGCCGAACAGCGCCGAAACGCACTGCCGCACCGACATCCCGGAGGACCCCACCAGCAGCTCCAGCAGGGCCAGCAGCACCACTGCCGCAGCCAGCGCCGCGATCACCGCTATTTTTCTTTTCCGTGCCCCGTCAGCGCCCATGTCCTGCCTCCCGCGATTATATATGGTGTATCATACCTCAATTTTCCCCACGGCGCAACCCGGGTAGGGGGTTCCGATCATGCCGATATCTCATATTTCTCACCGAATTCGTCCACCCAAACCGTGCGGTCCCTCTTGACAAACCACCTGCCCTGCGCCATAGTATACCTATCAGTTTTCTTTATAGGTGGTGCCGCCATGGATATCCAGAAATTACAGGCCCTGGCCGTCATTCAGGAGGCCGGCAGCTTCTCCCGCGCCGCAGAGACGCTGGGCTATTCCCAGGCGGGATTGACCTACATGATGAACAGCCTGGAAAACGAGATCGGCCTGCGCCTGCTGGACCGCAGCTACAGCGGCGTCCGCCTCAGCGAGACGGGCAAGACCCTCATGCCCAAGATCCACCGGCTGCTGCAGGTCTACGATGCCCTGAACGGCGAGATCAATGCCTGCAAGTGTGCCCAGCAGGCCACCCTGCGCCTGGCGGCGCTGGATACCGTCTCCACCCGCTGGGTGCCCCGTGCCGTGGCGGCGCTGAAGGCCGAGTATCCCCAGATCACCGTCAGCGTCATCTCCGGCAGCCCCATGCAGGTGGACAACTGGCTCCGCGACGGCAGTGTGGAGCTGGGTGTCACCGACAAGCGCTTCACCGGCACGGATATGGACTGGATCAGGCTCTGCGACGATCCTTTCCTGGCCGTTCTGCCGCCGGACAGCGATGTACCGGACCCCGTGCCCGTGACCTGGTTTGCCGGCCGTGCCGTTATCATCCCCGACTACGGCACCAACACCGACACCACCCGCGTGTTCACCCGTGCCGGCGTGGAGCCCGTCTACACCGATGACCGTATGAACAACCGTTCTGTCCTGGCCGCCGTGGCCGCCGGATTGGGCAGCACCGTTTTTTCCCGGCTGGAGCTGGACTATTACGCCCGCCAGGATCTGACCGTCCGCGCCATGGACCCGCCCTGCTGCCGCGAACTGGGCGTGGCCCTGCGCCCCGGCGTCAAGGGCGACGCGGTGGTCCGTTCCTTCCTCCGTGCCCTTCGTGCCGCCGCCGACGCGGACAAATAAGCAAAAAAGAAACGCCCATAGGCGTTTCTTTTTTTGCTTATTTGAAGAATTCGAACCGCGGCTGCTCCTTCGTTACGGTGCCGGTCTCAATCTCCAGCCCCTCGCCGAAATACTTTTTCAGCAGCGCCACCAGCTCGTCCGCCGCCGCCTGTACCTCCGCCGCATTTACGTCGGAGAAACCGTCGATGGGGAACAGGATGGCCTTGGTGTTCTCGGTGATCTTGCCGCGTTCGGACTGCCGCCAGGTCCACCGCCGGGTCCGTATCTCGTGGCCGCAGGCGTATACCGCCTCGCCCACGTCCGGTGACTCCTCCTCGGTGGAGCCGAAGGGAATGAACGTGTCGCCCTCCTCCGCCAGCCGGACGTCCAGCCCGTCTGCGATGGTGTCCAGATCGTGCGCGCCCATGGGCAGCCTGTGCTTGATGGACACCGCGTTGCCCAGGTCCACCGCGGCATTGATGTGGGGGAAGCCCTTGCCCTTGGCGATACGGGTCAGCAGTGCCTCGATGGAGCACATAAACTTATTGGGGTTGATGCCCAGGGCGGTGAACGCCGCCCGGTAGGGCAGGATATCCTCCGTCTCCTTGGGCTTTTTGCCGGTGAAATAGGCCTCGCACTCCGCCACATTCCCGGCCAGCATTTTCTCCAGCTCCGGAATGTCATGGGTGTTGTCCAGCCCGCGCACCGCCACCGCGCCGAAGCAGGCGTTGGGCAGCTTATCGAAAAATTCCTTTGATACCTGGTAGTACACAGTGTTTCCTCCTTGTCTGAAGTATGTGTCCGCGGCCTCCCCGGCAGGGAGGCCGCCTGTTTTTGCCGATGGCATATTCTAACGCTTTAAAGGGTAAAAATCAAGCCCCTTTTATCGCTGCTCCCGGCCCAGCTTCAGTCCCAGATCAAAGGCCTGCCGGTTCAGCGGCAGCAGCGCCGGCTTTTTGCCCAGCTTGTGTTCTATGGTGCGCCACACCACGTCCTCCGGCACCACCTGGGTATAGCCCACGTACACGCCCAGCATGATGATGTTCAGCACCTTGGCGCTGCCCATCTCCAGCGCCAGCTCCGTCACCGGTGCCTTTACCACCTTGATATCCGTGCGCGTGATCTCGCTCTTGACGATGGAGCTGTTGATGTACAGCGTCCCGCCCGGCACCAGCTTGTACAGGAACTTGCTCAGGCTGGGGTCGTTCATGACGATCAGGTCGTCCATCTGATCACCCAGCGGCGCGCCGATATCGTCGTCGGAGATGACCACATAGCAGTTGGCGGTGCCGCCCCGCTGCTCCGCGCCGTAGGAGGGGAAGAACGTCACATTTTTGTCGGTGCTCTCGCAGGTGGCCTCCGCCAGGAACTTGCCCAGCGTCATCACGCCCTGTCCGCCGAACCCGGCGACCATCAGATTTCGTTCCATCACGCGCCCTCCTTATCCTTGTCCCGGATGACCCCCAGGGGGAACTCCTTGAACATTTTTTCCTCCAGAAAGCCCAGCGCCTCCAGCGGCTCCAGTCCCCAGTTGGTGGGACAGCTGGTGACGATCTCCACCAGCGAGAAGCCCTTGCCGTCCAGCTGGTTCTGGAATGCCTTTCGGATGGCCGCCTTCGTCCTGGCCACATTGGCGGGGTTGTTGCAGCTGGTGCGCTCCAGATAGTAGGGGGCTGTCAGCTGGTTCAGTATCTCGCACACATGCATGGGGTAGCCGTGCTCCCTGGGATCACGCCCCTTAGGCGCGGTGGTGGCCTTCATGCCCACCAGCGTGGTGGGGGCCAGTTGTCCGCCGGTCATGCCGTAGATACCGTTGTTCACAAAGATCACGGAGATATTCTCACCCCGGTTGGCGGCGGACATGGTCTCAGCCAGACCGATGGAGGCCAGGTCGCCGTCACCCTGATAGGTGAACACCAGCGTGTCGGGATTGCTGCGCTTGGCGCCGGTGGCCACGGCGCAGGCCCGCCCGTGGGCGGCCAGCAGATAATCGTAGGTGAAGTAGCCCATGCCCAGACCGCAGCAGCCTACGCCGATGGCGCAGGTGCACTTGTCCAGCATATCCATCTCCTCCAGCACCTCGCCGATGAGCTTGAAGAGGGTGCTGTGCATACAGCCGGGGCAGAAGCCGTCCACCATGTCGGGCTGAATGCCTTTTGTTCTCGCGTATACCTTTTCCATATTCCGGCACCTCCTTATCGCGCCAGCAGCGCTTTGGCGGCGCTGATGACCTCGCCGCGTCCCATGATCTCGCCGCCTGCGTGCAGGCACGTCTCGATGGGGCAGCGGTCGTTGATGGCCAGCCGGATGTCGTCCACCATCTGGGCGGGGATGCACATCTCCACATCCAGAATGGCCTTGACCCTGTCAGAGTCCAGCCCCGCGTACACGTCGGCAGGGAAGGGGTACAGTGTTTTCGGGCGGATGAAGCCCACCTTGTGCCCCTTGGCCCGCAGCAGCTTTACCGCCGAGCGTGCAATACGCCCGCAGATGCCGTAGCCGGTGACCACGATCTCCGCGTCGTCCAGATACAGCGTCTCCGCCTCGCTGGGCCAGCTCTTGTACAGCTCCTCGGCCCTTTTGCAGTTGCGCTCCTGCTCCTTGGTGTCCCAGCGCCCGGCATCGATGGTGGCGCGGGGCTCCTTATAGGAATCGTGGCCGATGGCCGCCCAGCTGCGGCACTGGTCCTTCAGTGCCTTGACCTCCTCGGCGGAGCGCTCCGGCGGCAGCGCCACCGGCTCCATGATGGTGCCCATCACGCCGTCAGTGAGGATCAGCACCGGGTTCCGGTCCTGCTGTGCGTAGTCAAAGGCCGCGTAGGTCATGTCCACTGCCTCCTGCACGGTAGAGGGAGAGAACACCCGCATTCTGAACCCGCCGTTGCCGCTGGCCTTGGTGGCCTGGGTGTAGTCCTGCTGTGCCGGCTGGATGGTGCCGATACCGGGGCCGCCCCGCTGTACATTCACATATACGATGGGCACCCGTGCGCTGGCACAGAAGCTGACGCCCTCGCTCATCAGGCTGATGCCGCAGGAGGAGGAGCTGGTCATGGCCCGTGTGCCGGTACCGGCGGCGCCGTACACCATATTGATGGACGCGACCTCGCTCTCGCCCTGCACAAAGCTGCCGCCTACCTCCGGCAGCCGCCGTGCCAGATATTCCGGTATCTCGTTTTGCGGCGTGATAGGATAGCCGGCAAAGAACCGGCAGCCTGCCCGCACCGCTGCCTCAGCGATGGCCTCAGTGCCCTTCATAAATACTCTTGCCATGCTCCCGCCTCCTTATTTATACACTTCGATGGCCGCGTCCGGACACATACGTCCGCAGATGGCACAGCCGATACAGTTTTCCGGGTGTGCGGCCACCACAAAGGGGTAGCCCTTGGAGTTGACCTCGTGTCCCACGGCCAGCACGCCCTTGGGACAGAACTTCACGCAGTAGCCGCAGCTCTTGCAGCTCTCCGCGCGGATGGTGACTTGCGCCATTTCAATGCCTCCTTATCCTTCATCAAGTCCCGTCTCCGGGACGGTCATACGCGGTGTGAGTGGCAGCAGCGGCAGCTCCGTCCGGCCCTCGACCTCCGGCAGCAGCGTCTCCGACACCGCCGCCGCCTCCACCTTTACATAGGGCGTCAGCAGCCGGAGCCCCTGCTCCACGCCCACTAAGAATTCCTCCGCCGTGGTGCCGATGCCCAGCGTGGGGTTCAGCAAAAAACGCGGCAGGCCCAGCCGAGCCGCCTTCAGCACGGCGCTCAGGGTCCCGTCGATGTGCTCCACCGTCCCCGACCAGGGCCGGTACGGATTTGCCACGAACCATGCGTCCGCACTCTTCAGCAGGTGTGCGTATCCGCCGATGAGCCTTGCCCCCGTGTCGTTGCCGCCCACGTCCAGAATGACGCTCTTGCTCTTGTCCAGCAGCAGCGGCACCAGTCCGCCCACCTGCGTGGGCGCGTCGGCACACTGCTGCTCGAAGTGCACCGTCACCCCCGCGCCCTCCAAAAGGGCCGCCGCGTCCCTTGACCGCAGCAGTGGCTTTGTCTGGTCCAGATCGAAGAAATGCACATCCCGTCCACGCTCCGCCGCCGTCAGCGCCCACTGCACCGCCAGCTCAGATTTGCCGCACCCGGCCTCGCCCAGAAATACCGTCAACCGCTGCGCTGGGTCCGGTACATAGCGTGCCATACCATCCCTCCTTTAGCCCTTCAAAGTGCTGTATATTTACGAATACCATTATACCCGCCCGCTTTGCCCCTGCGAAGCGTAAATGCCCGTTATCCTATAAAGTTTTCTTATATCTGACGGCGTAAAAAAAGACCGGCACCCGCCGGTCTTTTTTCATATGCTTATCCGCCCAGATACGCCTTCTTGATGGCATCGCTCTCCAGCAGTGCCGCGCCGGTGCCCTCCGTGACGATGCGCCCCGTTTCCAGCACATAGCCCCGGTCGGCCACCGCCAGCGCCGCCTGTGCGTTCTGCTCCACCAGAAGAATAGTGGTGCCGTCGGCGTGCAGCTGTCGGATGATGTCGAATATCTGCTCCACCAGCAGCGGCGCCAGACCCATGGACGGCTCGTCCAGCATCAGCAGCTTGGGATGGCTCATCAGCGCCCGGCCCATGGCCAGCATCTGCTGTTCGCCGCCGGACAGCGTCCCGGCCACCTGCTTCCGCCGTTCCTTCAGCCGCGGGAAGCGCTCGTACACGCTCTCGATGTCTGCGTTCAGGTCGCCGCTCCGGCAATAGCCGCCCATGTCCAGGTTTTCCTGCACCGTCATGTGCTGGAAAATGCGCCGTCCCTCCGGCACAAGCGCCATGCCGCGCCCCACCAGCTTGTGGCTGGGCACATGGCGCAGCTCCTCGCCCATAAAGCGCACGCTGCCCGTTCTGCTGTGCAGCAGCCCTGCCACGGTGTTCAGCGTGGTGGATTTGCCCGCGCCGTTGGCGCCGATCAGCGTCACCACCTCGCCCTGCTCCACGTGGAAGGACACGTCCTTCACCGCGTGGATGCTGCCGTAGTACACATTGATGTTCTCCACCTGCAGCACGCTGCTCATGCGCTCGCCTCCTTCTTCCGTCCCAGATACGCTTCAATGACCGCCGGGTCCGCCTGGATGTCCGCCGGTGTGCCCTTGGCGATGATGTGCCCGAAGTTCAGCACGCAGATACCCTCGCAGATGTTCATCACCAGGTTCATGTCGTGCTCGATCAGCAGCACCGCGATCTGGAACGTATCCCGTATCTTTCGGATGTTCTCCATCAGCTCCGCCGTCTCCGACGGGTTCATGCCCGCCGCCGGCTCGTCCAGCAGCAGCAGACACGGGTTCGATGCCAGCGCCCGCAGGATCTCCAGCCGCCGCTGCGCGCCGTAGGGCAGCGAGCCCGCCCGTTCATCGGCATGACTCTCCATGTGGAAGATGCTCAGCAGCTCCTCCGTCCGTTCCCGGGCGATGTGCTCCTCCCGCGCATACCTGGGGAAATGCAGGATACTGCCCGCCAGCCCGTAGCGCACCGAGTCGTTCATGGCCACCATCAGGTTCTCCGCCACCGTCAGATCATTGAACAGCCGGATGTTCTGGAACGTCCGGGCGATACCGGCCTTGTTTACCTGTGCGGTGGTCATGCTGTGGGTGTCCTTGCCATCCAGCAGGATAGCGCCCGCTGTGGGCTGATATACCTTCGTCAGCAGGTTGAATACCGTGGTCTTGCCCGCGCCGTTGGGGCCGATCAGCCCCGCGATCTCCGTCCGGCCGATGGTCAGATCGAAGTCCTCCACCGCCTTCAGCCCGCCGAAGGTCACGCCCAGCCCCACGCACTCCAGCACCGGGGACTTGTCGATGTCCCGTTCCGGCAGCAGCACGGAGGACTGGCGCTTCACCAATTTCGTTTTCGTCGTCACAGCGCCGCACGCTCCTTTCGCCCGGGGGTCAGTTTTTCCTTAGCAGAGGCAAAAAACCGCTTCATCGTGGGGTTGTTCGTGGCCTGCATCACCAGGATCAGCACGATGGCATACACCAGCATACGGTAGTCCGCCACCTCGCGCAGCGCCTCCGGCAGCACCGTCAGCACGATGGCCGAGATCACGGAGCCCGGCACGCTGCCCATGCCGCCCAGCACCACGATGACCAGGATCTCGATGGACATATTGTAATCAAAGGCAGCCGCCTTGATGTTGGCCAGTGAGTGGCCGTACAGCACGCCGGCACAGCCTGCGAAGAACGCCGCGATGACGAACACCGCCAGCTTGTACCATGTGACGTTCAATCCCACGGACTCCGCCGCGATGCGGTTGTCCCGGATGGCCATGATGGCCCGGCCGTACTTGGACCGCTTCAGGTTCAGCATCACCGCCACCGTCAGCAGCACCAGCACCGCGCCGTAGGGGAGAAGGTCCTTCGCCCCGGCGTAGATGGAGGAGGTGTCCAGACCCAGCGCGCCGCCGGTGATGTTCAGGTTTGTGATGATGTTCTTGATGATCTCGCCGCAGGCCAGCGTCACGATAGCCAGATAGTCGCCCCGCAGCCGCAGGGCCGGCAGTCCCACCAGCAGTCCGAAGACCGCCGCCATCAGGCCGCCCGCCAGCATACTCACCGGCAGGCGCACGCCCAGCGGCAGGGCGGTGGTGTGCAGCGCGATCGCCACCAGACACCCGGAGAACAGTCCCACGGACATGAAGCCCGCGTGGCCCAGGCTCAGCTCGCCCAGCAATCCCACCACCAGGTTCAGCGACACCGCCATCACGATGTACACCGCAACGGGCACCAGCATATTCGTTACCTGCCGGGTCAGATGCCCGGTATACAGCAGCGCCGCCATTACCACAAACAGTGCGGCCACCGCCGCCACGGTCAGCAGGTCCGTGCGCTGTCTTTTTTTCTGTGTCAGCTGCATTTCCTTCACCTCACACCTTCTCCTGCATGGGCTTGCCCAGCAGGCCCGTGGGCTTGACCACCAGCACGACCACCAGCACGGCGAACACGATGGCGTCCGCCCACAGGGTAGAGATATACGTCTTGGACATCTGCTCGATCAGGCCCAGCAGTATGCCGCCCAGCATGGCGCCGGGGATGGAGCCGATACCGCCGAAAACCGCCGCCGTAAAGGCCTTGATGCCGGGCATGGCGCCGGTGGTGGGCTTGATGTACACATAGGTCATGCCGTAGAACATACTGGCGAAGGCCGCCAGCGCCGAGCCGATAGCAAACGTCAGCGTGATGGTCCTGTCCACGCTGATGCCCATCAGCGTGGCGGCGTCCTTGTCCTCGGACACGGCCCGCATGGCTTTGCCCAGCTTCGTTTTGTCGATGAACAGCGTCAGCGCTGCCATCAGCACCGCTGTCACCGCCAGCGTCAGCACGGTGATGCCGTCCACCTGCACGCCGCCCACGGAGAAGCTGCCCAGCTTTACCAATGTGGGGTAGGCCATCTGCTGCGAGCCAAAGAGCAGCAGCGCCGCGTTCTGCAAAAGATAGCTGACGCCGATGGCCGTGATGAGCACACTCAGCGGTGCCGCCTGCCGCAGGGGCTTATAGGCGCAGAACTCAATGACCACGCCCAACACCGCGCATACCACGATGCTGACGATCACTGTCACCCACGGGGACAGTCCCAGCTGCGCCACCGCCACAATGCCGCTGTATGCGCCCACCATGATCACGTCGCCGTGGGCGAAGTTCAGCATTTTGGCGATACCGTAGACCATGGTGTAGCCCAGCGCGATCAGCGCGTAGATGCTCCCCAGGCTCAGCCCGCTTATCAATGTTTGTATCAAATTCGTCATAGTCGTCATTCCTTTGCATGGCGCCCGTTCCGCCCTCCCGGCGCTGCGCCGGGAGGGCGTATGGGCTTATTGTGAGGAAGATAGGTAGCTTACTTGCTTACGCCTCCGCGTCGGCCGCGGTATCCGCAGCGTCCCCGCTCTCCGCGCCGGCGGCGTCATTGGCGTTGTCCTGACCGAACAGGGTGCCCACGCCGTTCTTGTAGAGGATGGCGCTGGCGGCCTTGTTGGTGTTGCCGTCGGCGCTCCAGGTCATAGTGCCGGTCACGCCCTCCACGGTGATGGTGGGCATCACAGCGGCCAGGTCAGCGCCGGAGGTGCTGCCGTTGGCGGCCTCCACAGCGGCCTTGACGGCGTACACCGCGTCATAGGCATCCGCGGCGAACTGGTCGGGGGTGGCGTTGTAGGCGTCCTGATATGCCTTCACAAAGGCCTGGACCTTGGGGTCGGCGGAATCCGCCGCGAAGGGGGTCATCATCAGCACGTTATTCGCGATGGTCACATCCTGGCTCACCTTGCCCAGGATGCCGTCCAGACCGTCAGCGCCGAAGAAGTACACATCGTCGGCAAACTTACCCTTGGCCTGGGTCAGGAAGGTGGAGGCCTCCTCCGCGTAGATGGGGATGAACACGACCTTCACGCCGGAGGAAGCAAGGGCGTTCACCTGGGTGGAGAAGTCGGTGCTGGTGGCGGTGGTGAAGGTCTGCGTCTCCTTGATGGTCACGCCGGTGTTCTGGCACTCAGCCACGAAGGCATTGTACAGACCCACAGAGTAGTCGTTGTCGCTCTGATAGAACACGCCTACTTCGGTGGCCAGGGCGTTGTCGGTGAGGTAGTCTGCTGCCGTGGTGCCCTGATAGGAATCGTAGAAGCAGATACGGAACGCCTTGTCGTTGCCGTCGATGCACTTGTCGGCGGAGCCGGTGGTCTCCATCACCAGCACGTCGTCGGCTTTGGCCGCCGCCACCACGGAGGCCGTCTCACCGGACAGCACCGCGCCCAGACTGACGTTCATGCCCCAGTCCATCAGCTTGCCGTAGGCCGCCACGGCGCTCTCCGGGTCGCCCTGAGAGTCCTGGAAGCTCAGCTCCAGCTGCTTGCCGTTCACGCCGCCGGCGGCGTTGATCTCCTTGACGGCCAGCTCCGCGCCGTGCTGTACGGACAGACCATAGTTGGCATAGCCGCCGGTCAGGGGGCCGACGCCGCCCAGCTTAATGGTCTCGGTGCCGCTGGCGTCGCCGCTGCCGCCGTTATCGCTCTTGCTGCCGCAGGCCACCAGGCTCAACGCCATCACAGCGGCTAAAAACATTGCAACTACTTTCTTTTTCATGGTTTTGTTCTCCTTTACGTTGGTTTTCTTAGGAACTATGCACCGGCGGCGTCTGCCGCAGGTATACAAAAAAGCGGCTCCGCCAATGGCGGAGCCGCTTCGCTGTATCAGGTGTCAGCGCGTCATGCGGTTATCCGTGCCAATGGCGTATGTGCAGAGGCGGCCAGTACCAGCAGTACCAGCACCAGAGCGCAAATAATAATGGACGCCATAATAATGGCGCCCAGCACGGACAGGATGACAGTATGAGAAGCGGCGCAGGCGCAGCAGAAAGCAGCACCGGCGCAGGCGGCGGTCATCATGGTATTCATGGCTTTCTTCGTGGTCTTGGTCATCACGGCCGCCTCCTTTCGCTTCGGAAATGTTGGGCCTATTGTAGCAAAGCGAAATTCCAAAGTCAACGGTGTTTTCACAAAAAACGTCATCATATCGCACAAACTGTCACTATATGAATTATGCAAAATATACAAAAACGAACCACTTTCTCCCAGAAACTGGAAATTCCACGGCCGCAGCCGGTCTGCCTCTCCGAACACAAAAAACGATATAGACGGACAAACATACGACAATACCGAACAGTACCCCTTGCATTTTCTGCGTTATCCTGTAAAATAGACAGCGAACCTCCGCGCGGTACGCGCGGAAGCGGAACAGACTGAAAAGGGAGGCCCGTCCATGCATACGCCCCGGCACCCCACACGCAGCATAACGATCATGGCGTCAGCGCTGCTGGCGCTGTTTCTGCTGTCCTTCGTGCTGGGCCGCTACGGCGTCCCTTTGGGCGAGGTGGTAAAGATACTCCTCTCCCGCGTCTTTTCTATTGAACAGACCTGGACAGACAACATGGCCATCGCCGTGTGGAATGTCCGTCTGCCCCGCATCCTGCTGGCCTGCCTGGTGGGCTGCGGCCTCTCCGCCGCCGGCACCGCCTACCAGACCGTGTTCCAGAACCCCATGGCCGCACCGGATATCCTGGGCGCGTCCTCCGGGGCCTGCTTCGGTGCGGCGCTGGGGATCCTGACGGGCCAGAGCACCGTGATGGTCACCGTTTTCGCCTTTCTGGCCAGCCTGCTGTCCGTGGCCCTGGTCTATCTGGTGGGCCGCCGATCCCGGGGCAGCCGTGTGGTGAGCCTCCTGCTGGCCGGTATCATGGTAGGCTCGCTGTTCTCGGCCTGTACCTCCTATATCAAGCTGGTGGCCGATCCCACCAACCAACTGCCCCAGATCACCTACTGGCTCATGGGCAGCCTCTCCGGCACCCGTATGCACACCGTCGCCTTTGCCGCCGTCTGTATGGCGGCAGGGCTGACGCCCCTGCTGCTGCTCCGCTGGCGCATGAACCTGCTGACCCTCTCGCCGGATGAAGCCCGCGCCATGGGCGTCCACACGGACCGCCTGCGTCTGGCAGTGATCCTCTGCGCCACGGTGCTGACGGCCTCCGCCGTCTCCGTCTCCGGCATGATCGGCTGGGTGGGTCTGGTGATCCCCCATCTCAGCCGCCGCCTCGTGGGTAACGACTGCCGCAGGCTCCTGCCCATGGCCTGCCTGTTCGGCGCGGCCTTTCTGCTGCTGGTGGACGACCTGGCCCGCACCCTTGCGGCGACGGAGATCCCCATCGGTATCCTGACGGCCTTCGTGGGCGCGCCGTTCTTTATCTACCTCATGGTGAAGGGAGGCGACCGCCTGTGACCCTCACGGTATCGCACCTGACCTTCGCTTATCCCAAGGCCCCGCCGGTGCTGGAGGATGTCTCCTTCACCGTGCCCGCCGGTGATTTCCTCTCCGTGCTGGGTGCCAACGGTGCCGGCAAGAGCACCCTCTTCCGCTGCCTGCTGAGCGGCCTGGAGGGCTACACCGGCACCATCTCGCTGGACGGCCGCGACGTGCGGACCTTCTCCCGCCGGGAGCTAGCGGCCCGCATCGCCTACATCCCGCAGATACACCGTCCCACCTTCGGCTATTCCGTGCTGGACACCGCCCTCATGGGCCTGACCCGGCACTTGTCCCCGTTCCAGAGCCCCTCCAAGGCCCTGGAGCAGCAGGCTCTGACCGCCCTGGAGCAGCTGGGTGTGGCTCACCTGGCGCAGCGGAACTTCGCCGCCCTCTCCGGCGGCGAGCAGCAGCTGGTGCTCATTGCCCGCGCCCTGTGCCAGCAGTCGGATCTCCTCATCATGGACGAGCCCACCGCCTCTCTGGATTATGGCAACCAGCTCCGTGTGCTGGAGCAGGTGCGTTCCCTGTCGGAGCAGGGCTACACCGTCCTGCTCTCCACCCACGATCCCCAGCACGCCCTGCGTTTTTCCCGCCGCGTCCTGGCCCTGCAAGGGGGCCGCGTGGCGGCGGAGGGCGATACCCGGAGCGTGCTGACGCCGGACCTGATTCGGCAGCTCTACGGTGTGGAGTCCGTGCTGCTGGATACGCCCGATGGCGCGGCCCTGCTGCCGGTGCGGGGAGGTGACCGCCATGTTTAGCTGGTCAGCGGACACTGTCCGCTTCATGGCCGATGCCTGCCGCCGCACCGACTTCCACGAAAAGCTGACGGCGCTGCTGCTGCCGTACCTGAAGCCCACGGATCATATCTGCGACGCCGGCTGCGGCCTGGGATACCTGTCTCTGGCCCTGTCGCCCCATGCGGCCCATATCACGGCGGCGGAGCGCGACGCCGCGGCCCTGTCCGTCCTGCGGCAGGAGCTGGACGCCCGGGGCGTTGCCAATGTGACGCCCCTGTGCGCCGATGTGCTGGCCTATACGCCGCCGGTGCCCTTCGACGCCATGGTGTTCTGCTTTTTCGGCAGCATGGAGGAGATACTGGCCGCTGCCCTCCGCCAATGCCGTGGCACGGTGCTGGCCGTGGTGCGTGACGACGTGTGCCACCGCTTTTCCGGGGCGCCCCGTGCGCCGGGCCGCCATAGCTTCGATGCCGCCTGCGGTGTGCTGGACGCCCACGGTATCCCCTATACGGCGCAGCGTGCGGCGCTGGACTTTCCCCAGCCCTTCCGCACCCTGGAGGATGCCCGGACGTTCCTGGCCCTCTACGGTGGGGGAGCGCCTGCGGAGGACGATCTCCGCGCCAAACTTATTTCCACCGGCGATCCGGACTTCCCGTGGCAGCTGCCCGGCGTCCGCCGCTTTGGAATGATTGCATTTTCAACAGAAGAAGGAGAACGCATATGAACAAGACAAAACGATTGCTGGCGCTGGTCCTGGCGCTGGTGATGAGCCTGACCCTGTTTGCCTGCGGCCGGAAGGCCCAGGACGACAAGACCGACGACAGCACCCGGACGGAGGACACCACCCGCGTGTTCACCGACTCCTGCGGCCGCGAGGTCACCGTCCCCACCGATATCCAGAAGGTCGCCGTCTCCGGCCCTCTGGCCCAGATGGTGGTCTTTGCCATCGCCCCGGACAAGATGGTGGGTGTGGCCAATGCCTGGGACAAGACCGCTGAGAATTACTTTGACCAGAAGTATCTGGACCTGCCCCTGCTGGGCCAGCTGTACGGCGGCAAGGGCGAACTGAACCTGGAGACGCTGCTGGCGGCCGATCCCGACGTGGTCATCGATGTGGGCGAGCCCAAGAGCACCATGGCGGAGGACCTGGACGGCCTGCAGGAACAGACCGGAATCCCCTTTGTCCACATTGACGCCTACCTGGCCTCCATGGACGATACCTATGCCATGCTCAGCGACCTGCTGGCTATGCCCAACGAGGGTCAGGCCCTGGCCGACTACTGCCGCAATGCCTATGACACCGTCAAGGCCATCGTGGACGGCGTGGAGAAGGCCGATGTCCTGTATATCACCGGTGAAGAGGGCCTGAACGTCATCGCCAGGGACTCCTATCACGCCGAGGTCGTCGATATGCTGTGCAATAATCTGGCTGTGGTGGACGAGCCCTCCTCTAAGGGTACCGGCAACGAGGTGGACATGGAGCAGATCCTGAACTGGGACCCCTCTATCGTGTTCTTCGCCCCCGGCAGCATTTACAGCACCGTGGCCGATAACGAGAACTGGCAGACCATACCTGCCATCAAGGACGGCAAGTATTACGAGGTGCCCTTCGGCCCCTACAACTGGATGGGCTTCCCGCCAAGCGTCCAGCGCATCCTGGGTATGCAGTGGATGGCCAAGGTCCTGTACCCCGAGGCTGCCGATTACGATATGTATGAGGTCACCCAGACCTATTTCCAACTGTTCTATCACTGCGACCTGACCATCGACCAGTACAACGCGCTGGTGGCAAATTCTCTCCCCGCTGTGGAGGCCGCCGGCTGAATAAACGAACAGGGAGCGGCACCGCCGCTCCCTATGGCCCTTGAAAGGAGAAGCGTATGAACAACATCTTCCAGACCCTGCTCTACCAGCGGGAAAAGAAGAAGGACACCGTGCTGGCCACCATCGTGTGGGATGACGGCTCCGCCCCCCGCGGCGCGGGCAGCCAGATGCTGGTGGGGGCGGAGGGTCTGCTCTCCGGCACCATCGGCGGCGGCGCGGTGGAGCTGCGGTCCATTCAGCTGGCCCGGGCGCTGCTGGCCGGTCAGCACGTGGACGCCCTGTATGACTTCAAGCTCTCCCGTGACGGTGAGCTGGGCATGGCCTGCGGCGGCGATGTGACGGTGCTGTTCACTCCCGCCCGGTTGTCGGATCGCGTCTGGGACGCGCTGGCGGCGGAGGTGCTGCGCTGTGTGCGTGACCGTGTGCCCGGCTGGCTGGTGCTGCCGCTGGACGGCGCCGCACCCCATATCGCCGAGACGGCGGAGATAGGCGAGGGCGTGTTCTCCCTGCCGCTGCCGGTGGGGGAGCGCGCGGTCATTTTCGGCGCGGGACATATCGCTCGTGCGCTGACGCCTCTGCTGCGGACGATTGGCTTCCGTCCCGTGGTGGTGGATGATCGGCCGGGCTTTGCCACGGCGGAGCATTTTCCCCAGGCGGACCGGACCATCTGCGGCGACTTTGACCGCATCAGCGACTACCTGACGCTGACGCCGGAGGACTATGTGGTCATCATGACCAACGGCCATGAGCACGACTTTCAGGCGGAGGTGCAGGTGCTGCGGGGCGAGACGGCCTATGTGGGCGTCATCGGCTCCCGGAAGAAAACGGCCTTTGTGAACCAGCGCCTGCGGGAGGCGGGCATTCCCGAGGAGAAGATCGCCTTTGTCCACACGCCGGTGGGCACACCCATCAAGGCCGTGACGCCGGAGGAGATCGCCGTGTCCATCGCCGGTGAGATGATCTGCGTCCGTGCCGCACGGCGCGAAACGGCAGGGGAGGTACACCATGGCTGCCCCATGCACTGACCATCTGTTCCTCACCGGTGACAAGGGCGTGGGCAAGTCCACGCTGGCGCGCTGCCTGCTGGCCGGGCATACACCCTGCGGCTTCCGCACGGTGCGGGTAACAGGCGTGTTGGACCGGCCCTCTGTGCATCTGCTGCCCGCGGCAGGCGGAACGCCCTCGGCGGAGAATTTGCTGTTCTACTGCGGCGCTTATTCCTGCGATAGGTTCGACACGCTGGGCACGGCGGCCCTGCGGGACCGCAGCGGCGACATCCTGCTGATGGACGAGCTGGGCCCGGCGGAGTCCGGTGCCAAAAAATTCTGCGAAGCGGTGCTCGCGGCCCTGGACGGTGACCTTCCCGTTCTGGGCGTCCTGCAAAAGGCGGACACGGAATTTCTCCGGGCGGTGGCCGGTCATCCCCGGGTGCGTCTGGTGACCGTCACCGTGGAAAACCGGGACGAGCTGCGCCGTACCATGACCCTTTAACAAACGCTGCGCTATGGTGTAACGCATATAACAAAAGGGTATATAAAAGAGCATAGAAGCAGGTCAACAAGAGCAGCCTAAAGTAAACGAAAGTGACATGCACCGTCAAAGGGCGCGGGAAGATCCCGCGTCCTTTTTTCGACTTTTACTTCCCATAAGGGACGGTTTGCGGTATACTATGGGGGAGAAAACAGGGGAGGTGACGCGGTGAAGCTGCGTATCATCACCGGCCGCGCCGGTGCGGGAAAAAGTAAGCTGGTGCTCGAAACCATTGCGGCACAACGGTTTGAGCGCCCGCAGATTTTGCTGGTACCGGAGCACGCCACCCACGAGGCGGAGCTGGATCTCTGCCGCGCGCTGGGGGATACCGCCAGCCGTGACGGGGAGGTGCTGAGCTTCCAGAGCCTTGCCACCCGCGTACTGTCACAAACCGGAGGCATATCCGATATAACGTTAGATAATGGTGGTAAAATACTGATAATGCGCCGCGCCTTGCAGGAAGTTTCATCATATTTGACGGTGTTTTCCAAGCCGTCACAGCGCCCGGCCTTTCTGCGGGAGCTGGTGGCCCTGGCTGATGAGCTGTACGCCTATAAAATCGCGCCATCCCTTCTGCTGCAACAGGTTCAGGATATTCCGGGCGCCGCCGGAGATAAGCTGCGCTCTACGGCGCTGCTGTTCGGCGCTTATGACGCGCGACTCCAAGGCGGTGACTTTGATGCCCGGTCAAAAGTGCAGAAACTCTGCGATAAACTGCCGAATTCGGACTATTTATGCGGAAAAGATATCTACATTGATGGGTTTTCCTATTTCAACCGAACGGAGGAGGATATCATTGCCGCCGCGCTGAAGCAGGCCAACTCTGTTACAGTGACTCTGCTGGGCGATGACAGTGACCCGCAGCTCTTCCGCAACGGCATACAGCAGCGGGAACGCCTGCGCAGACTGGCAAAGGACGCCGGTTGTAGTTGTGAAGTAGAAAACCTTGTCAGGAACAGCGACACAGCGTTTTCGCACCTGGAGCGATACTTCCTCGGCGCGGAAAAAGCGTGGACGGGCAGCACGCCGTCCATCACCTTGTACCAGTCCAATACCGCCTATTCTGAGGTGGAATATGTGTCCGCGCAGCTGCGAGCGCTGGCACAAAAGGGCGTTCGCTGGCGTGAGATGGCCGTGGCGGCGCGGAATATGGAGGTATATGGCCCGTTGCTGGAGGCCGTGTTCCGCCGGGACGATGTTCCTGCCTATATCAGCCGCCGGAGCGACATTTTGGAGCAGCCGGTCCTGACGCTGCTGCTGTCCGCCGTCGACGCAGTGACAGGCGGCTTTGAGTATGAGGACGTGTTCCGGTGCCTGAAGACCGGCATGACAGACCTGACAGCGGCGGAATGCGATCTTCTGGAAAACTACGTGATCCGTTGGGAAATTCGGGGCAATATGTGGCTGCGGGACGCCGACTGGACGGCAGACCCGGATGGATACAGCGGAGAGATAACTGATTATCGCCGGGAACAGCTGGCCGAGATAAACGCGGTCAGAAGGAAAGTCAGAAGGCTGTTTCTTACCCTGAGTGATGGGATAAAATCCAATAAAACGGTAAGCGGTAAAGCTGAAACGCTTTACAAATTTGCGGAGGACGCCGGTACACCGGCCGTGTTGGAACAGCGGGAGAAAGAATTGCTGGAGCAGGGGCAGATGCAGGAGGCAGAGGAGTATGCCCAGCTGTGGCGGATATTCTGTGATGTGCTGGATCAGTTCGTGGCGCTTTTGGGTGACACGGAGGTGGACGGCGATGAGTTTGCGCGGTTGCTGCGGCTGACGCTGAGCCAGTATGCCGTGGCCACCATACCCGCTGCGCTGGACCAGGTAAAGGTAAGCCCCTTGACGCGCAATGACCGCCATACAGTGCGGCATCTTTTCCTGCTGGGCGCCAATGACCATGTGCTGCCCACGGTGGAGAAGGGCGGCGGTATATTGGACGAACAGGAGCGTGAGCTTTTGCAGCAGCAGGGGATACTGCTGTCCGACGCCACGTTCGACCCGCTGAGCAATGAGCTGCAGAATATCTATGCCGCCTTGGCCCAGCCAACGGAGACACTGACCGTGTCCTGGTGCGCCGGCGATGAGTCGGGGGCGAAACTGCTGCCGTCCTTTGTGGTAGAGCGTATCCGCAAGCTGTTCCCTCAAGTGGAAGTACAACGGGAAGACGGCGCGTACCGCCGCGGACTGCCTGCGGCAGCGCTGGCACTGGCGGGACAGCGGCCCGGCGGTGCGCTGTGGCGTTATTTTGAGATGCATGGACAGGGCGGTACGCTGGAGAAGATGGCAGCGGCCCGGGCTATGGGCCGGGGAAGGCTGTCACCCGGGGCGGTACGCAGCCTGTACGGCAGTACGCTGGCCATGTCCGCCTCGCGGCTGGACCAGGTGAAGAGCTGTCACTTTGGCTATTTCATGGAGTACGGCCTGCGGGCCAGGGAACGGACAAAGGCGGATTTCCAGGCGCCGGAGGTGGGGACGTTTATCCACTATCTGCTGGAGAATGTCCTGCGGGAGGTGGAGCAGCAGGGGAAGCGGCCGGAAAGACCGGCGCTGGCGGCGTTGGTGCGGCGGTATACGGATGAGTATGTCCGGACGGTCATCGACGGCTACGGTGAGAAGAGCGCACGGTTCCGGTATCTGTTTTCCCGGCTGCGGGAGACGGCGTTGGTCATTGTTGAGAACGTGCTGGATGAGCTGGAGCATTCGGATTTCCGGCCTGTGGCCTTTGAATTGGGCTTCGGCGGCAAAAACGGACAGCTGCCTGCCGTCACGGTGACGGCGGGAGATACCACGCTGTCCGTCACCGGTAAGGTGGATCGGGTGGACGGCTGGCTGAAGAACGGGAAGCTATATCTGCGAGTAGTGGACTACAAAACCGGGAAAAAGTCTTTTGATCTGGCGGATGTGCGCTACGGCCTGGGTATTCAGATGCTGCTGTATCTTTTCGCACTGCAGCGGTACGGCGGGGACTATTTTGGGGCGGCGGTGGAGCCGGCGGGAGTGCTGTACCTGCCGGCGAGGGACGTCGTTAAAAAGGCGGATCGGGCCATCGCGCCGGACAAGCTGGCCGCGCTGCTGCGGGGCGAGTTGCGTCGGACGGGCATGGTGCTGTCCGACCCAGAGGTGCTGACAGCCATGGAGCACAGTGCGCTGGAGTCACCCTGCTATTTGCCTATTGCAGTGAAAAAGGACGGTTCGGTCAGCGGTTTGGCGGCCAGTGTGTTGGCGGATGCAGCTCAGATGGGCAAAATGGGTCGGTATGTGGACGAGCTGCTGCGGAAGGTAGCCCAGGAGCTGGGCGATGGCAATATTGACGCAGATCCATGCCGCAGGGGGCCTCAGGAAAGTGCCTGCGACTGGTGTCCCTTCGCGTCGGCCTGCTGGTTTGACGAGAAACGGGACAAGCCCCATTATCTGCAAAAGACCACGCAGGAAGAATTCTGGCAGCTGGTGGACGAGGAGGTGACGCGCCGTGGCTGACATCCAACTGACGGCACAGCAGCGTGGGGCAGTGGAGGACCGGGGCGGCAGCCTGCTGGTGTCCGCCGCCGCCGGATCCGGCAAGACGAAGGTGCTGATAGAGCGTGTGTTCGCTTATCTGACGGAGGAACACTGCCACATAGACGATTTCCTTATTATCACATTTACCCGCGCCGCTGCCGCCGAACTGCGGACAAAGCTGGCCGCAGAGCTGGCGAAGCGGGTGGCACAGGACCCGGAGAACAGTCACCTGCGGCAGCAGATGTTCCGGGTGTATCAGGCGGACATCAAGACGGTGGACGGCTTCTGTGCAGGGCTGCTGCGGGAGCATATCCATCTGCTGGAGCCGGTGGATGGGCGGAGTCTGACGCCGGACTTCCGTATCCTGGATGAGACGGAGGCCGGCGTGCTGAAGCAGCGGGCACTGGAGGATGCACTGGAGGCGTTCTATCAGCGGATCGAGCAGGGGGACGAGGGCTGCCGGGCGTTGGCAGAGACGCTGGGCTTCGGCCGGGATGACCGGGCGTTGGCGGCGCTGGTGCCGGAGCTGCACGGAAAATTGCAGAGCCATCCCTACCCGGACAAGTGGTTGGAGAAGGCTGCGGAGAGCTGGGCGAACCTGCCGGAACGGCTGGGCGACAGCGTGTACGGCCGGACGATCATGGAGGACACGGTGCGCCGCGGCAGTTACTGGGCGGGGCGGCTGGAACGCGCCGTGAAGGATATGGAAGACTGCGAGAGCGTGTATAACGCCTATGGAGATCGGTTTTTGGAAACGGCGGCGCAGCTGCGGGAATACGCGGCCACGGCCCGGGAGGGCTGGGATGCCATGGGCCGTGTGCAGCCGGCCTTCCGGCGGATGGGCGTGGTGAAGGGGGACGAGTGCGCCGGGGCGAAGGACGCGGCGCGGGCGGTGCTGGAAAAGTGCCGTGACGCATTGAAGAAGCTGTCCGCACCGTATCAGACGGCGGAGACGGAGTTGCTGGGCGATCTGCAGGTCATCGCGCCCGCTATGCGGGCGCTGCTGGCACTGACAGGGGACTTCGACAAGCGGTTCCGGGCAGAGAAGGTGCGGCGGAACGCTATGGATTTCTCTGACCAGGAACACTACGCCGTGCAGATGCTGTGCCGCCAGGACGGAACGCCCACGGAGCTTGGCGAGCAGGTGTCCCGGCGGTACCGGGAGATCATGGTGGACGAGTATCAGGACACTAATGAAGTGCAGAACTGTATCTTCCGGGCGGTATCGCGGCAGGGAGAGAATATCTTTGCCGTGGGCGATGTGAAGCAGAGCATCTACCGGTTCCGGCTGGCGGAACCGGGGATATTCCTGGAAAAATACAGGACCTATGCCGATGCGGACCACGCTGCGCCGGGTGCGCCGCGGCGGCGGGTACTGAGCCGGAACTTCCGGTCACGCCGGGAGGTGCTGGCGGCTGCGAACTTTGTGTTCGCGGCGCTGATGTCCCGGGAAATGGGCGAGCTGGATTATACAGAGGAGCAGCATCTTCACTTTGGGGCGGAATACTATCCGGAGGTGCCGCGGGAGACGGAGTTCCACTATCTGGCTGTGGAGGACACGCCGGAGCAGCGGTTCGACCGGGCGGAGGCCGAGGCGCGGTTTGTGGCAAAGCGTATTCGCTGTATGCTGGACGAAGGGTTCACTGTCCGGGGTGAGGACGGCACCATGCGTCCGGCAGCACCGGAGGATATCGTGATACTGATGCGCTCACCCAGCGCCCGGCAGACGGTATTCGCCGCCGCCTTGGCACGGGAGGGGATCCCCTGCGACGGCGGGGAAAGTGAGGATTTCTTCTCGGCGATGGAGGTCGCAGTGGTATTGTCACTGCTGGAGGTGGTGGATAACCCACGGCAGGATGTGCCGCTGATCGCGGTGCTGCGTTCGCCACTGGTAGGCATGAGCGCCGACCGGCTGGCGGAGATACGGGCCGTACAGCGTGAGGGGGATTATTACGAGGCGCTGCGGCAGGATGAGGGTGAGGACGCGCAGGCGTTCCTGTCGCTGCTGCATGAGCTGCGGCAGGTGGCGCGGGAACTGTCCGCCGATAAGCTGCTGTGGTATATCTATGACCGCTGCCGGGTGCAGGCGATCTTCGGTGCCATGGAGGACGGTACAGCCCGCCAGGCGCGTCTGAGGGCACTGTATGACTATATACGGCGGCTTGTGCAGGGCGGCAGAACGAGCCTGTTCGACTGTGTGCGGCAGGTTCGGCAGCTGCTGGAAAGCGGCGATGCGCCGGCCATTACCGCTGCAGGTGCGGCGGGCGGTGTGCGCTTGATGAGCGTGCATAAGTCCAAGGGACTGGAGTTTCCGGTGGTGTTTCTGGCTGACTTGAACAGGAGCTTCAACCGGCAGGACCTGGATCGGCCGGTGCTGGTCCATCCCCAGATGGGCGTTGGTGCGGAGCGCGTGGAGGTGGAACGCCGGCTGCGGTACGACACCGTCTCCAAAACGGCGCTGGCGCTGACGCTGGAACGGGAAGCCAAGGCGGAGGAGCTGCGGATACTGTATGTAGCCATGACCCGTGCACAGGAGAAGCTCATCATGGTATGCTCGCGGAAAAACCCGGAGAAGCACCTGAAGGAGCTGTGTGCACTGGCAGAACTGCCGGCGCCGCCGGAGGCGGTGGCCGCGGTAAACTGCCCGGGTGATTGGCTGCTGCTGGCGCTGCTGAGCACATATCAGGCAGGGGTGTTCCACGATTACACCGGGGTACGTCCCGCGGTACTGTACGGCGGGCCGGAGGGCTTGGCGCTGCGGCTGCACCGCATCAGCGGTGAGGAGGACGGCGGTTCGGCGATGCCGGCGGAGGAGCCGGAAGCGCGGGCACCGGATCCGCAGCCGGACGAGGCGGCGCTGGCGTTCCGGTACAGCCACAGAGCGGCGACAGTGACGCCCTCCAAGGTGACGGCTACCCAGTTGAAGGGGCGGGCCATTGACCAGGAGATCGCCGAGGGGACACTGCCGGCGCGGCGGACCGCCGCACCGGAGAAGCCGCGGTTTTTGCAGGAAAAGCGCGGACTGACCGGGGCAGAGCGCGGCACAGCCATGCACCTGGCGATGCAGTTTCTGCCGCTGGATACTCCTGCGGTACCAGAGGCAGTGACGGCTTTTGCGGAAAGACTGACGGCCCGACGGCTGCTGACGCCGGAGCAGGCTGCGGCGCTGGATATCCCGGCGCTGGCGCGGTTTTTGGCGTCGTCGCTGGCAGAGAGGATACGGACTGCGCCGCAGGTGTGGCGGGAGTACCGCTTCGCGTTGCTCACCGATGCGGGTATTTATGACGTCGCGGCAGCAGGGGAGGAGATACTCCTGCAGGGCGTGGCAGACTGCGTGTTTGAGACGACGGCGGGTTTGACGGTGGTGGATTTCAAGACCGACCGGGTGACAGCGGCAGAGGCGTCCCAGCGGGCGGAGGCCTATCGGCCGCAGCTGGACGCTTACGCCGGAGCGCTGTCGCGGATACTGGAAAAGCCGGTGACGGAGCGCATTCTGTATTTCTTCGCCTGCGGAGAAGAAATTTCTTTGTGAAAATAGCGAAAAATGCTTGCATTTGCGGGAAGAGTGTGCTATTATCACAGTTGCGTTTGCGGCGATGCCGCGGCGACGAGTGAACCAGAAAGGGGTGAACAAGAGCAATGAAGGAAGGAATCCATCCCAATTATCAGCAGACTACTATCAAATGCGCCTGCGGTAATGTGATTGAGACAGGTTCTACGAAGAAGGATATTCGCGTGGAAGTCTGCTCTAAGTGTCACCCCTTCTTCACCGGCAAGCAGAAGCTGGTGGATACCGGCGGACGCGTTGCCAAGTTCAACAAGCGTTTCGGCCTGGACAAGTAAGGATACACCACTTTGCAAGACCCGTACCAATGGTGCGGGTCTTGTTTTTTATTTTACTTTTGCGCCGGGATGGGGTATAATCGTGGAAAATCATCATAACGAGGACGACTATGGAACGAAAAACCATTGAAGAAAACAAAAACGGTGCGCGGGACTACGCGGTGCTGGTGGGGCTGCGGTCCCCGGTACTTGGTGCGGACAGCGCCGACGAGGAAAGTCTGGCGGAACTGGCGGCTTTGGTGGAGACGGCGGGCGGTGAGTCCGTGGGTATGATCCTGCAGAGCCGGGAGAAACCAGACCCCCATAGCTTCATCGGCGAGGGAAAAGTGGAGGAGGTCAAGCGCATGGTGGAGAACAGTGAGGCCACCATGGTGATCTTTGACAACGATCTGTCCCCGTCGCAGGTGCGGGTGCTCACGGAGCTGTGCGGTGTGCAGGTGCTGGACCGCAGCGGCCTGATCTTGGATATCTTCGCCCAGCGAGCCCGGACAAAGGAGGGCTGCCTACAGGTAGAGCTGGCGCAGTATCAGTATCTGCTGCCCCGGCTGATCGGTATGTGGTCTCATCTGGAACGGCAGGGCGGCACCGGCGGCTCGCCCATCGGCACGAAGGGCCCCGGTGAGACGCAGCTGGAGACGGACCGGCGGCACATCCGGCGGAAGATCGACAAGCTGAAGGAGGAACTGGAGGAGGTGCGGCGCGTCCGCGCCACCCAACGTCAGCGGCGGCGGAAGAACGAGATACCCGTGGTGGCCATCGTGGGCTATACCAACGCGGGCAAGTCCACACTGCTCAACGCCATCACCGGATCGGACATACCGGCTAACAACCGGCTTTTCGACACGCTGGACACCACCACGCGGCTGCTGACCGTCAGCGATACGCTGGATGTGGTCATCTCCGACACGGTGGGATTTATCCGTAAGCTGCCCCATCAGCTGGTCGAGGCCTTCAAGGCCACGCTGGAGGAATTGGAGTACGCCGATCTGCTGCTGCACGTCATCGATGCCAGCAATCCGGAGTGGCAGGAACAGGCGCGGATCGTGGATGATCTGATCCGGGAGCTGGGGGCGGAGAATATCCCCTGCATTCGGGTGTACAATAAGTCCGATTTGGCGTTTGCCTTCCAGCGGGACAAGGAGGGGGATGCGGTCTCCGTGTCCGCCAAGACCGGCGAGGGGTTGGACAGACTGCTCTCCGCCATTGACAAAAAGTTGGACAAGGGTACGAAACGGGTGACGCTGCACCTGCCCTATGACAAGGCCGGAGCGCTGGACAGCCTGTACCGGGAGGCCAAGGTGGAGTCCGTGGAGTACGGCGAGACGGTGGACGTGGTGGCGGTGTGTACGCCCCGAATCATCGGCCAGCTGAAGGACTATATCGAGGGTTGGACGGAGCCGAAGGAGGAGTGGGAATGAGCGATTTCCGCGTACCCTTTGGCCCGTCAGAGACGGAGTTCACCGAAAAACGATCCCGTTTTATCGGCCATCTGCTGCCGGTGGAGACGGAGGAGCAGGCGCGGGAATTTATCACGCAGATGAAGAAAAAATACTATGATGCGCGGCACAACTGCTGGTGTTATCTCATCGGCGGCGATACGATGCGCTACGGTGACGATGGCGAGCCTCAGGGTACAGCGGGACAGCCTATGCTGAACGTGTTTCAGCGGGAAAACGTCACCAACGTGGTGTGCGTGGTCACGCGGTACTTCGGCGGGATCTTGCTGGGGGCCGGCGGGTTGACGCGGGCGTATTCCAAAAGCGCCCGCGATGCGCTGGCTGCGGCAGGCGTGTCGGAGGTGGGCCTGTGGGCCATGGCGGACATCCCGTGTCCTTATGCGTTGTTCGAACGTGTGCGTGGTGAGGTAACGGCCCTGGGTGGCACGGTGGACAGCGCCGATTACGGCGCGGACATTCGGCTGACGATTTCGCTGCCGGCAGAGAACACAGCGGCGCTGCGGGAACGACTAACGGAGCTGTCAGCAGGCGGCATCGCACTGATGGTAACGGCGGAGGCATACCGTCCGGGACCAAAGGTGGAAATATAAAGACAGCGACCCCGGAGGCAGGGACCTCCGGGGTCTTTCACGTTTTGCGCTGGGGTATCATACGATGGCATGAGTACAAAGGAGGTGCCAGCATGGAGGAATATCTCATCACCGCCCGGTCCGTGACCCAGGCGCAGCGTATGGCGCAGCTGCTGGAGCGCCGGGGTGTGCGTGCCGTGGTGGGCCGTGCGCCTATGGGTCTGACCGGTAAAGGGTGCGGCTATGTGCTGCGGCTGCGGGGACAGACCCGCACGGTAGCGGCCCTGCGGCTGCTGCGGGAGGCGGGCTTTGCACCCGTGCAGGTATTTGTTCGTCAGGATGACGAGTATAGTGAGGTAGAGTTATGATCTATTTTGATGCGGGGGCCACGACGCTGCAAAAGCCGGAGACGGTGGCACGGGCTATGTACCGGGCGGTGGGGCAGCTATCCTCGCCGGGGCGGGGGAGTTATCCGGCCACGCGGGCGGCGGAGGAAACAGACCTGCAATGCCGCACACTGGCAGCAAAGCTGTTTGGCGTGACTGATCCGGCGCGAGTGGTGTTCACCTCCTGCGCTACACATGGGCTGAACATTGCCGTGCATACGCTGGTGAAGCCCGGCGGACGTGTGATCATTTCGGGATATGAGCACAACGCTGTTACCCGGCCGCTGCACGCCATACCGGGTGTGGAGATTACGGTAGCGGATGGGCCTTTGTTTGATGGGGAGGAGATGGTACGGCAGTTCGCCGCTGCGCTGGCGTGTCCGGCGGACGCGGTGATCTGCACACACGTGTCCAACGTGTTTGGCTTCCGACTGCCGGTAGAGCGCATCGCGGCGCTGTGTCGGGAGAAGGGTGTGCCATTCGTGCTGGATGCGTCGCAGTCTGCGGGGATGCTGCCGGTGGACATGGATGCGCTGGGCGCGGCGTTTATCGCCATGCCGGGGCATAAAGGACTGTACGGGCCGCAGGGCACGGGGCTGCTGCTGTGCGGCGCGGAGCCGGAGCCACTGCTGCGGGGCGGCACGGGGTCGCAGTCGATCCTGCAGGAGATGCCGGAGGACCTGCCGGACCGGCTGGAGGCCGGGACGCACAATATGCCGGGGATCGCAGGACTGTTGGAAGGGCTGCGGTTTGTGGAGCAGCAGGGCGTGGGACGTATTGCAGGGCACGAGAGACACCTGACGCGGCAGATGGCGGCACGGCTGCGGGATATTCCCGGTGCGGAGGTGTTCTATACCCCGGAGGATGGGGCACAGACAGGTGTGCTGAGCTTTCGCCTGGACGGTTGGGACTGCGAGGCGCTGGGCGAAGCTCTTGCGGCGCAGGGCGCGGCGGTGCGGGCGGGACTCCACTGTGCGCCTCTGGCGCACCGCACGGCGGGAACGCTGGAGACGGGCACTGTGCGGTGTAGCTTTTCGGCCTTTAGCACCACCGCACAGGTAGAGCACTTTGCCCGTATTTTGCGGCAAATCGTTCGTTAAACTGCAAAACTGTTCACATAATTTTTTGTTGCATTTTCCCAATATTTTTTATATAATGTTAGTATCTATTTTTATGCCCGTAACAGGAAGGGTGGTAACGTGGATAAGGTACTTTCGTTATTAGAAAATATTGGGAATTACTTATTGCTGATACGGATATCGGATATACTGGACATCGCCATTATCGCGTTTCTGGTATACAACCTGCTCCGTATGGTCAAAAGTACCCGCGCCGAGAATATCCTCAAGGGCGTGGTGGCGTTTCTGCTGGTGCTTTGGTTGGTTGATATATTGCAGCTCAACGCCATATCGTACCTTATGCGGAACCTGGTGCAGGTGGGGATCCTGTCCATTATCGTCCTGTTCCAGCCGGAGATCCGCCAGATACTGGAGAAGGTGGGCAGCCGGAACATCAGACTGCTGCGGGCCTTCAACGATCCCAAGCAGCAGTCGGAGCTGGAGGCGGCTATCGATCAGACGGTGACGGCGTGCAGCGAGATGTCGCAGAGCAAGACCGGCGTGCTGATCGTCTTTGAGCGCGACATCCATCTGGACGACATGGTGCGAAGTGGTACGACGCTGGACGCCGCCGTGTCCTCCGAGCTGCTGAAAAACATCTTTTTCGTCAAGGCGCCCATGCACGACGGCGCGGTCATCATCCGCCGCGGACGGATCTTGGGCGCGGGTTGCATGCTGCCTTTGAGCAAAAACGTGAACCTTAGCCGCGACCTGGGCATGCGGCACCGGGCCGGTATCGGCATGAGCGAGAACTCCGACGCGGTGGTGGTCATCGTTTCGGAGGAAACGGGTTCCATCTCCGTGGCTATCGGCGGTATGCTCAAGCGGCACCTGAAGCCGGAGACGCTGGGCAAGCTGCTGCGTAATGAGCTGATACCGCCGGAGGAGGAAACGGAGGACAAGTCCCGCCGTACACTGGCAGAGCTGCTGGGACTGAACAGAAAGGGGGCGGACGACCATGTCGGAACGGATCTCTGATACAAACAACGGGACGGCCAACAGCGAGGCGCGCACGCCCCGCTTTAACCGCAGCAAGACCGTGCAGGTCATCATCTCCATCCTGGTGGCTCTGGCGCTGTGGGTATATGTAGATGTGGAGAAGGCGCCGGAGAGGACGAAGACCATCCGGGATGTCCCGGTGGAGTTCTCCGGCGAGAACACCACGTTGGCAGACAAAAATCTGATGCTGCTGTCCGGATATGACACCACCATTGATTTGACGATACGCGGTCCTAAGCGGGAGCTGGTAAAGATGAGCCGGGATAATGTGCGGGTCATTGCCAGTACATCCAGCATCGATTCCGTGGGCGTACACCAGTTGGATTGGACCGTCAGCTTCCCTGATGGAGTGGTACGCACGAATGTCAGCGTGGAGAAGGCCAGCCTGAGCCAGATCACGGTGACGGTGGGCGAGTTGTATACGAAGGAAGTGCCGGTGGAGTGTCAGGTCATCGGCGAGGTGGCTGAGGGATATTTTACCGGCGATGTAGTGCTGGATCCCGAGGTGCTGACGCTGCGCGCCCAACGGGACGATCTGCTGAATGTCAGCTGCGCCAAGCTGACGGTGGATATCAGCGGTGCGACCCGATCGGTGGTGCAGACGGTGGACGTACAGCTGTACGACTACGACGGCAATCTGGTGGAGAACAGCAACATACGCACCAGTGCCAGCCTGATACAGGCCAAGGTGCCGGTGCTGACCACCAAGGAGGTGGCCCTGGCCATAGAGTTCGAGGGCGTGCCCGGCGCGGCTGCGGACAGCATCGTCTGCGACATCGCGCCCAAGACGGTGCGGCTGAACGGAGAAGCCGACGTGTTGGCGTCTATTGACAAGCTCGTGCTTGCCACGCTGCATGTGGACGATCTGGGGCTGCACCAGCAGAATAGCTATGTGGTCACGCCGCCGGACGGCACCTGGCTGGTCAACGGCAACGAGGTGGCCACGGCGGACATCACCCTGAACGGTATCAGCGAGACGACGCTGACGGTGACGGATCTGTCCTTCACCGATCTGCCGGCGGGGCTGTATGCCGTCGTGCCGGAGGGCGGATTGACGGTGCGGCTGTGGGGGCTTAGCGAGGAGATCGAGGCCATTACCGCCGAGAACCTGCGGGCCACGGCGGACATGAGCGCCGTGACCGGACAGGGGAGCTTCACCGTGCCGGTGACCGTGACGGTCAGCGGGTTCAGCGATGTGACAGTGCGTGGTACCTATGAGCTGACGCTGACCATTACCGACACGCCGCCGCAGACGGAGCCGGCGGTACCTGCCGGCGGAGAGGACCAGACGGTCCCCGAGGTGCCGGAGACATGAGTATTCCCGAGAGGTGAGATAATGACACAGATCGCAACGGTTGAAAAGCTATTGCCCGGCGGGTATGCGGAGATATCCGTACCGCGGAAGACCGCCTGCGGCCACGACTGCGAGGAATGCGCCGGCTGCGGCATGACCGGCGCGGCTATCAAGGCCCGTGCCAAGAACGATCCCAATGCGCAGCCGGGAGAAAAGGTCGTGGTGGAAAGCAGCACGAAAAAGCTGCTGGGTGTGGTGGCGCTGGTGTATGTGCTGCCTGTGGTCGGGTTCCTGCTGGGGTATTTCCTCAGCGAAGGGCTGCTCGAGGGCTGGCGGTACGGGATCGCCGTGGCTGCGGCGGTGCTGGCATTTTTGCCCAGCGTGGCCTATGACCGCTACGCACGGCGGAAAGAGCTGCTGACCTACACCATATTACGGGTGTTCTGAGAGATGTTCGGCTATGTGCGGCCTTCGGATGACCGGCTGACGCCGGCGGACCGTGAGACGTTCCGCGCCGCCTACTGCGGGCTGTGCCACGCGCTGGGTGCGCGGTACGGCTTGGTGGGGCGGATGATCCTGAACTATGATCTGACTTTTTTGGCGATGGTGCTGTCGGACGGAGCAGGGGAGGACTGTATGCGGCGCTGTGCGGTACATCCGCTGCGGAAGCGCTGCTGTACGGCAGGCGACCCGGCGCTGGACGCGGCGGCGGACATGAGCGTGATACTGACCTACTGGCAGCTGCGGGACGGTGTGGCCGACCACGGCTTCTGGGGCGGGCTGAAGTACCGCATTGCGTCGGTGCTGTTGCGTCCGGCGTACCGAAAGGCACAGGAACGGCGGCCTCAGTTTGACGCGGGGACTCAGGCACATCTGGCGGATCTGGCGGCGCTGGAACGGGACAGATGTGCCTCCCTGGATGCGCCGGCGGATGCCTTTGCAAAGCTGCTGGCACTGGCGGCGGAGGAGGTCAGCGATCCGGTGCGGCGGCGGGTGACAGCGCAGCTGCTGTACCATCTGGGCCGATGGGTCTATCTGGTAGACGCGGCGGACGACCTGCGGGCAGATATTAAAAGCGGCGGGTACAACCCGCTGGCCCTGCGCTTTACGCCGAAGGACGGCGCGCTGACACCGGCCGACAGTGAAGTGCTGGCCCTGACGCTGGATGGTTCTGTCCGGGCCATGGCGGCGGCCTTTGAGCTGCTGCCGGAGACAAAGTACACACCGGTCCTGCGTGCTGCGGTGTACGAGGGACTGTATGCCGTGGGGGCGGCCGTGCTGCACGGTACGTTCCGTAAGCGGCAGAGACGAGAAGAACCTATACGAAAGGCGGACACGGACTATGCGTGATCCCTATCAAGTGTTGGGGGTGCCCAGCACCGCCACAGACGAAGAGGTGAAGAAGGCTTACCGCGACCTGGCGCGGAAGTATCACCCGGACAATTATCACGACAACCCGCTGGCTGATCTGGCGCAGGAGCGCATGAAGGAGATCAACGAGGCCTATGAGGCGGTGCAATCCCAGCGGAAGGCCCAGCGCAGCGGCGGGTATTCTGCCTCCGGTACGGGCTACGGCACCGGATACGGCGGGTATCAGTCGGCATATCAGGGGCCCTATCAGGGCAGCAGCCGCTATCAGCGGGTGCGTATGGCCATCAGCAGCGGCGATTTGAACCTGGCGGAGGAGCTGCTGAACGCCCAGACTAACCACGACGCCGAGTGGAATTTCCTCAAGGGCGCGATCTGCTATCGCCGGGGCTGGCTGGACGAGGCGCGGCGGTATTATCAGACCGCCGTTACTATGGCGCCGGACAACCCGGAGTACCAGCGGGCGCTGGATATTCTGGAGGGACGCGGCACGGCCTATCGCCCTGACGGGTATGGTAATGTGACCACCGGCACCTGCGGAAACAGCGACTGTCTGCGCCTGTGCGGCGCCACGCTGTGCTGCAACGCGCTGGGCGTGCCCGTTTGCTTCTGCTGAATTTGTACACAACAGGGGAGGGTTTCCCTGTTCTACTAAAACAAAGGAGTTGATCCCGTGGTCAAGAGTATGACCGGTTACGGCCGCGCCCGCGAGATGCGAAGCGGCAGAGATATCACCGTGGAGGTGCGGTCCGTCAACAACCGCTATCTGGACTGCACTGTGAAGCTGCCCCGCGCCTATATTTTTGCGGAGGACGCCATCAAGACACGCGTACAGAAAGCGATCTCCCGCGGCAAGGTGGATGTGTTCGTCACCATTGACACCTCTGCGGCGGATGTGGCGGTGGTGCAGGTGAACGAAGGGCTGGCGAAAGGGTACTATGACGCGCTGATGCATCTGAAGAACAGCTTTGCGCTGCCCGGCGATGTGACGCCGGAGGTGCTGGCCAGGTTTCCTGATGTGCTGACGGTCACCAAGGCGGAGGATGATGTGGAGGCTATCGCCGCCGATATCTGCGCCGTGCTGGATGATGCGCTGGCGGCCTATAACGCCATGCGTACCGTGGAGGGTGAAAAGCTGGCGTTGGACGTTTCCTCCCGGGTGGATACCATTGAGGAGACCGTGAGCAAGGTGGAGGCGCAGTCGCCCCAGACGGTAGCGGCCTATCGCCAGCGGCTGGAAGCCAAGATGCAGGAGGTACTGCAGTCCACCACCATCGATGAGAGTCGTATCCTTACCGAGGCGGCTATCTTCGCTGATAAGGTGGCTGTGGACGAAGAAACGGTGCGCCTGCGAAGCCATATCGCCCAGTTGCGGGACATGCTGCAAAGCGGCGAGCCCGTGGGCCGAAAGCTGGATTTCCTGATCCAGGAGGTCAACCGCGAGTGCAACACCATCGGCTCCAAGTGCAACGACCTGACTGTGGCACGGGATGTGGTGAACATGAAGGCCGAGGTAGAGAAGATCCGCGAGCAGGTACAGAATATGGAGTAAGGAGGCCGGTATGCAGTTTATCAACATCGGCTTCGGCAACCTGGTGTCCGTCCAGCGGCTCATCGCCGTGGTCAGCCCGGACTCTGCCCCGGTAAAGCGTCTGGTGCAGGAATCCCGTGACCGTGGGATGCTTATCGACGCTACCTACGGCCGCAAGACGGCCTCGGTGCTCATTATGGACAGCGACCATGTGGTGCTGTCCGCCCTGGCGGCGGAGCGTCTGGCACCGCGCCTGGGATTGTCGGTAGAAGAATTGACAGAGGAGGATGAATGACACTTGCATAAGATAGGAAAGACCTTTATTGTCTCCGGGCCCTCCGGTGTGGGTAAAAGCACCGTGCTGCACGCCCTGTTCCAGGGCCGTGATGACCTGTATTTCTCCGTATCCGCCACTACCCGCGCACCCCGCGAGGGTGAGCAGGACGGCGTGGATTATCACTTCATCCAGGCGGATGCCTTCCGCGATATGATCGCCGCCGATGCCTTTCTGGAGTATGCCGAGTATGTGGGCAACTTCTATGGTACGCCCAAGATGTACGTGGACGATGCCATGGCCCGGGGCAAGGACGTGATATTGGATATCGAGCGTCAGGGCGCCGTGCAGGTGTGTGCCAAGCGGCCGGAGACGGTGCGTATTTTCATCGCTCCGCCCAGCTGGGATGAACTGGAGCGCCGCCTGACTGCCAGGGGGACCGATACGCCGGAGAAAATACAGAAGCGTCTGATCCGCGCCCAGGTGGAACTGGAGATGGCCGGCGACTATGACTATTTTGTGGTCAACGATACGGTAGAGAATGCCGTGAATGAGCTGCGGGCCATTATGTGCGCCGAGCACTGTAAACCAGCTGAGCGTATGTGCGCCATCCTCAGCGAAAAGTAAGTGTGTGAACCGACGCGGCCTGTCCGCGTATTTGGGCCGCCCCGCCTGGGCGCAGCCATACAAAACGAAAGGAATTGATCGTTATGTCTATGCTTTATCCCGCTATGAACAAGCTGACCGAGTACATCCCCAATCGCTACATGATGGTGAACGTGGTGGCACGCCGCGCCCGTCAGATCGCCGCCGAGGCCGAGGTCACCGGCGAGCCTCTGCCGGAGAAACCCGTGACAATGGCCATCGGCGAGGTGGCCGAGGGCAAGTACGTCAGCGACCCCGTTATCGAGGAAGACGAGGCCTGAGGTGGCGGTGATCGCCAAGGTGGCCGTACAGGCGGCTACCTACGCCATCGACAAGGCCTATGATTACCTGCTGCCGGAGGAAGTCGGCGGACAGGCGGGCTGCCGGGTGCTGGTGCCCTTCGGCCGCGGCAACCGGCTCACAGAGGCGATGATTCTCTCCCTGCATCAGGCGGTGCCGGACAAGCCGCTGAAGGCGGTCCGATCCCTGCTGGATGAAGAACCGGTCATCACGGAAAGGGAGCTGCGGCTGGCGCTGTGGATGACACGTCGGTACTTCTGCACATTTTATGACGCGCTGCGTACCGTGTTGCCTGCCGCCGTATGGTACCATTACCGGGAGACTTGGTCCCTGGCACAGCCGCCGCTGGTGCCCACACGACAGGAGGCAGCGGTATGCCACCTTTTGCAGGATGGCCCGCTGACCACGGATAAGCTGCGTCAGGCGCTGGGCGACGATGTTGAGCCGCTGCTGCGCCGCATGGCCAAATCGGGTGCACTGCACTGCAAAAAGGAGCAGAGCCGCAAGATACGCGACAAGGTGGTACTGTTCGCCCGTCTCGCTGTTCCTGCTGAAGAGGCGTTGGCTCTGGCCGGTAAGTCCCAGCGGCGGCGTGAGGCGGTGACATTCCTTGCCCAGAACGGCGAGACAGCACTGCACGATGTGACGTATTTCACCGGCGTATCCCGCCAGACACTGAACGCTCTGGAGAAGCTGGGGGCGGTGGCGTACCGGGAGCAGGAAGAATACCGAATATCTGAAAAACAATACACTGTAAAGGCGGAAGAATTGACGCTGAACGACCAGCAGCAGCGCGTCTGTGACACGCTGCTGGCCCAGGTGCGGACGGAGACGCCCGGCGTCACGCTGCTGCGCGGCGTAACCGGCAGCGGCAAGACGGTGGTGTATATCCGGCTGGCGCAGGAGCTGCTGAAAATGGGCAGGTCCGTGATGATCCTGGTGCCGGAGATCGCCCTGACGCCCCAGATGATGGCGCGGTTCACCGCGTATTTCGGCCGCGAGGTGGCGCTGCTGCACAGCGGTTTGCGGATGACGGAACGCTATGATCAGTTCAAGCGGCTGCGCCGGGGCGAGGCCCATATCGTGCTGGGTACCCGGTCGGCGGTGTTTGCACCGCTGGAAAATCTGGGCCTCATCATCATGGATGAGGAGCAGGAGGGGTCCTATCAATCGGAAAACGCCCCTTGCTATCATGCGCGGGATGTGGCAAAATACCGCTGCGCCGCCGAGGGTGCGCGGCTGCTGCTGGGCTCTGCCACGCCCACGGTGGAGACGTTTTACCACGCGCAGCAGGGTGAGTACGATCTGCTGGAGTTGACGGAGCGCTACAACCGCCGTGCCCTGCCTGAGGTCCGCATCGCCGATCTGCGGCAGGAGCTGCGTGCCGGAAACAGCACCGTTATCAGCCGCCCGTTGCAGGAGGAACTGGCGAAAAATATCGCTGCGGGAGAACAGAGTATTCTGTTCCTGAACCGCAGGGGCAGCAGCCGCCAGCTGCTGTGTCCCCAGTGCGGCTATGTGCCGGAGTGCCCGCGGTGCAGTGTATACCTGACATACCACAGCGCCAATGACCGGCTGATGTGCCACTACTGCGGTTATTCACACGCTGCGCCGACGGTGTGCCCGGAGTGCGGCGGCACACTGAAGCATATCGGTTTTGGTACCCAGCGGGTAGAGGAGGAGCTGCATGAGCTGTTCCCGGGAGTCGAGGTGCTGCGGATGGATGCGGACACCGTATCCGTGGGACATGAGGCACTGCTGAAGGAATTTGAGGAGAGGCAGATCCCCATTCTGCTGGGCACCCAGATGGTGGCCAAGGGGCTGGATTTTGCCAATGTGACGCTGGTGGGTGTGCTCAGCGCCGACCTGTCCCTATATGTGGATCACTACCGGGCGGCGGAGAGGACCTTCAATCTGTTGACACAGGTGGTTGGCCGTGCGGGCCGAGGCGACAAGGCCGGGCGGGCTGTGATACAGACCTACACACCGGAGAATGATGTGATACAGGCGGCGGCCGCCCAGGACTATCAGAGGTTTTACGACGCCGAGATCACGCTGCGCCGCCTGCGGCAGGACCCGCCCTTTGTGGATCAGTTCACCGTTACGGTGACGGGACCGGAGGAGACGCCGGTACGTCGGGCTATCGAGCTGCTGCGGCAGGGGATCGGGAATACGGCGAAGAAGCCGCCCTACGACACGCTGGGGATACAGGTCATCGGGCCTGCGCCTGCGCCGGTGGTGAAGGTCAACGGCGTATACCGTTACCGCCTGCTGGTGCTGGGGCAGAATATCGCGCCGATTCGGGAGCTGCTGGCGGGGTTCATGCGAGCCTTTGTGCAGCGGCCCGAAAACCGAAGACTGCATATTTATACGGACTGCGATAAAATGGATTAGATCCAGGAAATACGAGGTAAGATTATGGCTTTACGAAAGATCGCGTTGGAGGGCGAGGCGTGCCTGAGCAAGGTGTGCCGCCCGGTTACAGATTTTAACAGCCGGCTGCATACGCTGCTGGACGATCTGGCCGATACGCTGGCCGACTCCGGCGGCGTGGGTCTGGCCGCACCCCAGGTGGGCGTACTGCGCCGGGTGTGCGTGGTGCTGGACGAGGAGGATCAGCTGATCGAGCTGGTGAACCCGGAGATCATCTACACCGAAGGGGAGCAGACTGGCCTGGAGGGCTGCCTGAGCGTTCCCGGGAAATACGGCGTGGTAACGCGGCCTGAGGTGGTGCGTGTCCGTGCCCAGGACCGGGACGGTCAGTGGTTCGAGGTCGAAGACGAGGGCCTGACGGCCCGATGCTTCTGCCATGAGATCGAGCACCTGGATGGTCATCTGTTCGTGGAGCATACCGACCGGCTCATGGAGGGCGAGGAGCTGCAGAAGTGGCTGGAGGCGCACGCCGACGAGTACGAGATCGAGGAAGAAGAGGACAAGTAATGCGTATTCTGTTTATGGGAACGCCGGATTTTGCCGTGGCTTCCCTCAAACGGCTGGTGGCCGACGGACACGACATCTGCGGCGTGTTCACCCAGCCGGACAAGCCGAAGAACCGCGGCATGAAGCTGATCGCGCCGCCGGTGAAGGAATATGCCCTGACGCAGGGGCTGCACGTATATCAGCCGTTGAAAATGAAGGACGGTACGGCGTTGGAGCTGGTGCGGTCCCTTGCTCCCGAGCTGATCGTGGTGGCAGCCTATGGCCGTATCCTGCCGGAGGACATCCTGAACACGCCAAAGTACGGTGCCATCAACGTACACTCCTCCATCCTGCCGAAGTACCGGGGCGCGGCGCCCATCAACTGGGCGATCCTCAACGGCGACGCGGTGACAGGCGTATCCATTATGTATATGGCGCCGGAGCTGGATGCGGGAGATGTGATACTGTGCCGCGAGACGGCCATCGATCCGGACGAGGACGCGGTGGCGCTGACGGCGCGGCTGGCGGAGATTGGCGCGGAAGCGCTGCATGAGGCCATCGGGCAGATCGAACGCGGCACCGTTACCCGGACGGCGCAGGATCACGCGGCGCACACCTACGCACCCATGCTGGATAAAAGCCTCTCGCCGATGGATTTCTCCCGGTCGGCGCAGCAGCTGCACGATCAGGTGCGGGGCCTGGTGCCCTGGCCCAGTGCGTCCATGGTGCTGGCAGGCAAGCCGGTCAAGGTCCACCGCACCGCGGTAGGCGGAGAGACCTCCGCCCCGGCGGGCAGCGTGGTGGAGGCGGACAAAAACGGCCTGGCCATTGCCTGCGGCGACGGCAGGTTGCTGCGTGTTCTTGAATTGCAGGGCGAGGGCGGCAAGCGCATGGCAGCGGCGGATTATCTGCGGGGCCATCCGGTCCCGCTGGGCCTGTGACGCCCCGTGACGCGCGGGACGCGGCGCTGGAGGCGCTGCTGCAGATGGAGCGCCGGGGCGCGTGGTCTGACGGCAGCCTGAAGCGTATCGCGGCCCAGTCCGGGCTGGAGGCCCGGGACGCGGCGCTGTGTACCCGTTTGACCTATGGCGTGGTGCAGAACCGGACACTGCTGGACTATTATATCGACCATTGGTGTACGCAGAAGGCCGCCCGGCTGGAACCGGTGGTGGCCTGCCTGCTGCGTTTGGGTATATATCAGATACTGTTCATGGACAAGGTGCCCGACCGGGCTGCTGTTCACGAGACAGTAGAGCTGACAAAACGCCGGGGCAAGACCCGTGCCGCGGGCATGATCAATGCGGTGCTGCGGAAATGTGCGTCAAGTAAAAACACTTTACCGCCATTGCCGCAGAATAGTTTTATTTCCAAAGCAGCGGTGCAGTACAGCCATCCCAGGTGGTTGGTGGAGCGTTTGACGGCTTTGGTCGGCAAGCAGGAGGCCGAGGCGTTCCTGCGGTTGGATAACGAGCCTGTTCCCACGGTGATACAGGCCAATCCGCTGAAGACCACGCCGGCGGAATTGGAAAATGAGCTGCGATCGGACGGTGTCCGTCTGGTGCCGCACCCTTGGCTGGAGGGCTGCTTTGAAGTCACCGGTACCGGCGATTTGGAGCGTCTGTCCGCCTTTGCGTCGGGACGCTGCACGGTGCAGGATGCCGCGGCGCGTTTAGCGGCCATTGCCGCCGGACCGAAGTCCGGCGACCGGGTGCTGGATGTGTGCGCCGCCCCTGGCGGCAAATCCTTCGCCATGGCCATGCAGATGGAGAACCGGGGCGATATCCTCTCCTGTGACATTCACCCCCACAAGCTGAAGCTCATCGAAAACGGTGCGGCACGGCTGGGGATCACTATCATCCGCACAGCGCTGGCCGATGGGCGGGAGCGTCACGCCGGCTGGGTGGAGCAGGCCGATGTGGTTCTGGCCGATGTGCCGTGCTCCGGCCTGGGCATTATCCGGAAGAAACCGGATATCCGCTGGAAGGATCCGGCGCAGCTGGCACAGCTGCCCGCCGTCCAGCTGTCGATATTGAACAACGTGTCCGCCTACGTCCGTCCCGGCGGCGTGCTGGTGTATGCCACCTGCACCGTCCTGCCGGAGGAAAACGGCGGCGTGGTGTCGGCCTTTTTGGACGTACACTCGGACTTTGCGAAAGAGGAATTTACCCTGCCCGGTATCGGAAGCTGTCCCGGTGATGTGACACTGTGGCCCCAGCGGACCGGCACCGATGGATTTTACATCTGCCGTATGCGCCGCAGGGGATAACGTCAAGGAGCGAACCGCATGACCGACATCAAATCCATGACCGAGCGCCAGCTGGCCGACTATTTTAAGAATATGGGACAGCCGGCTTTCCGTGCCAAGCAGGTATTCACCTGGCTGCACCGTGGCGTGCGCTCCTTTGACGAGATGACCGACTTGTCCAAGCCTCTGCGTGCCCAGCTGGCCGAGACGTGCTTCATCACAGCGCCGACCGTGGCCCGGAAGCAGACCTCGAAGCTGGACGGGACCGTTAAATATTTGTGGGAGTTGGCCGACGGCAACTGCATCGAGACGGTCCTGATGCAATACCACCACGGCAACACCGTGTGTATCTCCTCTCAGGTGGGCTGCCGCATGGGCTGCGCCTTCTGCGCCAGCACCATCGCCGGCAAGGTCCGGGACCTGCGGCCCTCTGAGCTGCTGGACCAGGTGCTGTTTACCCAGCTGGACAGCGGCCTGCCTGTCTCCAACATCGTGCTCATGGGTATCGGCGAGCCGCTGGACAACATGGACAATGTGCTGCGCTTTCTGGAGCTGGTCAACAGCCCCCATGGGATGAACATCGGTATGCGGCATATCAGCCTGTCCACCTGCGGCGTAGTGCCGGGGATCGACGCGCTGGCGGATCGGCAGCTTCAATTAACGCTGTCTGTCTCCCTTCACGCACCGGACAGCGAGACCCGCAGCCGCATTATGCCGGTGAACCGGGCGTATGATGTGGAGACACTGTTTGCCGCCTGCCACAGATACTTCCAAAAGACCGGGCGGCGCATCAGCTTTGAGTATGCCATGATCGACGGCGTCAACGACCACGACTGGCAGGCGGAGCTGATCGCGAAAAAGCTGAAGGGCATGCCGGGCCACGTGAACCTGATACCCCTGAACGACGTGGTGGAGAGCCCGTATAAGCCCAGCAGACGCATCGGCGCTTTCCAGCAAAAGCTGGAGAGTTTGGGCGTTACCGCCACGGTCCGCAGAAGCCTGGGCGGCGATATCGACGCCTCCTGCGGCCAGCTGCGGCGGAAGGAAATGCAGGAACGCGGCCAACTGTGAGACATGGACTCTTTACGGAATAAAGGATGTGAGCGACTATGAAAATGTGGGGGATCACCAATACCGGGTTGGTTCGGAGCGAGAATCAGGACGCCTACGCCGTGTTCGAGGCCGGCGCATTCCACGCGGCCGTGGTGTGCGACGGTATGGGCGGTACCAACGGCGGACAGGTGGCCAGCGCCATCGCCGTAGCCCGGTTCGAAAAGGAGCTGCGCGACAGCCTGCGGGACGATATGGACATCCCGCAGCTGCGGCAGGCAATGCTCAGCGCTATCGCCTGCGCCAATGACGCCATCCGGCAGGAGGCGGCGCGGAACGCGGAGTACCAGCACATGGGTACCACGCTGGTGTGCGCCGTGGCCCGGTCCGACATGGCGATTATCGGTAACATCGGCGACAGCCGTGCCTATCACATCACGCCGGAGGGTATTTTCCAGATCTCCCGTGACCACTCGGTGGTGGAGAATATGGTGGCCAAGGGCGACCTGACGCCGCTGGAGGCCCGAACACACCCCAATCGCAATCTCATCACCCGGGCGCTGGGCCCGGACATCCACGCCAAGGCGGATACCTTTGAGCTGCCCTGGCACAAGGACGAGTTCCTGCTGCTCTGTTCCGACGGACTGGTGAACACCGTCTCGGATCAGGAGATGCTGTTTGAGGTCCTCCACGACGGGGACGTAAATGAATGTCTTGACCATTTGCTGCAAATATCGCTTCAGCGGGGCGCACCGGACAACATCACGGCAGTGCTGCTGCTGAACGGGGAAGGGAGATGACCACATGGATCAGTATATCGGAAAAATGCTGGACGATCGCTATGAAATACTGGAGCTGATCGGCTCCGGCGGTATGGCCAATGTCTATAAGGCCCGGTGCCACCGGCTGAATCGCCTTGTGGCCATCAAGATACTGAAAAGCGACCTGGCGGACAACGCGGATTTCCGCCGCCGGTTCCACGATGAGTCCCAGGCGGTAGCGCAGCTGAGCCACGCCAACATCGTGTCGGTGTATGACGTGTCCACCAATCCGGACCGGGAATACATCGTCATGGAGCTGATCGACGGCATCACGCTGAAGCAGTATATGGAGCGCCGTGGCCGCATGGACTGGCGGGAGTCGCTGCATTTCATCACCCAGATCATGCGGGGCCTGAGCCATGCCCACAGCCGCGGCATCATCCACCGTGATATCAAGCCCCAGAACATCATGGTCCTGCGGGACGGCAGCGTGAAGGTGGCTGATTTCGGCATCGCCTGCCTTGCCAACCAGGGGCAGACGCTGACCCAGGAGGCGCTTGGCTCCGTACACTACATCTCGCCGGAGCAGGCCCGGGGCGACCGTATCGACGCGCGCTCGGATATCTATTCCGCCGGCGTTGTGCTGTATGAGATGCTCACCGGACGCCTGCCCTTTGAGGGCGACAGCGCCGTGTCCGTGGCCATCCAGCACCTTAGTTCCGTGCCTCTGGCGCCCCGGGATATCGATCCCAGCATCCCCGAGCCGCTGGAGCTGATCTGCATGAAGGCTATGAACAGCGACCCCAACAAGCGCTACGCCTCAGCGGACGCCATGATCGAGGATCTGGAGAAGTTCCGCCGGGACCCCTCCGTGGATATGGACTATATCCGGCAGGAGCTGACTGCCCCTGCCGCGGATACCGAGCCCACCATGCCCCTGCCCACGGCCCAGGTGGCTTCCGCCGTAAAAAAGCACACCGGCGAGCTGCGCCGGGAACGCGAGGAGGAAGAGGAGCCGCCCCGCCGGGATAAGAAGTCTATTGCCATCATCGCCGGGATCTTTGCCGCGGCGGTGCTGCTGGTGGTGCTGCTGTTCAAGCTGATACTGGGTGATTTCGGTCCTGCCGGCAGCAACAAGAGCTACCCCGTGCCCGATATCCGCGGCAAGACTGTGGAGGAGGCCCAGGAGATGGAGGGCGTAAAGGATATCTTCCTGATCGAGGTACAGGGTACCCGCACCACAGAGGAATACCAGCCGGGGCAGATCGTCGAGCAGGATCCCGCTGCCGGCCGCACCCGAAAGAGCAATCTGGTCATTCAGGTCTATGTGGCCGCTGAGCCGGAGAAGGTGCCGATGAAGGACCTGGTGGGCATGGAGTACCGGCAGGCGCGCGTGCTTCTGACCGATATGGGTCTGGATCTGAAGATCACCACGGAAACCGTGTCCTCCGACAAATACGGCGCGGACGCCGTGATCGAGACAGTCCCTGCCGCCGACGAGCCGCTGGTGGCCGGACAGACGGTGATCCTGCGGGTCAGCACCGGGCCGGAAACGGTGACGGTGCCTACCTTCACCGGTCAGGATATCGCCAACGCAGTGCAGAATGCCCAGGACCTGGGCCTTACTGTGGGTGAGATCACCTATGACACATTCAGCTTTGCACCCCAGGGCCAGGTGATTGAGCAGAGCATCAAGCCCACCAGCGAGGTTCCCGGCGGTACAAAAATCATCTTTACCGTCAGCGGGCAGAAGAACAGCGACGACGCCACAGCGGCCCGGGTGGTGGAGTTTACCATGCCCAGCGATATGGAGGGTATGATCAAGGTGGAGTTCGAGCAGGACAGCGTGACTCTGGACAGCCAGTACATCAACGCCTCCATGGGAACGGTGACATATACCTTCACCGGCAAGACTGGGACCAGTTCTAACGTCTGTGCCGTCTTTACCAGCATGAACACCGGGGCCACCAAGGTCTCCGCCATTCAGGAGATACGCTTTTGAGTCGGGGCCGCATTGAGAAGGCCCTCAGTGGTTTCTACTATGTAAATACCGGAGCCGAGATGCTGCAATGCCGCGCCCGCGGAAAGTTCCGCCGTGAGGGCATGAGCCCGCTGGTGGGCGACTGGGTCCAGGTCCGCGACCTGGGCGGGGGCGAAGGCTTTGTGGAGACTGTGGAACCGCGCCGCAATGTGTTTTCCCGTCCCGCCGCCGCCAATATCGATCAGCTGGTCATCCTGGCCTCCGCCGCCATCCCTGTGACGGAGCCGTATCTCATTGACCGCATTTCCGCCATCGCCGCCCTGAAGGGCTGTCAGGTGCTGCTGTGTCTGAACAAGTGCGATCTGAACACGGCGGACGAGTTGTATGACATCTATAGTCATTCCGCCCTGCCGGTGCTGCGTATCAGCGCCGAGACAGGGGAGGGACTGGCGGCGCTTCGCGCCGCCATCGCCGGAAAGCTGAATGCCTTTACCGGGAACTCCGGCGTGGGGAAGTCCAGCGTGCTGAATCGGCTGCTGCCGGAATTGCATTTGCCGGTGGGCGAGGTCAGCAAGGCTCTGGGCCGCGGCCGCCACACCACGCGCCATGTGGAACTGTTTGCTCTGGGCGGCGGCACCTATGTGATCGACACACCGGGTTTTTCCTCCTTTGATACAGAGGAAATGGACCTGGAACTGAAGGCGCACCTGCCGGAGACGTTCCCCGAATTTGCGCCCTATGTGGGCCAATGCCGCTTTACCGGCTGTACCCACACAAAGGAAAAAGGCTGCCGTGTGCTGCAGGCGGTGAAGGACGGTGATATCCCCGCCAGCCGCCACAGGAGCTACCTGCGGCTCTATGATGAGCTGAAGGACCTGCGGGCCTGGCAGAAGAAGTGAAAAAGCGGAGTGCGATGCACTCCGCTTTTTGCGCTTCATATACTGGAGCAGGGGGAGGGATATACGGTGCGAAGATGGGGCGGCTGCTGCTGGTTGGGCATTTGTGCGCTGGGATTGGGACTGGGTATCCTGATCGCGGCGGTGTTCCCGGTGGGCTGCTTAATGTTCCTGGTGTCGTTTTTGCTGATCGCCTGCGGCATCGCGTGCTTGAGGGACAGGAGGTGAGGGCATGAGGATCATCGTCTGGCGTGCGCCCCGTGGGATGCGTGGACTGCTGCGCCGGCTGTTCGGCGTGGCGGCATAACCGCCGTAGTTCACACATAGAATGGTCACAAACCATAGGAATGTGAGGGCTGGAACGATGGAATGTGGCTTGCAATGGAAAGATATCACCTGCTGGGATGAGGTGCCCCGGCTGACGCTGACCCACGAGGAAACGCTGGAGGCAGCCATCCCAGATTACTGCCCGGACATGGGGCGTGTGGTGGAGGCCTCGGGCACACTGTGTCTGCGGTCCATCACCGCCCGCAGCGGCAATCTGGAACTGAAGGGCACTGTCCGGGTCACGGTGCTGTATACCTCAGAGGAGAGCGTGGGACTGCGGAGCCTGACCCAGGCGGTGCCCTTTGTCTGCACGTCGGAGAACCGTCCACTGGCGGCCTGCCAGGTGCTGTGGGCCGCCGGAAGGCTGCTGCTGTGCGAGGCCCAGGCACTGACGCCCCGCCGTTTGTCCCTGCGTCTGATGCCGGAGTGGACGGTCTGCGGCTATACCTGCACCACCGTGCAGCTGTGCTGCGGCGTGGAGGAGGACCCCGCCCTGCGGCTGCGCCGCCGGGAGCATGAGCTGTACATGACCGCCGCCATGGCGGAGCGTGAGTGTGCCGTCGCCGGTGAGGTCACGGTACCGGCCGGCCAGCCGGCACCGGAGGACCTGCTCCTCTGCCGCCTGTACCCCCAGGTCGCCTCCTGCCAGTTGGTGGGCGCCAAGCTGCTGGTAAAGGGCGAACTGACCCTCTGTGCCCTGTATCGCTGCCAGCAGCAGAAGCTGCATACATACACCGCCGCTGTGCCCTTCTCCCAGATCGTGGACAGCCCGGCCGGCGGTGAGGAGGGGGATGTTGCCGCCCGGGTGCAGCTGATCTGCGGCGAGGCGCGTCTGCTGCGGACCGAGGAGAGCAGCGGATTCTCCGTCTCGGCGGAGCTTCGGCTGCTGCTGCGTATCACGCGTAAGGAGACGGTATCCTGCGTTACGGATCTGTACAGCACCCACTGCGGCACCAAGCTGGAAACGGCAGAACGGTCCCTGCCACTGGCGCCGGAGCGCCCCGTGCGGCAGGAGGCAGTCCAGCACCTGGATTTCGGCCGTCAGCGGCCCTTCGTGTTCGTTACGGATACCGCCTGCGCGCCCTCCGCCGGAGAAGACGGTACGCCCTGCGCCGACGTGCGTATGCGTCTGCTGTATCTGGACGAGGAGGAGGCCCCGGCCGTCACCGAAAAAATGGCGCAGCTGCCGCTGGGAGAGGGAGAGGTCTGTACCCTGTGCGGCGCACCGGAGGTAGCCTTCACCGGCAGCGGTTGTGAGCTGCGGCAGGCGGTGGCGGTATCGCCCGCCGCCGCGCCCCGTGAAACGCTGTCAACCGTCAGTGCGGTGCAGTGTCTGCCTGAGCAGGAAAATGCCCGCCGGCCATCTCTGGTCATGCGGCGTCTGGCGCCGGGAGAGACTCTGTGGGATGCGGCAAAGCAGTACCGCACCGACGAGGAGCTGATTCGCGCGGTGAACCAGTTGGAGGAGGGAACGGTACCGGATAAAATGCTGCTGATCCCCCGCGTTCGGTAAATTTTCGTTGACTTTCCGCCGCCGTTTGGGTAGAATTGACCCTGCGAGTACGCTGGATAGTCGCGGGGACAGGGCGAAAGCCCGTCCATGAGGAAAGTCCGGGCTCCACAGGGCAAGGATAGCGGGTAACGCCCGCCGAAGGCGACTTCAGGAAAAGTGCAACAGAGATATACCGCCCGTCGGCTTTGCGTCGATGAGGTAAGGGTGGAAAGGCGAGGTAAGAGCTCACCCGACGGCGTGTGAAAGCGACCGTCGCTGTAAACTCTATCCGGAGCAACACCGGTATGGGAGCATAGGCCGGCCCGGCTGCTCCCGAGGTGGCTTGAGCGTACCGGCGACGGCACGCGTAGATAGATGACTATCAAAACAGAACCCGGCTTATAGGCATACTCGCACGCTTATAAGGGGGCCGCAGCGCTTTACGCTGCGGCCTTTTTTATGTTTTGTACAAATCAGACAAGAAAAAACAGAATAATTTGGAACACAAGACTATTTACATTAGTTCAGTAAAGTGGTAAATTGGTAGCGTAGTAAACAGAGCGCTGGCAGACCGGCGGAAAACAAGGACAAAGACCGGTATCCCGGCAAGAAAAGGAGAAAGACAATGAAAAAGATCATCGCATTGATTTTGGCCATGGTGATGGCACTGTCGCTGGTGGCCTGCGGTCAGACCGCACAGGATGACAAATCCAAGGATGATGCCAATTCCACTTCCGCAAAGACCTTCATCATGGGTATCGACGCGGAATATCCCCCCTTCAGCTATCTGGATGCGGACGGCAACTACACCGGCTTTGACGTGGAGGTCTGCAAGGCCGCCTGCGATCTGCTGGGATGGGAGCTGCAGATCTTCCCTGTGAACTGGGATCAGAAGCTGGTGCAGCTGGACGCCAAGGAGTGCGACTGCGTTTGGTCCGGCATGACGATCCTCGACTCCATGAAGGAGGCCGGCTATGTGCTCTCCACGCCTTACTATGACAACACGCAGGTGATCATGGTCAAGGAGGGCAGTGACATCAAGTCCTCCGCTGATCTGGCCGGTAAGGTCGTGGCGGTCCAGCTGGGTACCTCCGGCGAGGCGCTGCTGTCCGAGGGCGGCGATTTGGCCGATCTGGCGGCGACCTTTGGCGATCTGATGACCTGTGACAGCTTCCTCAAGTGCTTCACTGAGCTGGGCGGCGCCGCCGTGGACGCCGTGATCGTGGATAAGCCCGTGGCCGTTTCCTATGCCGCCGAGAACGCCGGCTTCACGGTCCTGGATGAGGGCCTGGGCGCTGAGCAGTACGGCATCGCCTTCCGCGCCGATGACGCAGAGCTGTGCAAGACCATCGAGGGTGCCGTGGCGCAGTTGGTCGAGAACGGCACCTATGCCGAGATCGCTGCCAAGTACCCCGACATTCAGAACAACCTGACGCTGCTGGGCTGATCCCGCGGGACGACTGACTGAAAAACATACCGGCTCCCGGAGGCGGCTTCGCCTCCGGGAGCGTGTGTGCGTGAATTGAGGATACGATATGACCTTACTGACAATGATCGTGAAGATGGGCGAGGGACTTTCCAAAACCTGTGCCATTTTCTCTCTGACGCTGCTGTTTTCTCTCCCCCTGGGCATGATCGTTGCCCTGCTGCGCATGAGCAAGAGCAAGATCATCTCCGGCATTACCCGCTTTTTTATCTCCATTCTCCGAGGAACCCCGCTGATGCTGCAGCTGCTGGCGGTGACCTACGGACCGTATTACCTCTTTGAACTGCCCGTGTCCCGCAATAAACTGATCCCGGTGGTGATCGCGTTCGCCATCAATTATGCGGCATATTTTGCGGAGATCTATCGCGGTGGTATCGAGTCTATGCCAGTTGGGCAGTATGAAGCTGCGGAGGTGCTGGGATACACAAAGGTCCAGACGTTTATTCACGTCATTCTGCCGCAGGTTTTCAAGCGTATCATGCCCAGTATCACCAACGAGGTGGTGACCCTGGTCAAGGATACGTCTATGGCCTTTACCGTTTCCTATCAGGAGATGTTTACCATCGGTAAGCAGATCGCGAACTCCGAAACCAGCTTTGTACCGTTTTTGGTGGCAGGCGTATTCTACTTTGTGTTCAACGCGGTCGTGGACTTCGTCATGGGCAGAGTAGAGAAGCGCATGAGCTACTACCAGTAAGGAGGGGCGCCATGAAATTATTGCAGATGAACCACGTGAAGAAGAGCTTTAATGACGAGACGCTGCACGTGCTGAAGGACATCAGCCTCTCCGTGGAGAAGGGCGAGGTCGTCGCCATTATCGGTCCCTCCGGCAGCGGTAAGTCCACGCTGCTGCGCTGTGCCACACTGCTGACCGAGATGGACTCCGGCGAGCTGATCTACGGCGACATTCAGGCCGTACACAACGACGCGGACGGCAAGGCGGTCTATGCCGATAAGGGCGAGCTGAAGAAGGTGCGGGAGAAGTTCGGCCTCGTGTTCCAGAGCTTCAACCTGTTTCCCCACTATTCGGTGCTGAAAAATCTCATGGATCCCCAGATACGCGTGCTGGGCCGCGACAAGGGCGAGGCGCAGCAGCGCGCCCGCAAGCTTCTGGAAAAGATGGGGCTGTCCGACAAGGAGAACGCCTATCCCTGCGAGCTGTCCGGCGGACAGCAGCAGCGCGTGGCCATCGCCCGGGCACTGGCGATGGATCCCGAGATACTCTTTTTTGATGAGCCGACATCGGCGTTGGACCCGGAGCTGACCGGCGAGATTTTGAAGGTGATCCGCGATCTGGCGGAGGAACACATGACCATGGTCATCGTGACCCACGAGATGTCCTTCGCCCAGGATGTGGCGGACCGCGTGATCTTCATGGCCGACGGCGTTATCGTGGAGGAGGGTACGCCGGAGGAGGTCATGGTGAACACCCGTGAGGAGAGAACGCGCCAGTTCCTGGGACGGTATCAGAGATGAGGGAGCTGCGTGTTGTCCGGGCAGACCCGGCCGGGAATATTACGCTGTTTGTCCTGACGCCGGTGGAGAAGGCGGAATGTGCCGCTGTCGCCGCCAAGCTGCTGGCCATCGAAGCGCTGAAGGCGGAGCAGGTGGGGTTCATTTTTCCTAACGGACATATGGAAATGGAGGCCGGCGAGTTCTGCGGCAACGCCTCCCGGGCGTATGGCTATCTGTTGGCGAAGCAGCAGGGGATGAAGGGCCGTCACACCATGCGGCTTTCTGTCAGCGGGTGCGATCATCCGGTGGCCGTGACCGTGGATATGGATGCCGGTACGGCGTCCGCGGAGATGCCGCTTCCGAAGCTCGTAGAGCAAGTGGAGGTTGCCGGCACGGCGGGAACGCTCGTGCATCTTGGCGGTATCGCACACCTGGTGGTTCAGGGTGTCGCGCCCAGCCGGGATTTCTTTGCGGCAGCAGAGCCGATCTTTGCGGAGGATCCGATGTTGGAGGCCTATGGTGTGTGCTTCATCGAGGGTGAGCGCATGACGCCGCTGGTAAAGGTGCCTGAGGCGGGGACGCTGGTGTTTGAAGGCAGTTGCGGCAGCGGCACGCTGGCCAGCGCCATCGCCCTGAGCCGGGGCTGTGACGGAGACTTCTCCGTTGCCCTGCGGCAGCCGGCGGGAACGGTGTATGCGTCTGTTACAAGACAGGCAGGCGCCGTCGCCGCGGCATCCATCGGCGGCTCGGTAGCGCTGGAAGCGCCCATCACAGTCGCGATCTGAAAAAACGCATCCTCCGGGGTGCGTTTTTTGTTGTACAATCGGTGCCAAAGAGGTATAATGAACGGAACAATACTGTGCCGGATGGAGGAGTATAACATGACGTTGCATGAATATATAGAGGACATGCGCGGCAAGCGCATAGCAATCATCGGTATCGGCGTCAGCAACACGCCGCTGCTGGAGCTGCTGCTGGCGGAGGGCATCCGCGTCACCGCCTGCGACAAGCGCAGCCGGGAGCAGATGGGCGAGCAGGCGGAGCATCTGGAGCAGTTGGGCTGTGAGCTGCATCTGGGCGCGGACTATCTGAAGGACTTGGACGCGGACGTGATCTTCCGCACACCGGGGCTGCGCCCGGATGTGCCGGAGATATCGGCCTGTGTTCAAAAAGGCGCCGTTTTGACCAGTGAAATGGAGGTTTTCTTCCGGATCTGCCCGTGTCCGATCATCGCTGTCACCGGCTCTGACGGCAAGACGACGACCACCACCATCATTGCCGAGCTGCTGAAAAAGGCCGGAAAGCGTGTGTGGGTGGGCGGCAACATCGGCCACCCGCTGCTGTGCGAGGCGGACGGAATGCTGAGCACGGATTTTGCGGTGTTGGAGCTGTCCAGCTTCCAGCTGATGACCATGACGCAGAGTCCGCACATTGCGGTCGTCACCAATCTGGCACCCAACCATCTGGATGTGCACCGGGACATGGCGGAGTATGTGGCGGCCAAGGAGAATATTTTTACCCATCAGAGTCGGGAGGACATTGCCATTTTTAATGCGGATAATGCCATCACAGCAGAGCAGTCCACCCGCGCGCCCGGCCACGCCCGCCTCTTCAGCAGGCAGGGTGAGGTTGCCGACGGCGTGTTCCTGCGGGGCGAGGACGTTGTCTGCCGCAGCGGCGGTCATGAGCGCATCGTGATGACCACGAGGGACATCAAGCTCCCCGGTGTACACAATGTGGAGAATTATATGGCGGCCATCGCCGCCGTGGACGGCCTGGTGCCGGACCAGGTCATCCGGACCTTTGCCCGGGAATTCGGCGGTGTGGAGCACCGCATCGAGCTGGTACGAACCTATAAGGGCGTGCGGTATTATAATGACTCCATTGCCTCCAGTCCCTCCCGTGCCATCGCGGGGCTGCGGTCGTTCAGCGAGAAGGTAATCATGATCGCCGGCGGCTATGACAAACACATTCCCTTTGATGTGCTGGGGCCGGAGATCGTGGCGCATGTGAAGCTGCTGGTGCTCTGCGGTGCCACAGCGGATAAAATACGCGCCGCCGTGGAGAATGCGTCGGGGTACCGGCCCGGCCACCCGGAGATCATCGATGCCGCGCCTCTGGCAGCGGCGGTGCAGGCCGCCCGCGATCGGGCACAGCCCGGTGATGTGGTGACGCTGTCGCCGGCCTGTGCATCTTTTGACCAATTCAAGAACTTTGCCGAGCGCGGCGACTTTTTCAAAGCCATCGTGAACGGCTGGGAGGAATGAGGAAAAGCCGTGGTGTCATAGACTTCCGTAGTAAGCGCGTCATACAGCGCGTCTATGGGAGGTGACGGCATGGGCCGGCTGCGGTATATACGATTGACCCGGCGGCAGCGGGTGCGTGTGTGGCTGGCGATCATCCTGCTGGCGCTGACGGCGCTGCTGGCGGCGATCCTGCTGCACCTGCGGCCCATGCTGGAAAATCTGGCAACAGCCCGGTGCGCCAATACTGTCAGCCGCATCGTGGTGGCGGCGGTGAACGACGCCGTGGAAAACGGCTGGATGGAATACGACCGGCTGGTAAAGTTCGACAAGGACAGCGACGGCCGCGTGACGGCGCTGAGCAGCAATATGGCGGAGTTCAACCGCCTGCAGACCGCGGTGGCGGATGACGTACTGGCGCGGCTGAGTCAGGTATCCGCCAGTGAACTGGCGGTGCCGCTGGGCACACTGACCGGTTCGCCGTTGCTGGCGGGCCGGGGGCCGAAGCTGACGGTAAAAATGGAGACCATCGGCACGGCTACCGCCAAATTCCGGGATAAATTCACGGCGGCGGGCATCAACCAGACAAAGCACCAGATCCTGCTGGATGTAGACGTACGCGTGAGTATCCTGCTGCCGGGGATCACCACCTACACAAAAGTGAGCAACGAGATATCCGTGGCGGAGACGGTGATCGTGGGCGGCGTGCCCCAGACGTACACCTATTTCAGCACCACGGAAGATAAGATCGAGGATTACGCCGACGAGTACATTATGAACAATGGATGAGGGCTTGGATATGGACTATCGCAAGGAGATACAGGAGCTGCGCCGCACGCTGACGGAGAACGGATACCTCTACTACGTGCTGGATGCGCCCACCATGTCGGATTATGAATATGACCATCTGCTGCGGCGGCTGGAGGACTTGGAGGCGGCGCATCCGGAGGAGATCACACCGGATTCTCCCACCCAGCGGGTGGGCGGACAGACGCTGACGGAGTTTCAGCAGGTGACCCACGCCGTGCCGCTGGAAAGCCTGCAGGATGTGTTCGACGACGAGGAGGTCTGCCGCTTCCTGGAGAAGATACCCCTGGAGCACCCCGCCTACAGCGTGGAACCGAAGGTGGACGGCCTCTCTGTGGCTCTGGAATACCGTGACGGCGTGTTCGTCCGTGGTGCCACCCGGGGTGACGGACGGGTGGGGGAGGACGTGACCGAAAATCTGCGGACCATTCGGTCCATCCCCATGACCCTGCCGGAGAAGCTGCCCCGCCTCATCGTGCGGGGCGAGGTGTACATGGCCCGCAGTGTGTTCGAGGAGATCAACGCCCGGCGTGAGATCGAGGGCAAGCCACTGATGGCCAATCCCCGCAACGCCGCCGCCGGCTCCCTGCGGCAGCTGGACCCCAAGATCGCCGCCCAGCGGCGGCTGGACATCGCGGTCTTTAATTTGCAGCTGGCGGAGGGCCGGGAATTTTCCACCCACACAGAGACGATCGACTATCTGGCCAGCCAGCATTTCAAGGTGATTCCCCACAAGCGGCTGTCCGCGCCGTCGGATATCCTGGCGGAGATCGCGGCGCTGGGCGATGGCCGTGAGCAGTTTCCTTTCGATATCGACGGTGCGGTGGTGAAGCTGGACGACCTGCATGACCGAGAGATCATCGGTAGCACGGCGAAGTTCCCCAAATGGGCCATTGCATACAAATATCCGCCGGAGGTCAAGCCGTCGGTAGTGAAGAATATCGTGGTACAGGTGGGCCGCACCGGTGTGCTGACGCCCAAGGCGGAGCTGGAGCCGGTACGGCTGGCGGGCACGACGGTCGCCTTTGCCACGCTGCATAACCAGGATTATATTACCCAGAAGGATATCCGGGTGGGGGATACGGTGTTGGTGCGGAAGGCCGGCGAGATCATCCCGGAGATCGTTGAGGTGGTGGCGGACAAGCGTCCCGCCGGGACGAAGCCCTATACCCTGCCCGAGACGTGCCCCGTGTGCGGCGCACCGGTGGTGCGGGACGAGGACGGCGCGGCGCTGCGCTGCACCGGCGCGGAGTGCCCCGCCCAGCTGCTGCAGTACCTGACCCACTTTGCCAGCAGGGGCGCTATGGACATTGACGGGCTGGGACCTGCGGTGATGCAGCAGCTGATCGACAGCGGACTTGTCCGGACCGCCGCGGACCTGTACAGCCTGACGCCGAAGCAGCTGGAGCCGCTGGAGCGCATGGGCAAAAAATCGGCGCAGAATGCGGTGGACGCTATCGCCAGAAGCCGGGACAACGACCTGTGGCGGCTCATCAACGCGCTGGGCATACGGCAGGTGGGGGAGAAGGCTGCCAAGACGCTGGCGCAGCGGTTCGGCACTATGGACGCATTGGCAGCGGCTCCGGAGGAGGAGCTGACTGCCGTGGACGACGTGGGCCCCATTACCGCGCGGTATCTCTGCCAGTGGATGAAAAGCCCCCAGTCCCGCGATCTGCTGGCGCGGCTGAAGGCCGTCGGCGTCAATATGACCTGTAAAGAGAAAACGGTTGACAGTCGTTTTGCCGGAATGACTTTTGTGCTGACAGGCACGCTGGAAAAGTTTACCCGTGACGCGGCGGCGGAGATGATCGAAAAGCGGGGCGGCAAGGCCGCCGGCTCCGTGTCAAAAAAGACCACCTATGTGGTGGCCGGAGAAAATGCCGGCAGCAAGCTGCAAAAAGCAGAGGCGCTGGGCATTCCCGTGCTGACGGAGGACGAATTTTTAGCACTTCTGGACTGAGGAGGCAATCAATATGGCAGTGAATACGGATAAGACATTGCAGCATCAGCTGATCTACAGCGTGTTCGTGCGAAACCACACACCGGAGGGCACCTTCCGTGCGCTGGAACGTGATCTGGACCGATTGAGCGCCTTGGGTACGGATATCGTATGGCTGATGCCTATCCATCCTATTGGCGAGGTGGGCCGCAAGGGCACGCTGGGCAGTCCCTACGCCATCCGTGACTACCGGGGCGTGAACCCGGAGTACGGCACCGTGGAGGATTTCCGCCATCTGGTGGACGCCATCCACGTCCGGGGCATGAAGTGCATCATCGACGTCGTCTACAACCACACATCGCCGGACTCGGTGCTGGCCCAGACCCACCCGGAGTGGTTTTTCCGGGACGAGCAGGGTCGGCCCAGCCGCCATGTGGCGGATTGGTGGGATGTAGTAGACCTGGATTATACCCACAAGGAACTGTGGCGCTACCAGATCGACACGCTGAAAATGTGGGCGGAGATCGTGGACGGCTTCCGCTGCGACGTGGCCAGCAGCGTGCCGCTGGACTTCTGGACGGCGGCGCGGCAGGAGGTGGAAGCGGTCCGCCCCGGCTGCATCTGGCTGGCGGAGAGCGTACACGGCGCCCATGTGCTGGGCCTGCGGCGGCAGGGTGCCTATTGCGCCACGGATACGGAGCTGTACCGGGCCTTCGACATGACCTACGATTACGATATCTGGCCGTGGTTTGAAGGGTATCTATCCGGTAAAAACAGCCTGCGGCAGTACATCGATATGCTGAACTACCAGGAGCTGACATATCCCGCAGACTTTATCAAGATGCGCTGCGGCGAGAACCACGACACGCCGCGTCTGGCTCACTGGGTACAGGACGAACGGCGGCTGCGGCACTGGCTGGCGTTTTTGTACTTCTGCCGGGGCAGTATGCTGCTCTACGGCGGTACGGAGTTCGCACCGCGCCGGCAGGTAGGCCTGTTCGATGCGGACGACAATTTCGGCGACAAGCGGTCTGACCTGTCCGACTTCCTGCGGCGGTGTAAGGCCATGAAGCAGACGCTGCCGCTGGAGGGTGCGGTGTGGTACGAGGTCAGCGGCGGCACGGTCATCGGCCATTACAAGTCTCCGGCAGGCGAGGTCACAGGTGTGTTCGACCTGTCCGGCGAAGGTGAGGCCACGGTGGTGGAAAGAGCCGACGGCGTGTATGAAAATCAACTGGGCGGCGATTTGACCGTCACCGATGGACACGTCCGAACGGACGGCGATCCGATCGTATTTTGACTTGCTTTTTTGAACAAATACAGGGGCGATTTTGTGGTAAAAATCACAGAATCGCCCTTGCCGCATTGACCATGTAAAGTGCGAATGCTATAATCATTTCTGTATTGGTAAGCCTGCCCGAAGGGCGGGAGCACTTGTATAGAGGAGGAAAGAAAGATGAGCAAGATCATGAAGATCTGCGACGGCAACGAAGCGGCGGCGTATGTGGCATACGCCTTTTCCGAGGTCGCTGCCATCTATCCCATTACGCCGTCCAGCCCCATGGCGGAGCACGCCGATGCCTGGTCGGCCAACGGCAGGAAAAACATCTTCGGCCAGCCGGTGCGTCTGGTTGAGATGCAGTCCGAGGCCGGTGCCTGCGGCGCCTGTCACGGTGCGTTGGAGGCCGGTGCTTTGGCCACCAGCTTCACCGCGTCCCAGGGCCTGATGCTGATGATCCCCACCATGCACCGCATCTCCGGCGAGCGCCTGCCCGGCGTGCTGCACGTGGCGTCCCGTACCGTGGGCACCCACGCGTTCTCCATCTTCGGCGACCACTCCGATGTGATGAACTGCCGGCAGACGGGCTTTGCCATGCTGTCCAGCGGCAGCGTCCAGCAGGCTGCCGACTTGGCCGCTGTGGCGCATCTGAGTGCCATCAAGGCCCGCATCCCGTTCCTGCACTTCTTCGACGGCTTCCGTACCAGCCACGAGATCCAGAAGATCGACGTGCTGACCTACGACGAGTACGCCAAGCTGGTGGACTACAACGCGCTGGCCGCCTTCCGCGCCAACGCCCTGAACCCCGAGGATCCCCGGATGCGCTCTCTGGTGGATAACCCGGATATCTACTTCCAGCTCCGCGAGTCCAACAACACGGCCTATGCCGAGCTGCCCGATATCGTAGAAGGCTATATGGCCCAGATCAGCAAGCTGACCGGCCGCGAGTACCACCTGTTTAACTACTACGGCGCACCGGACGCCGAGCGTGTTATCGTGGCTATGGGCTCTGTGGGCGGCTGCGCCCAGGAGGTCGTCAATTACCTGAACGCCAAGGGCGAGAAGGTGGGCTTCCTGCAGGTACACCTGTTCCGTCCCTTCTCCCGCAAGCATCTGATGGCCGCTATGCCCAAGACGGTGAAGAAAATCGCCGTTCTGGACCGCGTCAAGGAGATCGGCTCTATTGGCGAACCTCTGTACGAGGACATCTGCGCCGCCTACATCAACGAGAGCGACCGCCCCGCCATCTACGCCGGCCGCTACGGCCTGTCCAGCAAGGATACCACCCCCGCCCAGATCAAGGCCGTGTTCGACAATCTGCTGCTGGACGAGCCGAAGAACCACTTTACCATCGGCATCGTGGATGACGTGACTCATCTGTCCCTGCCCGTGGGCGCGCCGCTGCTGACCGAACCGGAGGGCACCATCTCCTGCAAGTTCTGGGGTCTGGGCTCCGACGGTACCGTGGGCGCCAACAAGAACTCCATCAAGATCATCGGTGAGACGACAGATATGTACTGTCAGGCGTACTTTGAGTATGACACCAAGAAGTCCTTTGGTATCACCAAGAGCCACCTGCGCTTCGGCAAGCACCCCATCAGCTCTACCTATTATGTGAGCAGCGCGGACTTCATCGCCTGCCACAACCAGACGTACCTGACCAAGTACGACATTATCCATGAGCTGAAGCCCCACGGCAGCTTCCTGCTGAACTGTGAGTGGACGGAGAACGAGCTGGAGCAGCATGTTCCCGGCGAGATCCTGAAGTACATCGCCGACAACGACATCAAGTTCTACATCATCGACGCCAACAAGGAGTCTCAGGCGCTGGGTCTGGGCAACCGCTCCAACATGGTGCTGCAGGCCGCCTTCTTCAAGCTGGCCAACGTTATCCCCGTTGAGGACGCCGTGGCCCACATGAAGGACGCCGTCAAAAAGACCTACGGGCTCAAGGGCGAGAAGGTCGTCAACATGAACATCGCCGCCGTGGATGCCGGTATCAACGCCCTGGTGGAGGTCAAGGTGAAGCCCGAATGGACGAACCTCACCGGCAAGGCGTTGAAGCCCGCCGACGAGAGCCTGCCCTACGTCATCAAGAACATTCTGGTGCCCATCAACGCCCAGAAGGGCGATGACCTACCCGTTTCCGCCTTCAAAGGCATGGAGGACGGTACCATGCCGCTGGGCACTTCCAAGTATGAAAAGCGCGGCATCGCCACCCATCTGCCTGTGTGGGACGCTGCCGAGTGCCTCCAGTGCAATATGTGCTCCTTCGTCTGCCCCCACGCCGTCATCCGGCCCTTCCTGCTGGACGAGGGCGAGGTCAAGGCCGCACCTGTGGACATGACGCTGGTGGACGCCAAGGGCCCCGGCCTGGCCGGCCTGAAGTACACCATGGGCGTCTCCACGCTGGACTGCACCAGCTGCGGCAGCTGCGTAGCCTCCTGCCCCAAGTCCGGCAAGGCACTGAAGATGGTCCCCACCCACGAGGTGTCTCTGGACCAGACCGACTGGAACTTCCTGACCACCGTGAAGGAAAAGACCTCCCGCGTGGACAAATTTACCCTGAAGGGCAGCCAGTTCAAGCAGCCCCTGGTGGAGTTCAACGGCGCCTGCGCCGGCTGCGGCGAGACGCCCTACATCAAGCTGCTGACCCAGATGTTCGGCGACAAGATGTATCTGGCCAACGCCACCGGCTGTACCCAGGCCTGGGGCGCGGCTATGCCCTGCGTACCGTACTGCAAGAACGCCGAGGGCAAGGGCGTTGCGTGGTCCAACTCCCTGTTCGAGAACAACGCCGAGTTCTCCTACGGTATGTGCCTGGCCGTCAAGCAGCTGCGCGATTGCGTCACCGGCTACGTTAAGGAGTTGGATGCCCTGACCAAGGACGAGGCCGTCAAGGCCGCCATCGCCAAGTATATGGAAACGTATGATGACCTGGACGCCTCCACCCCCGCCACTGCCGAGCTGGTGGCACTGCTGGAGAAGGGCAAGTTCTCCACTGACGAGCAGAAGCTGGTGGACGAGATCCTAAAGCGCAAGAAAGATCTCTCCAAGAAGACCATGTGGATGTACGGCGGCGACGGCTGGGCCTACGATATCGGCTACGGCGGTCTGGATCACGTGTTCGCCATGGGCGAGGACGTGAATGTCCTGCTGGTGGACACCGAGGTCTACTCCAACACCGGCGGCCAGTCCTCCAAGGCCACGCCCGTGGGCGCTGTTGCCCAATTCCAGGCCAGCGGCAAGAAGACCAAGAAGAAAGACCTTGGCATGCTGATGATGACCTACGACAACGTCTATGTGGCCCAGTGCTCCATGGGCGCCAATCCCAATCAGCTGATCAAGGCCATCAAGGAGGCCGAGGCCCACAAGGGTCCGTCCATCGTCATCTGCTACGCGCCCTGCATCAACCACGGCATCAAGAAGGGCATGAACAACGTCCAGCAGGAGATGAAGGACGCCGTCAACTCCGGTTATTGGAACCTGTACCGGTACAGCCCGGAGACCAAGACCTTTACCCTGGACAGCAAGGAGCCCACCATGCCCCTGTACGACTTCATGAAGGGCGAGGTTCGTTACGCCTCTCTGGAGCTGAGCTTCCCGGAGAACGCCAAGGTGCTGTTTGCCGAGGCGGAGGAAGCCGCCAAGGAGAAGTACGAATCCTATAAGCGCCGCGCGGAGAAGTAAGCCTTCGCAGCAAACGCCCCGGCCATTAGGTCGGGGCGTTTTTTCCTGTATCTGCGGCTTCCGGATGCGGAAAAGGGAGGGGGAAGCCGTGCGCCGGACAGACGGGGGATCCAGGGAGGAAATAACTTATTCCGATAAGAAAAAATTGTTAAACTGTTGACAGACAGATGGGCAAGTGATAAAATTAACAAAGTAAAAAATGCAGCAGCACAGGATGCGGAAAGGGAGAACACTATGGCGAGACCGTTTGACTACACAGCGGAATACAAGCGCAAGCTATGCACCGCCGATGAAGCGGCACGGGTGGTAAAAAGCGGCGACTGGATCGACATCTCCATGGGCACGGGCTTTCCGTCTCTGATGGACGCCGCCATTGCCAAGAGAAAGGATGAGCTTCGCGAGGTCAAGATCCGCGGCTATCTGATCTTCGACCCGATCCAGATGGTGGAGTGCGACCCCGAGCGCAGGCACTTTGTCTACAACAGCTGGCATATGTCCGGCTATGAGCGCAAGCTCTGCGACCGTGGACTGTGTAATTTTAATCCCATGGTGTTCCGCAACCTCAGCTGGTATTACAGTCAGTTCCTCACCGTCAACGTGGCTATGATGGCTGTGACCCCCATGAACGAGCACGGCTATTTCAACTTTGCCGGAGCCACAGCCTCCGCCCGTTCCACGCTGGACAAGGCGGACGTGGTCATTCTGGAGATCAACGAGAACCTGCCTTGGGTCTATGGCGGTCTGGACGAGTGCATCCACATCAGCGACGTGGACATGATCGTAGAGGGGCCCCATGGCCCGCTGCCCAGCGTCAAGTCTCCCGCCGCCAATGAGGCGGAGATGAAGATCGCCGAATACGTGGTGCAGAACATGGTGGACGGCTCCACCTTACAACTGGGCATCGGTTCTCTGCCTAACGCGGTGGGCCAGATGATCGCCAAGAGCGACTTGCGGGACCTGGGCATCCATACCGAGATGCTGTGCGACAGCTATCTGGATATGTACAAGGCCGGCAAGATCACCAACAACCAGAAGAAGCTGGACCGCTACAAGAGCATCTTCGGCCTGGCCATCGGCTCGCCGGATCTGTATGATTGGATACGGGAAAACCCCGGCGTGGTCACCTATCCCATCAGCTACTGTAACGACCCGGCCAACGTGGGCAAGCAGGATAATTTTGTTTCCATCAACAACTGTATCTCCGTCGATCTGTACGGACAGATCTGCGCCGAAAGCTCCGGCACCCGCCAGATCAGCGGTACCGGCGGTCAGCTGGACTTCCTTGAGGGTGCGGCGCTGTCCCACGGCGGCAAGGCCTTTATCTGTCTGACGTCCTCGTTTACGGATAAGCAGGGAAATGTGAAGTCCCGTATCAACCCGCTGCTGGCCCCCGGCGACATTGTCACCGACCCCCGCAGCCAGGCGTACTACATCGTCACCGAGTACGGCGGCGTGAACCTGGTGGGCTGTTCTACCTGGGAACGGGCGGAGAAGCTGATCTCCATTGCCCACCCCATGTTCCGCGATGAGCTTATCGCCAACGCGGAGAAGCAGGGCATCTGGATCAAGTCCAACAAGCGCTGAAAGGTACATAGCAAGAGGGAGATGGCCCTACGCCGTCTCCCTCTTGACATTTTCCTGCGGATATAGTATACTTCCTGCATATGAAATCGGCGATGACGGGAAGCAGTAGGCGGTCAGCGGATGCCAAGAGAGGGCGCGGCAGGTGTAAGCGCCCGTGACGCCCCGCCCAAGTCGTCCCTGAGCTTCGCGCTGAACTGACAGTAGGCCGCGGCGGTTTGCTCTCCGTTACCGGGGCGGGGTGTTGCTGCACCCATGAGCGCGGGAGCGATCCCGAATACAGGTGGTACCACGGACATTATGTTCGCCCTGTTTTGCACTGGCAAAACGGAGCGAACTTTTTGTTTTGCCCATTTTCTTACCGTGCACGCTGCCCCGCAGGGCGGAGAACGGATGCACAGTGTGGAAGTAGGAAACACAAAAGTAGCGGATATCTTGTTTTGCCAAATACCGAAAAAGGAGTACAGATATGAAAGAACTGCCCAAGGTCTATGACCCGCGGGACGTGGAATCCCGCATCTACAAGCTTTGGATGGACGGCGACTGCTTCAAGGCGGAGCCGAACCCGGACAAGAAGCCTTTTTCCATCGTCATGCCGCCCCCCAACGTCACCGGCCAGCTGCACATGGGCCACGCCCTGGACTGCACCCTGCAGGACATCCTGACCCGCTTTAAGCGGATGCAGGGCTACGAGGCACTGTGGCTGCCCGGCAGCGACCACGCCGGTATCGCCACCCAGATCAAGGTGGAGGAGGAGCTGCGGAAGAACGAGGGACTGACCCGTTACGATCTGGGCCGCGAGAAGTTTCTGGAGCGTGTGTGGGCCTGGAAGGAAAAATACGGCAGCCGTATCGTGGAGCAGCAGAAGAAGATGGGTGCCTCCTGCGACTGGAGCCGCGACCGCTTCACCATGGACGAGGGCTGCTCCCGCGCCGTGCGCGAGACCTTCTGCGAGCTGTACGAAAAGGGCCTGATCTACAAGGGCAGCCGCATCATCAACTGGTGCCCCCACTGCCTGACGGCCCTGTCCGACGCCGAGGTGGAGTACACCGATAAGCCCGGCAATCTGTGGTATATCCGTTACCCCCTGGCGGACGGCAGCGGTGACATCGTGATCGCCACCACCCGGCCTGAGACCATGTTCGGCGATACCGGCGTGGCGGTGAACCCGGAGGACGAGAAGTTCAAGCACCTGATCGGCAAGACCTGCATCCTGCCCATTATGAACCGCGAGATCCCCATCGTGGGCGACGATTACTGCGAGATAGGCTTTGGTACCGGCGCCGTGAAGATGACCCCCGCCCATGACCCCAACGACTTCGAGGTGGGCCTGCGGCACAATCTGGAGGTCATCCGCTGCATCAGCGATGACGGCACCATGAACGAGAACGCCGGAAAATACGAGGGAATGGACCGCTACGCCTGCCGCAAGGCGGTGGTGGCAGATCTGGAGACGCAGGGCTACCTGGTCAAGACCGAACCGTACAGCCACAACGTGGGCACCTGCTACCGCTGCCACAACGATGTGGAGCCTCTGATCTCCGCCCAGTGGTTCGTGAAGATGGCGCCCCTAGCCAAGGAGGCCATCCGTGTGGTGGAGGACGGCACCATCAAGTTCGTGCCTGAGCGCTTCACCAAGACCTATATCAACTGGATGGAGAACGTCCATGACTGGTGTATCTCCCGCCAGCTGTGGTGGGGCCACCAGATTCCCGCATGGTACTGCGACGAGTGCGGCCACATCAATGTCAGCCGTGAGGATCCCACCAAGTGCGAAAAGTGCGGCTGCACGCACCTGACCCGCGAGGAGGACGTGCTGGACACCTGGTTCAGCTCCGCTCTGTGGCCCTTCTCCACCCTGGGCTGGCCTGACACGGATGCCGCCGACCTGAAGTACTGGTATCCCACCTCCGTCATGGTCACCGGCTACGACATTATCTTCTTCTGGGTGGCCCGCATGATCTTCTCCGGAATGGAGCAGATGAAGAAGGAGCCCTTCAAGACGGTATTCATCCACGGTCTTGTCCGTGATGACAAGGGCCGCAAGATGTCCAAGTCCTTGGGCAACGGAATCGACCCCCTTGAGATGGCCGAGAAGTACGGCGCGGATGCTCTGCGCTTCAACCTGATCACCGGTAACAGCCCCGGCAATGATATGCGCTTCTTCGTGGAGAAGTGCGAAGCCATGCGTAACTTTGCCAATAAAATCTGGAATGCCAGCCGCTTCGTCATGATGAACTTGTCCATCGGCAAGGTCGAGCTGCCCGAGAAGCTGGAGCTGGAGGACAAATGGATCCTCAGCAAGCTGAATACCCTGATCCGCGAGGTCACCGACAATCTGGAGGCCTACGAGCTGGGCGTGGCATCCGCCAAGATCTACGACTTCATCTGGGACACCTACTGCGACTGGTATATCGAGCTGACCAAGACCCGCCTGAACGGCGAGGATGCGCAGGCAAAGCTGGCTGCCGAGAATGTGCTGTGCCATGTGCTGCTGCGTATCCTGGAGCTGCTGCACCCGTTCATGCCCTTTATCACCGAGGAGATCTGGCAGGCGCTGCCCCACGAGGGCCGGTACCTCATCTCCGCCGAGTGGCCGGAGTATCAGGACGCGCTGCACTTCCCGGAGGCCGAGGCCGCTATGGAGGCCGTCAAGGACGCCATCTCAGCCATCCGCGCCCGCCGCGCCGAGATGAACGTGCCGCCCAGCCGCAAGGCCCAGGTCATCATTGTGACGGCGCAGCCGGAGAACTATCAGCTGGGCGCACACTTCATCACCCGCATGGCCTACGCCAGCGAGCTGACGGTGCTGACTGCCGCGCCTGCCGACCTGACCGGCATGGTGACCGTCGCCACCCACGACGCCACGGTGTATATGCCCATGGCGGAGCTGGTGGACATTGCCAAGGAGCTGGAGCGCATCGCCACCGAGCGCAAAAAGGCGGAGGAGAACCTCCAGCGCATCGAGGCCAAGCTGGCCAACGAGTCCTTCACCTCTCGTGCCCCGGAGAACGTGGTCAACGCGGAGCGAGAAAAGGCTGAAAAGGCCCGGGCGCTTATCGCCAAGCTGGATGACTCCGCTGCGGCGATGAAGCTGTAAAGCCATAGTGCTTCACAGTTATTCTGATGTAAAAACGAAAGCAAAGTCCAGCCAGCCGTGTGCAGGACCGGACAAACAAAAATGACGCCTTTCGGCGTCTTTTTTGTTTGTCCGCAAACGGGAATATGCGCTATATACACGGCTCGCTCGCTGTGCTGGATCGACCGCCGTTCCGGCGCCGAAAAACATGGTGCTTTCCAAAATTTTTCGCCCTTCTGACGGATTTCGACAAATTCCGCGTGTCGGATAGTCTATAATCAACGCAGAACATCGAACCGCGGAGTTTTTTCTGGCAGGCACGGCCTGCGGCACACACCAAAGAAAAAGGAGCGTTCAAATGGAAGTATCGGCAAAACACGAGGGCCAAACGTTGACATTCTTTCTGGTCGGCGAGTTGGACCACCATGGGGCAAAAGGACTGCTGGAAAATCTGGAGCGCGAGATCGAGCGGACGCTGCCGCTGTCGCTGGTGCTGGATTTTTCCGGCGTCACATTTATGGACAGCTCCGGCATCGCCGTGGCGCTGCGGGGTTGGCAGCGGATGCGGGAGCTGGGCGGCGCCGTAACGCTGTATCATGTGGCGCAGCAGCCAAGAAAGGTGTTCGAAGCGTCAGGCGTCGGACGCATGGTGACGATCGTTTGAGGAGGGAGTACATAATATGACGCGAGCTGAAAACTACGTGACACTGGAATTCCTGAGCCGCAGCAGCAACGAGGGGTTTGCGCGGGTGGCGGCGGCAGGCTTTGCCGCCCAACTGGACCCCACACTGGATGAGCTGGGGGACATCAAGACCGCCGTCAGCGAGGCGGTGACCAACGCCATCGTCCACGCCTATCCGGATCAGTTGGGTAAGGTGGTGATGAAGCTGAAGATATTGAAAGGGGGGATGCTGGAGATCACGATCCGCGACTGGGGGCGCGGTATCGAAAATGTGGAGCAGGCCCGCCGTCCCATGTATACCACCGGCGGCAGCGAGCGCAGCGGCATGGGCTTTACGATTATGGAGAGCTTCACGGATCGGTTGGTAGTGCGGTCTGTTCCGGGAAAGGGGACCACAGTGCAGATGCGTAAACGGATCGCGCCGCGGCTGGCGGTACGATGAGCGACCGGCTGGCCCTGCTGGAACGGGCCCAGCAGGGCGATGACCGGGCGGAGGCGCAGCTGCTGACGGAGAACGCGGGATTGATCTGGTCCATCGTCCGTCGTTACAATGGTTGCGGTGTGGAGACGGATGACCTGTATCAGTTGGGGTGCATCGGCTTTGTAAAGGCTGTAAAGGGGTTTGACCTCACATACGGGACGCAGTTTTCCACCTATGCCGTGCCGAAAATCGCCGGCGAGATACGTCGGTTCCTCCGAGATGACGGTCCGGTAAAAGTGGGCCGCACCATGCGGGAAAAGGGGCAGACACTTTGGGCGGCACGGGAACGGCTGCAAGGGCGTCTGGGCTGTGAGCCAAAGCTGTCACAGCTGGCAGCGGAGACCGGCATGACACCGGAGGAGATCGCCGCCGTGGATCTGGCGCTGATCGCACCGGACTCTCTGCAGCAGGAGACCGCGGAGGGCCTGACGCTGGAGTCCACACTATGTGCCGAGGAGCCCAGCGTCTCTCTGGTGGAGCGTATCGCCCTGCGGGACGCCATCGACGCACTGCCGGAGAAAGAACGGAAGACCATTCTCCTGCGTTTTTTCAAGGGGTTGACGCAGGAGCAGACCGCCCGCATCTTACAGGTATCGCAGGTCCAGGTCTCGCGGCTGGAGCGCCGCAGCCTGCAAAAGCTGCGGGACCTGCTGGCAGAGGAGTGACTTCGGGCAGAGACGGCGTAAAAAGGGAGGCGTCTCGACAGCAGCGCGATTTCGAATGTAAAATGGATCAGGACAGAGGGGGCTCTATTGCGGAACGCTCATCCCGTTATCGGCGGGATGGGCGTTCCCTCGTAACGGAAAGGTGAAACGCTTTCCCGGTATCTGTCTCTCAGCCGTCCGTTCCGGAGGCACCCGGCAGCTTCGGCGAGGCACCCTGCTCTTTTTCGTATTCCAAAGGCAAAAACTCCGTCATGGTCCCCCGATACCGCTTCGGCATAAACGTGTTCTGGCACCGGGGATTTTCGCGCTCCCGAATGGCGACGCTTTGGAAAAACTGTTTCCACAGCGAGCGAAAGTACAATTCGTCCTCCCCTGGCAGGACAGGCTTGAAGTTCTCGATCTGCGTAATGCGGGATCTACCGTTGGCGTACAACAGCAGTTCCCGATGGGTGCGGTCGTAGATAAAAAACTGCTCGTTGGCGTAACGCTGGCAAAAATGGCCGCGCAGCAGCGGCAGCACACGGTTTTTCGGTTCGATCTCTGCGCCCAGTGTACCGCCGTAGTCCGAAAACCGCACAAAACCGCGCAGTTTTTCCAGCTCGCCGTTCATATGGCGGATGGCGCGATACAGCGGATAGCAGGCCGGGTCGGATAGATCGCGCATAAAGCCGGGTCCCTCCGCCAGCAGCTTCCTGATGAAGGCATACAGATGCAGCTCCTTGTCCGGCAGACACGTTAAAAAGCCGCGGCGCACCACGGCCAGCGCTTTGCCGGACCGGGCGGCGATACCGCGGCTGACCCGCTGACTGTACGCCGGCTGGGTGACCACGGTGCGAACCTCATAGAGGGAGAGGGGGTCTTCGTCGCAGCAGAAGGCGGCGGGGGCCTCCTTGTACACATAGCTCTCATATACGCAGCACAGAAAACCATCCAGGCTGCCATCATATTGATAAATCACGTCATTCATACGGCTTCTCCTACCGGATCAAAGAGAGACAACTGTGCAGCCTGGTCCGAAGGCAGCGTATCGCGCTCCAGTCGTTCCAGCTGCAAGGGCAGCGTAGCAGGGGAGAAGTGCAGTCCCTCCGGTATCCGCCCGCCGCAGGTAATAAAGTACTGTGCCCGTTTCAACACGACACCCAGCTTTTTCAGGTCCTCAAACCGCAGGGTGCCGCAGCGCCGTGCCGATACGATGCGCCGCGCGCTGGTGGGGCCGATTCCGGGAACGCGCAGCAGCGTCTCCAGATCCGCCCGCATAACCTCGACAGGGAACCGGTCCAGATGCCGCAGCGCCCAGTTGCACTTGGGGTCCAGCCGTGGGTCAAAGTCCGGGTGGGCATCATCCAGCAGCTCGGCGGCCTGAAAGCCGTAAAACCGCAGGAGCCAGTCCGCCTGGTACAGGCGATGCTCCCGCAGCAGCGGCGGTTTAGTGTCCAGGGACGGCAGCAGGCTATTTTCTACCACCGGTACATACGCGGAGTAGAACACGCGCTTCAGCCTGTACTTGCGATACAGTGACTCCGTCAGGTGCAGAATGTGCCGGTCGCTGTCGTCGGTAGCGCCCACGATCAGCTGTGTGCTCTGCCCCGCCGGGGCAAACACCGGTGCGTGCCGGTACTTCACCAGCTCCGCCTTACTCTGTGCCGCGCCGTCGCGGATCAGCCCCATCGGGCGCAGGATCGCCTCCCGGGTCTTATCCGGGGCCAGCGCCTGCAAACCCTGCTGGCTGGGCAGCTCGATGTTCACACTGAGCCGGTCGGCCAGCAGTCCCAGCTGATGCACCAGCTCCGGCGCCGCACCGGGGATAGCTTTGGCGTGGATGTAACCGTTGAAACGATATTCCTCCCGCAGGATACGCAGGGCCCGGATCATCTGTTCCATGGTGTAGTCCGGATCGCGCAGTACGCCGCTGGAGAGGAACAGGCCTTCTATGTAATTCCGCCGGAAAAAGCCGATGGTCAGTTCCGCCAGTTCACGGGGCGTGAAGGCGGCGCGGCGCGTATCATTGCTGCGTCGGTTGACGCAGTACTTGCAGTCGTACACGCAGGCGTTGCTCATCAGGACCTTCAGCAGCGTGATGCACCGCCCATCGGCCGAAAAGCTGTGACAGCAGCCGGCGATGGAAGAGGAGGTGTTGCCGATCATACCCGGCCGGAATCCGCGGCGCACGCCGCTGGACGTACACGCCGCGTCGTATTTGGCCGCATCCGACAGGACCGCCAGCTTATCCAGCAGTTCCATGCTTTTATGCCATACGGCGGCGACGGGGCGTCGGTTTGTCAATGCAATCGATGAGCCGCAGTATATTGGCGGCGATGGAACCCGCGCCCAGCAGCGTGATAATGAGACCAAAAGTTGTCATAGTTGTGTCCTCCTTGCTCGAACTGTTGTTCTGGTAATAGTATAAATCGAACAAGCGTTCTTGTCAAGCGAAATCGAACAAAAATTCTATAAATTTCATTTGCGGTTGACCGGGCGCGGAAGTTGTATTAAAATGAGAGCAACGAACGAGAAAGACGAGGCCCCTCTATGACGGATCTGGAAAAACGCTTTATCAAGGCCCGGCGCGATGCGATCGCGGTGGATTATCAGAATTTGAACGACTGCCAACGCCAGGGCGTGCTGGCCACGGAGGGGCCGCTGCTTCTGTTGGCGGGCGCTGGCTCCGGTAAGACGACCGTGCTGATTCACCGGGTGGCCAATCTGCTGCGGTATGGTCGTGGCAGTGATACCGAGGAGATACCGATTCCCATCAGCGAGGACGAGGTATCGTTTCTGGAGCAGTATGCCAAGGTGCCGGACTCGGCGCAGCACGCTCTCGTGGAGTATCTCTGCGCGGTGGAACCGGCCCGTCCCTGGGAGGTGCTGGCTATCACCTTCACCAACAAGGCTGCTAACGAGCTGAAGGATCGCCTGGGGCGGATGCTGGGGGAGGAGGCTGCCGCCGATGTGTGGGCGTCCACGTTCCACTCCGCCTGTGTGCGTATCCTGCGGCGAGACATCGACCGCATCGGTTTCGACCGCAGCTTCACCATCTACGACAGTGATGACAGCAAGCGTGTGGTCAAGGACATCCTCAAGGAGCTGGGGCTGGAGGAGAAGTCGTTTCCGCCCCGCGAGGTGCAGTCGGTCATCTCCCGCGCCAAGAACGATATGCAGTCGCCGGAGGAATTTCTGGAGCAGTGGCAATCGATCAACGATTGGCGTAAAATCAGAATCGGTAAAGTATATGCGCTTTATAACAAAAAGCTTCGTGAGGCCAATGCGCTGGACTTTGATGACCTGCTGTGGCACACCGTGCGCCTGCTGCAGACGGCACCGGACGTGCGGGAGTACTACCAGCGGAAGTTCCGCTATGTCCTCATTGACGAGTATCAGGACACCAACGCGCTGCAATACGAGCTGGCCAAGCTGCTGACGGGCCCCGCCCGGAACATCTGTGTGGTAGGTGACGACGACCAGAGCATTTACCGCTTCCGGGGCGCGGATATCACCAATATCCTCAGCTTTGAGCGGCAGTTCAAGGGGGCGCGGGTCATTCGGCTGGAACAGAATTATCGCTCCACGCAGAACATTCTGGACGCGGCAAACGCAGTCATCCGCAACAACCAGGGCCGCAAGGGCAAGACCCTGTGGACGGAGAACGGCTGCGGTGAGCTGGTGACGGTAAAGACCACATTCAACGAGAGCGACGAGGCCAACTTTGTCCTGGGGCAGATCATGATGTACTACCGCCGGGGCGGCAGCTGGGGTGACTGTGCGGTGCTGTACCGTACCAACGCCCAGTCCAACGCGCTGGAATACGCCTGCAAGCGCAGCGGCATCCCCTATAAGATCTACGGTGGTCTGAAGTTTTTTGACCGGGCCGAGGTCAAGGATATGCTTGCCTATCTGTGCGTCATCAACAACCCCACGGACGATCTGCGCCTGCGGCGCATCGTCAACGTTCCCGCCCGCAAGATCGGCCAGGCCACCGTGGACAAGGCCCAGATTATTGCCACACAGCACGGCCTGACGCTCTACGACGTATTCCGCCGTGCGGAGGAATTCCCCGAGCTGAAAAATGCATCTGGCAAGCTGAAAGCCTTTACAGATATGATCGAGGAAATGCGCCGCCGCCTGCCGGAGAGTGAGCTGCCGGAGTTCTACGATTACGTCTGCGAGCGAAGCGGCTACGCGCCCGCCCTGCGGGAGAAGGACGATATGGAGAGCCGGGGCCGGCTGGAGAACGTGCAGGAGCTGCGCTCCAGCATCCTGGCCTACCTGGAAAACGCCGAGGGCGCGGAGACGAGTCTCTCCGGCTTCCTGGATGAGATCGCGCTGTACACCGACCTGGACAGCCGGGTGGACGGCGACAACTGCGTGACCATGATGACCATGCACGCCGCCAAGGGCCTGGAATTCCCCCAGGTATTTGTGGTGGGCATGGAGGAGGGGCTTTTCCCCGGAAATCGCGCCATGGGCGATGGCGACGAGATGGAGGAGGAGCGCCGGCTGTGCTATGTGGCCATGACCCGCGCCAAAGAGAAGCTGACGCTGACCAACGCCCGCCAGCGCACGCTGTACGGTAAAACAACACCCTGTATGCCCTCCCGGTTCCTCAGTGAGATCCCGGAGGACAACATGGAGTGGCTGTCCAAGCCGGTACCCCGCAGCGACGCCTGGGAGGACTCTCGGGACGATGATGGCTGCGCTTACGGTTACGGCGGCTATACACGTCAGGGTACCACAGCACCGACGCGCCGCGAGGTGCCTGCCGCGTCCCGTCCCGGCTCGCTGCATACGGCCAGAACAGCGGCAAAAGCACCGTCTACCGCCTCTTACATACAGCTACAGGCAGGGGAGACGGTGGAGCACGACGCCTTCGGCAGAGGCCTGGTGCTCTCCGTGCGGCCTATGGGCGGCGATGCACTGCTGGAGGTAGCCTTCGATACGGTGGGTACCAAGAAGCTTATGCTGAAGGCCGCCTCCCATCATTTGAAGAAGGTGTAAAGTAAAATAATTCTAAAAATACGGAAGGAGAACGGATATGGGGTTTTGGTTCGGCTTTGACACGGGGTTCGACATCATGCAGGTGTTTGTTTTCGCGATATTTGCCATCGTCATCGTCTGCTTCATCGCCTTAGCAGTAAAGGGCATTGGCACCTGGCACAAGAACAACAACTCTCCGCGCCTGACGGTGCAGGCGGCTGTTGTCGCCAAGCGGCAGAATACCGATGTGCACCACCACAGCAATAACAACGGGGGTATGCACACCAGCACCTCCACTCACTATTACGTAACGTTCCAGTTTAACAGCGGCGACCGGCTTGAGCTGCACGTTCCCGGAAGGGAATACGGCATGATGGCGGAGGGCGACGTGGGCGATCTGACGTTCCAGGGTACCCGTTACCTGGGCTTTGACCGGCACACCGCAGGGGCCGTTCCCGAGGCCGGACCCGTCACAGCAGAGGATGTCCCGCCGCGGTACACGGAGAAGAAAAGCTGGGACCCGGAGCTGTGAAAGGGTGGGGTATATATGACATATTGGAAATGCTTGCTCTGTGCGGTGTGTATCCTGCTGCCGCTCTGCTTTGCCGCAGGCTGCGCGGCATTCCCGAAGGCAGACGACCCACCGGAGCCGCCGCAGGAAACCGTGGATACGCCTGCGGAGCCGGATATCCCCGTTGTTCCTGCACCGGAGCCGGAGCCGGAACCGGAACCGGCGGAGGACGCACTGCTGGATGTGTGTACCTACCTTCCCGGCGTCTATGCCGACCTCCGCTACGCCACGGAGAACAATTTCACCGGACAGGTGATCTACGATTTTACCCAGCCCCAGCTGCGCTATGGCACATTGAAAAAGCTGGCACAGGCGCAGGAAATGCTGGCTGAGCGGGACTTGGCGCTGAAGATCTGGGATGCCTACCGCCCCGTCAGCGCACAGTTCCGCCTGTGGGAGGTGTGCCCCGATCCGCAGTATGTGGCCGATCCCACAAAGGGCTATTCCGGACATAGCCGGGGCAACACGGTGGACGTCACGCTGGTGTCCGCCGATGGTTCGCCCGTTCCCATGCCCACGGATTTTGACGATTTCACCGCCATGGCGGACAGGGATTACAGTGATGTGTCCGACACGGCAGCTTATGACAATGTCCGCCTGTTGGAGGACACCATGGTGTCCTGCGGTTTTCGGCCATACAGCGCCGAATGGTGGCACTTTACCGATACCACAGATTACCCCGTGGTGGAAGAATAAGCGGGTATACGCCTGCCACGGCAGGCGTATACCCGCTTATAAAACGCAAAAAGCTCTGCGATACATCGCAGAGCTTTTAACTGTGCAGTTCAGACGCGATCAGATCGCGCGGGTAACCTTGCCGGAACGCAGGCATCGGGTACAAACATACACATGGCGAGGCGTACCGTTGATCACAGCCTTCACGCGCTTGACATTGGGCTTCCAGGGGCGGTTGGAACGCCGATGAGAGTGGGACACCTTGATACCAAAGGTCACGCCCTTGTCGCAAAATTCGCACTTTGCCATCCGTTGCACCTCCTTGCTGTCATAACATACCTCTTGCATTGCAAGCAGTTGATATAATAACAGATGTGCGCCGAAATTGCAAGTATTATTTGACAAAAAAACGAATTTTTTTTGCATGGGGAAAGTGTTGCGAAAAAGCGCTCCGCAAGATATAATTAAAAGAAGTATATTCGCCCGTTTCCGGGCAGGAGGAGCGCCCATGGAAAAAGTGAAACGCACACCCGCCAGCCTGAAAAAAATGGTGGAGACCTTCGGCATGGAAATACTGCACCGCGGCAGCGACTATGACAGCGCGGTGATCACCATTTCCGACGTAAATCGGCCCGCCCTGCAGCTGGTAGGCTTTTACGATTATTTTGACGACAAGCGCCTGCAAATATTGGGACGGGGCGAGATACGCTATCTGGAGCGCATGACCGAGGCAGAGCGTCTGCGTGTGTTCAACCAGCTGATGAGCTATCCGTTCCCGGCAATGATCGTGGCGCGGAATATGGAGGCGCCGCCTGAGCTGGTGCAGATGGCGGACAAGCACGACCGCACGCTGCTGCGGGCGGTGGACTCCACGGTGGATATCACCAGCCGGCTCATTGACTACCTGAACCGGGTAACGGCCCCGCAGATCACGCGGCACGGCGTCTTGATGAATATCTACGGACAGGGCGTACTGATCCTGGGCGACAGCGGCATCGGCAAGAGCGAGACGGCCATTGAGCTGCTCAAGCGCGGTCACCGGCTGGTAGCGGATGACGCGGTAGAGATTCGCCGGGTGTCCAACTCTCTCTACGGCACAGCGCCGGAGATCATCCGGCACTATATCGAGATACGCGGCGTGGGCGTCATCGACGTGCAGCAGCTGTTCGGCATGGGCGCGGTGCAGTTCGACACGGAGATCGACCTGGTGATCCAGCTGGAACAGTGGGAAGACGGGAAGTTCTATGACCGGCTGGGCCTGGGCGAGGAGAAATACACCATGCTGGATGTGAGCTTGCCCATCGTGACCATCCCGGTGCGGCCGGGGCGGAACCTGGCGGGCATCGTAGAGATCGCCACCATGAAGAACCGGCAGATGAAGTACGGCTACAACGCGGCACGGGACTTCGTGACGCAGTTTGACAGCAAGGTGGACGCCATGCTGAAGAAAAAGAGCACAACGGGCGAGGCGGAGAACAGATGAAATACGTTGGCGTAGACATTGGCGGTACCAACCTCAAGGCGGGGCTGGTGGACGAAAGCGGAACGCTGCTGGCGACACAGAAGATGAAGGTCGCGTCCATCGTAGACCGTGAGGGGCTGGCGTGGATAGTGGCGTCACTGGTGCAGGAGCTGGCAAAGGCGGCCAATATTCCGGTCAGTGATGTGGCGTCGGTAGGCGTCGGCGTTCCCGGAACGGTGGATATACGGGCGGGGTCTATCGCGTATACCTGCAACCTTCCCCTGCGGGACGTGCCGCTGCGAAAGCTGTTTCACAAATATCTGAACATCCCGCTTTACATCGAAAATGACGCTAACTGCGCGGCGCTGGCGGAGTTCCATGTGGGCGCGGGACGCGAGAGCAAGCGCTTTGTGACCATCACGCTGGGTACCGGCGTGGGCGCGGGTATCATCCACAACGGGAAAATATACCACGGCGCCAACGGTATGGCCGGTGAGGTGGGTCACATGGTCATCGAGCAGAACGGCCTGCCGTGCCCCTGCGGGCGGCACGGCTGCTGGGAGCAATACGCCAGCGCCACGGCGCTGAAGCGCATGACGGCAGAGGCACTGGCGGCCTACCCGGACAGTATTCTGGCGCGGGTCATCACGGAGAATGACGGACACGTGTCCGGGCAGTCGGCGTTTATCGCGGCCCGCGAGGGTGACCCGGTGGGACAAATGGTGTGCGACCGATACGTGGACTACCTGGCCTGCGGCGTGGTGAACGTGGTGAATATCTTTCAGCCGGATACACTGGCCATTGGCGGCGGCGTCAGCAATGAAGCGGACGAGCAGCTGCTGCTACCCGTGCAGCAGCGGGTGGCCAGAGAGAGCATTCCCTGCGGCAAGGACCGGCGGACGCGCATCGTCAAGGCGCAGCTGGGCAACCGGGCGGGTCTGATCGGCGCGGCCCTGCTGGGAAAGAATAAGCGTATCTGACAGGGGCATATACTACCGCTGGCAGTGTAGGGAACCCCTTATTTTCAAAGCTTGGAGGTATTATGAGCTGGTACGAGGAGCTGGACAAATGGGCGGCGGACTATCTGCCGGATATGGAATATGAGAAGGACGCGCCGCTGGATCGGTATACCTCCTTCCGCATCGGCGGGCCGGCGCGGCGCATAGCCTTTCCCCGCAGCGGGGAGGCGGCGGTGCTGCTGGTGAGCCATGCACTGGAGCTGGGCGCACGGCCCTTTGTGCTGGGAAACGGCACCAACGTGATATTCCCGGATGAGGGCGTGGAGCGTCTGGTGATCTGCACCCGGGACATGGCGGGTGTGGCGGCTGGTGCGGTCGCAGGTGAGATCACGGCAGAGTGCGGCGCATCACTGGCAAAGATCGCTGTTTTCGCGCAGAAGGCAGGGCTTTCCGGGCTGGAGTTCGCCCACGGGATACCGGGAAGCCTGGGCGGCGCAGTGTGCATGAATGCCGGTGCCTATGGTGGGGAAATGGCACAGGTGGTAAAGGAAGTGACCGTGCTGTTCCCCGAGGTTGGTGTCAAGACCCTCAGTGGGGAAGAAATGGCGTTTTCCTATCGGCACAGCCTGCTGACAGAGCACCCCGACACGGTGGTGCTGCGGGCGACGCTCCGCTTGCAGGCCGGTATCCCCGGGGAGATACGGGAGAAAATGGATGAGCTGATGGCCCGGCGTAAGGCGTCACAGCCGCTGGAGTATCCCAGCGCGGGCAGTACCTTTAAGCGCCCGGCGGGCTACTATGCTGCGGCGCTGATTGATCAGTGCGGCCTAAAGGGACTGACCGTGGGCGGCGCACAGGTGTCGGAGAAGCACGCGGGGTTCGTCATCAACCGGGGCGGGGCGTCCTGCGCTGATGTGACAGCTCTCATGGCAGAGATACAAAAGCGCGTGCGGGAGCAAACCGGCGTTGTGCTAGAGCCTGAGGTCCGGGTCATTACTTGAATTACGACCGCATCGATCACAGGTGTTTCAATGACCTTGATAGAAGGTATATAAAATGTGCCAGTAAATATACAAAAATGTTACAGTAGAGGTAATAAAAAAGAACGCAAAAGTGCAGCAAAAATAACGCCGTACCGGGCTTGTTTTTGACGGGATTCCGAATCACGCTTGACGGCGGGGGAGGATACTGAATTGGAAATACTCATTATTTCGGGGATGTCCGGTGCGGGAAAGAGCCGCGCCGCCATCTGTCTGGAGGACAGCGGCTACTACATCGTGGACAACCTGCCGGCGGAGATGATGGTCAAATTCGCCGAGTTCTGCGCGGCCGCCGGCGGCCGGTATGACCGCTTGGCTTTCGTGTACGACGTGCGGGCCGGAGAGCCCTTTGACCGGCTGACCGGCGCGGTGGAAGAGCTGCGGCGGCAGGGCCTGCGGTGTCGGCTGCTGTTTTTGGAGGCGGACACCAAGACCATCATCAACCGCTATAAAGAGACACGGCGGAGCCATCCTCTGTGCGGCGACGGAGCCTCCATCGAAGAAGCGGTAGTGCGGGAACGGGCGATGCTGGCACCGGTGCGGGCGCAGGCGGACCTGGTGCTGGACACGTCGGCATTTTCTACGGCCAAGCTGCGTAGCACACTGCTGACGCTGCTGGGCGGCGGCAGCGGTGGAGGACTGCATGTGACGGTGCTGTCCTTCGGGTTCAAGAATGGCCTGCCCCCGGAGGCAGACCTGGTGCTGGACGTGCGGTTTTTGCCAAACCCCTACTATGTGCCGGAGTTAAAAAGGCTGACCGGGCTGGATGTGGCGGTGCGCGACTATGTGATGAACGCGGCGGCCACGGAGGAATTCTGGCGGCGTCTGACGCCGATAGTGGATTATTTACTGCCCCAGTACCGACAGGAGGGGCGGACGGAGCTGGTACTGGCTGTAGGCTGCACCGGCGGTCGGCACCGATCTGTGGCTGTGGCGCACCGACTGGCGGCATACATTGACGCGCTGGGCTTTTCCGTGGCGGAAAGCCACAGGGATATGGGGCGGTAAGCGTGTTCCGCACCTACGGTCGGGGCAAATACAGGAGACAATGTATGAGCAAATACGATAAACTCTGGGAATGTGTGTTCGGGGATGGGCGGAATCGATTTACGCTGATATTTAAGGAAATAGAACGGATTGCCGGTGTGCCCATCGACCACGCCTTCCTAACGTATAAAAAGGAGCTTGCGGCATACGGCTACCGGGTGGAAAAGATATCCATGAAGGCAAAAACGGTGGCTTTCCGCCGTGCGGAACAGTGAGGTGAAGGGTCATGATCTCATTTGCGGGAAAGGTAAAAAATGAACTGTGCCGCGTGGGAATCAGCCGCCAGTGCTGCGCCCGGGCCGAGGGCTACGGTGTGCTGCTGTACGGCAACACGTTCACGCCCGGAGAGATACGGATCATCACGGAGAACGGAGACTTCGCCGCACGGCTGCCAAAGCTGTTTCAGAAAGCTTTTGGGGTAAAATTCGACCGGGTACCGGAGGAAACGAACGGCAAAGGAAAGCTGATCTTCGGCATCACAGCGCCGGAAAAGTTGGAAAAGATCATCAACACACTTGGCTATGATGCGAGGCAGCTGACGGCGCTGCACGTGAACTTCGGAATACTGGAGGAGGACTGCTGCCGGACGGCGTTCCTGCGGGGGGCATTTTTGGCGGGAGGCAGCGTCACCGATCCGGAGAAGCAGTACCATTTGGAGCTGGCCACCAGTCATGTGCCGGCCAGCCGGGAGGTACAGGCGCTGATGGAGGAGATGGGGTTCCTGCCACGTTCCATACGGCGCGGCGCGGATGCACTTCTGTACTTCAAGCAGTCAGAGCACATCGAGGACTTTCTGACTAAGATCGGTGCGCCGGCGGCGGCCATGGATATCATGACGGCGAAGGTGGACAAGGAGATACGCAACGGTGCCAACAGGGCTATGAACTGCGATATGGCCAACGTAAACAAGACGCTGGACGCGGCGCAGGAGCAGGTAGGCGCCATCGAGAAGCTGCGGCGCAGCGCCCGGTGGGATACGCTGCCGGAAAAGCTGCGGCAAACCGCGGCGCTGCGGCTGGAATATCCGGAGTTGTCGCTGGTACAGCTGGCAGAGAAGTGTGACCCGCCGGTAACGAAGTCGTGCATGAACCATCGGATGAGAAAGTTGATGGAGGAGGCTAAGGAGCTATGAACATGAGAGAACGGTGCGAACGCGCGGAGGCGTACAGAAAAAACGGGGCCAACTGCGCCCAGGCGCTGCTGGCGGCATTCGCAGATGTGATGGGTATTACGGAGACCCAGGCACTGGCTGTCGGTGCGGGGTTAGGCGGCGGCGTGCGAAGCGGGAACATTTGCGGCGCGGTAAACGCGCCGGTGATGATCCTGGGCTGCGCGTTTCCGGAAATGGCCGCCAGCAAGGCGAAATCTGCGGAGATCACCAAGGAATACCAGCGGCGGTTTATGGAGAGATTTAAGCATCTCAACTGCCGGGAACTGCTGGTGGAGAAGGAATTGCAGCCCACTGACACGGCCATGGCACTGGCGGCGGGGGATCACTGCGGGCTGCTTATTCTCAGCGCGGCGGAGATACTGTGCGGGATGATAGGGGAGAAGTAAAGGAGAACAGGTATGGGATTTGTGCATCTGCACGTACATACGGAATACAGCCTGCTGGACGGTGCGTGCCGGATACGGGACCTGCCGAAGCTGGTAAAGGAGCTGGGGCAGACGGCCTGCGCTATTACCGACCACGGCGTCATGTACGGCGCAGTGGACTTTTACCGCGCCTGCAAGGCGGAGGGGATCCATCCCATTATCGGGTGCGAGGTGTATGTGGCGCGGCGGACACGGTTCGACAAGCAGCATGAGTTCGATGCGGAGTCTCGGCATCTGGTGCTGCTGTGCAAGAACGAGACGGGGTACCGAAACCTATCATACATGGTGTCGCAGGCGTATATCGAGGGGTTCTATATCAAGCCGCGTATCGATATGGAGCTGCTGCGCGCCCATTCCGACGGGCTGATCGCCCTGTCGGCCTGTTTGGCAGGAGAAATTCCCAAGCGGCTGATGAATGGTGACTACAACGGGGCCAAGGCATATGCACTAGAGATGCGGGGAATTTTCGGTGAGGACTTTTACCTGGAATTACAGGACCACGGCATCGCCGAGCAGACCGAGGTGAACCGGGGTCTTTTGCGGCTGCACAACGAAACGGGGATACCCCTGGTGTGTACCAATGATGCCCACTATCTGCGGAAGGAGGATGCAGAAAACCACGACGTGCTGCTGTGCATCCAGACCGGCAAGACGGTGGATGACGAGAACCGAATGCGGTATGAGCCGCGGAATTTTTATATCCGTTCCACAGAGGAGATGGAGACGCTGTTCGCCGGATATCCGGACGCGGTGGCCAACACGGAAAAGATCGCGGAGAAGTGCCAGCTGGAATTCACCTTCGGCAAGTACCACTTGCCGGAATTCAAGCTGCCGGAGGGGTACGACTCGCCTACATATTTGCGTAAACTATGCGATGAGGGGTTTGCTCGGCGGTACGGTCAGGCAAAGCCGGAATATCGGAAGCAGCTGGATTATGAGCTGGATATGATCGAGAAAATGGGCTTTACGGACTATTTCCTCATTGTGTCGGACTTTGTGCGGTACGCCAAGAGCCGGGGAATACCGGTGGGACCAGGGCGCGGCAGCGCGGCCGGATCTATGGTGTCTTACTGCCTGGAGATCACGGACATCGACCCCATGAAGTACGATCTGTACTTCGAGCGGTTCCTGAACCCGGAGCGTGTGTCTATGCCGGATATCGACATGGACTTCGGCGACACGCGGCGGGGTGAGGTGGTGGAATATGTCCGCAAAAAATATGGCGACGACCATGTAGCCCAGATCGTGACCTTCGGTACCATGGCCGCCCGAGCAGCCATACGGGATGTGGGCCGGGCGCTGAACATGACCTACGCCGAGGTGGATGTTGTGGCGAAGCTGGTACCGGCAGGGCCGGGGGCGCTGCATATTACCCTGCAGGAGGCGCTGAAGCTCTCGAAGCAGTTGGCGGATATGTACCGGGAGGACCCGAAGGTCAAAAAGCTCATCGACACAGCCATGGCACTGGAGGGAATGCCGAGGCACGCATCTACCCACGCGGCAGGCGTGGTCATCACAAAGCTGCCGGTATACGAATATGTGCCGCTGGCACGGAACGACGATGCGGTAGTATGCCAGTATGTGATGACGACTCTGGAGGAGCTGGGCCTGCTGAAAATGGACTTTCTGGGGCTGCGGAACCTGACGGTGCTGGATGACGCCGTGAAGATGGTGCAGCAGCGGGAACCAGAGTTCGCGCTGAGCAAAATACCGGACGACGACGCGGAGACCTATGACATGATCTCCCGAGGACAGACGGCGGGCGTGTTCCAGATCGAGTCCACGGGCATGACCGGTGTGTGCGTGGGGCTGAAGCCACAGAGTATTGAGGATATCACCGCCGTGATCGCGCTGTACCGTCCGGGACCAATGGAGTCCATTCCGAGGTTTATCGCCTGCAAGCACGACCCGAAGCTGGTGACGTATAAGCACCCAAGGCTGGTGCCTATACTGTCGGTCACCTACGGCTGCATCGTGTACCAGGAGCAGGTCATCCGCATTTTCCAGGAGCTGGGCGGCTTTTCGCTGGGGCAGGCGGACATGGTGCGCCGGGCCATCAGCAAGAAGAAGGCCAAGGAGATTGAGAAGGAGCGTCAGGCCTTCGTATACGGCGATGCGGAACGAGGAATCAAGGGCTGTATCGCCAACGGTATCGACGAGAAGACAGCGCAGGCCATCTACGACGAGATATACGACTTTGCCAACTATGCTTTCAACAAGGCTCACGCGGTGAGCTACGCGGTGGTAGCGTATCAGACGGCGTATTTCAAGTGTCATTACACCAAGGAGTATATGGCCGCGCTGCTGACCAGCGTGCTGGACAACAGCGACAAGGTGGCGGGGTATATCGGGGAGTGCCGCGACTGCGGCATTGCGCTGCTGCCGCCGGACGTGAACCGGTCCAGCGACCGGTTCACCGTGGAGCCGGGCGGCATACGGTTCGGCCTGGTGGCCATCAAGAACATCGGACGGGGCTTTATCCAGTCGGTGGTCCGGGAGCGGGAGCAGGGCGGCAGCTTTACGTCTTTGCAGGATTTCTGCGACCGGATGTACGACTGCGGCGACATGAACAAGCGGGCGGTGGAAAACCTTATCCGCAGCGGCGCCTTCGACAGCATGGGGGCGCGGCGGTCGCAGCTGCTGGCGGTGTATGAGAAGGTGCTGGACGGCATCGGCAACGTGCGGCGGCGGAATGTGGAGGGCCAGATCGATTTCTTCGGCATGAGCGCCGCCAACAGCACCGTGGAGACGGTGGTGATGCCGGACATTCCGGAGTTTACCGCCACGGAGCGGATGCACATGGAGAAGGAGACCACGGGGCTGTATCTGTCCGGACACCCCATGGTGGGCTATCGCGCTGCGGCCCGTAGCAGCGGGGCAGTGACGCTGAATGAGATACTGGAGGATGTGTCCTCTGAAGAGGGCCCCACACGGTTCGCCGACGGTATGCCGGTGACGGTGGCGGGCATCGTGGCCTCCAGCAAGACGCGGCCCACCAAGAACGGGACGCTGATGGCCTATGTGGTGCTGGAGGACGAGACGGCATCCATGGAGCTTCTGTGCTTTTCTCGGGTGCTGGAACGATGCGGCAGCTATCTGGCAGTGAACAGCCCGGTACTTATCAAGGGACGGCTGAGCCTGCGGGACGAAAAGCCGCCGCAGATCATGCCGGACGTGGTATTCCCGCTGGAGAGTTGCGGCGTGGGGGCGCTGCAGGACGGCAAGGCCGCGGAGAGCGACACGGCGGCGGTGTATCTGCGGGTGAAGAGTGTGGACGACCCGGCCTTCGCACACATCCAGCTAGTGGCCACCATGTTTGAGGGAAAGGTGCCGCTGAAGATACGCATTGCCGACACCGGCAAGCTGTGGGGCGGCTTCTGCCTGGACCACCCGGCGTTTTTGAAGGAGTGCCGGGAATGGCTTGGACCGGAGAACGTGGTGGTGCGAAGGAAGGAAAAGAGCGAATGAGTGTCAGAGTGCGGCCTGCGGGCCGCACCCTTTTTGCCTTTTGGGCATAGAGTGGAATGAAAGAGGCCGTCTTTCACTACTTATTGGGAGGTCATTCTATGCCTGAAAATGTAATGCCGGGACCGGTCTGCGACCTGGGGAACGTCCGGGAGGCCGTGTGCATCCATACGCGGAAGATATTTGACTCATGCAGGGATAAGGACTGCGTGGAGGATCTGCGCTTTTACCCAACGGCGGCAGCGCAGGAGGTGCTCAGCACATCGCAGATGATCAAGGGCGGCACAGCGGAGCTGCTGTACGTCTACACCGATGTGGAGCCGGTGACGTTCAACCGGGGGTTCTATTCGGTGGATATGCGCTTCTACTACCGGGTGACTTTACAGGTGTGTACCGGCACGCCGCGATACACTGAGGTGGAAGGCCTGTGCGTGTTCGACAAGCGGTGTATCCTGTTCGGCAGCGAAGGAAACGCCAAGATATTCTCCTCGGACACGGTGTTCGACGAGTTGGATGTGCCGGGACGGATACGGACCAATCTGCCTATCGCCGTGGTGGAAGCCGTGGACCCGATCGTGCTGGATACCCGTGTAGCGGAGGTACCGGTCCCTGTCTCGACAGGCAGTTGTTTGTCGGAGATCCCGTCCTTTGTGGCGCAGAGCTTCAGTGGAGAGCTGGTGTTCGACGACAGTGCAGCACGGCGGCTGTATGTGACGCTGGGGCAGTTCACGCTGGTGCGGCTGGAGCGCGATACGCAGCTGCTGGTGCCGGTATATGACTACTGTGTGCCCCAGAGCGAGTGTGACTGCGGCAGTCAGGAGGATCCCTGCGGGCTGTTCCGCAGTGTGGCGTTCCCCATGAACGAGTTTTTCCCGCCCAACGCGGTGGAGACGCCCTGTGACTATAACAGCACCAAGAACTACTGTGCGTGCCATTGAGAAGCAGAACAGGGGACGGCGAGAGCCGTCCTCTGCTTTTTTCGCGGGGTTTCGCTTTACAAGCGGGAAAAAATTGCGTATAATACCAAAAAAGGAGGTGGGCGATGTGGGTATCGCGTTCATTCAGGACAAGCTGGAGATCAAGTTCCTGATCCTGTACATTGTGTCGCGGCTGACGGAGCCGGTGGACGGAGCCGACTTGCAGGACATGACCATGTGCGACGAGGGCATCGACTACTTTGATTATGCGGAGTGTCTGGGTGACCTGGTGAAGACAGAGCATCTGCGTGTCACGGAAGACGGGCAGTATGTTATCACGGAAAAGGGACGGAGAAACAGCGGTATCTGCGAGAGCAGCCTGCCATATTCCGTAAGACAGCTGTCGGATAGGCATATCGCGGCTTGGAACAAGGCGGCGGTGCGGCGGCAGCAGGTGCAGGGACGGGTGACGCCGCGTGAAAACGGGACGTTCACCGTGGAGCTGCGGCTGCGGGACGATGTGGATAGCCTGATGACGTTGGATCTGATGGTGGCCGATAAGGCCGACGCCGAGGCGTTGGCGGAACGGTTCCGGAGGGAGCCGGAGAAGGTATACACGCAGATCGTTGCGGCGCTTCGCGGAAAATAAGAAAGAAAAAGCCTCCCCGACCGGGGAGGCTTTTTGCGAGGAGAGTGAGTTCTGTACAGAATTGCAATGTTTTGGATCACACGCTGAAAAGAATATCCGCATAGGTGGGATACGGCCACGCCTTGGCGTCCACCAGCGATTCCAGCCGGCCGATCAGCTCGCCGGCCTTCTGGGTGCGGGTAACGATCTCGCAGCGGTAGTACCGTGCGGCGTCGATACCGCCGTCCGCGGCGGGGGCATCGCTGAGGGCAGCGTGCAGCGCCTCGCAGGTATCAAACAGCTTCTCACCCAGGTCGGTAACACGCTGGGCCAGAGTCTTTTCCATGCGGGCGGACAAGGCCGGGACACTGTTCTCCTTGTGAAAGACCGTCTGGGTTAGGCGGTCGGCGTAAGCACTGGCGGCGGGGAGAATATGACGCTGGACCATGTCCAGCAGGGTGCTGGCCTCAATGGCAGACACCTTGCAGTAGTTTTCCAGGTGGATCTCGTACCGGGCGCGCATCTCCGTCTCGGTGAGGATGGCGTGCTTGGTGAAAAGATCGACGTTCTTTTTGTCAATGTAGGCAGGCATACAGTCCACCGTGTCCCGCAGATTGGCCAGGCCCCGGCGCTTGGCCTCCTGTACCCAGGCGTCATCATAGCCGTTGCCGTTGAAGATGATGCGCTGGTGGGCGGTGAAGGTGTCGTGCAGCAGCTTCTGCAGCGCGGACTGGAAGTCGTCGGCCTTTTCCAGAATGTCGGCGAACTGGCGCAGCTCCTCGGCCATAATGGTGTTCAGCACCACATTGGGGCTGGCGATGGACTGAGAGGAGCCCAGCATACGGAACTCGAACTTATTGCCGGTGAAGGCAAGGGGAGAGGTGCGGTTGCGGTCTGTGGTGTCCTGGGGTATCTCCGGCAAAGTGTCCACGCCGATGGTAAGCTTTTTCTTGGTGATGTCCACATACTCAGTGCCCTGAATGATGGCATCAAGAATAGCCGTTAATTCATCGCCCAGAAAGATGGAGATGATGGCGGGAGGGGCCTCGTTGCCGCCCAGACGGTGGTCGTTGCCGGGGTAGGACACGCAGCAGCGCAGCATTTCCTGGTACTCGTCAACGCCCTTGATAAAAGCGGCTAGAAACAGCAGGAACTGGGCGTTCTGGCTGGGGGTGCTGCCAGGCTTCAGAAGGTTTTCGCCGGTGTCAGTGGCCAGGGACCAGTTGTCGTGCTTGCCGCTGCCGTTGACGCCCGCAAAGGGCTTTTCATGGAGCAGGCACACCAAACCGTGGCGGGCGGCTACCTTTTTCAGCAGTTCCATGGTCAGCTGGTTTTTGTCACAGGCGCTGTTGGCATCGGAGTAGATGGGCGCGATCTCGTGCTGGGCAGGCGCAACCTCGTTGTGCTCCGTCTTGGCCAGCACGCCCAGCTTCCACAGCTCCTGATCCAGCTCCCGCATGAACGCGGCTACCCGGGGTTTGATGGCGCCGTAATAGTGGTCGTCCAGCTCCTGCCCCTTGGAGGGACGGGCACCGAACAGCGTGCGGCCGCACAGCTTCAGATCCTCGCGCTGGCGGTATACCTTCTCGTCGATCAGGAAGTACTCCTGCTCAGGGCCTACCTGCGGCGTGACATGCTGCGCCTCGGTGTTGCCGAACAGCCGCAGGATACGGATGCACTCCCTGTCCAGCACACGCATAGAGCGCAGCAGAGGCGTTTTTTTGTCCAGCGTCTGCCCACTGTACGAACAGAAAATGGTAGGGATATACAGTGTCTCGTCCTTGACGAAGGCGTAAGATGTGGGGTCCCATGCAGTGTAGCCGCGGGCTTCGAATGTAGCGCGCAGACCGCCGGAGGGGAAGGAGGAGGCGTCCGCCTCGCCCTTGCTCAGTTCCTTGGCGCTCAGCTCCATGACCACGCCGTCTTTGCCGTCGCGGGTGATGAAGCTGTCGTGTTTTTCGGCGGTAACGCCGGTCATAGGCTGGAACCAGTGGGTGTAATGGGTAGCGCCCTTCTCAATGGCCCAATCCTTCATGGCATTGGCGATCTCGCCGGCGGTGGTACGATCCAGCGGCGTTCCCTGGGCCAGGCATTGCTGCCATTTCTGGTAGGCGGCGGCGGGGAGACGCTGCTGCATCTGCTGCTCACCAAACACCATTTTGCCAAACAGATCGGGAACGTTCGTGGTCTTTTCACACATTGCGGGATCAATCCTTTCAAAATCAAGTACGCGGCGGCGCCGCGGGAAAAACAAACCGTATGGGAAACGGGGCTTACATGAACAGCTGCATAGCCAGCGGAGTGACATAGGCCTCCATCACAGCGGCCAGGGTCAGCAGTGGTACCACCAGCAATCCCACCACGCGAAGCAGGTCCAGAAGCAGGGGCTTCATCATACCTTTTTCGTTGCAGCGGATGTATCGATTGATATTTCTGCACAGGCAGAGTCCGGCGGCCAGACTGAGCAGCAGGGCGGGGACCTCAAAGATGCCGTGAGGCACAAGACCGGCCAACAGCAGAAGCCACTGGCCATCCATCAGTGCGGCAAGCATACCGATGATCGCAGCGTTGAGGCCCAGGGACAGGGCCGGCAGATACAGGAATGGTATAAAACCATAAAGCACGGTCATCACCATAGCCCGAAGGTTGTTGCCGAACAGGGCCAGCGCGCTGAAACTGCCATCGTCGCGGATAATACCGGCGTCGGCAATGCTCTCGTTGAAGGTGCGTATAATGGTTACGGGAACATTGGGGACAAGCCTTCCGACAATGTAAGCCAGCACGGTCAGTGCCAAAAAAGCAAGGGCAGTTATGCCGAAAAATCGGCCGTATTCCCTGTGCCAGAAAGCGGCGATGGCACGAAGCTGCTTTTTCATGCCAGCTTCTCCAGGCCGGCGCGGAGACGGCGGAGCGTTTCATCACGGCCCAGGATGTGGCAGATCTCCACTGCGCCGCCGGGGGTGACCAGCTTGCCGGCAGCAGCGATGCGCACCGGCCACATAAGGGTGGCGTTCTTGACGCCCAGCTGCTCGGCCAAGGCGATCAATCCGTCGTGGATGGCCTCGTCCGTCCACCGGGGCAGCGCCTCCAGCATGGGAATAGCCGCCTCCAGCATGGCCTTGCAGACCTCCGGGTTCGTCTTGGATTTCTTGTTGGTGAAGAATTCCACGTCGTACTCCGGGCACGCATCGAAGAAGTCTACCTTCTCCGGGATGTCTGTAAGACGCTCGCAGCGCGCCTGCAGCAGCGCGGCGATGGCCGCCACGTCAAAGTCGCCCTTGACGCTCTGGCGGATGTAGGGCTCGGCTGCCTTGGCGAAGTCCTCCGGGGACATGGCACGCAGGTAGACGGCGTTGAAATGATCCAGCTTGGCCTTGTCGAAGATGGCGGGAGATTTGGAAATACCGGTCAGATCAAACGCCTTGACAAGCGCATCAAGAGAGAAGATCTCCTGCTCCGCCAGCTCGCCCTTGGGACTCCAGCCCAGCAGGGCAACGTAGTTGAGAATGGCATCGGTCAGATAACCCTCTGCCTTCAGGTCCTCATAGCTGGGGTCGCCGTGGCGCTTGGACATCTTGTTCTGCGCGTCCCGCATGACGGGGGAGCAGTGGACATAGGTGGGTACCTCCCAGCCGAAAGCGTGGTAAAGAAGGTCGTACTTGGGCGCGGAGGACAGATACTCGCTGCCGCGTACCACATGGGTGATGCCCATCAGGTGGTCGTCGATGACGTTGGCGAAGTTGTAGGTGGGCAGACCGTCCCGTTTCAGCAGTACCTGGTCATCCAGGGTGCTGTTTTCCACGGTGATATCGCCGAACACGGCATCGTGAAACGTGGTGGTGCCCTCCTTGGGGATGCGCTGGCGGATGACGTAAGGCTCGCCTGCCTCCGCGCGGCGCAGCGTGTCCTCCAGCGGCAGATCACGGCAGGGATCATCGGCGCGGTCAAAATCGCCGGTGTCCTCCTCGGAGGCACACTTCTCGCAGAAACAGTAATAGGCGCCGCCCTTTTCCGCCAGCAAGCGGGCGTATTTGCCGTAGGTATCCCGACGTTGGGACTGGATATAGGGAGCCACGGGGCCGCCGATGTCGGGGCCCTCGTCATGGTTCAGGTGGCACTCGGCCATGGTGCGGTAGATGACATCGGTAGCACCTTCCACCAGCCGCCCCTGGTCGGTATCCTCGATACGGAGGATAAACGTGCCGCCATGACTGCGGGCAATGAGCCAGGTATACAGGGCGGTACGCAGATTGCCGATGTGCATATAACCGGTAGGGGAGGGCGCAAAGCGGGTGCGGACCTTGCCCGTGGGGATCTTGGCTTCCATCTCGGTAAAATAAGCGGCGTCAGACATAGGGGTGGACCTCCGTTACTTGATAAAAATACTATAATAGTATACTGGTTTTACGGGAAAAGTCAATGCTTACAGACGATTTCGCAGAATGTCCAAATGTTTGGAATGTTTCTTGCAATTTGTGGGGAGATTTGGTATAATGACCGCGAAGCGGCCATGATACATGGATCGCCATTTCGTTTTACCCGCCGCAAGGCACGACTATAACACAGAAAGGAACATCGTCACTATGATCTACACGACGGAAGTACAGCATATGTGTCCTGTCGCCAAGGGCGCTTATCACGGTCCGGCTCCCATTCCCGAGGAGGGCAAGTGGGTACAGGCCAAGCAGATCGGGGATATTTCCGGCTTTACCCACGGTATCGGCTGGTGTGCACCCCAGCAGGGTGCCTGCAAGCTGACGCTGAATGTGAAGAACGGCGTTATCGAGGAGGCGCTGGTGGAGACCATCGGCTGCTCTGGTATGACCCACTCCGCCGCCATGGCTTCCGAGATCCTGATCGGCAAGACTATTCTGGAGGCGCTGAACACCGACCTGGTATGCGATGCCATCAACACCGCCATGCGCGAGCTGTTCCTGCAGATCGTCTATGGCCGCACTCAGTCCGCTTTCTCCGAGGACGGTCTGGCTGTGGGCGCGTCTCTGGAGGACTTGGGCAAGGGCCTGCGCTCTCAGGTGGGCACCATGTTCGGCACCCGCGAAAAGGGTCCCCGCTATCTGGAGATGGCCGAGGGCTATTGCAGCAAGCTGGCTTTGAACGACAAGGATGAGATCATCGGCTATGAGTTCATCAGTCTGGGCAAGATGATGGACGCCGTGAAGAAGGGTGTGGACGCCAACGAAGCCCTGAAGAACGCCACCGGCCACTACGGCCAGTGGGACAACGCGGCGAAGTATATCGACCCGCGCCAGGAATAAGAGAAGGAGGACGACAAAATGGCTCTGTTTGAAAGTTACGAAAGACGTATCGATAAGATCAACGGCGTCCTCGCGCAGTACGGCATCGGCTCCGTGGAGGAGTGCCGCGAGCTCTGCAAGGCGAAGGGCTTCGACCCCTATGAGATCGTCAAGGGCATTCAGCCCATCTGCTTTGAGAACGCCTGCTGGGCGTACACCGTGGGTGCGGCCATTGCGCTGAAGTCCGGTGTCAAGACCGCTGCGGATGCCGCCCGGAAGATCGGTGAGGGATTGCAGTCCTTCTGCATCGACGGTTCCGTGGCCGAGGACCGCAAGGTGGGTCTGGGCCACGGCAATCTGGGCGCCATGCTGCTGAGCGACGAGTCCAAGTGCTTCGCTTTCCTTGCTGGTCACGAGTCCTTTGCCGCTGCCGAGGGTGCAATCGGCATCGTGCGCAATGCAAACAAGGCACGTAAGGAACCTCTGCGGGTCATCCTGAACGGTTTGGGCAAGGACGCTGCGCAGATCATCAGCCGCATCAACGGCTTCACTTATGTGCAGACTCAGTTTGACTATTTCACCGGCAAGCTGAACATCGTCCGCGAGATTCGCTATTCCGAAACGGAACGCGCCGACGTGCGCTGCTACGGCGCGGACGACGTCCGGGAGGGTGTGGCTATCATGCACCATGAAGGCGTGGATGTGTCCATCACCGGCAACTCCACCAACCCTACTCGCTTCCAGCACCCTGTGGCCGGCACTTACAAAAAGGAGTGCATCGAACAGGGGAAGAAGTACTTCTCCGTGGCCTCCGGCGGCGGCACCGGCCGTACGCTGCATCCGGACAATATGGCCGCCGGTCCCGCTTCCTACGGCATGACCGACACCATGGGCCGTATGCACAGCGACGCGCAGTTTGCCGGCTCCAGCTCCGTCCCTGCGCATGTGGAGATGATGGGCTTCCTGGGCATGGGCAACAATCCTATGGTCGGCGCGACCGTGGCCGTGGCCGTGGCTGTGGCCGAGGCTGTGAAGTGATTTTGATTTACAGTAAAACATCCCCCGACAGACTGTCGGGGGATGTTTTTATGTGCGTATATGCGTCAGCACTTGCCGAAAAAGCCGCACAGCAGCTTCAGCAGGGAAGCGCAGTCGAAATTGCAGAACATAGTTGCTGTACCTCCTTGTGGTATTTGCCTTGCAAGACTGGGTACATTGTAACCGTTTTGTAACCATTTTGCAAATGTAAATACTGGAAGTCACAATATCAGCAGCAATCCTATGGCGATGAGCAGCTCTTCATCCGCTTTTTGCCGGGAGAGGTAGAACAGCAGAAAAAGCAGCAGCAGGTCGCCGGCGTCCAGATCACCCAAGTGCAGCTTTTCCAGCAGGTCGTTGAAGAAGCCGCGCTCCGGTGCACAGCTCTCCGGCGGGGGTGGCGGAGGACCCTTCGGCGGCGGATTGGGGCGCGGCGGCGCTTCGTCCACGGGAACGCGGGTATAGATGCCATCGTCGCCGCGAATGTAGCGGTTATACAGGGAAACCGCCCCCTTCCGAAAGAAATCGCTTGCCAATGGTGATGAGCCGCGCCAGCCTTGCGGCGCGCTCCACCTTATCCTGCTTGCCGTCCTTCAGGAACGGGCGCAGGGCATAGAGCAATTGGGTGGTCTGGCTGGTGTCGCGGGTCAGCTCCTGCAGCAGGGGCAGGTATCTGGCGATGGTCTGCGGATCGATGCCGCCCAGCGGTGCAGGCGGCGGGACCGCCTGAGGAGGTGACGGAGGAGATGGCGGTGTGTTCTCGCCACCCATGGATCCGGAGAGCTGCTGCGCCAACTGCATGATCTGCGCCATGCTGCCGGGGTCGGACAGCAGCGCGTTAAGTTTTTCATTGACGTCGTCCACGCTGTGTCCTCCTTTCCGTTACTGTTGAAGCTTGTTTTCCAGCCGCTGTACCAGCTCCGCGCCCTGTGGGCTGGACAGTACACGAGAGAGCATGGCGCTCAAAGCTGCCGTGTCACCGGAGGCAGCCTGGCGCGCTGCTTGACCAAGTGCGGCGCTGTTGCCGCCGGAGAGCATATTCAGCAGTGCTTGGCCGTCCTGTGACTGCATGACAGACTTCAATGCACGGGGGTCGCTTTTCAGCTTGTTGACAATATCCTGTTCCTTCATGGAATGACCTCCTTATAGGGTTCGTTACAGGTATATCCTATGTATGCGGGACGAAAAAAGTGCCTGTCAGCCTTGGTTGGCAGGCACAACGTTTTCATTTTACAGGGCGATACAGGAGCGGAGATAGACGTGCCCCGCGTCCTGCTCCGTCTGCCCAAGGACGAAGCCGATACCTGCCTTCGCCTTAGATCGTATCGCGGAGCACCTGATACATTTTTGGCGTACCAACTTGGGGTATCGAGCAATGCCTGATGACAGCTGGACAAGGGCGGCTGTTTATGCAGGATGCTTTGCATAAACAGTTGGAAATACAGTTGTAAATCAGGTACAAATGTGATACAATAATGTGCCAATTAAGATTAGGAGTATAGGCGTTTATGCCTACCTGTATAATACCCGTATGATACCTGTGTGATAAAGGACGGAGACAGATTTGATTTTAGAGACGATCAACAGCCCGGCAGACGTGAAATGTCTGTCCGAGGAGCAGACGGCCACGCTGTGCCGGGAGCTGCGGAGCTTTCTGGTGGAGCAGGTATCCCGCACCGGCGGGCACCTGGCATCCAACCTGGGCGTGGTAGAGCTGACGGTGGCGATCCACAGGGTGTTCGACACAGCCACGGACCGGCTGGTGCTGGATGTGGGGCACCAATGCTACGTACACAAGGCACTGACCGGCCGACGGGAGTTGTTCGATACGCTGCGGCAGTTCGGTGGACTGTCAGGCTTTCCCAAGCCCTATGAGAGTGTGCACGACGCCTTTATGGCGGGGCACGCGTCGGATTCGGTGTCGGTAGCGCTGGGCATGGCACGGGCGCGGACGCTGCTGGGGCAGGACTACCATGTGGTGGCCGTTATCGGCGACGGTGCGCTGGGCGGCGGGCTGAGCTTTGAGGGCCTCAACGACGCCGGCGGCAGCGGCGAACCGCTGGTGGTCATTCTGAACGATAACGGAATGTCCATCGACCGGAATGTAGGCGGGCTGTCCAAGCAGCTGTCGAAGATGCGGACGGACCCGGAGTATTACGAATTCAAGAAGCGTTACCGCAAGGCACTGGAGAAGCTGCCGGCGGGCCGAACACTGTATGAGTGGAGCCACGAGGTAAAAACAGCGCTGAAAAAGACGCTGCTGCCGCCGGTGAGCACCGTGTTTGAGGATATGGGCTTTGCGTACATGGGTCCGGTGGGCGGCCACGACGTACAGCGGCTGACAGCGGTATTGCAGGCGGCCAAAGAGGCTGGGCGCCCGGTGCTGGTACACGTCCACACCGTGAAGGGCAGCGGATACGACTATGCACTGCGGGAGCCGGAGAAGTTCCACGGCGTAGGGCCCTTTGATCCGGCCACCGGAAAGGTACGGCAGGCAGGCAAAGAAACGTTTTCCCATGTGTTCGGCGAGACACTGCGGCAGCTGGCGCGGGAGGACAGGCGCGTGTGCGCCATTACCGCCGCCATGGCCGACGGCACAGGTCTGACAGGCTTTGCACGGGAGTTCCCGCGGCGTTTTTTTGACGTAGGCATTGCGGAGGGCCACGGTGTGGCTATGGCCGGCGGTATGGCCAAGCAGGGGCTGATACCGGTGTTTGCCGTGTATGACAGCTTTTTGCAGCGGGGCTACGATATGCTGGTGCAGGATATGGCGCTGGAGAAGCTCCATGTGGTGCTGGCGGTGGACCGCTGCGGCATCGTGGGCGCAGACGGCGAGACACACCACGGCTGCCTGGACTATCTGAGCCAGATACCGGGCATGACGGTGCTCGCGCCCGCCAGCTTTGCCGAGCTGCGGCAGATGCTGCGGCGGGCGGTGCTGGAGATGAACGGGCCGGTGGCGGTGCGGTATCCCCGGGGCGGCGAGGACGGCTATGACGGCGACTGCGGCGATGAATCAGTGACGGTGCTCCGTCAGGGGACAGACGCGGCTATCGTGACCTACGGTATCCTGACGCAGCAGGCGCTGCGGGCAGCGGCGCTGCTGGCGGGGGAGGGCGTTTCCGCCCGGGTGGTAAAGCTGAACCGGGTCGCGCCGCTGGACAGCGACGGTATTTGCCGGGCGCTGGACGGCGTAAAGCGCATAGTGGCCGCGGAGGATCAGCTCCGCGCCGGCGCGGTGGGCGAACGGCTGAGCGCGCTGCTGCTGGAGCAGGGCGTGGGCACGGAAAAGCTGGTACTGCGAAGCGTCGGCACGACGCTCCCGAGTCAGGGGTCCACGGTAGAGCTGCGGCACGCCCTCGGTCTGGACGCAGAGGGAATCGCACAGGCGGTGCGGGAGGTATTGGCATGAGCAAAAAAATACGGCTGGATGTGCTTGTGACAGAACGCGGGCTGTGCGAGAGCCGCCAGAAAGCCCAGACCACCATTATGGCAGGTCTGGTATTCGTGGACGGACAGCGGTCGGACAAGCCCGGAACACCGGTGGCGGAGGACGCCCATGTGGAGGTACGGGGCCACGCCCTGCGGTATGTGAGCCGGGGCGGATTGAAGCTGGAAAAGGCTATGCAGACCTTTCCCATCACATTGGAGGGCAAGGTGTGCGCGGACATCGGCGCATCCACCGGCGGATTTACGGATTGTATGCTGCAAAATGGCGCGGCAAAGGTCTACGCGGTGGATGTGGGCTACGGACAGCTGGATTGGAAGCTGCGGAGCGATGCACGGGTGGTGTGTCTGGAACGGACCAACGCGCGGTATCTCTCCACGGAGCAGATACCGGAGGCGTTGGATTTTGCGTCCATCGACGTGAGCTTTATCTCGCTGAAGCTGATTTTCCCTGCGTTATATGCGCTGCTGCGCGAGGGCGGCGAGGTGGCCTGTCTTATCAAGCCGCAGTTTGAAGCGGGACGGGAAAAGGTGGGGAAAAAGGGCGTCGTCCGTGACCCGGCAGTACACCTGGAAGTGCTGGAGAACTTCTTGCGTCATGCAAAGGAAAATAACTTTACAGTTCTTGGTATTACATATTCTCCTATCCGCGGGCCGGAGGGAAATATCGAGTACCTCGGCTATCTGAAAAAGGGCGGGGAAGCGGACTGCGTCCCTGACCTGCGGGCGTTGGTGGACGCCTCACATTCTGCGTTGAAGGAAGGTCATGGGGAGATATGAAACGTGTGATCCTTTGCCCAAATCCCTATCGGGACAGCGAGCTGACCGTGGCCAAGCGGTCCAGGGAGCTGCTGGAGGGGCTCGGTTTTGAAACGGTGGTGTGTCTGCCCTTCAGTCGGGAGGGGTATGACGATCAGCTGGGTGTGCCCATCCGGCAGTTACAGCAGGAGATCAAGCGGGCGGATATGCTCATCGCCTTCGGCGGCGACGGTACGATCCTGCATCTGGCCCGGACAGTGGCGCTGCACAATGTGCCGGTGCTGGGCATCAATCTGGGGAGTCTTGGCTTTATGTCCGAGCTGGAGCCCAACGAGCTGGAACGGCTGCGTGACCTGAAAAGCTGGGATTTTGCCGTGGAGTCCCGGATGATGCTGGACGTGACCGTGCTGCGGGAGGGTAAGCCCGTATACAACAATATCGCGCTGAACGACGCGGTGATCTCAAAGGGCAGTGTGGCCCGGGTGGTGCGGCTGGATGTATCCACGGAGGAGGGCCGGCTGACCAGAATCACCGGCGATGGGGCCATTGTGTCCACGCCCACCGGATCCACGGGGTACTCTATGGCGGCCGGCGGGCCCATCGTGGAGCCCACGGCTCACAATCTGCTGCTGACGCCCATCTGCCCCCACTCGACCCGGGCGGGCAGCTACGTGCTCTCGCCGGAGCACACGCTGCTGGTGGAAACGGCGGACGCCAATCGGAAGTTCGTATATCTGTCTGTGGACGGCGGGAAGGCGTTTTCGCTGAAAAACGGCGATGTGGTGCGGACACGGCAGTCCAAGTTCGTGACGAAGCTGGTGCGGCTGAGTAAAAAGAGCTTTTGTGAGATACTGGATTCAAAGATGGGGATGGAGGCGCTGAAGCATGAAAAATGACCGGCAGACAGCGGTATTGCAGATCATTGAGGAAACAGCCGTGGAGACACAGGAGCAGCTGATGCAGCTGCTGGCGGTACGGGGCTTTGCCTGCACACAGGCCACTGTTTCCCGGGACATCAAGCAGCTGCACCTGATGAAGGCACCGGACGGCAAGGGTGGGTATCGCTATGCCGTGTCGGCGCAGATGCCCAAGCTGAATTTTGAGGAGAAGCTGCAGACGATCTTTCGGGAGTGCGTGGTCTCAGCGGAAAACGCGCAGAACCTGGCGATCATTAAGACGATGAACGGCATGGCCAACGCCGCCGCCTTTGCGCTGGACAGCATGGAGGATACGGATATCGTGGGTACGCTGGCCGGCGACGACACGGTGCTGCTGGTATTTCACGACAGTGCCCACGCGGCGGATTTTTGCGAACAGGTGCGGCAAATGCTGCGCTGAGGAGGGAAGATCGGTATGCTGGAGCTGCTGCATATTGAGAATATCGCTATTATCGAGGCGGCGGATATCGAATTCGCACCGGGGTTCAATGCCCTGACCGGTGAGACCGGCGCGGGCAAGTCCATTGTTATCGACAGTCTGAGCGCTGTACTGGGGCAGCGGACCAGCCGGGAGCTGATCCGTACCGGGGCTGAAAAGGCCTTTGTCAGCGCGGCTTTTTCCGGCACGGCACCAGAGCTGACGGAGGAGTTGGGCATCCAGCCGGAGGCGGATGGGACGCTGCTGCTGCAGCGGGAGATCCAGACCGACGGCAAAAACGTATGCCGGGTCAACGGCCGTCCGGTAACAGTGGGACAGCTGCGGGCACTGGGTGCCCGACTGCTGAATATCCACGGGCAGCACGACGGGCAGCAGCTGCTGGACGAGGAGCAGCACATTGTGTATCTGGACAGCTTTGGCAGGGTGGAAAGTCTTGCAATTACATATGCTGAGAAGTATAAAAACTTTACAGATATACGGCGGCAGATCGGGGCGCTGCAGATGGATGAGGCGGAAAAGGCCCGGCGGGTAGACACCCTGCAATATCAGATCGAGGAGCTTCGTCGGGCAAAATTGACGCCCGGTGAAGAAGAGGAATTGACAGCGCGGCGGGGGATGCTTCGGAACGCGGAGAAGTTCCTGGACGCGGTGGCCGGGGCGGACTATGCCCTGAACGGTGACGACAGCGGCGGCGGAGCGCTCAGCGCCCTGCGGCAGGCCCAGGACGCGCTGAGTGGCGTACGACATCTGGATGACGCTTTCGGCCAGCTGTATGAACGTCTGGGGGAGGCGTACAGTGAAGTTTACGACATCGCGGCCACCGTGGAGGACAAGCGGGGGGAGCTGGATGTGTCGCCCGGTGAGCTGGACCGGGTGGAGAGCCGGATGGACCTGCTGTACCGGCTGAAAAAGAAGTACGGCGCGACCGTGGAGGATATGCTGGACTACCAGGCCCGGTGTGAGGCGGAGCTGGCGCAGATCGAGGATGCCGGCGACACGCTGGCGCGGCTGGAGCAGGCGCTGTCCAAGGCGGAGAAGGAGGCACGGCAGGCGGCGCAGGCGCTGTCCGACGCCCGAAAGGCAGCGGCGGATCGGCTGACGGCGCAGATACTGACAGAACTGCAGCAGCTGGATATGGGGAAGATACGCTTCGCCGTGGACTTTGCGGAGAAGCCGCTGGACAGCGACGGCATGGACGCGGTGCGGTTCCTGATGTCCGCCAACGTGGGCGAGGAGCTGCGTCCCATCCACAAGATCGCCTCCGGCGGCGAATTGGCCCGGATCATGCTGGCTATGAAGAACGTGCTCAGCGAGCAGGATCACGTGGGGACGATGGTGTTCGACGAGGTGGACACCGGCGTTTCCGGCCGGGCGGCCCAGAAGGTGGCGGAAAAAATGGCGCGTATCAGCCGCAGAAAACAGGTGCTGTGCGTGACCCATCTGCCGCAGCTGGCAGCTATGGCGGACACGCACTTCTCCGTGGAGAAGGGCGAACGGGATGGACGGACCTACACAGAAGTGCGGCGGCTGGATAGAGAGCAGCGGCGGCGGGAGCTGGCGCGGCTCACCGGCGGCAGCCATGTGTCCCAGACCATGCTGGACGGGGCAGAGGAGCTGCTGGTACAGGCGGAGAAATTCAGGGCGGAGCTGTAGCTGTTTTTCGCAACATGAAAATAGTGGTTGACAAACGAAAAAAATCTGCTACAATAACCTCAACTTGATACCGTAACAGCGATGAAGGGAATAAGTAGCGCATTTCAGACCTGCAAAGAGAGCCTCCGGCCGGTGTAAGGAGGAGAGGAAGAAATGGGTGAATACATCCCGGAGCAGCCTTCTGAACGTCCATGACGGACCAGTAGGGATGTGTCGGGTCCGCCCGTTACAGCGGTAGGGTGTGTCTGCACCCAACGAGGTCGTGTCTGCGAGGGCATGGCGAATATGAGGTGGTACCGCGAGCGTCTGCATCGCCCTCTGTCGAGATGACAGGGGGCGTTTTTTATTCCCTGTCACAAGAAAACAAATGAACATACAGAAAGGAAATTGAAGCTATGGGTATTTATGAGGAACTGGTGGCCCGCGGTTTGATCGCACAGGTCACAAATGAAGAAGAGATCCGCGAGATGGTCAACAACGGCAAGGCCACATTCTACATCGGCTTTGACTGTACGGCGGACAGCCTGCACGTGGGCCACTTTATGGCGCTGTGCCTGATGAAGCGTTTGCAGATGGCGGGCAACAAGCCCATCGCCCTGATCGGCGACGGTACGACGCTGATCGGCGACCCCTCCGGCCGTACCGATATGCGTCAGATGCTGACCGAGGATGCCATCAAGCACAACGCGGAGTGCTTCAAGCGCCAGATGGAGAAGTTCATCGACTTCTCCGACGGCAAGGCGCTGATGCTGTATAACTCCGAGTGGCTGAAGCCGCTGAACTACATTGAAATGCTGCGCGAGGTGGGCGCCTGCTTCTCCGTGAACAACATGCTGCGCGCCGAGTGCTACAAGCAGCGCATGGAGAAGGGCCTCAGCTTCCTGGAGTTCAACTACATGATCATGCAGAGCTATGACTTCTACTACATGTTCCAGCACTATGGCTGCAACATGCAGTTCGGCGGCAACGACCAGTGGAGCAACATGCTGGGAGGTACCGAGCTGATCCGCAAGAAGCTGGGCAAGGACGCCCATGCCATGACCATCACCCTGCTGCTGAACTCCGAGGGTAAGAAAATGGGCAAGACCGCCAGCGGCGCTGTGTGGCTGGACCCCAACAAGACCAGCCCCTTCGAGTTCTTCCAGTACTGGCGCAACGTGGATGACGCCGACGTGCTGAAGTGCATCCGTATGCTGACCTTCCTGCCGCTGGAGGAGATCGACAAGATGTCCACCTGGGAGGGCTCTCAACTGAACGAGGCCAAGGAGATCCTGGCCTACGAGCTGACCAAGCTGGTGCACGGCGAGGAGGAGGCCGAGAAGGCCAAGGCCGCGTCCAAGGCGCTGTTTGCCGGTAACGGCGACACCGAGCACATGCCCACCACCGAGCTGACCAACGATGATTTCGGCGGCGGCAGCATCGACGTGCTGACCCTGCTGGTGAAGTGCGGTTTGGCGGCCTCCAAGGGTGAGGCGCGCCGGCTGGTGCAGCAGGGCGGCGTCTCCGTCAACGATGAGAAGGTGGCGGCCATTGAGACGACCTTCGGCTGCGAGCAGTTCACCGGCGACGGCGTGGTCATCAAAAAGGGCAAAAAGGTGTTCCACAAGGCTGTTTTGGTGTAAGCTGTGCGCTGCATCTGTAATTATTGCCATCGTTTTTTGGAAAAGCCGCGGTATGACCGCGGCTTTTCCCTATGCAAAGGAACTTTTCCCGGGAAAAACGTTGCATAAAGGCGGGAAATATACTATAATATCCCGCGGTGTGCAAATTTTGAATGAATGAGTGATACACGATGAAAACACACGATTTTTACTTTGACCTGCCGCAGGAGCTGATCGCGCAGACACCGTTGGAACGGCGGGACGGCTCACGGCTGTTGGTGCTGGACAAGAAAACAGGGGCAGTAGAGCACCGGCATTTCTATGACTTGCCGGAGTATCTGCGTCCGGGCGACTGCCTGATTTTGAATAACTCCCGGGTGCTGCCGGCACGGCTGCTGGGCCATCGGGTGCCCGGCGGCGGGGCCTGCGAAATTTTGCTGCTTATCGACCGGGGCGACAATGTGTGGGAGTGCCTTGTCCGTCCGGGGAAGAAGCTTCGGAAGGGCGCGCGGGTGTCCTTCGGCGACGGAGAGCTGACGGCGGAGGTGGTGGACGAGCTGCCCGACGGCAACCGGCTGGTAAAGTTCTCTTATGAAGGGATATTCCTGGAGGTACTGGAACGACTGGGCAAGATGCCCCTGCCGCCGTACATCAAGGAGGAGCTGCAGGATCAGGAACGCTATCAGACGGTGTACTCCAAGGTCAACGGCTCGGCGGCAGCGCCCACGGCGGGGCTGCACTTTACGCCGGAGCTGCTGGAAAAAGTACAGGCAATGGGTGTAAAGGTAGGATACGTTACACTCCATGTGGGACTTGGGACATTCCGCCCGGTGAAAGAGGACGAGATCACCGACCACACCATGCACAGTGAATACTGTGTGATCCCCCAGGAGACGGCCGATCTTATCAACGAGACGAAGAAAAACGGCGGGCGGGTCATCTGCGTGGGTACCACCAGCTGCCGCACGATAGAATCTCAGGCAGCGGAGGATGGAACCATGCGTGCCAGCGCCGGATGGACAGATATTTTTATCTATCCGGGGTACAAGTTCAAGGTGCTGGACGCACTGGTAACAAACTTTCATCTGCCGGAGTCCACACTCATCATGCTGGTATCGGCATTGGCGGGACGAGAGCACGTGCTGGCGGCCTATCAGCAGGCGGTGGAGGAACGGTACCGCTTCTTCTCGTTTGGCGATGCGATGTTTATTCAGTGAAAGCAGGAGAGAGAAATGTTCAAGGTCATCAAAAAAGAGGGAAAAGCCCGGCGAGGTGTGTTTACCTGTGCCCATGGCGGCGAAGTGCAGACACCGGTGTTTATGAACGTAGGCACCCAGGCCGCCATCAAGGGCGGCGTCAGTGCTATCGACCTGAAGGAACGGCTGGGGACGCAGATCGAACTATCCAACACCTATCACCTGCACCTGCGCCCCGGCGACGATGTGGTGCGGCAAATGGGAGGACTTCATAAGTTCATGCGCTGGGATGGCCCCATCCTCACCGACAGCGGCGGCTTTCAGGTGTTCTCTCTGGCAGGGCTGCGAAAGATCAAGGAGGAGGGCGTGACGTTTGCCAGCCACCTGGACGGACACCGCATCTTCATGGGTCCGGAGGAGAGTATGCGTATCCAGAGCAATCTGGGCAGCGACATCGCCATGGCCTTTGACGAATGCGTGGAAAACCCCGCGCCCTATGACTACGCCAAGGCCTCCTGCGAACGGACGCTGCGGTGGCTGGAACGCTGCAAAAAGGAGCACGACCGGCTGAACGCATTGCCGGACACGGTAAACCCCGGACAGATGCTTTTCGGCATCAACCAGGGTGCCACCTACGCCGATCTGCGGATATGGCATATGCAGCAGATCGCCAAGATCGACTGCGACGGCTATGCTATCGGCGGACTGGCGGTAGGAGAGCCTACGGAGGTGATGTATGAGATCATCGACGCGGTAGAGCCGTATATGCCGGAGAACAAGCCGCGGTATCTCATGGGTGTAGGCACGCCAAGCAACATCATAGAGGGCGTGGCCCGGGGCGTGGACTTCTTTGACTGTGTGATGCCGGCGCGCAACGCGCGGCACGGAAAGCTGTTTACCTGGAAGGGCACGCTGAACATCAAAAACGCCAAATACAAGCTGGATGAACAGCCCATCGATCCTGAATGTGACTGTCCGGTGTGCCGGCAGTTCAGCAGGGCATATCTCCGGCACCTGTTTACAGCGGAGGAGATGCTGGGAATGCGCCTGGCGGTGATGCACAACCTGTATTTTTACAACAAGCTGACGGAGCGTATCCGTGACAGCCTGGACAACGGGTGCTTTGACGCATTCCGGGAGGAATACAGTAAAAAACTGGCGGAGAAGATATAAACCTCTTGCCAAAAGCAAAAGAACTATGTATAATAGTATCACTTTGTTGTTAAAGGAGTAATGTTCCATGATTCAGATCGCTTACGCTGATGCTGCCGCTGCCACCACCTCCGGCGGTATGGGTTCCACCATTCTGATGATCGTCCTGATGATCGCCATCTTCTACTTCCTGATGATCCGCCCCGAGAACAAGCGGAAAAAGCAGGCCGAGGAGATGCGGAGTTCCCTGAAGAAGGGCGATTGGCTGACCACCATCGGCGGCGTGTACGGCCGCGTTGTGGCTATCACCGACCGTACTGTGGTCATCGAGACCAGCGAGGACCGCGTTCGCGTGGAGTTCCTGAAGTCCGCTATCGGCCAGGTAGGTACCCTGGACGAGCAGGCTGCCGCCCAGCAGCGTCCGGCGAAGAAGGCTAAGAAGGAAGAGGCCGCGGAGGAAACTCCCGCTGTGGAGGAGAAGACCTCTGATGAGGTCACCGAGGCTCCCGCTGAGGCTGACAAAACCGACGCCGAGTAATAATACAGACCGAGAGGAGCGCTGCCCAGAGGGCGGCGCTCTTTTTGCGCTGAAAGCGATCAGTACCGGTGTATCATGTGATGCAGACCTTCCGCATAAGCTGAAGCAAAGCTGATGCGGGAGGTATTCTTATGTCTTGGAAGCAACTGGCCGGCAAAGGAACGTGGCTGGGCACCGCCACAGCGGCAGTCGTGCTGCTGGCAGCACTGGGCGTATCGTCACTGCTCCTGCTGCGGGGGATCGTGCCGGAGCGCGCGATGGGCCCGCTGGTATGGGGCAGCAGCGTTCTGGCGTGCTTCTGCGGCGGACGTATGGCCATACGGCAGGGCGGCGATGGTCCGCTGCCTCGGGCGCTGGCAGTATCCGCCTGTGTATATGGTGCAATGTGGATCGCGGCGCTGACGGGAAACGAGGCGATACATTTTACCGGCAGCGGCATCGCCCAGACCTGCGCCGTGTGGGGCGGCGGCCTTTTGGCGGGACTGATCGGAACGAAGCAGAAGCGGCGGAGGCCCCGCAGCGGCCGCAGAAAGAGCGGTGACCGTCGAAAACGGGCGGTAACATAAAGCGGCGCATGGTTAAAATAACGAAAACGTGTTTTTGCGGCATTTTTTATCCGACGGTGCGGCGGGCGGCAGGGGAGTCGTTCGCCGCATCACGCTTTTCAAGATATGGTGCAGGGATTTCAGGCATTTCCCCGGATATTGGGATTTCGGCATTTTTATAAACCGCGTCAGTACCCCGGTATACCTTGTTTACATAATTAAGTTGACATAACATTTTGACATAATTTACAAAAAATATGTTTTTGCGGAAAACCTCTTGCGGTTTTGTGAATTATGCCATATATTTATTATTACGTTTTGGCACGTCTATCGAGAGGGCTTGGCTCATACACTGTGGACGAGGTGAGCCCTATGAAGCTGCATCGTCGCCGTATGCCTGTTCTCCAGCCGCCGAAGGCGCGGCTGTACATACTGTGCCTGTTTCTTGCCGCCGGGATCCTGGCGGGCTTTTTAGCGGGTCGGACTGTGGCGTCGGAGGACCTTCTGTCGTTGAGCCGCTATGTGACAGGCTATGCGAGGCTGAATGCAGAAGAACCGCGCAGCGCGGGGCTGTGGCAGGTCCTATGGACCTATCTGCGCTATCCGGCCGCGGCGTTTCTGCTGGGCTGTACAGCCTGGGGCGTGATGCTGATCCCGCTGACGTGCGCGGCCCAGGGCTTCTTCCTGTCGTTTGCGGTGCAGTGCTTTGCCGCTGCACTGGGAAAGCAGGGCGTGGTATTGGCGCTGGCGGCGCTGGGACTGCGGTGTCTGTTCACCATACCATGTCTGCTGACGATAGCGGCGGACAGCTTTGCGTGTGCGTGGCGCCGGGCAGAACGTCAAAAGCCGGAGGTGAGAGACCGGCGGAGCGCGATCATCTGTGTGTTTGTATTGCTGACCGGGACAGTGACGGAGTGTGCCCTGGTGCCGCGGCTTTTTGCATGGCTGATGCCAGGCTTGACTTGAAAGAGAGAGGAGTGAGGGACACATGACGGACTTTATCGCGGCATACCGCGACTATCTGACTGAGGAGAAGCACGCCTCCGCCAATACCCTCAGCTCCTATATACGTGACTTGACCCAGTTTCACAGCTGGCTGCTTTCCGTGGGCGTAACGGATATGCGGAAGGTGAAGAAAGAGACGATCAATGAGTATCTGCTGCATATGACCCACAGCGGCAAAAGCCCCGCCACAGTCACGCGGTCCACAGCATCGATCAAGTCATTTTATGCCTATATGATGCAGTGCGGCGCTGTGAAGAGCAACCCGGCCAAGAGCGTGGTGGCCATGAAGGTGGAGAGGAAGTATCCGGAGATCCTCACCAACCGGGAGGTAGAGCTGTTTTTGGAGCAGCCCAAATGCGTGGACGAAAAGGGATTCCGTGACCACGCTATGCTGGAGCTGCTGTATGCCACCGGAATTCGAGTCAGTGAGCTGATCGGTCTGGATGTCAGCGATGTCAATTTGTCCGCCGGCTTTATCCGCTGCCGCAGCAAGGGAAAGGAGCGTATCGTGCCGCTGTACACCGCTGCGGTGAAGGCACTGGAGGACTATGTGCGGGATATTCGTCCCCGGCTCATCGCCGATGAGGAAGAGCATGCGCTGTTTGTGAATATGAGCGGCGAACGCATGAGTCGCCAGGGCTTTTGGAAGATCATCAAGTACTATCAGGAAAAAGCGGGCATCGAGAAGGATATCACCCCCCACACCCTGCGCCATTCCTTTGCCGTACACCTGCTGGAAAACGGCGCCGATCTGAGGTCCATTCAGGAGATGCTGGGTCACGCGGATATCAGCTCCACGCAGATATATACACACGTTATCAAAAAGCAGCTGAAGGATGTATATAATAAGGCCCATCCCCGTGCATAACAGCCTATCAAACCGCCCGGTTTTCCGGGCGGTTTTTGTTGCTATTTTAATTCCAGTTTGCTATAATAGAACAAATGTTGGGAGGTGGGCGCAGCTATGCGGATACTGGGCATTGACCCCGGCATCGCCATTGTGGGCTTCGGGCTGATCGAATCGAACCGGGGCAGTGTGCGAATGCTGCAATACGGCGCTGTGACTACCGAGGCGGGACTGCCGCTGGCGACACGTCTGGTGCAGATCGAAAACGACATGACCGCTCTGATCGCCCAACTGAAGCCTGATGAGATCGCCGTTGAGGAGCTGTTTTTCAGCAAAAACATCACCACAGGTATCGCCGTGGCCCACGGGCGGGGTGTGATCCTGTGTACGGCAGAGCGACTGGGCGTACCCATATTCGAATATACCCCCATGCAGGTGAAGCAGGCGGTGGCTGGCTACGGCCTGGCGGACAAGAAGCAGGTGATGGACATGACAAAGCGGCTTTTGAAGCTGAAGGCAGTGCCGAAGCCGGACGACGCGGCAGACGCGCTGGCCATCGCCATATGCCATGCCCGCAGCGCTACCAGCCTGCTGCGGCGTAAGGACCCCGACGTGAAGGAGACTGTCTGATATGTATTACTATGTGAACGGCACCGTGGCGGAGATCGATGCGGGGCTGGCGGTCATCGACTGCAGCGGCGTGGGCTACGCCTGTGCCACGACGAACTATACACTCTCCCAGCTGAAAAAGGGCGCACCGGCCAAGTTGTACACCTATCTGAATGTACGCGAGGACGCCATGGAGCTGTTCGGCTTCGCCGATCAGAGTGAGCTGCGGAGTTTCAAGCTGCTGATCGGTGTATCCGGCGTAGGCCCCAGGGCGGCGTTGTCTATCCTGTCCGCCGTAACACCGCAGCAGCTGGCGCTGGCGGTGGTGACAGAGGATGAAAAAGCACTGACTGCCGCCAACGGCATCGGCAAAAAGATCGCTCAGCGGGTGATACTGGAACTGAAGGACAAGCTGGCACGGGAGGAAGCGCTGGGCGGCACATCCGTTAAGGGCGGCGCGCCCGCGATGGCTGCGGTGCCCCACAGCAAGAAAAATGAGGCGCAGTCGGCATTGGCGGTGCTGGGCTACGGCAGCGCGGAGATCGCCGCAGCGCTGAAAGATATCGACATGGAAGCGCTGACGCTGGAGGACATCATCCGGCAGGCGCTGAAGCGCATGATGAAGTAGAGGAGGGGCGCACATGAGCATTGATTTCGGGGCGGACCTGTACGAGGAGCCTATCGTCGCCAAAACGTTTCTCAGTGAGGATGCCAACGAAGGTTCTCTACGGCCCCACACACTGGCGGAATACATTGGGCAGGAGAAGGCCAAGCAAAACCTGTCGATCTTCATTGAGGCGGCGCGGCGGCGGACAGAGTCTCTGGACCATGTGCTGCTGCACGGCCCTCCGGGACTGGGCAAGACCACACTGGCGGGCATCATCGCCCAGGAGATGGGCGTGAATATCCGCATCACCTCCGGACCGGCTATCGAGAAGCCCGGGGACCTGGCGGCGCTGCTGACGAACCTGAGTGAGAACGATATCCTGTTCGTGGACGAGATACACCGGCTGAACCGGGCGGTGGAGGAGATCCTGTACCCGGCCATGGAGGACTACGCCATCGATATCATCATCGGCAAGGGGCCTTCTGCCAACTCTATCCGGCTGGATCTGCCGAAATTCACACTGATCGGCGCCACAACACGGGCAGGGTCGCTGTCTGCACCGCTACGGGACCGCTTTGGCGTGACGCTGCGGCTGGAGCTCTACACGCCTGAGGAGCTGGCAAAGATCGTGACGCGCAGCGCCGGCATCCTGAACGTGTCTATTGAACCGGAGGGCGCTATGGAGATCGCGCGGCGGTCCCGGGGCACGCCCCGTATCGCCAACCGGATGCTGCGGCGGGTACGGGACTTCGCCCAGGTGATGGCCGACGGCGTTATCACCAAGTCCGTAGCGGACAAGGCGCTGCTGGCGCTGGAGGTAGACTATCTGGGCCTGGACAACGTAGATCGACGGATGCTGCAGGCCATTATTGAAAACTATGGCGGCGGCCCGGTAGGTCTGGACACGCTGGCGGCCACCATCGGCGAGGAGTCGGTGACGCTGGAGGATGTGTATGAGCCATACCTGATTCAGATCGGCTTTTTGACCCGAACGCCCCGAGGGCGCTGCGTCACGCAGAAGGCCTATGCACATCTGCACATTGCGTTTACGGGCCAGCAGCAGCTGGAATTGTAGTGCGCAGAGACGGTTCGGTGGAATTTTTCGGTTGTTCTCCGCAAGAAAGCCGTCAAATTTGAGTTATTTTTGACAAAGTTACACGATTGACTTGACAAATTATTTTGTAAAAAGGTATAATAGCGTATGGTGAATGATACAAGGGCTGAATATGACCATCTGCAGACGCTGAGCGACGAGGCGCTGTGCGCTCTGGTAAAGCAGGGCAGCCGCGACGCCGAGGAGATCCTAGTAGGGCGTTACCACCGTTTGGTGCGCTCCTGCGCCCGTCCGTACTTTCTGGCGGGAGGGGATAGCGAGGACCTTTTGCAGGAGGGAATGTTCGGGCTTATCAAGGCAATACGGGAGTACGAGCCAGGACACGAGGCCTCTCTGTGCACTTTTGCCGAGACGTGTATCCGGCGTCGTTTGTACTCTGTGTTGCGTGCAGCAGCCTCCGGAAAGCATTCACCTCTGAACCAAGCCGTTCCTTTGGATACCTCTTTCTTTGACGCGAATCTCTCCTTTGCCCACGTCGATCCCGAGGGTTGGGTCATCGACTGCGAAAAAACTGCCGCTCTGCTGGAAAACGCGCGCAAGCTGCTGTCCGAATTCGAGGTAAAGATTTTAGGGTATTATCTGGACGGTCTCACCTGCCGTGAGATCGCAGAAACTGTGGGCCGGTCCCCCAAATCGGTGGACAACGCCGTGCAGCGTTTGCGCCGCAAAATAGCGCGGCAGCTTCTATCCGGCGATATCAGCAAAGGCTGAGCGCAATATATTTTTTCTCAAAGAGAGGGTAAAATCATGTGCGAAGACAAGACCTTAGTGTGCAAAGAGTGCGGCAAAGAGTTCGTTTTCACCGCCGGTGAGCAGGAGTTCTACGCTGAGCGCGGCTTCCAGAACGAGCCCCAGCGCTGCAAGGCCTGCCGTGACGCGCGCAAGAACGCTGCCCGTGGTCCCCGCGAGTATTTCACCGCTGTCTGCGCTGCCTGCGGCGGCGAGGCCAAGGTGCCCTTCGAGCCCAAGAGCGATCGTCCTGTGTACTGCAGCGACTGCTTCGCCAAGATGCGTGAGAACGGCTGATCTGCTGACTGCACACTGTTAAGTAGATAGAATAGACCGCCCTCCGGTACGCCGGAGGGCGGTTTTTTATAGCGCAGGATGAGAAAAATCCTGTTGAAAGTTCCGGCATTTTGGGGTATACTATCAGCACAATATTGTATTTGGAGGTTTTCCAACATGATCGAGATCACGAAAGACACCATTATCGGTGATATTCTGGACGTTGCTCCCCAGACCGCGCCCATCTTCCTGTCCATTGGTATGCACTGCCTGGGCTGCCCGTCCTCCCGCGGCGAGACGGTGGAGGAGGCCTGCGCTGTTCACGGCATCGATGTGGATAAGCTGCTGGAGCTGGTGAACGAGGAAGCCAACAAGCCCATCGCCGAGTAAACAAAAAAACAAAGCCACGCATGCGCAAGCGTATGCGTGGCCATTTGTGTAGGGAAATATGGAGAGACGACTGCAATTACAACCGCGGCTCCAGCTGCTGGCGGACATGACACCGGCGGGCTGCCGTCTGGCAGATATCGGCACGGACCACGGGTATCTGCCGGTGTGGCTGCTGCAAAGGGAGCGTATCCAAAGCGCCATTGCTGCGGACATCGGCGCAGAGCCTCTGGCGCACGCGCGGCGGACTGCGGAGGAATATGGCGTGGAGGGTATCAGCTTCCGCCTGTGTGACGGGCTGGCCAATATCTCTCCGGAGGAAACGGATACAGTGATCATCGCCGGCATGGGCGGAGAGACCATCATCGCCATCCTGGAAAGTGCGCCATGGACGAAGGACGGCGCGCATACGCTGCTGCTTCAACCCATGACAAAGACCGCAGAGCTGCGCCGATGGCTATCTGTAAATGGGTACACCTTTACAGATGAGCGGCTGGTGTGGGACAAGAATTACCTGTATCCGGTGCTGCGCGTGAACGGCGGCATTTGTCCGGCGCTGACGGAATTACAGACGCTGACCGGTGTTCTGCTGGACGGCGACCCGCTGTATGCGGACTATCTCACCCAGCACGCCGAAAAGCTGCTTCATATCGCGGAAGGTCTGCGCCGCAGCGGCAGAGAGGACTCTCTGCACCGAGCAGAGGCCGCGGAAGCATTGGCACAGCAGATAGAAGAAAAGAGGAAAACCCTATGACAACGGTACGGGATATCGAACAGTATCTGTACGCCTGGGCACCGCGGGAATTAGCGGAGAGCTGGGACAATGTGGGTCTGCTGGTGGGTGACCCGGAAGTGGAGGTGCACCGCGTTCTGGTCGCGCTGGACGTAACGCCGCAGGTGGTGGACGAGGCCATCGAAAAAGACTGCCAGCTGATCGCGGCACACCATCCGGTGATGAACTGTGCGTGGAACCAGGTGCAGACAGTCCGCACCGATGACCGGCAGGGAAGGGTACTGACAGAGCTGATACGCCACGGCATCGCCGCCATCTGTATGCACACCAATCTGGACGCGGCGGCCGGTGGCGTCAATGAGGTTTTGGCGCAGAAGCTTGGCCTTTCCGACCTGAAAATGCTGACGGAGGAAAAAATAGGGCGGATCGGCACGTTAAAATGTGAAATACCCCTTGTGGAGTTCACCCATTCTGTGATAGAATTATTAAGATGCAATGGTTTGCGCTATGTGGACGCGGGGCGGCCGGTACACCGGGTGGCGGTGGGCGGCGGCGCCTGCGGCTGCTATATTCCGCAGGCTATCGCCGCAGGCTGCGACACCTTTGTGACCTCCGACCTGAAATATAACGACTTTTTGGACACGGAGGGGCTAAATTTGATCGATGCGGGTCATTTTCCCACGGAGAACGTGGTATGTCCCGCACTGCGAGACCGGTTGGCAGAGGCATTCCCCGCAGTCGACGTCTTATGTTCGACCTCGCACAGCCGCGAGATCATCCAATACTGCATAAAGGAGAAGTAAACCATGTCAGGACATTCCAAGTGGCACAATATTCAGAAGACCAAGGGTGCGGCCGACGCCAAGCGCAGCGCCGCATTCACCAAGATCGCCAAGGAGATCATCGTGGCCGTCAAGCAGGGCGGCAGCGGCGACCCCAACAACAACTCCCGCCTGGCCACTGTTATCGCCAAGGCCAAGGCAGCCAATATGCCCAATGACAACATCAAGCGCACCATCGACAAGGCACTGGGTTCCGGCAATACCGATAACTATGAATCTGTCACCTACGAGGGCTACGGCCCCTGCGGCGTTGCTGTCATCGTGGAGGCGCTGACCGACAACCGTCAGCGCACTGCACCCGAGATCCGCCATTATTTTGACAAATTCGGCAAGGGCATGGGTGCTCAGGGATGCGTCAGCTGGTCCTTTGACCGCAAGGGTGTGATCGTCATCGACAACGAAGAGGGCGAGCTGGACGAGGACACCGTGATGATGGACGCGCTGGATGCCGGCGCCGAGGATATGCAGGCCGACGGCCCTGTGTTTGAGATCACCACCGATCCGGACAGCTTCAACGACGTGGTCAAGGCGCTGGAGGAGAAGGGCTATTCCTTCGAGAGTGCGGAGATCGAGATGGTCCCCCAGAACTACATTGTCATGACCAGTGAGGACGATGTCCGCAGCATGACGAAGCTTCTGGATATGCTGGATGACAATGAGGATGTGCAGAACGTCTGGCATAACTGGCAGCAGGATTGATTTGAGAACATACGAAAGGCGGCCTCGCGGCCGCCTTTATCTATGGGGAGAGTGATTATTTGACAATAGAACGGATCGAGCGTGATGGAAAAGCGTGTGCCGCGATACGCGGCACAGAAAAGGTCATCATCGATGCACAGTCTGCGATGGAACTGTATAAAAGAGACAGGGCAGACGCCCTGTCTCTTTGCATATATCACAGTGTCCGGACGCCGTCCATGATGATGGCACCGGCCAGGGCGGCCATCTCTTCCGGCGTCTCCTTTGCACCGCCGGAGAGCCACTCCAGCGTCAGCGTCAGATTGCCGGAGATAATGAAGGAACAGAAATAGTCCAGACGGTCGCTGCTCCCGGAATAGAACCGGGCCAGGAAGTCACGCAGGAAATAACTGCGTAGGATTCCGCAGATACGCTCGGTATACGCCCGATCGCCATTGGGGCCCAGCAGCACCAAACATAGGTCTGCATTGTCCCGGGCGAAGCGGTATAGCTCCGTCAGGTAGGGAAACGCATCGACTTCGCTGGTGGAGTAGGCGTATTTCTTACAAACCAGGATCAAACGCTCGGCCATTTCGTCCTCCAGCCGCTGTAGAAGATCGCTGACGTCCTTATAGTGGATATAGAAGGTCCCGCGGTTGATGTCGGCACGCTCAGCCAACTCGCGGACGGAGATGGATTTGGAGGGCTTCTCAGACATGAGATCCATCAGTGCCTGCCGCAGCTGCCGCTTTGTCTTTCTGACGCGCCGGTCAATACCTCTCTCTTCCATACCAATACCCTCCGCACTCTTTTTGATCTGCCGAATAGTTGACCTTGTGTTGATTTTAGCACAAAAAGGCAGAAAGAACAAGGCTTTTTTACAAAACCGCCTTACTCTTGTGGAAGATCAGGCACTTCTAAACCACGGAGACAGCGCATAGAAATAAGGCAACAGACAGCATTCGGAGGATGGCATTATGATGGAGACAACGTCTATTTATCAGGATATGGCTCAGCGAACCGGCGGCAGCGTGTATATCGGCGTTGTGGGACCGGTCCGCACGGGAAAATCCACCTTTGTCAAACGATTTATGGAGACGCTGGTGCTGCCGCACATCGAAAACAGCTACCGGCGGGACCGGGCGCAGGACGAACTGCCGCAAAGCGGCTCCGGGCGCACCATTATGACGGCGGAGCCGAAATTCGTTCCGGAGGAGGCCGTGGAGCTCCGGCTGGCGGAGGGCGCGGCCTTCTCGGTACGGCTGGTAGACTGCGTGGGGTATATGGTGGACTCCGCCGTAGGGCAGTTTGAGGACCTGTCGCCGCGGATGGTGATGACACCCTGGTTCGATCACGAGATCCCCATGACCGAAGCGGCGGAGATCGGTACCCGCAAGGTCATTACCGACCATGCCACAGTGGGTGTTGTGGTGACCACCGACGGCACGATCACGGATATTCCTCGAGAGGACTACCGCGAGGCGGAGGAACGCGTCATACGAGAATTGCAGGACATCGGCAAGCCCTTCGTGGTGCTGGTAAATTCTGCCCAGCCGGAGGACCCCAGGGCGGCTGCTGCCGCAGCAGAAATACAGACACGGTACGGCGTGACCTGCCGCTGTGTCAACTGCCTGACACTGACGGAGGATGACATCGGCGATATCCTGCGGGATCTGCTGTATCAGTTCCCTTTACGGGAGCTGGATGTTTTTCTTCCCGAATGGGTAGATGCGCTGCCGGGTGAACACCCCATCCGCAGCGGACTGTACCAGGAGATCGGCGAGGCTGCGTCCCAGCTGACACGTATCTGTGCACTGCCGCCATGCTTGGCAGCGCTGTCCCAAGGCGAAAATATTGAGAGTGCGGCAGCCAGCACTATTGATCTGGGCAGCGGCGTGGCACAGGTGGAAATACGGCTGCCGCGGCGTCTGTTCTTTGAAACGCTGAGCCAGCGCAGCGGCTTGCAGGTGGCAGACGACGGCGACCTGATGCAGATCATCGGTGAGCTGGCGGAGGCCAAGCGGGAATACGACAAGGTGGCGCCGGCCCTTCGCTCCGCCAGGGAAACCGGTTATGGCATCGTGATGCCCGGCGTGGAGGAGCTGAACTTGGAGGATCCGGAGATCGTGCGGCAGGGAGGACGCTACGGCGTGCGTATGCGGGCCAGTGCGCCATCCATACACCTGATCCGGGCGGACATCGAAACGACGGTTTCCCCCATCGTGGGCAACGAGAAGCAGTCAGAGGACATGGTAAACTATCTGCTGCAGGAATTCGAGGGCGATACGGGAAAGCTGTGGCAGTCCAACATCTTCGGCCGCAGCTTCCACGAGATCGTAGGAGAGGACCTGCAGGCAAAGCTGAAGCGTATGCCGGCAGATGCACAGGCAAAGCTGCGGCAGGCATTGGAGCGCATAATCAACGAGGGCGGCGGCGGACTTATCTGCATTATTCTGTAACACCGGATATATTCTCCATAACAGAGCAGCCGGGCAAACGCCTGGCTGCCCTGTTTAAGGCGGTATATCGTAAGAAACTGCACGTTTACAAGGTTTGAAACGTATGGAACATTTGGTTTTGATTTCATTGTTTTTTGAATTTTTCGGTAGAAAAACAGGTGTAAAACCTCAATTATTGTGAAATATTTTTTACTTTTATAGTGACAAATTTATGTAAGCTGGTATAATGTACTTGGAACAAATACGGCCGCCCCGGGCGGTGGAACAAAGGAAGGACAATCACATGGGAATCAAGATCGGTATCAACGGCTTCGGCCGTATCGGACGGGTGGTGCTGCGTATACTTGCAGACGACCCGGAGCGCTTCGAGGTATGCGGCATCAACCTGCGGAAGGCGGATGTGGACTACATGGTGTATCTGCTGAAATATGATTCCGTATTCCGGAATTTCCCCGGAATCGTGGAGCACGCCGGCGGTGACCTGATCGTCAACGGCCGCAAGATCAAGGTATACAGCGAGTCCGATGCCGCTATGATCAACTGGGCAGACTGCGGCGCGGAGTACATCATCGAGTCCACCGGCGCCAACAACACCACCGATAAGGCCTCCCGCCATTTCAAGGGCGGCGCCAAGAAGGTCATCCTGACGGCCCCCGCCAAGGACGATGCCACCCCTACCTTTGTCTTCGGCGTCAACAGCGATGAATACCGCAGCGATATGCGCGTCATCTCCAACGCCAGCTGTACCACAAACTGCCTTGCGCCGCTGGCCTATGTCATCCACAAGGAGTTCGGTATCGAGCAGTCCCTGATGTCCACCATCCACGCATCCACCGCCAAGCAGAAGGCCGTGGACTCTCGCGGCGGCAGTGACTGGCGCACAGGCCGTTCCATTCTGAACAACATCATCCCGACGACTACCGGTGCGGCTAAGGCTGTTGGACGCGTGATCCCATCTCTAAAAGGCAAGATGACCGGCATGGCCTTCCGCGTACCCACCGCAGACGTATCCGTGGTGGACCTGACGGCGCGGCTCAGCAAGACGGCGTCCTACGCGGACATCTGCTACGAGGTCAAGCACGCCTCCGAGACGTATATGAAGGATATTATCGGCTATACCCGCGACCAGGTGGTATCCACCGACCTGATCGGCAATCCCTGCCCCTGCATTTTTGACGAGACAGCGGGTATTTCTCTGGATCAGGACTTCGTGAAGCTCATCGCCTGGTATGACAACGAGTGGGGTTACAGTAACATGGTGGTGCGTATGCTGGAGCATATGCACACCGTGGATGAAGCGGACGCCTTTATGGCGCGGGAATAAGCGGCATATATACGATCTCCCCCGGCCCTGCCGGGGGAGATTTCTTGCGTCCGTACCCTTGTCAAGCGGTTCGCCGCGTGGTATGATAGCACCAGTAGGAAAGGTGGATAGGGAGGAGGACATATATGCTTTTGGCCATCGATATCGGCAATTCAAATATTTCCGTAGGGCTGTTTGACCGGGAGAAAACGCTGAAATTTCTGGCATCCATTGACACAGACAGCCGCAAGACAGCGGACCAGATCAGCATCGATCTGATGAATTTATTTACACTGTACGGCTGTGATATCCACGATGTCAGCGGGGCGATCTTATCCAGCGTGGTACCGCCTATGAACTTCATGATGGAAAAGGCGCTGACGCGCCTTCTGGGCAAGCCGCCCATGGTGGTGGGCGCCGGCATCAAGACCGGGCTGAACATCCGTATGGAATTCAACAGCCAGCAGCTGGGCGCGGACATTGTGGCTAACGCGGTATCGGCATTGGAAAAATACCCGGTGCCCATCATCATGATCGACATGGGCACAGCCACCATCATCTCCTACATCTCAGAGAAGCGCACCTACGAGGGCGGACTGATGTTCCCCGGCGTGCGGCTGTCGCTGGACGCACTGTCCCATCATACGGCGCAGCTGCCCAATATCTCGCTGGAGCACCCCCGGCAGCTCATCGGCAAAAACACCGAGGACTGTATGCGAAGCGGCATCGTCTACGGCACCGCCGCCATGCTGGATGGGGTCATCGACCGTATTCGTGAGACGCTGGGCGGGGCGGAGCCCTCTATCGTGGCCACTGGCCCAAACGCACCGGTGATCGCCCGATACTGCCGCAACCACGTGGTGTACGACAAATATCTGCTGATGGAGGGACTGTACGCCATCTATCAGAAAAATGCAAAATGACATACGCGCCCTCCGGCGATACCGGAGGGCGTACCTTTATGTAAAAACAGCTGGAAAGCAAAAATACTTTCCAGCTGTTTATGCATAATGTTTTTACTTAGCAAGCACCTTTTTCAGCTTGACAAAGCGGGGCAGGGAGTCCTGCTTGGGCAGCTCCGGCTCACCCTGGATCAGCGGCAGCGCATACTCGATGAACTGGTGGTTCACGCCATTGCCCTCCTCATTGATCCACTCGCGGGGAATTTTCTTCTCCACGTTGGCGACCTCCACCAGCGGAACGAGCTTGGTGCGGCAGGCATACTTCCCGTTCTGGATACCGCGCTCAAAGCCGATCATGCGGCCGTTGATGCCGTTGACCGCGTTCTCCACGGCCACCTTGCCGGCCATGTAGGACTCTTCGATATCCGTCTCGCTGGCCAGATGGGCGGCGCAGCGCTGAAGCAGGTTCAGCTCGATGCCTCGGACCTTGGCGCCGGTCTCCTCCTTCAGGACCTCCGCCAGAATGGTGGCCAAACCACCCAGCTGAGCGTGGCCGAAGCCGTCGTTGGCGGCCACCTTGGCCTCGGAGACGAAGCCGCCGTCCTCATAGTGGATACCCTCAGACACGGCCACAATGCAATTCCCAGTAGCATTGTAGACTTTCTTGACGTCTTCGATGAATTTGGGCATACTGAAATCCGTCTCAGGCAGATAGATCAGATCCGGGCCCGCGCCATATTCGCTGGCCAGGGCGGAAGCTGCGGCCAACCAACCGGCATGACGGCCCATGATCTCCACCACCACGATCATTCCCTTGTCGTACACGTGTGCGTCCTGATAGACCTCCATAATGGAGGTAGCGATGTACTTGGCGGCAGAGGCGTAGCCGGGGCAATGATCCGTGCCGAACAGATCGTTGTCAATGGTCTTGGGTACGCCCATAACGCGGCACTCGTAGCCCACGGACTGCATATACTGGTTGATCTTATTGCAGGTGTCCATGGAGTCGTTGCCGCCGTTATAGAAGAAATAGCGTACATCGTGCTTCTTGAAGACCTCAAGGATACGCTTGTAGTCCGTATCATCCAGCTCCGGATCGGCGATCTTATAGCGGCAGGAGCCCAGTGCGGAGGAGGGGGTATACTTCAGCAGGCGCAGCTCCTCGGGATCCTCCTGCCCCATGTCGAACAGCCGATCGTTAAGTACACCCATGATGCCGTGCTCGGCACCCAGCACCTGGGTAATGGCGCCGGACTTCAGCGCCGTGTCGATCACGCCGTAGGCACTGGCATTGATAACGGAAGTGGGGCCGCCGGATTGACCGATAATACACGCGCCGCGCAGTTCTTTCATATTCGCATACCTCCAAAAGCGGAATTTTTGTGTTTACAACGGGTATTTTACCATGTAGAATAGCCGTTGTAAACAGTTTGTGCTTGCAAATCCGTAAAAATATGATACAATAGGAACGTTCCATACAACAGGTGCATACTTGCAAAATTTATCATAAAGGAGACTTTGACATGGCACTGGTAACTTCCAAGGAAATGTTCGCCAAGGCTTATGATGGCGGCTACGCCATCGGCGCGTTCAACGTCAACAACATGGAGATCGTACAGGGCATCACCGAGGCCTGCCAGGAGGAGCGCGCTCCCGTGATCCTGCAGGTCAGCAAGGGCGCCCGCGCCTACGCCAACCACACCTATCTGGTGAAGCTGGTGGAGGCGGCGGTAGCGACCTGCCCCGATATCCCCATCGTGCTGCATCTGGATCACGGCCCCGACTTTGAGACCTGCAAGAGCTGCATTGACGGCGGCTTCACCTCCGTGATGATCGACGCCTCCTCCAAGCCCTTTGCCGAGAACATCGAGATCACCCGCAAGGTGGTGGAGTACGCCCATGACCACGGTGTTGTCGTGGAAGCGGAGCTGGGCACGCTGGCCGGTATCGAGGATGACGTGAAGGTGGCTGACCATGCCGCGTCCTACACCCGTCCCGAGGAGGTGGAGGAGTTCGTATCCAAGACCGGCTGCGACTCCCTGGCCATTGCCATCGGCACCAGCCATGGCGCGTATAAGTTCAAGCCCGAGCAGTGCACCATCAATGAGAAGGGCATCCTGGTGCCGCCTCCCCTGCGCTTCGACGTGCTGGAGGAGGTCAGCAAGCGCCTGCCCGGCTTCCCCATCGTGCTGCACGGCTCATCCTCCGTACCGCAGGAGTATGTGAAGATGATCAACGAGCACGGCGGCAAGATGCCCAACGCCATCGGTGTGCCCGAGGAGCAGCTGCGTCAGGCCGCCCGTCTGTCCGTCTGCAAGATCAACATCGACTCCGATCTGCGTCTGGCCATGACCGGCACCATCCGTCGGTTCATGGACGAGCACCCCGACAAGTTCGATCCCCGCGAGTATCTGAAGCCCGCCCGCGCCAACATCAAGGAGCTGGTACGCCAAAAGCTGGTGGACGTGCTGGGCTGCGCTGGCAAGGCGTAAGCTTATCAAAACACATGAAAAAAATATCCGGTGCTTTCGCACCGGATATTTTTTTGTTGATCACACGTTTTCCTCATAGCGCAGGACGATAGCCCGACACTTGAGGCAGCCGAACGCCTGAAACTGAATGTCCCGACGGAATATGTACGGCCCGGCCAGATCAACGGTATCGCTGAGGCCCGGCGTCGGCTCAAAGCAGACACCGACACTCTCGGCTGTCCGCAGTATGCCCGGCCGCATTTCGCCGGAGCAATAGGGGCACTTCGGTGTCATTGCTCGTCACCTCATATCTCTTTTTACAGGGTTTCCTTGATCTTGGCCGCGATCTGATCGGCGGTCAGGTCGTATTCCCGCAGCACGTCGGCAGCCTTGCCGGACTGACCGAACCGGTCGTTGACGCCGATCTTGCGGAATTTGCAGCAGACCTTGCCCATCAGTACATCGGCCACAGCGTCACCCAGACCTCCGATGACGCTGTGCTCCTCCACGGTAATGACATTGCCGCACTTTTCGGCGTACTTCGTCACGCACTCCGCGTCAATGGGCTTGATGGTGTGTACGTTGATGACGCTGATCTCGATACCCTCGGCGGAGAGCAGCTTGGCGGCCTCCAGCGCCTCGTTGACCATCAGACCGCAGGCGAACACCGCCGCGTCCTTGCCCTCACGCAGCACATTGGCCTTGCCGATCTCAAAGGGATAGTCCTCCTCGAATACCGGGGTGGCCAAACGCGCCAGACGCATATAGGCGGGACCCTGAAACTCCGCCAGGGCAAAGGTGGCCTTCTTTGCCTCATTGGCGTCAGCAGGGACGATGACGGTCATGCCGGGGATCAGCCGCATAAGACCGATGTCCTCGATGGCCTGGTGGCTGCCGCCGTCCTCGCCCACAGACACGCCGGCATGGGAGCAGCAGATCTTCACATTAAATCTGGGATAGGCGATGGTGTTGCGGATCTGCTCATAGGCGCGCCCAGCGCCGAACATGGCGAAGGTGGAGCAGAAGGGGACAAGCCCCATAGTGGACAAACCGGCGCCGATATTCATCATATTGGCCTCGGCGATGCCGCAGTCGAAGAAGCGCTCGGGATGCGCCGCCTTGAAATACTTGGTCATAGTGGCACCAGCCAGGTCGGCATCCAGCACCACGACGTTCTTATTCTGTTCACCCAGCTCTACCAGCGCCTTGCCGTAGGCTTCACGGGTGGCGATCTTTTCACTCATGGCTCAGTCCTCCAATTCCTTCAATGCCTGCTGCCGCTGTTCCTCGTTGGGCGCCTTGCCGTGCCAGCCCACCTGGCCTTCCATGAAGGATACGCCCTTACCCTTGACCGTGTGGGCCAAGATAGCCTTGGGCCTGCCAGGCGTCACAGGTGCGCCCAGCGCTGCTTCAATGGCGTCCAGGTCATGGCCGTCGATCTCGTGCAGATCAAAGCCAAAGGCCCGCAGCTTGGCGGGCATATCGCCCAGAGACATGACCTCAGCGTTGCTGCCGTCGATCTGCAGGCCATTGTTGTCCACGATCACGGTCAGGTTGTCCAGCTTATAGTGGGCAGCGGACATGAGGGCCTCCCAGATCTGGCCCTCCTGACACTCGCCGTCGCCCAGCAGCGTAAACACCTTGGTGTCCTTGCCCTGCACCTTGGCACCCAGCGCCATACCCACGGCAATAGAGCAGCCCTGACCCAGGGAGCCGGTGGAGGCGTCCACACCAGGGACCTTCTTGCAGTCTGGGTGGCCCTGCAGGATGCTGTGCAGCTGCCGGAAGTTCTTGAACTCATCGCGGCTGATAAAGCCCAACTCTGCCAGAACCGCGTAGTAACAGGGGGCAGCGTGGCCCTTGCTGAGCACAAAACGGTCACGGTCCGCCCAATGCGGATTTTGGGGGTCGATACGCATATGGTTATAGAATACGCTGGCCACCAGCTCCACCGCGGACAGGGAGCCGCCGGGATGACCGCTGCCGGCGTTGGCGGTCATGTTGATGATGTCACGGCGCATCTGACGGCACACGCCGGACAATTCTGCTTTATTCATGGGAAACCTCCATTCCATGTTCTTCTGACCTAATAGGATATAGTATTTCCCATATAAAGTCAATGCAGGGCGACAGAAAAGTCACAGAAAAGTAACGGAAAATATCACATCAGCAGGGAAGGGCACATACAATAGGGCGGAGGGATGCCAGATGCTTTTTCGTCCGTATGACAGACTAGAGGCCGTGATCTACGCCCATCGTTGGGCCTATGGCCGCAATCCGGCCTTTTACGATTATGAGGAGATCGGCGGTGACTGCACCAACTATGCCTCACAGTGCATCTACGTCGGCACCGGTGTAATGAACTATACACCTACCTTCGGCTGGTACTATATCAACAGCAATGACAAATCGCCCTCCTGGACGGGCGTTGAATTTCTGCGTGACTTTCTGGTGCGTGAGGAACGCTCTGCCGGGCCGGTAGCCCAGGAGACGCAGGACCTCTCCCGGGCACGGCTTGGAGATGTGATACAGCTAAGGTTCAGTGGGGATGCATTCCAGCATTCACCGGTGGTGGTACAGCCCAGCTCTGACGGTGATCCGGCCAAAATACTGGTAGCTGCCCACAGCACGGATGTGGATTGGCGGCCGCTGAGTACCTACGACTATCAGGCGTACCGGGTCCTGCACATACTGGGTGCATTCGTGCCGTAAATGAACATCCCCCGGGGAAGCCGGGGGTATGTCGTACAATAAGCTGTCCCCGGCTCTGCCGGGGACAGCTTATTATTGCGGCACTATTTGTCAAAGGATGGGTTCATAAAATATACGTTCTTTTCGTTCAGCCGGTCTTTGGCCAGGCGCAGACCTTCACCGAAGCGCTGGAAGTGGACGATCTCCCGGGCACGCAGGAACTTGATGGCATCGTTGACGTCCGGATCATCGGACAGGCGCAGAATGTTGTCGTAGGTCAGGCGCGCCTTCTGTTCGGCGGCCAGATCCTCCGTCAGGTCGGCGATCATGTCGCCGGTAACGCCGATGGAGCCTGCCGACCAGGGAAAACCGGACGCCGCGGTGGGATAGACTCCCGTGGTATGATCCACAAAGTAGGCGTCAAATCCGGCAGTCCGGATGTCCTCGTCGGACAGGTTTCGCGTCAACTGGTGAACAATAGTCCCCACCATCTCCAGGTGTCCCAGTTCCTCCGTGCCGATGTCGGTAAGCAGGCCCTTCAACTCAGCGTAGGGCATGGAGTACCGCTGGCTGAGATAGCGCAGAGAAGCGCCCAATTCACCGTCCGGGCCACCATACTGACTGATAATGACCGCTGCCAGCTTAGGGTTGGGGTTCTTGATCTTCACAGGGTATTGCAGCTTTTTCTCATAGACAAACATGGCTCAGTTCCCCTTTCCATCCCACGGCCACGGGTCGTTCAGCCATTGGTAGCTGCCCGGCGTGATATCCGTCTGCATCAGCGGTCCGCACTTTTCCTGATAGCGTTTACGCCCCTCCTGGCCCAGCCGGATGTATGACCAGTACAGCTCCAAAGCCTGCTGGTCATCTGCGTGTGTGGTCAGGTAAAGACCCAGCTCATCGATAGCAAAATCCAGCGCCATCAGCTCCAGCAGGGGACCGTCTACCTGTGGAAAGCGGGACCGCAGCTCCTTGTGGAAGGGAAGATCAAGGCCGGGAAAGAGTGTGCCCTGCCGCAGGGCCTCCTGGTCGTCGTAGCGCACGGGGTCTGTACCCTGCATGGCCACATAGGGGAAAGCCAGCGCACCGCAGGCCGGAAGCTGGCCGGTACCTTCGCCGCAGGCGGGCTGTGTTTCCGCCCGCGCTGCCGCCGTTTTCTCTGTATACAAGAGAATTTCCTCCTTTTGTCGGTAGTAGAGCCGTTCACAGCGGCTCGCTATATCTTATGCCTTGGCGGTTTGGGCGGTGAAGAAAATCGTTTTCAATTTTGCTATGCTGTGTTACAATGAAGAAAACACACATAAACTCTCCCGGAGGGGAGGGAGGTCCATGGTGTTGCTGCTTCGCAAACGACATCTGCTGACAGTTGTGGCCGCGGCAGCGTTGTGCGGTGCACTGCTGCTGACCGCGCGTCCCGGGGCGGCGGCCGTTTCGGGCAGCGCTTCGCCACAGCGGGCGGTCATCTTGGATGCCGGCCACGGCGGCGCGGACGGCGGGGCGGTGTCGGACAGCGGCGTGGCCGAAAGCGGCCTGAATTTGGCCATTACCCTGCGCCTGGCGGATGTGCTGACCTTCTGCGGCTATGAAGTGCTGCTGACCCGGACAGGGGAGGCGGCCCTATGTGACGATCCTGCCGCTACGCTGCGGCAGCAGAAGGTATCCGACACGAAAAAGCGTGTGGAGATCATCAACAGCTGCGCTGACGCTCGGCTCATCAGCATCCACCAGAACAGCCTGCCGGGTCATCCCGGTGTCAGCGGTGCACAGGTCTTCCATAACGGACAGGACGGTGCAGAAGCGCTGGCGCTGTGCATTCAGAACGATCTGAATATGGCTGTTAATACCCGGGAAAAAGCAGCAAAGCGTATCGACGACAGCATTTACATCATGAAGCACGCGGACTGCCCCGCCGTGCTGGTGGAATGCGGATTTCTGTCAAACCCGGAGGAGACGGTGCTGCTTCAGCAGCCAGACTATCAACTGCACATGGCCGCTGCCATCGCAGCGGGTTTTTGCCAATACTGTACAAATGAGGGATGAAATATGAAGGCTAAGACCGTGTTTTTCTGCACCGAGTGCGGCAGCGAGAGTCCTCGCTGGTCCGGACGCTGCACGGTGTGCGGCGCATGGAATTCCATGGTGGAGCAGGCGGCGGAGCGTCCGTCCAAAAACAGCAAAATGTCCCGTGTAAAGGCGTCTGTAAAGGTATCTCGCATTACGGATATGCAGGCGGACGAGGAAATACGTTTCTCCACCGGGATGGGTGAACTGGACCGCGTGCTGGGCGGCGGTGCGGTGAAGGGGTCGCTGGTGCTGGTGGGCGGCGCACCCGGTATCGGCAAATCTACCCTGATGCTGCAGATATGCCAGCAGTTGGGGAAGTTTGCTAAGGTGCTGTATGTATCCGGCGAGGAGTCTACCCGCCAGCTGAAGCTGCGGGCGGAGCGCCTGCGTGTGGACAGCGAAAACCTGTTTGTCCTGTCCGAAACGCGGCTGGGTGATGTGTTGGAGTGTGTACAGCAGGAGCAGCCCGACATCCTGATTGTGGATTCGATCCAGACCCTGTATAACGAGGAACTGGACGCACCCGCCGGCGGCGTGGGGCAGGTGAAGGACTGTACCATGGCGCTGATGCAGCTGGCGAAGGGGCAGGGGGTCACGGTATTTGTCATTGGCCATGTGAACAAAGAAGGCTCTATCGCCGGTCCTAAGGTGCTGGAGCACATGGTGGACTGTGTGCTGTACTTCGAGGGCGACAGGCACATGACATACCGCATCCTGCGGGCGGCAAAAAACCGCTTCGGCGCCACCAACGAGATCGGCGTGTTCGAGATGCTGGACGCCGGGCTCCGTGAGGTGGAGAACCCCTCAGAAATGCTGCTTTCCGGCCGCCCCGCCGACGCCTCCGGCACCTGTGTTACCTGCGTGATGGAGGGCGCGCGGCCCGTGCTGGCGGAGGTGCAGGCCCTGCTGGCGCCCTGTGCCGGGGCACGTCCCATGCGCAGTAGCAACGGCTTTGACTACAACCGTGCCTCCATGCTGCTGGCGGTACTGGAAAAGCGCGGCAGCCTGAAAGTCAGCCAGTGTGATGCCTATCTGAATATCATCGGCGGCTTGACTTTGGATGAGCCTGCCGCCGACCTGGCGGCGGTGGTAGCCATCGCCTCCAGTTATTTGGATAAACCTGTCCCCAGCACGATGGCGGCGATAGGGGAGGTGGGTCTTTCCGGCGAGATACGCAGCATCACCCACATGGAACAACGCCTGTCGGAAGTAAAGCGTTTAGGCTTTACGCAATGCATGGTGCCAGCTCATAAGGTCAAAGATCTGAAGGCACCCGTTGGTTTGGAGCTTCTTCCGGTGGCGAATATCTCCCGGGCGTTGCAGCTGCTGGCTCGGGGACAATAGGCACATAATGGAGGCAAGGGTGGGAAGCGCTTGGTTGGCCAATCGCGTTGTCGCAGGTATCCAGCGTGCACACGCCGTCCTGCTGCCAGCGACAGCTGTCGATGCAGGGTATCATACCATCACTCCTTTGCCGTAGTTTGGCCGTTGACGGTCCATTCTATGAAAACAACTGTTACTGCCGCGTAACCCTTTTGTAATTGACATTATTTTGTATTTTGGTATACTTTCTATATAGCGAGATGCTGCAATATCGGTATGTATCGGTATACAAGGAGGAATAAATATGAAACGTAAAAGTCTCTTCATTGTTCTATTTGTTGTGGTTTTTGCTGCGGTATACATGATCATGAGCTTTGCTATCCCCGGATTCCGCATCAAATTAGAGGCGGAGCCGGCCGTGGTCTTTGTGGAAACGCTGAAAATCCTCTGGCCCTTTAAGGCAGCAGTCTCCCTGATCGCGGCGGTACTTGTCGGCGGTCTGCCGCTTGTACTCGGAAAACGGAAATAAGAAAAAGCATCCCCCGGCGCATGCGCCGGGGGATGCTTTTCGCTTATTTTTTCTTCTTGTCAATGGGCTTGCCGTCCATGCCCACGGGCCCCTTGCCGTTGATGGCGCGGTAGTGGTTCAGCTTGTCCACGCGCTTCTGGCGCTTGAGCTGCTTTTCCTTCTCCTTGGCCTTTTGAGCGGCAGCTTTTTTGTCTGCCTCTTTTTTCTTGCGATACTCGGCCTTCTGCGGATCTTCGTCTTCCACCAGGTCCTTGTACTTTTCCGGATGGCGTGCCCAGTCGATGCGGTAGATCGTCAGAGATACAAATAAAATCGCGCCCACGGCGATCATCCCGTAAAAAATAAAATTCCAGAACATGGTCAGCAGCGCCCTCCCAAACCTATTTTGTTCAGTATACCGTAAAATTGGCGGCAATGCAAGTAGTTTTACAAACAGGGAGAAGGCCGTGTGGAATTTTCGGTTGTTTTTTGCGCCGGCAGGGGGTATAATGGGCCCGTCAAAAGATGGTTTCCGGGGAAATGGGAGCCAAAAACGGAGGTAAAAGGAAATGTTTACATCTTTTAAAGAATTGGAAGCCTATGTGCTGGGCTGCGGCATGAAGAAGCGCATCGCGCTGGCCAATGCCCACGATGAACCGGCGCTGAGCGCGGTGGTCAACGCCCGCCGCAAGGGCGTTGTCGAGGGTACGCTGGTAGGTAAAAAGAATGAGATCATCGCCATGCTGCATGAGATGGGCGAGAGCGAGAAGGACTATGAGATCGTGGATTTCGATGGCGAGGAGCTGGACGCCGCAAAGCTGACGGTGCAGCTGGTGCGCGAGGGCAAGGCGGATATCCCCATGAAGGGTATTCTCCAAACCTCCAACTTTGCCCGCGCCATTCTGAACAGAGAGACGGGACTGATCCCTGCCAGCGGCAAGCGCCTGGTGAGCCAGTGCGGCATCTTCGAGTACGAGGGCCGCTTCGTGATGATCACCGATGCCGCCATCAACATCGCCCCCGATGTGGATACCCAGATCGGCATTGTGGAGAACGCGCTGCCTGTGGCTAACGCGCTGGGGATCGAGTGCCCCAAGGTGGCGGTTCTGTCCGCCGTGGAGAACGTCACCGAGAAGATGCCCTCCACCGTTTCCGCTAAAGAGATCGCGGAGCGCGGTGTGCCCGGCTGCATCATTTCCGGCCCTCTGGCACTGGACGGTGCTATTTCCATGGAGTCCGTGAAGCACAAGGCCATCCATGATCCCGTGGCTGGCCAGGCGGACATTCTGCTGGTGCCCTATATCGAGATCGGCAACGTGCTGTATAAGGCCTGCACCTATATTGCCGGCAAGACCATGGCCAGCACCATCTGCGGCGCGTCCTGCCCAGTGGTCATCACAAGCCGCGCTGATACGCCTGACAGCAAGTATTACTCCATTCTGATGGCCGTTCTGCGCTGCCTGAAGGCGTAACATGGCCACAAAAGGGGAGAGGGACAACGTAATGTGACACAAAAGGACGGCGCAAGCCGTCCTTTTGCCGCATACAGGCCCTATGTAAAAGAAGAATTGCTTTACATTTTGCGGTGCTGTCCGCATACTTGAGGGCAGGAGGTGATGTTATGAGTATCGGAAATCAAATCATGTCTATCCGCAGAGAGCGGCAATTAACGCAAGAGCAATTCGGCAGCCTGTTCCATGTGACGCGGCAGACAGTTTCGAACTGGGAGAACGGGGTTTCACTTAGATAAAGATACCACACCATTCCCACGCTGACTTTTGCTCAAC